>BFBZ01000015.1_pt2 | contig 37500 bp, 34 predicted proteins | sample 1888401 | NCBI WGS metagenome assembly BFBZ01 (sample SAMD00112614, study PRJDB3348) | symbiont metagenome | host: Chara braunii | reverse complement strand
GCCAAGACCCCCGGTACGACCTCGGCCAACGTTGCGCAGCAGGCCTATATGGTCGACGTCGCCACCAAGGTGGTGCTGCCGATGTTCAAGGCCCGCAACAAGCCGTTCGTGCTGGTGTTCTGGTCACGCGATCCCGACGGCAGCCAGCATAATCATGGCGACAGCCTCAACACCATCACGCCCGGCATCAACGGCCCGACCTCGATGGCCGGCATCAAGAACGCCGACGACAATCTGGCGGCCCTGCGCAAGGCGCTCGACGATCTCGGGCTGGCTGCTTCGACCAACATCATGGTCCAGGCCGACCACGGCTTCTCGACCATCTCCAAGGAAAGCAAGACCTCGCCCTCCGCCAAGGTCAGCTATGACGACACGCCGAAGGACTTCCTGCCGATGGGCTTCCTGGCGATCGACCTCGCCAAGGCGCTCGATCTGCCGCTGTTCGATCCGAACGACAAGAATGCCGCCGTRCCCGMMGGCAAGCAYCCGAAGGCCGGCAACGGCGTACTCGGCAAGGAYCCGGCCAAGCCSGATCTCGTCGTCGCCACCAATGGCGGCTCGGACCTGATCTATCTGCCSAACGGCGACAAGAAGCTCGCCCGCCGCACCGTCAAGGCGCTGCTGGCGCAGGACTACGTCTCCGGCATCTTYGTCGACGACAAGCTCGGCGAGATCCCCGGCACGCTGCCGCTGTCGCAGATCAACCTGCAGGGCAAGGCGGTGACGCCGCACCCGGCGATCGTCGTCAATTTCCGTTCCTATGTCGCACCGGGCTGCGACGTGCCGAGCAACTGCTCGGTCGAGGTCGCCGACACCGTKCTGCGCCAGGGCCAGGGCATGCACGGCGCGTTCAGCCGCGGCGACACCTACAATTTCATGGCGGCGATCGGTCCGGACTTCAAGGCGGGCTTCATCGATCCCCTGCCCGTCAGCAATGCGGATGTCGGCATCACCGCCGCCAGGCTGCTCGACCTCAAGGTCGCGCCGAAGGGCAGACTGATCGGCCGGGTCATGACCGAGGCAATGCCGAACGGCGCCACGCCGAAGGCGGTGTCCGACGTCATCAAGTCGGACCCGGCCTCAGGCGGCCTGCGCACCGTGCTGAAGCTTCAGCGCGTCGGCAGCCAGCGTTATTTCGACGCCGCCGGCTTCCCCGGCCGCACGGTCGGCCTCGACGACGAGGCGCCGAAGCAGAAGGCCGCGGCGGCGAAGTAGCCCGTTCGTGATCCGCGCTTGCCTGTGATGACCARGTGCCCCGCGAAAGCGGGGCACTTTTGTTTCCGCAGAACGAGGGGCCGTAGTCCGTGTGAGCGCAGCGACAGCCGGGACGACCATCCCCGCATGTCGCGGCGCTCATGCCGGCGACAATCCCGCGTCCCCGTCGCTGATCGTGTCCCTCACCGCGCGACGTCGAGCGTCACCCGGACCTCGATCGTCTTGCCGGCGCGCCTGACCCGCAGCACGACGCGGTCGCCGGGAGTCTTGGTCTCCARCGCCCGTGTCATGTCGTCGGGCGAATCCACCACCTGTCCGTCGATGGCCAGCAGCACGTCGCCAAGCGCGAAGCCGCCGTCGCGGGTCAGGCGCGCCGGGATCAGCCCCGCCTTCTCCGCCGCCGAATCCGGCTCGACATCGAGCACGAACACGCCYGACATATTGAGGCGGGCCGACAGCGCCTCATTGGCTTTTGGATCGGTCCGGATCCCGAGACTCGGGCTGACATAGCGGCCRCTCGCGATCAGCCGCGGCACGATGCGGTTGACCTTGTCGACCGGCACGGCGAAGCCGATCCCGGCCGACGCCCCSGACGGGCTGTAGATCGCSGTATTGACCCCGATCAGCCGTCCGGCGCTGTCGAGCAGCGGCCCGCCGGAATTGCCGGGATTGATCGCGGCATCGGTCTGGATCAAGCCGTTGAGGGTGCGCTCCTGCGTGACCTGCAGGTTGCGGTTGAGCGCCGAGACGATGCCCGTGGTCAGCGTACTGCTGAGGCCGAACGGATTGCCGATCGCGAACACTTTCTGCCCCACTTTGAGATCGGCGCTGGTCCCGATCGGCAACGGCTTCGGCCGGTCGKTGCCGACGCCGATCAGCAGCACCGCGAGATCGTTCTCCGGGTTGGCGCCGACCAGGGCCGCGCGGAACGAGCGGCCATCGGTCAGGCTGACCAGYGCTTCAGTCGCGCCCTCGATGACGTGATAATTGGTGACGACRTGGCCAAGATCGTCCCAGACGAAGCCGGAGCCGGTGCCGGAGCGCTCCTGCTGCGCATCGCCTGTCCAGGCATTGACTGATTGTTGAACGGTCGTGATGAAGACCACCGAGCCGCTGCGGCTTTCGAACAGCGCAATCGTGCTCTTTTCGTCGGCGGCGAGGTCGCCGCGCGCCGTGATCTCGCGGGGCTTGGCGCGCAGGCCCAGGATCTCCGCCTGGATCAGCGGGAAAGTCTGCCACGCCATCATGAGCAGCAGCGCCGTCGCCGCGACCGCCAACAGGCGCGCGGCAAAGCTCCATCGGCTCATCTCGATATCTCCGTGCTCCAGGCCAGATCCATGCCGGCCGATCTATTCACCGGCCAGCGGGCTTCATCAAGAGGCCCGGCCCCTCCCGTCGAGCCGATCACGCCGGAGCAATCGAACGCCGGCGCAAAAGAAAAGAGCGCGATGAGATCATCGCGCTCTTTGAATGGGGAGTGTCCGACGAGCGCGTCGCGCTCACATGCCGATATCGATCATCGAGGGCAGCTGCGCCAGGGGCAGCACGCTCACGCCGACCAAGGTCGCGACCATCGCCCGCAGCACACGGTTGGCCTGACGCTTGCCGCGCATGCGCTTGGCGACCCATTCCAGCGCGTCTGTGCGCACGCCGCGYGCATTGACCGGCGCCCAGCTYTCGATGGCGGTCTCCGCCGCCAGCGCCACGCTGCGCGGCGGCACCGGCAGCCCCGACGCCGCGGCGGTGTGATGTGCGACCGCCTTGGCGAGCAGATCCTCGAAGCGGCCGTCGTCCTTGCGCTCGGTCGCGGCAGCATCGATCTCGAACAGCGCCTCGGCCTCGGCGCGGCTGACCGGGGTGTCGTTCAGGGCCGCCGCCGTCAGGATGCGCGCGCACCACGCCACGTCGTCGGCATCAAGCACGCGGGAAAAATGCACGCGTCCCGCTGTGGTCGGGCCCTCACCGGTGATCACGCCGTCGCGCACGATGGCGAGCGCGGAGGCGGCGGTTTCACAGGAGGACGGTTCGAGACCATCGAGGGAACCGATGGTTTTTGGTGCAGAGGCAGACATGTTCTCTTCTCAGTTGCTGTGTTGACCCACCTTGTCGGTCCGCGTCTGAACGAGTGGTTAACGGTTCGAAACGCTGCAGTGGGTTTTTGTCTCGGTTGCCGATTTGCCGCAGTGACCCGGATCACGGTTCAAAGCGCCCGTCGGCGGGGGCGGCGTGTTGCGACCAAGACGTGGCGAAATCTGGGCAGCCGGTGGTCTTACGGATGTTTCGCCGCAGGCCGGGAACTCAAAACAAGTTGTTGCGCGCGTGAGCTGAGATAGGACGATTTTCTCTTTTTCGCGGAACGGTTCCCTTRGAGGGTGGTATTTCCTATAGTGCTTAGAAGAATTTATTCCCGTCACCTGCAATGAATTGAGGTCGTCATGGCTCTCCAAATCGGCTCCGTCGCTCCGGACTTCGAGGCGCAAACCACCGAAGGCAAGATCAAATTCCACGACTGGATCGGTGACAGCTGGGCGCTGCTGTTCTCGCACCCGAAGGATTTCACCCCGGTCTGCACCACCGAGCTCGGCGCTCTCGCCCATCTGAAGCCGGAATTCGACAAGCGCGGCGTCAAGYTGATCGGCCTCTCGGTCGACCCGGTGGACAAGCACGCGCAGTGGGCCGAGGACATCCGCGAGACGCAAGGCGCGGCGCCGAACTATCCCTTGATCGGCGACACCGACTACAACGTCTCCAAGCTCTACGACATGCTGCCCGCAGCGATTTCCGGCGATCCGGCCAAGCGCACCGCGGCCGACAATCAGACCGTCCGGAATGTCTTCATCATCGGCCCGGACAAGAAGATCAAGCTGATCCTGGTCTATCCGATGACCACGGGCCGCAACTTTCAGGAGATTCTCCGCGTCATCGACTCGCTGCAGCTCACCGCCAAGCATCGCGTCGCCACCCCCGCCGACTGGAAGCAGGGCGACGACGTCATCATCGCCGGTTCGGTGTCCGACGACGAGGCCAAGACGATCTATCCGAACGGCTGGAAGGCGCCGAAGCCGTATCTGCGCGTGGTGCCGCAGCCGAAGTGAGGGCGAACTCAGCCCGTCATTCGCCCTTCTCCTCGGAGAAGGGCGAATGCCGCGACAGATMCATGCGATCATGCAGGACGCGACCGATCTCGATGATCTGCTCGCCGCGCGCACGATAAAGCAGCAGATGCCGCCCGGCTCGGCCGTGTCTCGCGACATGACGCGTTCGTACGCCCGGTGCACCGAGACGAACGCGCGCCACACGTCCCCCGCGCTCCCGTAGCGTCCGGATTGGACGAGCGTCTCGATGATCTTGTCCTGATGGCCGGTCAGCGCGACGTTTCGGGTCGGCATGGTTGTTCCGCGGCGCGACTTCATGCGATTGCCGGGGGACTTGACCCCGAAATATCCCGGTCGCGCCAAATCGCCCGCGGCAGTCGCCTTCTACCCCCGTGGCGTCACCCAGTCCGCGATCAGCAGTCCCACCGTGGCGGAGACCGCGGTGACGAACACGCCCCAGCTGATGTCGACCGCGACCACCGCCCAGGTCCACTGCTTGAGCATGGCCAGAGAGGTCAGCTCGAAGGTCGCGTAGCAGAACAGGCCGAACAGCGCGCCATAGAGCAAGGTCGAGCGCCAGGTCGCATCGGCCGTGCCGCTGACGAAGATCAGYACGCCRGCGATATAGAGCAGATAGAACAGCACCGCCGGCACGGGGCGGATCTCGCCGAGCATCTCGCCGACCTGCGACTGGAAGAAGCCCTTGGCGACGATGCTGAGGAACGGGATGTCGAAGCCGAGCAGCACCGCCAGCGTCGCAAAGTATAGAACGGCGTAGCGGCTCATGCGGCTCCTCCCGACTGTTCGCGCAACCGGCCCCTCATTTCGACCGGACCCATCAACCGCGGCGCTTGTCCTTAGGCTTCTTGCCAACCGGCGCCTTCGACCGCGCRCTGTGGGACTGGAACGTCTGTCCGCTGCGGCTGGACTTCTCGCGATGCGGCTTTTTCTTCGCGAAGGCCGGTTCGTCTCCGAATTTTTTCGAGGGACCGTCGCGATGCGGCTTGCCGCGGGGCTTGGCATCGTTGCCGCTGCGCGGCTCATCGCGTCGCAGCGGGTGGTACGCGCTCTCCTCGGCTGCGCGGCGCGGCCGCTTGTCCGGACGCGGCTTTTCCGATGCCCCCTGCCCCGACGGTGCGGCAGCGAGCGGCTCGATGCGGATCGTATCCTCCTTGTCGGGCCGGCGGATGTTGGCCGCGAAGGCGTCGGCCACGCGCGCGGCGATCTCGAACTCGGTCGTCGTGTCCGAGATCTTGATGGCGCCGATGTCCAGCTTCTCGATGCCGCCGCGACGGCAGATCATCGGCAGCAGCCAGCGGGCTTCGGCGTTCTTTTTCCGACCGATCGCGGCGCGGAACCAGACGCTGGGCTCCCCCATGCCGTGACGCGCCGATGGCTTTCCGGTCTTGGTTCGCGGTACCGSCGGCGGACGCTCCTCGCCGCGCCCCGGCCGCCCGTTGTCGCGATCGCGCTCRTGACGGCCGCGCCCGCGCTCCTCGGCGGGATCGAGAATGTCCTCCGGCGACGGCAGCCGGGCGCGATAGAGCCGCGCCAGCGCGGCGGCGATCTCCTCGGGCGAGCGCTCCGCAAGCAAGGCCTGGGCGAGCGCCTGGTCCTCCGCCGTCGTCTCCTCGCTCAGGACCGGATCGTGCAGCATGCGCTCGTGATCGAGCCTGCGAATCTCGTCGGCCTGCGGCGCCGTTCCCCACACGGCTTCGATGCCGGCCAGGTTCAGCAGCGTCTCCGCCCGCCGCCGCCGGGCCGGCGGCACCAGGAGCACGCTCACGCCCTTGCGGCCGGCGCGGCCGGTGCGGCCCGAGCGGTGCTGCATCACCTCGGGATCGTTCGGCAGCTCGGCATGGATCACGAGATCGAGATTGGCCAGGTCGATGCCGCGCGCCGCGACATCGGTCGCCACGCAGACGCGCGAGCGCCCGTCGCGCAGCGACTGCAGCGCCAGCGTCCGCTCGTTCTGGGTCAATTCGCCGGATAGCGCGACCACCGAGAAACCGCGCTCCAGCAGCGCCGCCTGCAGATGCCTGACSGCCTCGCGGGTGTTGCAGAACACGATCGCGCTCGGCGACTCGTAGAAGCGCAGCAGATTGACCACCGCATGCTCGGCATCGCCGGGGGCGATGCGGACGGCGCGGTACTCGATGTCGGCGTGCCCGCCTTCGTCGCCTTCGACCTCGATCCGGAAGGCGTCGTCCTGATACTGCTTGGCCAGTGCCACGATGCCGCGCGGAAAGGTCGCCGAGAACAGCAGGGTCCGGCGCGTCTCCGGCGTGGTCTTGAGGATGAATTCCATGTCCTCGCGAAAGCCGAGATTGAGCATCTCATCGGCCTCGTCGAGCACCACCGCCCTCAAGTCCGAAATGTCGAGGCGCCCGCGGCGCAGATGATCGCACAGCCGCCCKGGCGTGCCGACGACGATGTGCGCCCCCGCCTCCAATTCGCGCTGCTCRCGGCGCGGATCCATGCCGCCGACGCAGGAGACGACCCGCGCGCCGGCATGCTGATACAGCCAGGCCAGCTCGCGCTGGACCTGCAGCGCCAGCTCGCGCGTCGGCGCRACGATCAGCGCCAGCGGCGCCGAGGCCCGCTCGAACCGCTCGGCGTCGCCCAGCAGGTTCGTCGCCATCGCGAGCCCATAGGCCACGGTCTTGCCCGAGCCGGTCTGGGCTGAGACCAGCAGGTCGCGGTCGACCGCCTCGTCATCGAGCACGGCGAGTTGAACGGGGGTCGGCTGCTCATAATTGCGCTCGGCGAGCGCGCGGGCGAGCGGCGGAACTGTAGCGGGAAAGGACAATGGACGGAAAACCTCGGTTGATTTCGGCTGCTTTACGCTAAGCAGGACGAAATCACCATGCCCGCCCCCACTCCAAATTCCACGTCCATGCGGGTCCGTTGGTGAATTTGCAGCATTTCCTGAGCCGCCGGTTAAATTCTTACCGATACCATCCTGCGCCAGGGATGTTTCCGCCATCCAGCGAACCAGTGACTTTACATGCTGTCGGCCCTTCAACTCGTAGGCGCGTGTCTGCTCATCCTGGCGGTGGTCTTCGGATCGATCGTCCTGGTCATGTCCATCCTCGTTCGGATCAAGGAAATTGTCCGTCCTCCCGTCGAGGCTGGGCCTCGACCATGGCGTCCAGGCCTGCGACACAGCCTTGCTGCGCTTGCGCGCGATGCTCGCGTCCGTCCCCACCGATTCTGGTTGACCGTCGCCATCGTCTTCGCCTGCGTTTACTTCGCTCCCTACATTGTGTTGGGCTTGATGGCCTTGGGGCTGCTGTCATTCGCGTTCCAGCCGTTCGCACGACGATACAACTGGGGAAGCGAAGGTCGGTTGACCCGTCATGTGAGCCGCCCGCCATTCGAGGACGAGAGCCGCCGAGCGACGCAGTAGGCCGCCCAGAGACGCCTGTCAGGCTGCCGAAAATTCTCATTCCTCTTTTTCGGAGATCATCCGAACCGGATGGCGCGAAACCCGCCGCCTGTCCGCGACTACTCCTCGCTCCACGGCCAGTGCCAATGATGCCAGCCCCAATTGCGCGGACCGCTGGCGTCCATGGCAGCCTTCTGCTTGTCGTCGAGCGAATCGTAGAGTGCCTGGAACGCCGGTCGGACCAGCTTGATCGCCTGCTGCATCGCGTCGAGCCGCTGCTCCGCCAGCGCAAGACGCTCGGTCGCCTTGGCGGGAGGCGCTGTCGGACAGTCCTTGGTGATCAGCTCGGCCGCCTTGGCCGATGCGGCCTTGAGATCGTCGAGCCGCGCGCGCTGCGTCTCGTTCGGCTTGATCGCACTTTCGATCTGCGACAGGCGCCATTCGGCAAAGCCCGCCATGCGGGGATTGCAGAGAAAGCCGAAGCCCCGCCCGCCCATCATCCCCGGCCCCATCATCATGCCCGGGCCCCAGCCCGGCGGTCCGCCTGCACCCGGCTGGGCAACGGACGGTGCAACGGTGGCCATCACGACGGCGGCCAGGATCAACGCACGTGGATCTGCTCGCATGGCGGAACTCCCTTGACGTGGCATCAATGAGTTTGCGCAAACTAAGCGGGCGGCGCGTTCGCGTAGTTGAGCAGGATCAACGGAACCGTGATGCGCTTCGGACGAAATGACGCGATGACAATRACGCGCAGCTATCGCTGGATAGGATCGTCGCTGGTGGCGTCGGGCTGCGGGACGCTGGCGCATATGGGGCTGATGGAGCTCAAGACCGCGCTGCACATCCTGCCGCAGTTCGATCCGTCGTCCGCGCTGCTCGAGACGCTCCCGCCGCTGTTCGCCAATGTCACGCATGTGCAAGCGCCGGTCTGGCTGCTCTCGCAGCTCAACGGCGCCTTCCTCATCGGCCTGCTGTTCGGCTACGTCTTCCACCGCCTGCCCGGGCGGAGCGGYCTCGCCAAGGGCTTTCTGCTCGGACTTGCCGGCTGGCTGCTGCTCGGGATCGTGCTGTTTCCGGCCATCGGTCTCGGGCCTTTCGGCATCTCGCTCGGACTTGGCGCGGGCCCGGGCCTGTTTTCGCTGGCCATGGTCGAGGCCTATAGTCTGGTTCTCGGGGTGGTCTATGCGGCCCTGCAGCGGCCGGCCCACGGAGACTGAACCGCGATCAAGCGCGCCTGGTCCCTGCTTGCGCACCGCCGCCGCGAGCATTTCGACAAAGTCGAATTTTGATCTTTCGCTTTCTCGGAAATGATGTATGATCCGCGTCGTCCCGCCCCATGCAKAGGGATGTACGCGTCGTCACGAACGTCGGGGTGAGRTGCGGTGSCSSMGGYCATGCCGGACGCGCTCGATGCGCAGACGACCGGCATGCCCAGCGGACGTGAAGTCGCAGCGTCCTGACACCCCGAAGCTGGTGTTACGTTCGCAGCGATGCTGACGCATCGCGCGGATCATGGTGGCCAACAAGCCCGGCGCACCAGGGAGACTGYGTATAAGCGTGAAGACACCGCGCAGGGAATGCCGGATGTTCGGCTGAACCTGTGGTACCTGCCGCCTGCATTTTCTTTCGCAGGCGGGCCATGGSTGAGGCCTTCACCCGGCATTCCCTGCGCCCTCTCATTTTGTGTGAGGGTGAACTGATCGCAGAACTCGGGCGTGAAGTGCCGCGGGAACKAGAACGCTTGTGTTCGAGCTGCTCAGCACGCGCTGCAATCTCCGCTGTCGTCCCGGACAAGCCGCGGCGCGCGCCAGCGCGACGCGGCGCTGATCCGCGACCCATCCGCCGCGGCGGACATGAGGCGAAAGGTGGCAAACGACCAGCCTGCCCCAAACGACTCCCTGGGGTTATGGGTCCCGGCGTTCGCCGGGACGACGGCGGGGCGTAGGGTCGGCAGCGAAGCGCTGCACGCGACGTCGCGTCGACGCACGAGCGAACAACGACATCGTCGATCAGCAAGATTGAGCGCGCCCCCTATCACGACCTCAAGTCCGCACCGCACAAATGCAGAGCAGCAAGACACATCTCCGCTGGMGCAATGGCATAGGACTTGCTCAACTCGTCCACCAATTCGTTGCGGAGATCTATCGAATGCTTGAAGGAGCCGAAGTCCGGCTGGCCGTCGATATCGGTGGCACGTTCACCGATATCGTTCTCGACATCGGCGAGCTTCGCCGCACACGCAAGGTGCTGACGACGCCGACGCAGCCCGAGCAGGCCGTGCTGGATGGCACGCGCCTGATCCTCGCCGATGCGAAGGCGCGCATCTCCGATATCGACGTCTTCATTCACGGCACCACGCTCGCCACCAACGCAATCATCGAGCGCCGCGGCGCCAGGACGGCGCTGATCGCCACATCAGGCTTCCGCGATGTTCTGGATATTGGAACCGAGAGCCGCTACGATCAGTACGACCTCTCGATCGACAAGCCGAAACCGCTGGTGCCGCGCGCCCTGCGCTTCACCGTGCCCGAGCGCGTCGATGCCCATGGTGACGTCAGACTGCCGCTCGATGAAGCGGCAGTGCGCGCGCTGGTTCCACAATTGCGCGCGCAGAATGTCACCAGCATCGCCATCGCCTTCCTTCACGCCTATGCCAATCCGGCCCATGAGCGGCGCGCCGGCGAGATCTTGGCCGCAGAGATGCCCGGCGTCTCGATCACGCTCTCCTCGGCGGTCTGTCCCGAAATCCGGGAATATGAGCGGACCTCGACCGCGGTGGCCAACGCCTATGTGCAGCCGCTGATGGACAGCTATCTCGCGCGCATGGAGCAGGCGCTCCGGATCGAGCAGTTCCGCGGCGCGATCTATCTGGTCACCTCCGGCGGCGGCGTCACCTCGATCGACACCGCACGGCGCTTTCCGGTGCGGCTCGTCGAATCCGGGCCCGCGGGTGGCGCGATCTTCGCCGGCCAGATCGCGGCCCGGCTYGGCGARCGCAAGGTSCTGTCGTTCGACATGGGCGGCACCACCGCCAAGATCTGCCTGATCGAGGACTTCGAGCCGGAGAGCTCACGCGTGTTCGAGGTCGACCGCGCCGCRCGCTTCCTCAAAGGCTCCGGCCTGCCGGTGCGCATYCCCGTCATCGAGATGGTCGARATCGGCGCCGGCGGCGGCTCGATCGCGCGYMTCGAYGCGATGAAGCGTGTCACCGTCGGCCCSGARAGCGCCTCGTCCGAGCCGGGACCGGCCTGCTACGGCCGCGGCGGGCAACGTCCGGCGGTCACCGAYTCCGACGTCGCGCTCGGCATGATCGATCCCGACGCGTTCGCCGGCRGCACCATCAAGCTCGATCCCGAGCTRTCGCGACAGGCCCTGCTCCGCGACGTCGGCGCGCCGCTCGGCCTCGATGCCGAGACCGCCGCCTACGCGGTGCACGAAGTGGTGTGCGAGAACATGGCGAGCGCGGCGCGCGTCCACGCCGTCGAGCGCGGCGCCATCATCGGCCAGCACACGCTGATCGCGTTCGGTGGCGCCGCGCCGCTGCATGCCGCCCGCGTCGCCGAGAAGATCGGCGTCTCCCGGGTGATCGTCCCCTCCAATGCCGGCGTCGGCTCGGCAGTCGGCTTCCTCGCAGCGCCCATCGCCTATGAGCTGGTGCGTAGCCGCCACGCCCGGCTCGATGATTTCGACACGGCGCTCGTCTCCGGTCTGCTGCAGGAGATGGCCGATGAGGCCCGTGCCCTGGTCGAGCCSGGTGCGGCCGGYGCKSCGGTGCGCGAGCGCCGCGCYGCSTTCATGCGCTATGTCGGYCAGGGCCACGAGATCAGCGTCGAGCTGCCSAACCGYGCACTCACCGTCGATGATCTGCCCGCACTGCGTAAGACCTTCGAGGCCGGCTACGCCGCSCTGTTCGAACGGGCCATTCCCGGCGCCGCGATCGAGGTGCTGAGCTGGTCGGTGCTGGCGACGACGGACGCGCGCCAGCCGCCGGCCGTCGCCGCGGTGACGCGCAGACCCGCAGGACAAGCCGCCGGYYATCGCAAATTCTTCGACGGCCGTGCCGGGCAGTTCGTCGAGATCCCGCTGTATCGCCGCGAACAGATGGCKCCGGGTGCCGTGATCGCCGGCCCCGCCGTGATCGCCGAGGACGAGACCTCGACCTTCATCTCCAATAGTTTCGACGCGCATATCGACGGCGCCGGCAGCATCGTCATGGAACGGAAGGCAGCCTGAAGATGAGCGCATCACAAACCAGCCTGATCGACCTGCAGATCATGTGGCACCGGCTGATCGCCGTGGTCGAGGAGCAGGCCCAGGTGCTGCTGCGCACCGCCTTCAGCCCGATCGTGCGCGAATGCGGCGACCTCTCCGCTGGCGTGTTCGACCTCCGGGGGCGCATGCTGGCGCAGGCCGTCACCGGCACGCCGGGCCACGTCAACTCGATGGCCGAGTCGGTGAAACACTTCATCGCGCATTTCCCGATTGCCACGATGAAGCCGGGCGACGCCTATATCACCAACGATCCCTGGATGGGCACCGGCCATCTCAACGACTTCGTCGTCACCACGCCCTGCTTCAAGGACGGCCAGCCGGTCGCACTGTTCTCCTGCACCAGCCATCTGATGGACATTGGCGGCATCGGCTTCGGCCCCGATGGCACCGACGTGTTCATGGAGGGGCTGTACATCCCGATGCTGAAACTGATCGACCAGGGCGTCGTCAACGAGACGCTGATGGCGATGATCCGCGCCAACACGCGACTGCCGGTCGACACCGAGGGCGACACCTATTCGCTCGCCGCCTGCAACGATGTCGGCTGCCAGCGCCTGGTCGAGATGATGACGGAGTTCGGCATCGCCTCGCTCGACGAACTCGGCGACTACATCTGCGACCGCTCGCGCGAGGCCGTGCTGGCTGAGATCGCGAAGCTGCCCAAGGGCACCTGGCGCAACGAGATGGTGGTCGACGGCTATGATGCGCCGGTGACCTTGAAGGCGGCGCTGACCATCAGCGATGACGGCATCCATGTCGATTTCGMCGGCACCTCGCCCGCCTCGAAGTTCGGCATCAACGTGCCGCTGTCCTACACCACGGCCTACACCGTGTTCGGGCTCGGCTGCGTGGTGGCGTCCGCGATCCCCAACAATGCCGGCTCGCTGTCGCCACTCACCGTCTCGGCGCCCTCGGGCGCGATCCTCAATGCGCCGAAGCCGGCGCCRGTCGCCTCGCGCCACGTCATCGGCCAGATGCTGCCCGACGTCGTGTTCGGCTGCCTSCGTCAGATCATYCCGGAGCGCGTGCCGGCCGARGGCACCTCSTGYCTGTGGAATCTCAACGTSCGCGGCCAGACCCGCTCCGGCGCCGGCGGCAATTACGGGTTCTCGATGGCGGTGACCTCGAACGGCGGCACCGGCGCCCGCTTCGACAAGGACGGGCTGTCGGCCACCGCCTACCCCTCCGGCGTGCGCGGCACGCCGGTCGAGATCGCGGAGACGCAGACGCCCTTGATCTTCTGGCGCAAGGAGCTGCGGCCGGATTCCGGCGGCCCCGGCCGCACCCGCGGCGGCCTCGGCCAGATCATCGAGGTCGGCAGCGGCGTCGACGCGCCGTTCGACATCCTCGCCGCCTTCGACCGCATCGACCACCCGCCCCGCGGCCGCGACGGCGGCCACAATGGCGAGGCCGGCTATGTCGGCCTCAAATCGGGAAAGAAGCTGCGCGGCAAGGGTTTTCAGACGGTACCGCCGGACGACCGGCTGGTGGTGCTGACACCGGGCGGCGCCGGCATCGGCGATCCCCGCGAACGCGGCGCGGAGCTGGTGCAAGGTGATGTCGAGAGCGGACTGGTATCGGCGGACAATGCGGCAAAGCTCTACGGGCAGGCGCGGTGAAATCTCATGCCCGCCGGRACATTTGTGGCCTCATGGTTCGAGACGCGTCGCAAGGGCGACACTCCTCACCATGAGGGTTTAGTACCGAGATCGATGCTGCACATTGACCATGAGAAAAGTCCCCATGGAGATGATCAGCATCTGGCCGCGCAACGTGTCCTCATCCTGAGGAGCCCGCCGCAGGCGGGCGTCTCGAAGGATGGCCGCGACCACACAGCTCGCCACGCCTCTTCCATTTTTCGTAACTCAGCAACGAAGCGGAGACACCCATGATCACGCGACGGACGTTCACGGCAGGTGCGGCCACCCTGCTCGCCGCAACACAGGTCTCGACCCGAGCCCGCGCCGCCACGACCAACTGGGACATGTCCACGGTCTGGCCCGACGGCAACTTCCATACCCAGAACGCGATGGCCTTCGCCGAGGAGGTGAAGAAGCAGACCAATGGCGCGGTCAACATCACCGTCAAGGCCGGCGGGCAGCTCGGCTTCAAGGGCCCGGAGCATCTGCGCGCGGTGCGCGACGGCCTGGTGCCGTTGGCGGACGTGCTCAACATCCAGCAGGTCGGCGACGAACCGTTCATGGGCGTCGAGAGCATTCCCTTCCTCGCGGGCTCGATGGACGAGCTCAAGGTGCTGCACAAATATGTGCGGCCGGAATACGAGAAGATCGCCGCGCGCAACAACCAGAAGATCCTCTACATCGTGCCGTGGCCGACGCAGTACCTGCATCTCAAGGTCAAGACCTCCGACGTCGCCGGGCTGAAGAACATCAAGATCCGCGTGCCCGACAAGAACGCGGTCGACATGCTCAACGCCATCGGCATGGCCGCGGTCATGATCCCCTGGGGCGAGACCATCCCGGCGCTGGCCTCCGGCGCGGTCGCCGGCGTCTCGACCTCGTCGGTGTCCGGCGTCGACGGCAAGTTCTGGGAGTTCCTCAAATATGTCTACCCGACCAATCATGTTTGGTCGTCGCAGATGCTCAACGTCAACCTCGATTCCTGGAAGGCACTGACGCCCGAGCAGCAGAAGATCGTTAGCGACGTCGCAGCGAAGATGGAGCCGACCTTCTGGGCCAACTCGCTCAAGGCCGATGTCGACAGTCTCAATCGGCTCAAGGAAGGCGGCATGGAGGTGGTGCCGGTCTCGGACGCGATGATGACGGAGATCCGCGCCAAGACCGCGCCGCAGATGGAAGCCTTCCTGAAGCGGGTGCCCGCAGCGGACGCGCCGGTGAAGGCCTATCTCGCCGAGATGAAGCGTGGCTGAGATCGTTGAAGCCCCCTCGCCGGGCGAACGAGCGAGCCTCAATGCAGCGGCGCCCGCGCCGCTGCGCATCATGCTCGATGTCATCGACCGGCTCGGCCGGCTCGATGGCTGGATCGGCGGCGGCTGTCTCTTGACGCTGACCGCGCTGATGCTGGCGGAGGTCACAACGCGGGCGCTGTCGAACGTGCTGCCGTTCTTCCCGCCGACGATCTCGATCGCCTGGGAGTACTCGTCCTACCTGATGGCCGCCTCGTTCACCTTCGGCGCCGCCATGACGCTCCGCGTCGGCGGCCACATCCGCGTGGTGCTGCTGCTCAAGAACGTGCCGGCGCCGCTGCAGCGCGCGCTGGAGGTGCTGGCCGCCGCCGCCGGCTTCGCCTTCATGGCGTTCCTGACCTCGGCGATGACGAAGTTCGCCTGGAGCTCCTTCGTCCGCGGCCAGGTCTCCACCTCGAGCGACACCCCGCTGTGGTTCCCGCAGGCCGTCGTGACGTTCGGCATGCTGCTGCTGACCCTGCAATTCCTCGCCCGCGCGATCCAGGCGGCGCTGGGACTGCCGCTGGAGGACCACCGCATGAAGGCATCGCCGGTCGAATGAAGGGGCGATCCGACACGACGAGGGTCACTTTGCTTTTGGCGGCAGCCGACATCCGTCGTCGCCAGCTAACGAATAGGCGAGCTCTCACCCCGCACGCGCTGTGCTCCCTCTCGTTCTTACGGGGAGAGGGTTGGGGTGAGGGGCAGCCACGCCCACCGACCGTGCGGAGGGCCCCCCTCACCCGGATTGCATCTAGCGATGCAATCCGACCTCTCCCCGCAAGCGGGGCGAGGTTGCACCGCGCTCGCCGCAGCCTCTGTGCCCACCTCGGCCAGATAGCAACTGATGCTGCTGCCCCCTCCTCCGCCGGACTCCTCCCGCCCGCCATCCTCACCGCGGACTCCCCCTCCCCATGACCATCGAAGTCATCGCTCTCTTCGTCATCCTGTTCGCGCTGCTCGCCGGCGGGCTGTGGATCGGGCTCACGCTCGCCTTCACCGCCACGCTGCTGCTGGCAATGTTCCGCTCGATCCCGCTCGACAAGYTGCTTCCGCAATATGCCTGGAACATCCTGACCACCCAGGAGCTGCTGGCGCTGCCGCTGTTCATCCTGATGGGCGAGCTGCTGTTCCGCACCCGGCTGTCGCGCTCGCTGTTCCAGGGCCTGGCGCCATGGGCCGGGCTGCTGCCAGGCCGCCTGCTCCACGTCAACGTCATCGGCTGCACCATCTTCGCCGCGATCTCCGGCTCGTCGGCGGCGACCACGCAGGTGATCGGCCGGATGTCGCTCAACGAGCTGCTGCGCCGCGGCTATTCGCGCGACATCGCGATCGGCTCGCTGGCCGGCGCCGGCACGCTCGGCTTCCTGATCCCCCCGTCGAACATCATGATCATCTATGGCGTGCTCGGCGATGTTTCCATTCTAAAGCTCTTTACGGCCGGCGTGCTGCCGGGCCTCTTGCTGGCCGGCACCTTCATGGGCTGGGTCATGCTGCACACCACGCTGAAGCCCGCGATGGTGCCGAAGGCCGAGGCRCAGCTGTCGCTTGTGCCCTGGGCCGAGCGCTTCGCGGCCTTGAAGGATCTGGCGCCAGCGCTGTTCCTGATCGCCTGCGTGCTGGGCTCGATGTATGGCGGGCTCGCCACGCCATCAGAGGCCGCCGCCGTCGGCGTGCTCGGCGCGGCGCTGGTGGCGTATTTCCAGGGCGCGATGTCGCAGCAGGTGGTCCGGGATGTGATGATCGGCTCGGTCATCACCTGCTCGATGATCGCGCTGATCGTGCTCGGCGCCTCGATCCTCGGCAATGCTGCGGCGTTCCTCGGCATTCCGCAGGCGGTGGCCGCTTTCGTCAAGGGGCTCGGCCTGTCGCCGTTCATGCTGATCGCCGTGCTGATCGTGTTCTATCTGATCCTCGGCTGCTTCCTCGACGGCTTCTCGATGATCGTGATGACCCTGCCGATCGTGCTGCCGATCGTGAAGGGCGCGGGCTTCGACGAGGTCTGGTTCGGCATCTTCCTGGTGCTCGCGGTCGAGATGGCCCAGATCACGCCGCCAGTCGGCTTCAACCTGTTCGTGATCCAGGGCCTGACCGAGGACGGCCTGGGCTATATCGCCCGCGTAACCGCCCCCTATCTGATCATCATGATCGCCTTCGTGCTGCTGCTCACTTTGTTCCCGGGCATCGTGACGATCCTGCCCCGGCTGCTGTATGGGTGAGCCGCCGTGTCAGGCCGCCTGCATGTTGTCGAGGAATTTTTGGACCTCGGCCTTCAGCCGCAGGCTCTCGCCGGACAGCGCTTGCGCCGAGGCGAACATCCGGTTGGAGCTTTCGCCGGTCTCGCCCGCCCCGCGCGCCGCGCTGCGGATGTTGTTGACGACCTCGGCGGTCCCGCTCGCGGCCGAACGGACACTCTGGGTGATATTCTGCGTGGCCGCGCGCTGTTGCTCGACCGCGGCCGAGATCGATGCGGCGATGCCGTTGATGCGCTCGATGGTCGCGCCGATCGCCTTGATGGCGTCGACCGATTCCTGGGTCACGGTCTGCATATTGGCGATCTGGCTGGAAATCTCTTCGGTCGCGTTGGCCGTCTGCCCGGCGAGCGTCTTGACCTCCTGGGCGACCACCGCGAAGCCGCGCCCGGCATCGCCGGCGCGGGCGGCCTCGATGGTGGCGTTCAGCGCCAACAGGTTGGTCTGCTCGGCGATCGAGGTGATCAGCTTGACGACGTCGCCGATACGGTTGCCGGCGTCGGACAGCTCCTTGATGCGCTGGTCGGTGGCGGTGGCCTGGTTGACCGCCTCGGCCGCGATCGCATTGGATTCCTGCACGCGGCGGATGATCTCGGCGATCGAACCGGACAATTCGTCCGAGGCGGCTGCTGCGGTGCGGACGTGCTCGGACGCAGTCTCGGAGGCGCCGGCCGACTGTCCCGACAGGTCGGCGGTGGTGCGCGCGGCCTGGGTCAGCTGGCGGGCCTCGCGTTCGAACTCGCTCGCCGACGTCAGCACGTTCTCGATGATGCCGCCGATGCTGGCCTGGAACGAATTCACAAAGCGCTGCAACTCGGTCTTGCGCTGTTCGACGGCAGCCGCAGCCGCGGCCGCCTGCTCCTCGCGCATCCGCCGCCGCTCGCCGGCGGCGCTGCGGAAGAACATGAGGCTGCGGGCGATCTCGCCGATCTCGTCACTGCGGTCGTCGGATCCGATTTCGACGTGCTCGCGGCCGTCGGCGATCGCSGTCAGGGCTTCTGYCACAGCGGTCAATGGCTTGGTGACGCGCCGCACGGCGAGCATGGTCAAGCCAAGCACCAGCAGAGCAGCGATGGCGGCGGCGACCATCATGGTCTGCATCACCTGCGACAGCATGGCGTCGAGCTCGGCCATGGGCACRCCGACATAGAGAATGCCGATGACCTTGCCGGCCGGATTCGTCACCGGGAAATAGGCGGTCATGAACGGCTTGCCGAACAGGACCGCCGGGCCCTTATAGGCCTCGCCACGCCGCAGCAGCGGCTGCGCAGGATGGTCGGCGGCAAGCTGGGTGCCCACCGCGCGGTCGCCATTCTCCTTCTTCACATTGGTCGAGCGCCGCACAAACTGCCCGTTRTCATCGACGACGAACAGCGTGGCGCTGCCACCGACATAGGACGTGGCGCGATCGACGATCGCATGGTCCTTGATGTCGGAAATCGTGGGGACCTCGATACGGGTGACCGCGCCGTTCTGCATGCTCACCTTGGCGTCCTTGAACGTCTCGGCGAAGGTCAAGGCGAAGGTGCGCAGATTGCCTTCAATGTCCCGCTTGGCACGATCGGCGAAATCGGACGACAGCGACCAATAGGCGGCACCGACCACGAGAGCTGTATTCAAAGCGATYACGACCRCGGCGCCGATCAGCGCCTTGGTGCCGAGCTTCAACTTGAGAGACACGTCAAAAACCTTCTGGGGAACTGCAACTGAATCTCAAACTGCCCGTAGTTGGTTTCCAACCAGTTATTTTCCGGCGCGTAGAATACCCTCGTGCCYCCTTGAAAACGGCAACCAGATACCTAGTGATGTCTTTTTCCCCCATCGTAGTATGGTTTCGCGAGAGCCTACGCCTGTCGGACCACCCCGCGTTGCATGCAGCGGCCACGTCCGGCGCGCCCGTCATATGCTGYTACRTTTACGATACTGAGAGTGCTGCGCTTCGCCCCCTCGGCGGCGCGTCGCGCTGGTGGCTGGCGCAATCACTGCGCGCGCTTCAAGACGAGCTCGACGCGCTTGGCGTCAAGCTCGTGATCCGGCGCGGACCTTCGGCGAAGGCGATCAGCGAGCTGGCGCGCGAGGCGAGCACGAGCGCGGTCTATTGGAACGATGTGGCCCAGACCGGACCGCGCGCCGTGGCCGCAGAGGTCGAGGCGGCGCTCGATGCGATCGGCGTCAAGTCGCGTGTCTTTGCCGACGACCTGCTGATMGATCCGGCCGAACTGCGCGGCAAGGATGGCCGCGGTCCGCGTGTGTTCACGCCATTCTGGAAGCGCGTGCTCGCCCWGGGCGATCCGCCGAAGCCGCTGCCCGTTCCGGTGCGGCTGTCGTCGCCATCGGGCRTTGCGAGCCTCACGGTCGACRAGCTGGCGCTGGAGCCGACCAGCCCCGACTGGGCCGGCGGTCTGCGCACGACCTGGCGCGCCGGCGAGCGCGCCGCGCAGGCGCGGCTGGCAAAGTTCCTCGAGACCACCGTGCGCGGCTACGCCGCCGATCGCGACCGGCCGGACATCGAGGCRACCTCGCGCCTGTCGCCGCATCTGCGCTTCGGCGAAATCAGCCCGCGTCAGATCTGGCACGCGGCGCGGTTCGCCGCCGAGCAGCAGCCGGCCTTCGCGCGCGGCATCGACAAGTTCCTGAGCGAGCTCGGCTGGCGCGAGTTCAGCCGCCACCTGCTGTTCAACAATCCTGACCTCGCAACCCGCAATCTGCAGCCCTCCTTCGACGCATTTCCGTGGTCGCAGGATGCTGCGGCGTTGCGGGCGTGGCAGCGCGGGCAAACCGGCTATCCGATCGTGGATGCCGGGATGCGCGAGCTCTGGCACACCGGCAGCATGCACAACAGGGTCCGCATGGTCGCAGCCTCGCTGCTGGTCAAGCATCTCCTGATCGACTGGCGACTCGGCGAACAATGGTTCTGGGACACGCTGGTTGATGCCGATCCCGGCAGCAACCCGGCGAGCTGGCAGTGGGTGGCCGGCTCGGGCGCTGACGCAGCCCCCTATTTTCGCGTCTTCAATCCCGTGCTGCAGGGCGAGAAGTTCGACTCCAGCGGGACCTATGTGCGACGCTGGGTTCCGGAACTGGCGCGGCTTCCGGCCGCCCTGATCCATCAGCCCTGGGCGGCCAAACCGCTCGAGCTCGCCGAGGCCGGCGTCGTGCTCGGCCGCTCCTACCCGGCGCCGGTCGTCGATCACAGGCACGGACGGGAGCGTGCGTTGGCCGCCTATGCGAGCYTGCGCACAAGTGATTAGTTGCGGTGCGCTTTGACAGCCGGCAGAATCCAGCTATCGTTGCCGTGTTTCCAACACATCGGGGGACCGATATGGACGACACTCCACTCTCTGACCCTACCGTGACCGAGACCAGCACGCCCGCCGAGCCGCCGAAGGATCCGGTGGTCGCGGCGGCCCCGAAGGCCAGGCGCGCGGCCAAGAAGGCAGCGAAGAAGACCTCCAAGAAGGCTGCACCCAAGCGGGCCGCCGCCAAAGCCAAGAAGGTCGCGACCAAAAAGTCGGCCAAAAAGACCGTGAAGAAGGCCGCCAAGAAGACTGCGAAGAAGACGGCGAAAAAGGTCGCCAAGAAGACGAAGAAGGCCAAGCGCTAATCCGCTTGGTCGGGACTGAAGGCAGCAGGCGATCGCTTGCACTGCCGGTCTCGGCGAAACAATCCAGTGCCCGGTAGTGGGGACGATCTGGCGCTGGATTGTTTCGKGGATTGCTCGATACGAAGACGCTGAGKTTGGACAGCGGCGTCCGCACAGCTGATAGCGGACAGTTGACGATCGCCACGCGGCGATTGGCCGGGTTGCCGCCTCAGGCTGCTGCATTCGGAACATCGTCCCGGGCTGGGCTCCGACCTTTTTCGATGTTCGAAGGTGCGCAACCACCAAGGTAACGATGGGGTTCGGACGATGGGGTTTGGACAGAGGCTGATTGGCTGCCGAAGATTTGGCAAGAGATGCCGTATTGTGCCTCCCTCCCCGGCSCTTTGACGTTAGACTGCGCAGGCGACCTGCTGTCGTCTGCTTCCTTGGAGACACCACATGAGCAAGCTTCCCATKTTCGTCGCCGCCTTGATCCTGGCTGCAGCCACCCTGGTTCCCGCGGCATCGGAGGCCCGCAGTCATCATCGTCACCACCWCCACCATCACGGCCTGCCTTACACGATCAGCTTCCTGCACAATTACGGGCCCGGTCCGCTGCYTGGCACCTTCGCCTTCTATGACGGCCCTTCGACCAATCACTGCTACCAGAGCGCGGCGACCTATATCGGCCAGGACCGCCGCCGCCATCCCTGCTTCTGATGGGGTTATCGACGCCGTTGCGGCAGTCTGCGCATTCGGCCGATCTCGAATGTCGTGCACCCGAGCGCCGCGAAGGCTGGCCTTGCCCCGCCAAGTCTGATATCGAGGGCCTCGCCGGTTCGGCCTGCACATTTTGCGCTCGTAGCTCAGCTGGATAGAGCATCGGATTTCGATTGCGCCGACATAGCCCTTCAAGGCGCAACACTCACCCTCAGTAACTCCCCTCCCCGACGGCCAAAAACCCCATGTTTTGCAGGGGATATGGCATAGTGTGGCTCATTGGTGCTATCAATGAGCCACAGTCCAAAACGCCCTCATTTGTTTACGCTTGGTTTACACGCGCGAGGGCGCTCTTAGGCTGGGGGAGAGCATCGGATGGCGAAAGGAATGCTCACGGCTACCGCCGTGCTGAAGGTCAAGGCGGGTGAGCACCGGGTTGAGGTGCCGGACTCGGGCGCCCCTGGATTGCGCCTCGTGGTCCACCCGAGCGGGCGCAAGGTGTGGGCGATGCGCTTCCGCCGCCCCGGCGGCAAGCAGGGCAATCTGACCCTTGGACCCCTGGACACGACCGGCGACGAAACCCGCGCTCCGCAGATCGGCCACCCCCTCACCCTGACCGCCGCTCGCGTGCTGGCCAACGAGATCGCCCGGCAGCGCGCGCAGGATATCGACGTCATCGCGGTCCAGCGCAGCGACCGGCACCGCAAGCGTCTCCAGATCGAAGAGCGCAGCGCCAACAGCTTCGCAGACGCGGCGAAGCTCTTCATCCAGGAGCGGACGACCCGCAAGACCGGCGAGAAGCCCCGCCGCTGGATCGAGGAGGCACGCCTCCTCGGCTGGGACTTCTCCAAGGACGAGCCTGCGATCGTCAAGGGCGGCTTGGCGGACCGCTTCCGCGACAAGCCGGTGCTGGACTTCGACGGCGACGAAATCTACGCGCTGATCGCCGAGGCGCGGCGACACGGCGTTCCGGGGATGGCTCGCAGGAGCGCCGCTCCATCCGACGCGCGCGGCCGGCACATGGCCGCCGCCCTGTCCGCCTTGTTCAAATGGCTGCACCGAGAGCGGCGCATCAAGGTCAACCCGGTTCTTGGCCTGAGCAAGCCGCCGAACTCTCCGTCCCGGCGCAGGTTCCTGAGCGACGCTGAGATCAAGAAGTTCTGGGCGGCGTGCACGACCCTCGGCTCCCCGTTCGGCCCCATGCTGAAGCTGTTGCTGCTCACCGGACAGCGGCTGAACGAGATCGCAAGGCTGCACGACACCGAGCTGACCGACGAGGCAATCCGGCTTCCGGGAAGCCGCACGAAGAATGCCCTGCCCCACGACGTGCCGCTCTCATTGCTGGCCAAAGAGGTGCTCACCGAGGTGCAGCGCGTGCCGAACAGCAAGTACGTGTTCAGCACGAACGGCCGCGCGCCCGTGAGCGGCTTCTCCAAGGCAAAGTCAAGGATAGACGACCTGCTCGACATCGAGCCCTGGGTGTTCCACGACCTCCGCAGATCGGCGGCCACCGGCATGGCCGAGATCGGCGTCCAGCCGCACGTCATCGAGGCGATCCTGAACCACATCAGCGGACACAAGGCCAGCGTGGCCGGCATCTACAATCGCGCTGCCTATGCAAATGAAAAGCGCGAGGCGCTGGAGAAGTGGGCGGAGCACCTGCGGAGGGTCGTGTCGTGAGCGATGAACTTCCAAAATGGGAATGTAATACCGCTCGCGAGAAGTTGGCGATGACCCAATGGGTCAACCATCAGCTCAACATGATGGACCTTGAAGAACTCCAGCGAGACCTCTCTGGTAAAAACGCCATTGATCCCGCGAACTATCTAGAATGGGCGATAGAGCAAGCAGATATTGAACGTGACATTAGACCTTTGAAAGACGCACTGCCCTACCTTGCTCGGTTCTTACGATTGCCAAAGAAGGGACACGGCAAGCGCCTCCCGTCCCGTCAGTACAATCCGACCAAGCGAGCAGCAGAAGACGTCCGGCGCATCCGTGCACTTTGGAAACAGCACTACAGCAAGGTAAAGCGTACGACCGAGCCGTCCGCAGAGAGCATCGCGGCGGACCGGTGGGATACAAACGAAGAAGCCTTGTTCAACGAACTAAAGAAGTCCCATCGCCGAGCAAAATCCCCCAAAAGACCCTAGTCTTCCAGGGGCAGCATCTTTTCCACGTCCGCCGTACTGATTCTCAGACAGCCGCAAGGCGCAACTGAGGACCGCAGGAATGGCGACGGCAGGCAGGCGCTCCGCGCACCATGATCTAGAACTTCCAAATCTCAACAACGCTACGCGCGTCTCAGCTCGCCTAGAGACGGCCAGACCACGAGCCTTGTTCGGCCTGCGCGCGCCCGTCCCGGTCCCCGCAGACGCAAAGTTCATCACGGCCCGCCAGTACTGCGACCGCTTGGGCGGCATCTCGTTTACGACCCTGGCGCGCATGCTCGCTCGCGATCCCGACATGCCCCGGCCGATCTACTTCGCCAATCGCATCCGCTTCTTCGAATTGGCCGCTATCGAGGCGTACGAGCGACTGTGCGAAGTGCGGACTGCTGCGAAGGCGCTCACTGTAAATAGCTGAACTTATGGATGGCCCAGTCGATCCGATCTTGAACGCGTTCTATTCGTTGGCCGGCGAGTTGCTGGCAACTGAGGAAGAGGTACGCCGCAACAGTCGCAAAGCTGCGCAATCAATCCCGCGCGGACCATTCAAATTCTACGCGCTCCCGGCGGATAGCAAGGGACCACACTGAGAACGGCAAGGAAGATGTCAGATCAGACCTTGGATATCCAGCGCGCGAAACTTTTGAAGATGCGCGAAGCCCTGCAGATCCTACTCGGGCAGTTTCGCAATCAGCTCGCTTCGAACATTATCGACCCAAACCTACGCGACACCCTACAGCGCAATATCATAGGCTGCGAGCAAGCTATTGCTCAGGCCGACCCCGTCGAGGTTGCCAATTTTGATCACTGTCAGATCGGACTTATGGCCTTGCGCATGGCTAAGAAGTACAGGGAGATTGCCGGTGACGGAGATGATGGCCTGCCCCTCGCTCCTCCCGATCGGCCGCATTGACCGCGCCCGTAGAGAACGCAGCCAAAGCCCCCTAGATTTACTAGGCGCAGCTATGCGTTTTCTCTGTCTACCCATAAATCACCCGCAAAAATGCAGGTTTGCAAAACAATACGAAGCAGTGAGAACTAGCAAGGGTTAAATCCAAGCGAGGAGAATACACCATGCCCAAGTGGCGGCACACCGAAGCAGCCAAGAGGAAGATCAGCGAGTCGAAGAGAGGCCGCGCATGCAGTCCAGAGACGAAGGCCAAGATATCTGCGACGATGAAGCGGCGGTGGCGCGTCGAATTCAAGCGCATCGACGCAGACACTGAACTGGCTGCAACGAGCGCAGCTTAAGGCCTGCCGCGCACGCGCGGCAGCTAGATCCACCGGCCTGCGCGATCGTACCGCGGATCGCGCCCATTGCATCACCCAAGCCGGAAGCGGTCCATTGCAGTCCCCCACTTAGGTTCAGATCAACATGCGCTGCCGCATGCGCGGTTCTGCGCAAAAGAAAAGCCGCGCCCGGATGGCACTCCGAAGCGCGGCTAGGAGAAGATAAACATGAGAAGCAAAGATGTATCGGGAAGCTCCGGCGGACGCAAGTCTCCGCTATCGTCGGAGAGGCGCGCAGGCCACACGCTGCCCTTCCTGACGCGCAGAGAGCGGGCTGCTCGCATTGCGCAGCTTCAACTCGCACTCTTCGATTGCAGACGGAACAAGTGGATCGAATTGACGCCGGCCGTGATGGAGCGCTCGTCATGAGGGCTGCGCTTCCATCGGCTGGATCAGGAGCCGAAAATTCCTTCTTGCGATACGCCGACTGGCTCCCCGATCACCTTGACGAAGCGGAGCCGACTTCCGACGTCCTTGTCAGCCGCGTCCGAAGTGCCGCGCCACTCGACCAAATTCGCGCCGAGACCCCTCACAATCCAGCTAGCACGGAAGAGGTTGGACTTACTGTAGGGTCAGTATCTGCTGTCTCCCTTCTCGACGCCACACCGAAGCGGTACCCCATCGCCATTGCTGACCACAGGATGCCCGTCGCTTTCTTCAACAACGAGCGCGGGACCAAACTGACTTCTGAGGAAGTGACGCTCGGCGAGCTCGCTGAGCGCATATCGTTGACGGAGGCTCCGACAAAGCAGCAGTTGCCCCTCCTTAGGGGCAGTCGGTTCGGCGACGACCGCAGTCCCAAGACACGCAGCCTACGGCACAACGCGAACGTGCTTTCGTTCAGCATGATCCATCTTGATTACGACAAGGAAGAGATGTCGTTCCAAGATGCGGTAGCTCGGCTGAAGGCCGCCGGCATTCGCGGATTAGTCCACAGCAGCCCAAGCTATACGACGGACCGGCCAAGGTTGCGCCTGCTTTTACCAACTTCCCGCGAGCGGCCGCCGTCAGAGTACGCCAGCCTGGCGCGAGCAGCGGCCGCAAAACTCGACATCGAGGTCGGACCCGAGAGCTATACGCTCTCGCAGCCATTCTATTACGGCACGGCGCGCAAGGTCGAGATCAGTAAAGGCGTCTGGGTGGACGGGACTCCGATCAGGACGGAGATCATAGATGGCGACTTCGCCGATATCGTCTTGGCCGACGCCTGCTCGTCTCCGGCCGAAGTCGGCTCACCACAGCGCGAACGCGGCCGACCGCTCAAGAACACCGCTCCGGCGGACCGCGCGGAGGTCGAGCGTGCATTGGAAGTCATTGCAAGCGACGACTACCAAGTATGGCTCAGGATCGGCGCTGCGCTGCATGACGAATTCGGGGACGAAGGCTTCGACCTATTCGACCGATGGTCGGCGAAGTCCGACAAGTACGACGATCGCGAAGTCGAGCGAAAGTGGGAGGACTGCAAGGAGCTGACGCAATGCACGATCGGCACGGTTTTCCACTATGCAAACGAAACCTGCCCCGACTGGAAGCGGCGAGAGGGAGCGTCGCAGCCGAGGTGGCGGGAGCAGTTCAAGACCGGTGAGCCGAAGCCCACGCTGCACAACGCCCGCGTCGCGCTCAACGCGCTCGGGATCGAGTGCAAGCAAGATGTCTTTCAATCACGCCTCTTCATCGGCCACATAGGCGAAGTCTCGCACGAGGTCCAGCAGTTGGCCGGAGAGCTATCGGACGATGGAATTATTGCCTTGCGCAGAATAGCGTCCGATGCTTTCGGCGCCAACTTCGGCAGCGAGGTGATGCTGGACGCGGTCCGGTCGATCGCGATCGATCACCAGTACGATCCCGTCTGCGATATGCTGGACGAGGCAGAAGCCGCGTGGGACGGGGAACCCCGCCTGGATCGTATGGCGGTGGATTACCTCAACGCCGAGGATACGCTGGTCAACCGAGCATTCATTCGCAAGACCATGATCGCCGCGGTCCGACGGGCGAGGCATCCAGGCTGCAAGTTCGACAACATCACGGTGCTGGAGAGCCCGGAGGGCTGGAACAAGAGCGGCTTCTGGAGGGTCCTCGCCGGAGACCCGTTTTATTCCGACGAGAGCATCATCGGCCGGCAGTCCCGCGAAATTCAAGAACAACTCTCGACGGTATGGATCCACGAGAATGCCGAACTCGCGGGCATGAAGAAGCAGGAAGTCGAGACGGTGAAGGCCTACGCGAGCCGTCAAGAAGATATTGCCCGCCCAGCCTACGGTCGGGTGGTCAAGCGGCAGCCCAGGCACTCGATCGATGTCGGCACGACGAACGCAGACACCTACCTACAATCGCAAACGGGAAATCGCCGGTTCTGGCCCATCAAAGTGCTCGCCCCGATAGATCTGGACAAGCTGAAGCGCGACCGGATCCAACTGCTCGGGGAGGCCGCAGCCTACGAGAAACGCGGAGAGACGATCACGCTCGATCCTTCACTATGGAGCGCAGCAGGTGTCGAGCAGGATGCGCGCCGCATCCGTGATCCCTGGGAGGATATCTTGGACGACATGCCGACGCATGCGTACATCGACCAGAGCGGACATGCGGAACATATCCGCGTCCGTCCGGGAGAGCAGGAGCCCGTCGGCGCCGTTCGCATAATTCATGTTGTTGGCGACCGGCAGTGCGTCGCCACCGCAACGTTGCTCCAGCACGTGCTTCAGGTGCCTCGCGAGCGGCAAACGCAGACGATAACGATGCGGCTGAGCACAACCATGAAGCAGGTCGGGTGGGAGCGCCACCATGACAAGCTGGTCATCGACGGGCAGCGTGTTCGAGGCTATTGGCGCTCTCTGCCCCAACCTGAGGAGTAAGGCCTACTCCGTTCGCCCGGCCTGCGCGCCCGACCCGCCCGACCGTGCATCCATAGGTCGGGCGGCAAGAAATGACGACAGAACAGTAGCTTGCCCAACCCGCCCAACCTCGCCCGGCCTGTGCGCCTATAGTCCCTACGAATCGGGATCGCCGCTTCCTGCACGGTCGTGCGCAAGCTGCATCCGTAGTAAGTCTTATATAATGGTTGGGCGAGGTTGGGCGGTCGGGCAAATAACTGCAACGGCTACGATTTTTCTCGCCCGACCTGTGAAGGCGTGGTCGGGCGAGGTCGGGCGGGCAGAGCCCTCCCCCGCATTGCAGGCAGACGTCAGCGCTCCCGAATACTCGGCACGGAGCGCGACGGTGCGTCAGTCCACAGCCCTATGGCTCTCCCCGGGCACGAACTTCCAAAACCTCAAGCCAGAAAGAAAATGAGCCCTGGCCCCCGCCCGCGCCGGGGCGTCAGATCGCATTAGGAGCCCACCGGCGCGACTTCGCTGCCCCTGGCAGCACAACCACCCCACTGCTCCTGTACCGCGCTCCTCCGAGTCCCGTAGCACCGGCATGGCCAACCAGATCGCATTAGACGCGCGCCGGTGCGTCTTCAGCGTCCCGCCCTTGGTGATGTGACCCAGAGCGAAGCGCCGCGCCCACCGCGCCTATGCGCTAATCGCCAGGGCCGCACCCGACGCGACGCAGCACCGCGTTCGCTGCGGTGTACGGAAAAAATGGCAACCGGCAGAACGGATCAACCCTGGTCGCTATGTCTCCATGGAGCCCACGATGAAGCCCGCAGTCGCCTACGTCCGTGTATCCACCGGCAGGCAAGGCAGGTCCGGACTTGGTCTTGAGGCCCAGCAGGCCGCGCTCGTCCGCTTCGCAGAGGCCGAGGGCTACGAGTTCGTCCAGCTGTTCACCGAGGTTGAGACCGGCAAGGGCGCCGACGCCCTTGAACGCCGCCCGCAACTGGCCGCCGCGCTCAAGACGGCGAAGAAGCACAAGGCGCCGATCATCGTGGCAAAGCTGGACCGGCTCTCCCGCGACGTGCACTTCATCAGCGGCCTGATGATGCACCGGACGCCCTTCATCGTGGCGGAGCTCGGCGCCGACGCCGATCCGTTCATGCTCCACGTCTACGCAGCCCTCGCCGAGAAGGAGCGCCGCCTCATCAGCCAACGCACGCGCGACGCGCTCGCGGCCAAGAAAGCGCAGGGCGTCAAGCTCGGCGGCCTCAACGCCAAGGGCATCGCCAATCGCGAGGAGGCAATGCACCGCGCAGAGGCACTGCGGCCCGTGCTCACTGAACTCGCCGGACTGTCCCCCGCCAAGATGGCGTCGGAGCTCAACACGCGCACCATTCCCGCGCCGCAAGGCGGTCAATGGCACGCGGCGACCGTCAAGAGGGTGCTAAGCCGCCTCTCCTCTTGAAAAAAGGTAGTTGAAAAGGCAAACGCCCAAGGTAGTTGGCCGATCGAGGCCGCAGCTGAAACCTTTCACTGGCGGTAGATCTACCCGTAGAGGCATAGACGCCCACCCGTGTGCTATAAGAGACTCATGTCTGAGTCGTACGATAGCAGGCACGACGATTTGCCGCCCGAACTGCGTGCTGCGCTCGACGAGTTCGATGCATGGTCGCGCGAGCGGCTCCTTATCGAGCAGGAGGAGAGCACGCCGAGCGAGCCGCTGTACCACTACACTGATGAGACAGCGCTGACGGGAATTCTTACTAAAAAAGAGGTATGGTGCTTTCGCCACCTGCATCAGCGTGATCGAACTGAGTTCGAATACTCTCTGGAAGTCGCACGCGAGGTCATCAGATCCGTTGGCTGGACTGACGATTTTGTGAAGCGCAGGTTTTGTGGCTTCTTGCAAGATATGCTTTCTGTAGGCTCACCCGCAGACTGGTTCGAGTTTTATCTCTTCAGCCTCAGCAGACACCGCGACGATCGGCAGCAGTGGATTGAATACGGCCGAGACGGTCGGGGATTTGCGATTGGCTTCGGCTCGTCGCTGCTTCAGCCTGAAAAGGACACCTTGAGTGCGAAGGCGACCGAGAACGTTCACGTGGGCCGCGTCATCTACGGTTATAACGCAACTGCAGCTAGACACCGGCTGGTAATAGAGCGCGCTGCAGACATTTTTAGCAACCATGCAAGAGCGAATGAAGATCTGTTCAGGAAGATCGGACCGAGCCGTCTGGTCGTCCCCCTCGTTCAGGAGTTGCTTGCGTCGCAGCTGGTTTGGAATTGTCTTACTGCGAAAAGCCAAGAATTCGAGAATGAGCGCGAGGTTCGGTGCGTGATATTGAACGTGCCTCGCAACTTTGACCCTCTTCGCAAATCGATGGCCAGCAAGGACTACGTGGAGGTTCCATTTCCACTGAAGGATCCTGGAGGCGTTGCAGAAATTCTGGTTGGACCGAGGGCGCCGCCCGACGCCGAAGCGAGGGTGGTCTCTCTGCTCAAGAACCTCGGATTTCCTAGCGGCATTCCGGTCATCCGCTCGAAGGCAGTGATGTAGCCCTATCGGTTGGGCATTCGAATCGTGCAGCACCTTCGCAACTCAATCACTTCCATCTCGACCACGAACCGCATTTTCTGGTTACATCTTCTTGCCAACCAATATACGCACGCTTGGTTCAATTCCCCATCCTGTTTGGTCAGCAGGCTGACCATGCATCGCTGAAATTTCGACCACATTGAGAGCTTTGACGAGCGCGCTTACGGCATCTAGTGCTCTCTGATTTGGCAATGACGGCGGCCCGACCACGACACCGACAGGTGTTTCGAGTCCAACGGTGTACAGGGTTCCGTTTCCCCAACCGGCGGCTTGCAACACGCTGGCAAGCTGCTGAGCAAAGGGCCTCACCTCGGGATTTGATTGTTCGCTTGCAGGCAGCCCAACCGCGGCATCAATGGGGGCTAGCGGAGCCAACGCGGATCGTAGCTCCTCCTGTTGTGCGGGCGTCAATACTCGAGCCGCCGTCAGCCTCAATTTGGCTAGAGCGAGTTCTGCGGTAGATGCTCTCTCCTGTATTCTGGCCGTTTCCAAACGAAGACGCGCTATTTCTTCATCATGCATTTGCTTTTCAGCAAGGTGCTGCCTTTCGACCAACTCGTCGTGACGTTCCCCGTAGCGGTGTGAAGCGACCTCGAAAGCCCCCAGTCCGATCAGGGATATGATGCTGAGCCAAAAATAGAATCCGCTCCACCATCCGGCGCCCGCGATGGTGTCCCAACCAGGTATCCAGCTCATACTGATGCCCCCCGACTCAGTCTCTTTGGCGCGACGCTAAGGATGATCGAAAGTCGATCGAAGCGCTATACTAGCTAGTCTAGCAGAAACTCCATACGCGCGTCATGCTACGACACACATCGCCTACCGACCTCATGGCGCGGATGCGTTTGAGCCGCGCACTTATGCAGAAATCTTTATATCGATGAGGTGATTGCCAAGGAGCTGATTTGCCCGTTAGGCGGCAATCATGCAGCAGGTTCGCAAATCAGTCACTGACATTTCAAGCACCAACCGCTCCCGCGTGACGAACGGGACGCGGCTGCTCATGGGGGTTGATGGCCGGAGCGCTCAGGCGCGGCGCTTCCGGGACCTCGTCCGGAGCTACGAGAGCGAGTTCGAGAGCACAACGGAGGCCGATCGCAGCCTGATCAGGCAGGCGGCCCTCTTGGCCCTCAAGAGCGAGCACCTGCAGGCGGCCGAGGTCCGCGGCGAGGCCGTAGACGCCGACACCATCACCAAGCTAGCCGGCCAGCAGCGGCGCGTCCTGGCGGACCTCCGGCGCAAGGCGGAGGCTCAGGCGCCTGCGCCGCTTTCCATCCACGAGCACCTGTCCCGCCACGCCGAGCCCGCGCACGACGCGGAGGAAGCTGAGGACTGATGGCCAAGGCGACCAAGCCCAAGACCGGCGGGCCGCGCGCAAGGGCCAGTCTAGCGCCCCCCAGCATCATCACGGCCATGGACGATCCGGCGCTCTTCGAGCCGTTCTTCCGAGGGGAGTCTTGGGACGGCTGGCGCGCCGTCCTCAAGGCGGCCTACGGCCTGCCCATGTCAGACCCCGAGCACGCCTTCTTCCGAACCGTGGCGGGCGACCGCGCTCCGCCGCCTGACAGGGTACGGGAGATGTGGTGCGTCGTAGGCAGGCGCGGCGGCAAGGATGCGGTGGCCTCCCTTATCGCGGCCTCCGCCGCCGCGCTCTTCGACCAGGAAGACCGCCTGCGTCCAGGCGAGCGCGCCCTGGTTATGTGCCTCGCCTGCGACCGCGCCCAGGCCAGGATTATCCTCAACTATATCCGCAGCTACTTCACCGACCTGCCACTCCTCGCGGGCATGGTGACGCGGGAGACCGCCGAGGGCTTCGAGCTGAGCAACGGCGTGGACGTGGCGGTTGCCACCAACAGCTTCCGCGCCGTGCGCGGCCGGCCCATCCTGCTCGCCGTCTTGGACGAGGTGGCGTTCTGGCGCGACGAGAACACGGCGAAGCCGGACGAGGAGCTATACCGCGCCATCACACCCGCCATGGCGACGCTTTCCAACAGCATGATCATCGGCATCAGCTCGCCTTACCGAAAGTCCGGGCTGCTCTACAAGAAGTTCAAGAGCCACTTCGGCAAGGACGGCGACGTCCTCGTGATCCAGGCGCCGACGCGCACGCTCAACCCGACCATCCCCCAGGAGATCATCGACCGCGCGCTGGCCGAGGACCCGGCCGCCGCCTCGGCCGAGTGGATGGGCGAGTTCCGCGACGACATCGGAGGTTGGCTGCCGCTGGAGGTCATCGAGTCCGCCGTGGACCAGGGCGTCATGGTCCGACCGCCGCAGCCCATCCACATCTACCGCAGCTTCTGCGATCCCAGCGGCGCGCGGGGCGACAGCTTCACCTGCGCCATCGCGCACGAGGAGTACGGCAGCGCCGTGCTCGACTGCCTCATCGAGATCAAGCCGCCGTTCAACCCGATGGAGGCGATTGCGCAGATCGCGCGGACGCTGCGTGAGTACGGCCTCAACGAGACGACGGGCGACCGCTACGCGGCCGAGTTCAACGTCGCCGCGTTCGCCTCCTGCGGCATCACCTACCGCAACTCGCCGCGCGACCGCTCCGCGATCTACCAAGACGTCCTGCCTCTCTTCACGTCCGGGCGCGTGCGCCTGCTGGACAACCGCAGGCTCGTCTCTCAGTTCGCGGCCTTGGAGCGCCACACCTCTTCGGTCGGGCGAGACCGCATCGACCACGGCCCCGGCGGCCACGACGACCTGTGCAACAGCGCGGCTGGCGCGCTCATCACGGCGTCCGCCGCCGACCGCCGACCGCAACTGCTGTTTGGCTGACCAGAGAAGGAGAAGTCTGATGAACACGAAGATCAATGAACACAGGCCCACCCCCAAGAGCATCGAGCCGTACAGGCACTCGTCGGGCACGGTCCGCTCGCCGAACGACGCCGGGGGCGAGGTGCCCCGCGACCAGTACAGCAACCAACAGTCTGCCAAAGGAGAGCAGAAATGACGTCCCACACGATTAGCCGCATCCACGCCGTCTCGGTTGACGCGCCGAAGTTGGCCTACGTCCCGAACAACCTCAACCCGAACGCGCTCGTGGACGCCCTGCGACGGCTCAACCTCATGGTGCCGACCGGCCTTGCGGCCGCGGCGGCTTCGGGCGGCGCGCTGCGCGCCAGCGGGCACGCCTACACGATCCAGGAGGTGGACGCGGCGCTCGCGCGCACGGACCTCGGCATCGGCGATCGCCTCAAGATCAAGGCGGCCATGGATCGCAACGGCATCTTGAAGCGGTGAGGCGCGAAGCACCAAACGATACTTAGGAGCGGGTTGGAGCATGGGCATGATCTTCAAGACCAAGGCAAGGGAAGCGACGTTGGCGCCGCAGGCGGAGACCAGACCGGACGGGCGGGAGCGGCTGCGCTTCTTTGCCGACGAACTGGTCAAGGCCAACGAGGCCGTGGCGGAGCTGGAGGTGCGCCTGGATCGGCTCACCGGCATCATTCAGGACGCCGAGCTGGCGCAAGCCACCCTGCAGCAGGCCATCGCCGAGGACGGCGGCGTGGGGCTCGCCGAGTACGCTGCTGGCAGGGCCCAGGACAGCGATATCGCCCAGCTCGTCCAGGCCAAGGAGACGACCGCCAAGGCCGCGGCCGCTGCCCGTGACGCCGTGCCCAACGTCCAGAACATGCTCAGCCGTGCGCGCAACGAGGTGGCACGCCTGGAGCAGCAGAAGCAGGACGAAGCGCTTCGGTACCTGAAGCAGCGCGCGGACCACGTTGCGCTCCAGTACAAACGCATCTTCGACGCGCTCTGCCGCTCCCACGACCAACTCGTCGGCATCTCCGCCGCGCTATCCGCGACCGGCGAGCACGGCGGCGAGATCAGGATGAGTTCGACGCCCATCCAGGTGCCCCGCTTCGACCTGCCGTCAGTCGCCGATCCCAACGAGTTCCTGCCGACCATGACCCACCGGCCTGCAGACATCGCGGTGGAAGACGCGACGGCAAATTGGCTGGAGGCGCGCAACCGCCTGAGCCAGGACACCGAAGCCAAACTGGACGACCTCATCGGCCCTGCAAACGAAAGGAATGACGACGATGACCGTGCTCACTGACCTCAAGGCGCTCAGCCTGAGTCAAAACGCCAAGACTGTTGTTGCGGCCAAGGGGGCCGATCTCGCAGCCCTGCTATTGCTCGCCCAGCAACACACGATCGAGCTCCAGGCAGTCCTGAAGCAGATCATCGCCCATCATCCGTCAGGCGGCGGCGACGCATCGAACTACGCAGCGCTCGGCGCGGTACTCGCACAGCTGGCATAGCTCCGGATTCAAAAAACGCGCCTCAGACTTGGAAATTGGACCTGCGGCGTGATCAGATCGGCGCAGATCTACGCTGCTCTATCTACGACATATGCTGACTAAAATGGCTCACTACCTACCTTCTCTCCGGCAGTGTTAGGCGACAAAAGATCTGCGACTTCTTTCAACAGCACGCGAACCTTAAGCCGATCGAGTTGGTTGATGGCGTGGCGGATGCGGTCCACTTCAAACTCGCGACGACGAAGCGATGCTGCATCACGACGCAGGCCGCGAGCCGCTCGATCTAGCAGTTCTTGGCCAAGAGAAGACGTCTTGAGCCTAGCTCCGATTGCTCCTTTGAGCCAAGTATCTAAACCCAGATCCTCCTTCCACAACGCAAGCGTTACGAGAGCAAGCATGGTGCGCTCTAGCGAACCCCGACTTGTATGCGCGGCTGCTTTGAAACCCCACCCCATCAAGAGTTCTCGGCACCGCTCCAAGACGGGATGACTTTCACGCTGTATTGCATCGAGCGCTGTCCCAAAGAGGAGTTCTGGGATTGAGAAGGTCTCGACAAACTGGATTGCCCCGATGTCTTCGGGTATCCAAGAGATCACCGAGATCAGCCCGACGGCATGCTTCTCCAGCTCTTCGGCAACGTAGTCATTTGCGGCTGGCGCTTTTGAAAGAGCGACCAAAAGCATAGTTAGACGCTGGATCCAATGAAGACTGTCGAATGTGAAGTGAGATCTCTTTTCGATAGCGAGGAGGAGCAGAGTCTTTTCCGTGCGGTAGAGCTCCTCTGACCAGGTCTCGAAGTTGCGTAGGACCGCTTCTGCGGCTTCGTCGTCCTCCTTCGCCGCAATGACCGCATCACACAACGAAGTGAGCTGTTCACCCAAAGTATTCGACTTGGTTAGCGAGTAGTACGGCGCCAAGTAGGCGCCATGCGCATTCTCCAGCGCTGTATCTGGCACCTCTAGAAACGCTCTGACCACCAGCTCTACAGAGTTGCGGAGCTGACTTGCAGCAAAGCCTATGTCTCGCTCTGGGGTGCGGAGCAAATCAAAAGTGATTTTGGCAAACTGCTCCATGCCTGTGAGCGTCACTGGGCGATACTGTTGCTTCACAGCACCTACTACCGAAAAGATAGCTATTTTATCCACCAGAGTAGTTGTTTCGTTGGGATCACCAGCGACCAGAATGCTTCTTGCCGCTGTTCCCATTAGCCGAAGTCCTTCCATAGCCAGATCAGGCAAATTTCGCGGAAAGACCTGCTCAACAGCGTCGGTCAGGTAACTCGCTGCAAGCTGAGCATGCTGCTTTGTATCGAACCCAGTAGCCGCATAGTCGATGGTCAAATATGTCTGAACCAGACCGCCGAATGTCGTAAGGATCTGACGAGTGCCTTCTTCGTCTCCACGCCCTATTGAAACGCGCGAAAGTCGTCGCAAGTGCTCAAGCGTATCATTGATGAACGCGTCAGTTGCTTCGGGTATCTCGATTATTGGATTCGCCTGGAAGAACGTTTTTCCTTTTGCTGCCACATAGCTCGCATTTACGAGAACCACGGCCTCTAGTGCACGAGCAGACACCGCGAAATCATCTTGTTCGGCATAACGGCGAGCGAACGATATCGCGTGGGCAACGGCGCGTCTTGCTGTCACCGTCCATTGCGGATTAGCCCGAAAAAACGCTAACCGCGGCAAATCATGCGTTGATCGAGAGTCCTCGCTACCGTCTTTGCCGGAGAAATTCACAAGCGGTGCCATGCGCTCTGCGCGTCGCGCCCACCTTTTCAAGTCCGTTCGTGCATCATCCACCAACAAACGGAGTTGGACAGCTGGATTGATGAGGTCAAGAGCACGCCAATAGCCATATAAGAACAAGATCAAGATCAGCAGCGTTCCCCAAGACGCTGCAACCAGAGCAACGATCGCCCAACTGCTATCTGGAACTATCGAAAGGGCCGAGATAACTATCGCCAATATAAAGGTGCTGGCAAAAGCGCTGAGTAATCTTGGATCTGCACTTAAGCGCCGGAACAATCCATGTGGCATACGGGCAAAATTCAGCTGGACTGCTATCATTACGATAGAAAAGCCGATGGCAGTCGCCCCCACTAGTGCGCCACCGATGGTAGCGAGTAGAGATCGCAGGGCAGCGAAACGCTCGGGATTAAAATAGTCCCCCGTCGATTTCTGGATCACGGGCGCCAGCAAAAAGCTCAAAATCACTGCGAGACCCAACGCAGCGACAACAACGACTCGGGAGTGTCTCTCAACTTTGCTTTGAACGTTGTACCGAAAACGTAACAAGCGTTGATCAAGGATTGCCAAGCATCTCCGCGCTCGTTCTGACGCCTTGGGCCGCCAGGTGCGGTTGAGGTACAGTGCGAGCCCCCTCCCCCGCCTGATCGCTCTACGCGCCCACCGAACGAGTTCCTCCGGTCGCAAGTACGATTTGAGCTGACTGCGCCAACGAAAACGGGGTTTAAGGACCAGAACCTTGGACTTGCCCGCTGCAGCCCTCGGCATCCCGATTTTTCGACATGCCCTCCAGATCGGACGCCACCAGAACTTGAACGAATCGCTCATCACACCCGCCCTCTATGCTCGTAGATGCATGAGAGGCAAAGGTGGTCAAGGATTTCCGATACCGTCAGCCGACCTCAGGAGGCCGTCGTTGACGAACGGAGCCCGACCTGCTCTAAAACCAGCGCTGGGACCGCGGGCGGCGTGTTCGTTTACCTAGCGGTTTACTCAGGAGCATCGATGAGCCGGATTGCCAGTTTGTCGAAACGGCATAAGCTCTTGTTTTCGTTTGGATTGCGCTCGTAGCTCAGCTGGATAGAGCATCGGATTTCGATTCCGAGGGTCGGGAGTTCGAATCTCTCCGAGCGCGCCAGGCCCGCCTTCGCCCC
>BFBZ01000485.1_pt1 | contig 37507 bp, 37 predicted proteins | sample 1888401 | NCBI WGS metagenome assembly BFBZ01 (sample SAMD00112614, study PRJDB3348) | symbiont metagenome | host: Chara braunii | reverse complement strand
TAATAAGTGTGCTCGACCGTCGAGCCGTCCATCAGGTGCTGGCGCCCACGCCCGCCGTTCACCGAGGTCCAGAAATAGTTGAGGACGTGACGATGGAATCCCACGCGCTCACCGGGCTTCAGACGGATGATCCACACGCGGACCTGATCGGTCTCCGATAAAAGTTGCGTGCCGACACAGCCGTTGTGGTTGCGGCTTTCGCGATCGAATTCGGCCTTGATCTCGGCCGGCCACTCGCTGTGGTCCGCGTGGGCAGCCTTCTTGTCCAACATCGTCAGAGCCATAGGATTTCTCCTAGATTTGCTGGCACACTATAACGCAAATCCGGTGTGCAAGAAATGTGGGCGCGATCCCAAAAATGACAACTGGCAAACGCGCCTTGATCGTCGGCGGTTCGATGAGCGGCCTGTTCGCTGGCCTGATGCTGCGCCAGCGCGGCTTTCATGTGGATATCTATGAGCGGGTGGCGGGCGAGCTCTCCGGCCGGGGCGCGGGAATTGTGGCGCAGCCGAGCGTGATCGCGGGATTGCGCAGCTTGGGCATCGACGTATCGGAGTTGGGCGTCGAGGCATTCGAACGCCAGGTGCTCGATATCAACGGCAATGTCGTCTCCACATTCCCGTGTCCGCAAGTTTTGACCGCGTGGGAGCGGCTCTACCGGATTTTGCGCGACGCCTTTCCGCCGGAACACTATCACCGCGGCAAGGGCGTGAAGTCGTTCGAGCAGTCGGCGCGTTCGGTTACCGCACACCTTAGCGACGGTTCGAGTGCCGAGGCCGACGTTCTGATCGGCGCCGACGGCATCCGCTCGAATGTGCGCCAGCAGTTGTTGCCGGATCTCGGTCCGCTCTACGCGGGGTATGTCGCGTGGCGCTCGCTCATTCCTGAGCAGTCGTTGCCGCCGGACATTCATCGCGCAGTGTTCGATCGCATGACGTTCTGCCTGCCGCCTGGCGAGCAATTCCTGAGCTATCCGGTCGCGGGCCCGGACAACGATCTGCGACCCGGCCATCGCCGCATGAACGTAATCTGGTACCGCCCCGCGGACGAGGCCACAGAGCTTCAGCGGCTTCTCACCGACGACGGCGGCAACACGCATGCGATCTCGATTCCGCCGCCGTTGATCCGCCGCGCGGCGATCGAGGATATGCGGGCGGCGGGCGTGCGCCTTGTCGCGCCGCAATTCCGCGAAGTGTTGAAGTTGATGGACGAGCCGATCCTTCAGCCGATCTATGATCTGGAGACGCCGCAGATGGCCTTCGGCCGCGTCGCGATCATCGGCGATGCGGCCTTTGTTGCGCGCCCACACGTCGGTGCGGGCGTCGCGAAAGCGGCCGACGACGCGGTGGCTTTGATGGATGCGCTCATGAAAGATGACGTCGAGCCCGCGCTCAAGGCATTCGAGGCGAAGCGCTTGCCGGTGGGCCATCGCGTCATCGAATACGCGCGGCACCTTGGTGCCTATCTGCAAGCCACCCGCACGCAGGAAGAACAGGCGCGCGCGGGCCGCCACAGCAACGCGGAAGCGGTGATCTCCGAAACGGCGCTGATGACGTTCCTAGAGGCCTAGAAGTTTCTTCGCGTTGCCGCCGCAGATCGCTGCCGTTGCCGCCGCATCGAATCCCGTCGACACCACGTGCTCGACCGGATCGAAATCCGCCATGTCGAACGGATAGTCCGTCCCCAGCACGACATGATCGGCGCCGTAGGTCTCGACGAGCGCCTTGAGCTGGCCGGGTGTGAACACGACTGTGTCGAAGTAGATCTTCTTCAGGTAATGCGTCGGCGGCTTCGGCAGGCCCGCGTGTGAATCCGAACGCGCGCCCCAGGCGTGGTCGATACGGCCGTGATAGGCACCGAGATAGCCGCCGCCGTGGACCGCGAAGATCTTCAGGTTCGGGTGCCGTTCCAGAATGCCGTCGAAGATCAAGTAGTGCAGGGCGATGGTGGTCTCGAGCGGATTGCCGATCACGTTGTTGAAGTAGAAGCGGCTCAGCCGGTCAGCTTCGGTGAAGCCGTTGGGGTGGATCATCACCAGCGCGCCGAGTTCCTCGGCCTTCTTCCAGAACGGCGCGAAGGCCGGATCGGACAGCTCCTTGCCGGCGACGTTGGTGAGAATCTCGACACCCTTGAATTTGAGCTGCTTCATGCAGCGCTCAAGCTCCTTCACGGCCTCGTTGGCGTCGGAGAGCGGCACGCCGCCGAGGGCGCAGAGCCGGTCGGTGTGCTTGCCGATGTATTCGGCGATGCCGTCGTTGAGCGCTTGCGTCGCCTTCACCGCGACGTCGAGGGGAACGGTGTAGTAGAGCTGCGGCGGGCCGGGCGAGATGAGCTGAACGTCCACACCCATCTCGTCCATTACCTTGAACCGCGCATCGGTGTTGCGGATGCGGTCGCCGATGTCGGCGGCCTGCTTGGCCATGATGGCCTTGGTCTCGGGTGTCGAGAAATGGTCGAGCGGCACCTTGGTTGGATCGACATGAGGGCCGGCGATGACGCCCGCCTGCGGAATGGCGACATGGGCGTGCATGTCCACAGTGATGCTCTTCGGCCGCGACTGCTTTCCGGGCGTGCCGCGTTTGCGTGCCGCGGTCGGTTCGTACTTGTTCCACAGGTCGGCCATTTCCATTTCCCTCGATTGTCTCGTGCTCAGGTAGCAAGACGTGGATGCCCGGCACAAGGCCGGGCATGACATTGATAGAGCTTTCTAGAAGACGCCCAGGTGCTGCGTCACGATCGCATCGCCTATCTGGATGCCCTTGGCCTCGCCACGAAAGACCACGGAGCCGGTGTTGATGATCGCGATGTCGTCGGCGAGCTCCAACGTCAGCTTGATGTTCTGCTCGACCAGAATAATCGACTGCCCTTCGGCCTTGAGTTGTGCGATCGTGCGCCCGACCTCGGCGACGAGCTGCGGCGCCAGTCCTTCAGAAGGCTCGTCCATCAGGAGCACGCGCGGATTGCCCATCAGAGCGCGTCCGATCGCCAGCATCTGCTGCTCGCCGCCGGAGAGCGAGCCCGCAAGCTGCGCCTGCCGCTCGTGCAGGCGCGGGAACACCTTGAACACACGATCCATCGTCCATTCCGGCGCGCCGGTGCCCTTGCGCGCCGGCTGCGCTGCGACGTTGAGGTTCTCTTTCACCGTGAGACTGCGGAACACACGGCGGCCCTGCGGCACGAGGCAGATGCCGCGCCGCGCGATGGTGTCGGGTGCGAGCCCGGCAACAGCTTCGCCGAACAGGCTGATCGTGCCCCGGCGCGGCCGCACGAAGCCCATGATCGTGCTCATGCACGTGGTTTTGCCCGCGCCGTTGCGGCCGAGCAGGCCGAGCAGGCGGCCCTGCTTGAGCGTGAACGAGACGCCATGCAGCACATGGCTGTCGCCGTAGAAGGCGTCGATGCCGGAAATATCGAGGGCGTCAGTCGCCAAATCAGTCACCGAGATAGACCTCCCTCGTGCGCGGGTCCGCGACCACTTCAGCGCGCGTGCCTTCGACGATCACCTCGCCATAGTGCAGCACCGTGATCCGCTCCGCGAAGCCGAGCGCGGTGTCCATGTCGTGCTCGATCATCACGATCGTCACATTGCGGGGGATCTTGGCGAGCAACTCGCGCAGCGTCTGCCGTTCGCCCTGTGAGAGACCAGCAAGCGGCTCGTCGAGCAGCAGCAGCTTGGGCTTCTGCGCCAGCGCCATCGCGAATTCGAGGCGGCGGCGCTCGCCGTAAGAGGTTTCCGCGACGATGCGCTCTGCGCTGTCGGCGAGGCCGACCTGCGCCAGCGCCTCACGCGCGGCAACATAGAGGTGCCGGTGTCCGGTCAGGATGCTCCAGGGATTCCAGCGCATCTTGTCGAGGCCGAGCAGCGCCAGCACCACGTTGTGAACCAGCGTCTCGCGGGGGAACAACGTGAGAATCTGATAGGTGCGCGCGAGCCCCTTGTGAACGCGGTCTTGCGTCGGCATGCCGAGCAACTCGTCGCCGAACAGCTTTACAGAGCCGCTGTCGGCGGCGAGGTCGCCGGTGATCAGGTTGAACAGCGTGGTCTTGCCCGCGCCGTTCGGGCCGATGATGAGGCGGCGTTCGCCGGGCATCACCTTGAACGAGACATTGCGCGTCGCTGGCAGGCCGCCGAAGCGTTTATGCAAGCCTGAGATTTCGAGCGCCGGCGCGGTCATGCGGCGGTCTCCGGCGCAGGCTTGCCGCTTGATGCGGGTTTCCGGCCCTTGCGGATGCGCTGCCAAAGCTGGCGGCATCCCGGCACAAGGCCGTATGGCATGAACATGATGATGACGACAAAGATCACGCCGAGCAGCGTGTTCCAGCGCTCGACGTAGGTCGAGACGACGTTCTTGATGAGTGTGATGATCGCAGCGCCGACGATCGGTCCGGTCAGCGTGCTCGCTCCGCCGAGGATTGCCATGAGAAGGATTTCGGCGGATTGCTGCAGCGAGATCGCGTGCGGGCTGAGGAACAGGTTGTAATAGACATAGAGGATGCTCGCGACCGAGCCCCAGAAGCCCGCGAGCACGAAGGTCAGCCAGCGCACCATCCACACGTTATGGCCGAGCATGGTCATGCGGCGTGGCTGATCCTTCGCGCCTTTGAGGCTCGCACCGAACGGCGAATGAACGAAGCGCCAGATGAAGAACAGCGCGATGACGAAAACGACCAGCGTGAAGAAGTAGAAGTGCGTGGCGTCCCGGATGTCGATGCCGAACGGCATCGGCCGGGCCGGATGGCGGATGCCGTTGTCGCCGCCGGTGAGATCGTTGGCGCGGTAGGCAATGCCCCACACGATCTGTCCGAGCGCGAGCGTAATCATGATAAAGCCGAGGCCTGGCGCGCGCAGCGACAGCACGCCGAAGAAACCCGCGACGGCGGTCGAGAACAACACCGCGATGATCGCAGCGCTCAATTGATCGAAGCCGTTGATCACGAGCAGAATGCAGGCATAGCCGGCGATGCCGAGATAGCCGGCGTGGCCGAGCGAGACCATGCCGCCGTAGCCGAGCATCATATTGATCGACAGCGCGAACAGCGCGTAGATCAGCACCTGCGTTGCCATGTTGATGTAGAACTCGTTGCCGATGACCCACGGCACGGCGACGGCGGCAAGCGCCGCGACGGCGAGCCAGATGACGTTGGTCTTCGTCATATCTGGACCCGCCCGAACAAGCCCTGCGGCAGGAACACGAGCACCAGCACCATCGGAAGGAAGAGAACGAAGTAGGCGAGGTCCGGCACCAGCGCGATGCCAAAATTGTAGATGAAGCCGACGATGAAGCTGCCGACGAAAGCGCCCAGCAGTGAGCCTGCGCCGCCGAGAATCACGACGATCAGCGCGAGCGGCAGCATGTCGGTATCGAGGCCTGGATAGGCGTTGAGGATCGGGCCGCCGAGCACGCCGCCGATGCCGGCAAGCGTCGCGCCGAGCAGGAACACGGTGGTGAACAGCCGCAACACCGGAATGCCCACGCCGCGTGCCATCTCCATGTCATCGACGCCGGCACGGATCATGGCGCCGAGCCGCGTGCGCTCCATCAGGTAGTAGAGGATCGCTGCTGTGACGAGCGCGATGCCGAGTACGACGAGGCGGTAGGTCGGGAACGCAAAGCCGCCGATGCGGATCGGCGGGCGCAGCGACTGCGGCGCTGCAAGCGGCATCGGGTCGCCGGTCCAGGTGAGGAGACAAATGTCGGCGATGATGAACGACACGCCGAGCGTCACCAGCACCTGGCCCTGCTCGTTGCCGGCGAGCGCCCGAAGCACAAAGCGCTCCATCAGGATGCCGAGGAGCCCGACGCCGAGGCCTGCAAAGATCGCTGCGAACCAGAAGTGCAGCCCGACGCGTGTCAGCAGCGTGTAGCCGAAATACGCGCCGAGCATGAAGAAGGCGCCGTGCGCGAGGTTCGGAATGCGCATCAGGCCGAAGATCAGCGAGAAGCCGGAAGAGAGAAGAAACAGCAAGCCGCCGAAGGCCACGCTGTTCAGGGTCTGGATGATCCAGAACTGCCACTGCATTGGTTACGCCACTTTCCGTCCGTCCTGCACCGTCGCCCCGCGAAGTCCGCCGCGCCAGCTAAGGTACAGGCGCGGCGGCTGTCACAAAGCTACGGTTCGAGATTCTTCGCGGGCGGATAGTCGCGTCCGTAAACGGGATTCTTCAGAAACTCGTCCTTGTTGTAGGTCCAGAACTGGCCGACGTCCGGATAGGTCTTGATGACCGCGTTGACGTATTTGCCGTCCTTCTTCTCGACTTTACGGATGTAGGCGTTACCGACGACGTTTCCGAATTCGTCGAAACGCACCGGGCCACGGATCGTGTTCGGCACGTTGGCTTCCTTGAGCGCCTTCATGAACACGGCCTTGTCTTCGGCTTTGCCGCCAATCTTTTGCAGGACATTCTCGAGCACCTCGCAGCAGACGTAGGTTTCCGCCGCGTAGACGCCCGGATCGACCTTGTAGTCGCGCTGGATGCCGGCGACGAACTTCTTGTTGCCCTCGAAATCGAGCTGCGCCGAGTACCAGTTGCCCGTCATGGCGCCGAGTGCGTCGTCGCCCATCTGTTGCAGGAGCGACTCGTCAACCGGCGTGAAACCGCCGAGCACCTGTACCCTGTTGCCGTACTCGCGAAGCTGCTTGATGAATTTGAAGCCGTTCGAGCCCGCGTGAGCAGTGAACACGGCATCGAGGTTCGGCTTGAGCTGCGAGATGTAGGTGCCGTAATCCGGCGCGTTGAGCGGTGTGAACAGCTTCTGCACCACCTTGCCGCCGTTGTCTTCGAACACGCGCTGGAAGCCCGCGACGCATTCGTGACCGAAGGCGAAGTCATCGCCGATCACGGCGACGCGCTTGTACTTCAGATCCTTCGCAGCGTATTCGCCGAGCGGATGGCTGGTCTGCGCCGAGGTGCAACTCGGCCGCACCAGCCACGGGTTGGCCTTGCGTTGCGTCATGTCCTCGGCGCCCGCGACGGTGAGGATCGGCGTCTGCGAGGTGCGGATGTAGTCGTCGATCGCCAGCGCCTCGAAGGCAGCGAGTGGGCCGATGATGCATGACACTTTCAGACGTTCGACCAGTTCCTGCGTCTTGGTGCGCGCCTGCGCCGGGTTGCCGCCGGTATCGGCGGTGTGCACCTCCACCGCGCGTCCGGCGAGCTTCATGCCGCGCTCCTTGAAGAAGAGCGTGACGCCTTGCTCCATTTGCAAACCGCCCGAGGCGAGCGGCCCGGTTTTCACGGTCAGGAAGCCGACCTGGATCGGTCCGGCTTGCGCGACGGCGGCCGGAATCTTGAACGTGTGTGCGGCCGCCCCCACGGCCAGCGCGCCTTTGACGACAGTGCGGCGAGTGATCTTGCCCATGTGGCATTCCTCCCTGGTGATTTTTGTCCGGATTGTTCCGGTTGTTATGGCTCGACGTTCTTGTTCCCCGGCCACGTCTCCCGGTTGTAAACGGGCTGCTTCAGGAACTCGTCCGCGTTGTAGGTCCAGAACTGGCTGACGTTCGGGTAGGTCTTGATGACGGTGTTGACGAGCTTGCCGCCCTTCTTCTCGACCTTGCGGATGTAGACGTTGCCGATCACGTTGCCGTACTTGTCGAACGACACCGGTCCGCGCGCGGTTTCGACTTTGTCGCTTGCGCGCAAAGCCGCCATCAGCGCGTTCTTGTCCTCGACCTTGCCGCCGATCTTGTTCAGCGCCGCTTCGAGAACCGCGCCGTTGGTGTAGGTCGCGGCGGCGTAAAAGCCGGGATCGACCTTGTAATCCCGGTTCATGCCCTCGACGAACTTCTTATTGATCGGGCTGTCGATCTGCGCGGAATACCAGCAGGTGGAAATAACGCCGATGGCATCGTCACCCATCTGCGGGAGCAGCGACTCGTCGATCGCCGTCATGCCGCCGAGGATCGGCGTGCTGCCACCGTATTCCTTGTACTGCTTGAAGAACTTAAAGCCGTTGGAGCCGGCAAAGCCGATGAAGATCACATCGACGTTCTGCTTGATCTGCGCGATGTAGGTGCCGTAGTCCGGCGTCGTGAGCGGCGGCCATAGCTTCTGCACCACCTTTCCGCCCGCATCCTCGAACGCGCGCTGGAAACCCGCGTTCAATTCGTGGCCGTAGGCGATATCGTCGGCGATCACCGCGGCGCGCTTGTACTTCAGCTCCTTCGCCGCATAGTCGCCCATTGCGTAGCTGCACTGCGCGGACGTGGAAGTCGCGCGCACGAACCACGGGTTCGCTTTGCGCTGTGTCATGTCTTCGGCCGCGGCCACCGACAGCGTCGGCACCTGCTTGTCGCGGATATAGTCGTCGATCGCCAGCGCTTCCTGAGTTGCGAGTGGACCGATCAGGCAGGCGATGTTGTCCTTCTCGACGAACTCCTGCATCTTCGTGCGCGCGACGGCGGGCGCGCCCGCGCTATCTCCGGTGAAAAGCTGCACGGGCCGTCCGGCCAGGATGTTGTTGCGCTCTTTCAGGTAGAGCGTGAGGCCTTGCTCCATCTGGATGCCGCCGGAAGCGAGTGGGCCAGTCTTCACGGTCATGAACCCGATCTTCATCGGGGCGGCTTGGGCACGCAGGATCGCCGGCGCGGCGACCAAGGCGCTCGCACCCAGCATGCCCTGCAGAACGGCTCTGCGCTTGAGGGTCATGGCACTCTCCCTAGAACTCGTATTCGTTCGCACGCCCCTCGTGGCGGAGGCTTGAACGTCTCCATCAAATCAGAAGAGCGGGCATGCCGACAACCATGCGGACGAGGTTTTGTTTGGCTGCGTCACTTGCAACCCGCCGGCGCTTGGCCGGGCCGCTGCCCACCTGATACGGTGGATATGCGAACAACGACAAAAAGACAGTTCTGGGGACGGAGACAGCCTATGCTGACCAGACGTTCGCTTATCGCGGCCGGGGTCATGGCGCCGGCGATCGCCCGCGCGCAATCCGGCCCCGCGGGAATGATCCGCATCATCAATCCGTTTCCCGCGGGCGGCACATCCGACGCGATGGCGCGGCTGTTGCAGCCAAGCCTGCAGCAACGTCTGGGCGCGACCATCCTGATCGAAAACCGGCCGGGCGCGTCGGCTTCGCTCGGCGCCGCAGCGGTGGCCAAGTCGCCGCCCGACGGCACCACCTGGCTCCTGACGTCCGACACCTTCGTGGTCAGCACACTGCTGCTGAACGGCTTGCCCTACGACGTCCAGAAGGATTTCGAGCCGGTGACCATGATCGGCCGCGGTCCGATGGTGCTGTGCTCGCATCCCTCGCGCCCTTATCGCACCCTGCCGGAGTTGATCGCCGCGGCGAAGGGGAAGCCCGCTACGCTGACGTATGGGACGACCGGCATTGGCAGCAACGGCCATCTGACGGTCGCAGCACTCTGCCAGCTCACCGGCATCAAGCTCGTGCACGTGCCTTATCGCGGTGCGGCACCGGTTCTCAACGATGGCACCGCGGGCCATGTCGATATGGTCATCAGCTCGAGCGCGACGGTCGCGCCGCAGATCGAAGCGGGACAGCTTCATCCGCTGGTGCAGTTCGGCGAGAAGCGTGCGCCGTTCCTGCCCGACACCGCGACGGCGATCGAGGAGGGCATTCGGAGTCTGCACGCCTATTCGTGGTTCGGCTTCTTCGGTCCCGCCGGGACGCCGAAGCCGGTGCTCGATCGCTTCTATCGTGAGGTTGTCGGCGCGACGCGGGAGGAGACCAATCTCAACACCCTGGTTACCAAGTTCCGCGTCGAGGTGCCGCTGCCCACGCCGGACGAGCTTCGTCATATGATCGTGGAAGAGCTGCCGTTCTGGGCCAAGATCATCCGTGACAACAACATCAAGATCGGTTCGTGAAATGCCCCGGCCGATGTTGGTGAACCTGCTTCCCTGATAAACTAAAGTTCACAGCGCCGTCTCGGCGCACAGTTGCAAAGGAAATGCCGTGCTCGATCGTACAAGAGACGCGAACATCCGGGAGATAGCCCAGGACAGGCTGTTCGCGCTGCAGAACCCGATGAAGCTCGACGGCCGTGTCAGCTCCTATCCTGCGAGCGTGCGGGGCCATTCGGTCACGAACTGCTACGTGCTGCGGCAGCCCGACGCGGCTTGGCTGATCGACACCGGCTTCGGCGGCGACGAACCTCGGCTACGTGGGCAGATCGAGTCGCTGATCGGCCGCAACACGCCACTGTCACTGCTGCCGCTGCGGCTCAACGAGTTCATGTCGATCCAAAACATCGACCCGTTTACGCTCTACTTCAACGTCAAGGAGTGCTTCACCGGCAATCCGGACGCGGCGTTCTGGTTCGACTTCGGCGCGGGCTCCGACTCCGGAAAGAACACGCTGGACACCTTGAACATCACCACCATCGGCCGTGAGGAGACGATCCCGATCGGCGATCTCGGCCGTCCGGTGGTGGTTTATCAGGCGCCGATCCGGCTCATCGCAACGCGCTGGATTTACGACGCGGCGACCAAGACGCTGTTCACGTCGGACATGTGGACGCACACTTGGCGCGATCGGCCGGAAGGCCCTTGGATCATCCAGGACGGCGACGATGATCCGATCGACTTCGATCACGTGCGTTCGTTTCTGCTCAACACCCGCTACTGGTGGCTCGAGGGCGTCGACACCGCGAAGCTCCGGCGCGGCATCGACAAGATTCTGAGCAAGCACGACATCGAGACGCTCGCGCCCGGTTACGGTTGCATCTTGCATGGCAAGAAGACGGTCGAGAAGCACATGAAGCTCGTCGACGACGTGCTCAAATCGCTGGACAAGTCGGTCGCGACATCGCGTTACGTCGGCCGCGACGAGGAAAGGTAACTGCAATGGCCATGCGTCATCAGGGCACGCTCAGCCGTCCCAATCCGCTGCCGCGCGAGGTCGCACCTGGCATCTTCTGGCTCGGTGAATGTCTGGAGCAGCGTCAGCAAGGCAAAATCTATCACGGCTGCAACGCCTCGTTCCTGATCGTCGGCGAGACCGCCTCGATGCTGGTCGAGACCGGACATCCCAAGGATTTTCCGATCACCGAGGGCCAGCTCAACAAGCTGCTCCCCGGCAAGCCGCCGTTGAAATACCTGTTCGTGACGCATCAGGAGACGCCGCATTGCGGTGGCCTCGGCCGCGTGTTGACGCGCTTCCCGGAAGCAATCCTCGTCGGTGACATCAGCGACTACCATCTCGCGTTTCCGCAGCATGAGCACCGCATGCGGATGATGAAGGAGAACGATGAGATTGATCTCGGCGGGCGTTCGTTCCGCGCCGTCGAGCCTGTCGTGCGCGATATGCGCACGACCTGGTGGGGTTTCGAGACACGCGATCGCGTGCTGTTTCCGGGCGACGGCTTTGCCTACAGCCACTATCACGAGGATCATCATTGCGGCCTCGTGGCCGAGGAGGCGACGTCGCTCGATCTTCAGGACACGACCGCGGTGTTTGCCGACCTCGCCCTGTGGTGGACCAAATGGGCCGATATGCGGAATTATTGCGCGCGGCTCGACGATCTGATGAACCGGCTTCAGGTCAAGACCGTGTGCCCAACGCATGGGCTCGTCATCACCGATCCGGCGCGGACCATGCCGAAGGTGAAGGAAGGCCTGCTCTTCGGCTCTTCGGTCGCCGAACGCGGCACCAACGATGCCAAGTTCAAGGCGTCCGATCTCGCCGACGCATCGGCGGACGCATAGCGGGAGGGAATACGCTCTACCGCCGGCGCTTGGCTTTGCGCTTCACTGCGGCCTTGGCTTCCAGCACGGCGCAGACGGCGGCGGTGTCTTCCTCGCCGTGCCCGGCCTTGATGGCGGCGTGATAGACCGGCTGCGTCGCCGAGAACAGCGGCGTCGGCACCCGGAGCTTCTTGGCGTAGCCGCCGATCACGTCCATGTCCTTCTGCCAGACCGAGCACTTCATGGTGACGTCCGACGCATAGTCGTCCTTCACCATCATCGGCGCGCGCAGCTCGAACACCCGCGAGTTCCCCGCGCCGCTCTGGATCATGTCGAAGATGATTTGGGGGTCGAGCCCGGCCTTCATGCCGAGCACCATCGCTTCGGCGGTCGCGACGTTGTTGATTGCGACCAGCAGGTTCGCGACATATTTCATCTTGCTGCCGTTGCCGAACTCGCCGACATCGTAGGTCTTGCGCGAAAAGCCGGCGAACATCGATTTGGTCTTGGCAATCGCTTTGCTGTCGCCGCTTGCGTAGATCACGAGATCGCCGGTGCGCGCCTGCGAACCGGTGCCGCTCACCGGGCAATCGAGCAGGGTGTGGCCCGCCTTGCGCAGCACGGCCTCGGCGCCTTCCTTATCCTCGATGGTGAAGGTCGAGCATTCGGCGATGATCTTGTGCGGCAACTTCGCATCAGCGATGGCGCGGGCCACGGCGGCAAGCGCCTCCGGCTTGGGCAAGCTGGTGATAACGAGGGGGACAGCGGCGACCAGTTCGGGAACGCCGTCGGCGATCTTCACGCCAGCCTGGGACAACTCCTTACGCCGCGCCGGGCTGATGTCGTAACCGAACACGCGCCAGCCAGACTTGACCAGATTGCGGGCGAACGAGCCGCCCATGATCCCAAGCCCGATGACGCCGACAACGCCCTTGGATTTCGCCATGCGCGGCACTCCCCTTCCTCAGCCCAAAGCCCGTGCACACCAGTGTCGCGATTCGGAAGTTCGCTTGAATTCGCAGCGCATTCCAAAGCGAACTTCCGAATCAAAGCGACACTGGCAACACTATGATTCTAGTGTCCCTTTGAACCCGAAGTTCGCAAATGTGCTGCAACCCGTTCGTGCGAACTTCGGGTTCGGGACACTAGAACGACGGGCTGCGCGCAGACAAGCGGAAGCGCGCGGCGTGCCTTCCTTGTCCCAATCGGATCGCCTATCGTCCGGCCGACAAATTTGGTCGCCGGGAGGACCAATCATGCGCGTGACGCTTAAAATTATCGGATTCGCCGCGTTTGCCGTTCTCGCGGCGGACTCCGCTTTTGCGCAAGGGCTGATCGTCAAGAAGCGTCTCTCCGCCATGCTCGCCCATGAGGCGGTGGCGGAGGCCGTGGCGGTCTGCGCCAAGGCAGGCTACGCGGTCACGGCGATCATCGTGGACAGTGAAGGCGTGCGGCAGGCGGTGCTGCGCGGCGACGGCGCGACGGTTCACACGCTCGACAGCGCCTATGCCAAGGCCTACACGGCGGCCTCGCTTGCGCCGGTCCGCAAGGACGGCTCGACCAAGGCGCTCTCCGAGCGCATTGCACGGACGCCCGGCGTCTCGACCGCGGGTCTCGCGAGCCTGCCGAATATCAACTTTACGCCGGGCGGAGTGACCATCCTGGCGGGCGAGGAGGCGATCGGCGGCATCGGTGTTGGCGGTGCGCCTGGCGGCAATTTCGATGACGATTGCGCGAACGCGGCGCTCGCCAAGATCAAAGACCGGATGAAGTGACGGCGCGCTGCGCCGCCAACAAGGAGACTGGAATGCATATCGGTATCGCCGGCGTCGGCCGGATGGGCTCGAACATGACGCTGCGCCTCATGGAGGGCGGCCACAAGCTCACCGTCTGGAATCGTTCCGCCGACAAGACCAAGCCCCTCGCGGACGCGGGCGCGAGTATTGCCAAGACGCCGGCGGAGCTTGCGAGCGCGGTCGAGGCGATCATCACCATCGTCACGAATCCGGATGCCATCGACGCCGTGTATCTCGGCAAGGGCGGGCTTCTGTCCGTCGACGTGAAGGGGAAGCTGTTTATGGAAATGAGCACGGTGCCGTCCGATGTTGCGCCGAAGCTCGCGGAGAAAGTGCGTGCCAAGGGCGCCACATTCATCGAATGTCCGGTCAGCGGTAGCACGCAGCCGGCGCGCACCGGCAAGCTTCTCGGCCTGATGGGCGCGGACCCGGCAGATGCCGTGCGTGCGAAACCGATCACCGATCAGCTGTGCCGCCGGATGTTGCTCGCGGGCCCTGTCGGTTCGGGGGCGATCCTCAAGCTAGCGGTTAATCTGCCGCTGATGATCTACTGGCAGGCGTTGGGCGAACAGTTGGCGATGGCGAAGCCGCTCAAGGTCGATCCGGCGGAACTGCTCGACTTCCTCTCAGAAACTTCCGGTGCTGCGACTGTGCTCAAGCAGCGCATGCCGGGCATCGCGGCGAAATTGAAGAACGAGCCGTCCGACATCGCGACGTTCAACCTCGATGGCGGCATCAAGGACGTCAAAGCAATGCTGGAGGAGGGCAAGCGCCGCGGTCTCGATCTGCCGCTCCTGACGAAGACTCTCGAATGCTACGAGGAAGCAAAGCGCAGCACCTCGGGCGACGAGGAGGTTTCCAACCAGGCCGCCTATTGGGCGACCCGCAAGACGCAATAACTTGGAATAAGGAGTTCGAAATGACCACTCTGACACTCGCGCAGGCTTCCACCATCGTCGATGTCGCGCTGAAGACCGCGCGCGAGAGGAATTTCCAGCCGCTCACCGTCGCGGTGCTCGATCCCGGCGGTCACCTGATCGCGTTCAAGCGCGAGGATAAGTCCGGCATCCTTCGCTACGACATCGCTTACGGCAAGGCGTGGGGCGCACTCGGCATGGGCTTCGGCTCGCGCACACTCGCGGAGCGAGCGGCGCAGACACCGCAGTTCTTCACCATGCTCGCGGCAGCGAGTGGTGGACGCATCATCAGCAATCCGGGTGGCATTCTCATCCGTGATGCCGCGGGCGATGTGATTGGCGCGGTCGGCCTGTCGGGCGACACCGCCGACAACGACGAGATCTGTGGCGTCGCCGGCATCGAAGCGGCGGGCCTCAAGGCCGATCCGGGCGGCGCGAAGAAATAACCATTACATCCGCCGTCACCGCGCCGCAGAGTTCGGGATGGCTTTCAGGGAGGAATTTCCATGAAGCTGTTTTCGTTCTGGCGGTCGCTCGCGACCTACCGTGTGCGCATTGCGATGAACCTCAAGGGCATCACGCCGGACGAGGTCGTTGACGTCAATTTGATGAAGGGCCAGCAGCGCGACGACGTGTTCCGCAAAGTCAATCCGATGATGGCCATTCCCGCTCTGGTCGATGGCGACGGCCCGGCGCTGTTCGAGTCGCTCGCGATCATCGAATACCTTGACGAGACGCATCCCAATCCGCCGCTGCTGCCGAAGGACCCGAAAGCCCGCGCGCGGGCGAGGGGCATCGCCCAGATCGTTGCTTGCGACTCGCATCCGCTCGTCGTGCCGCGCGTGCGCGAGTATCTCGCGCACGAATACAAGTTCGACGAGGCGACCGTGATGAAGTGGGCCCAGCACTGGCACCGCGCCGCGCTGACCGCGCTGGAGACGATCCTTCAGGACAAGGCGACCGGCAAGTTCGCGCAAGGTGACAGTGTCACCATCGCTGACATCTGTCTCGCGAGCCAGGGCGCCGGCGCGAATTTCTTCAAGGTGGACCTTGCGCCGTTCCCGACCTTTAAGCGCATCGTCGATGCCTGCAACCAGATCGACGCCTTCGCGAAGGCGCATCCGCTCAAGCAGCCGGGCGCTCCGGCTTCGGTTTAACGAGAAGAACGCCGCCGCCGGACGGGATAGACGTCCGGCGGAATGGTCTCCGCCCACACCTCTTGAATACGGGCAATCTCCGCCTCGAAAGCCGCGAGGAACAACCGCGCTTGCGCCGACAGCGTGCGGCGTGCGGCGGAGATCACGACGAACTCCGCAATCAGCGGCGGATCAAAGATTGGACTGATGACGCGCTCGCGCTTGCCGATGTCGGAGAAGCAAATCATTCCGGAGAGGACCGCCACCCAATCTGAGCGTGCCACGAACTCCAGCGTGCCGATCATTGCGTCCATCTCCATCATGTCGGCGATCTCGACATTGTGGGTTTGGAAATAGACCTCGATATTGCGGCGGCGCACGTTGGAATGGCTCGGTACCACGACCTTCAGCGGTCCAAGCTCTTTCAGCCGCACCGGCTCGAGCGGCTTGAACCCGCGCTTGGGCCCCGACACGAGCATCTCGCGGTCGCGCACCAGCAAACTCGATTTCAGCCCCACGCGGCCCTCGCGCGTCGGCACCACGGCGAAGTCGAGTTCATCGGCCAGCACCATGTCGGTAAGGAGCCCGCTATAGCCCTCGACGATGTGCAGCCGCACCTCGGGATAGCGCGGGTTGAACTTCTCCAGCGTCGGCGCGAGCGCCGCGCGCGTCAGCGTCGGGATGAGCCCGATGCGGAGATCGCCGCTGACATTGCCGGCGAGGCCGCGCGCCTCCTCCTTCGCGTTCTCCAGTTGCCCCACCGCCTCAATGCAGCGTTCGTAGTAGCGGCGGCCCGCCGGTGTGGGCGTCACGCCCGTCGCCGACCGCTCGAACAGCTTGATGCCGAGGGTCCGCTCGGCCGTTGCGACATGCTGCGAGATGCCGGATTGCGTCGCGTTCTCGCGCGCAGCGGCGCGGGTGAACGAGCCTTCCTCACAGACGGCGATGATCGCCCGGATCTGGCGGAGTGCGATTTCGGCCATTAGAAATCCTGATGTCTAAGGCCAGAATATATTAATTCGGCTGAGAGTGCCACCGCGGCTAAGTTTGCCTCCGATTTGGGGACACCAAGGACCGCGAGACCATGAAGCTCGGCTTTTTCACCATGCCGATCCATCCGATCGACAAGGACTGGCGCAAGTCGTTGCGCGAGGACCGCGAGGCGTTTCTGCTGGCCGACCAGCTCGGTTTCACGGAAGCCTACGTCGGGGAGCACTCAACCGACCGCGCCGAGAACATCACCTCGTGCATGGTGTTCATCGCGAGCCTCATCCACGACACCAAGCAGATCAGGCTCGGCACCGGCACGATCAACATGCCGAACCAGCATCCGGCGGCGGTCGCGGCCAACATCGCGATGCTCGACCATATGCTCGACGGCCGTTTCATCTTCGGCATTAGCCCGGGCGGCTTGCTCTCGGACGCGGAAGCTTTCGGCAATCTCGACGCCAACCGGAACGAGATGTTCCTCGAAGCGATCAATTCGGTGCTGGCGATCTGGGCCGGCGAGCCGCCCTACAACATCGAAGGCAAATACTGGAACATCAAGGTCGAGCGGCAGTTTTTCCCGGAGATCGGCCAGGGCTTCCTGCCCAAGCCGTTGCAGAAGCCGCATCCGCCGATCGTTGTGACGGCAGTCGCGCCGTTCTCCAAGGGCGTCACCGAAGCCGCCGCGCGCGGCTGGGAGCCGATCTCGGCGAACTTCCTGATGCCGGAGTGGGTGAAGAGCCACTGGCCGAAATACGTCGAAGGGTGCCAGCGCGTCGGCCGGCCGGCCGATCCGGCGAACTGGCGCGTCGCCAAGAGCATCTTCGTGGCCGACGACGACAAGACCGCGAAGGCTTACGCGACCGATCCGAACAGTCCGTACCGTTTTTATTACAATCAGCTCTACACCAAGCTGAAGAAGGGGCGCCTCGAACTGTTCAAGACGCGCCGCGATCAGCCGGACAGCGAGGTGACGATCGACTCGATCTGCGACGAGCTGATCATCTACGGCTCGCCGGAAAAGGTCGCCGACGAGATCATCAAGTTCCGCGAGCGTGTCGGCGATTTCGGCACGCTGCTTTATGCGGGTAAGGACTGGCGCGACCCCACGTTGGCCAAGCGCTCGATGCAACTGATGGCGGAAAAGGTGATGCCGAAGGTCAACGCGGTTCCCGCGCCGAAGGCGAAGGTCTGACCATGGCCCGTCCGCGTATTTTCGTCACCCAGCCGATCGCCGAGAGCGCGCTGAAGCGCCTGCGCGCCATCGCTGATGTCGAGGTCAACACCGATTCGAGTCAGGTGCTGCCCAAGGACAAACTGATCGAGGGCGTGAAGCGCTGCGACATTCTGCTGTCGCTCTTGCATGACACGGTTGATGCCGACGTGTTGAAGGCCAATCCAAACCTCAAGGCCGTGTCGTCGATGAACATCACGCAGGATCGCATCGATCTTGCGGCCGCGACCAAGCTTGGCATCCCGGTCACGAATATCCCGGCGATCGTGACCGACGCGACGGCGGATATCGGTTTCGGCCTTCTACTTTCCGTCGCGCGCAATATCGCGCTCGGCGACAAGCTATTCCGCCAGGGCGTCTATCCGGGCTCGCAGTCGAATCATCTCGCCGGTGCGGCGGTCACCGGCAAGACGCTTGGCCTCGTCGGCTTCGGCCGCATCGGTCAGGCGCTCGCGCGGCGGGGGCTCGGATTCGGCATGAAGATCATCTACGCCGATCCGCGCCGTCTTCCGCCGGAGGAAGAGGCGAAGTTCGACGCCGGCTACCGCAGCTTCGAGGACCTTCTGCGCGAGGCCGATTTCGTTTCGCTACATCCGCAACTCTCGCCCGCGACGCGCCACCTGATGAGCGATGCGCAGTTCGCACTGATGAAGCCGACCGCGTACATCATTAATACGTCGCGCGGTCCGGTGATCGACGAGGCGGCGCTGGTGCGGGCGTTGAAAGCAAAGAAGCTCGCGGGTGCCGGCCTCGACGTCTACGAGCACGAGCCGCAGGTCTCGCCGGAATTGACCGCAATGACCAACGTGGTGCTGACGCCGCACCTCGGCAGCGCGGTTCTCGAATTGCGCGAGGGCATGGCGAATGTCGTCGCCGACAACTGCATTGCGCTGATCGAGGGCAAGCCTCCGGTGAGCTGTCTCAATCCGGAAGTGCTGAAGAAGCTGTTCTGACACCGACACGGCTGTCGTCCCCGCGAACGCGGGGACCCATAACCACAAATGCCGGCATTAAGCTCGGGATCCTGTAGTTATGGGTCCCGGGTCTCGCTGACGCTCGCCCGGGACGACAAACACTCCAGTCTTACTATGTAGTCACTTCATCGCCTGCGGGTTGATCGGGCTGCCCGTTCCGCCTGTGATGATCAGTGGCGGCCCGCAGAAGAAGAACTCGTAGATGCCATCCTGCTCGCAATCCTCGGCAAGCTCCTTGAGATAGAAGATCTCGCCCATGCACAGGCCCATGGCCGGGATCACCACCCAGTGCCAAGGCTGGTTCGCTTCCGTCGTCTCGTTCGGCCGCACCTCGCAGCCCCAGGTGTCCATGCAGAGCGCCGCGATCTGCTTCTCCTGCGACCAGTAGCAGTTCTCGAACATGACGCCCGGCGCGTCGCCGCCGGCGTAGCCGCCCCATTCGCCTTCCTTCAGACAGCGTTCCATCTGCCCGGTGCGGACGTGGACGAAGTCGCCCTTGCGGATTTCGACGTTCTGCGCGCGGGCGCACTTGTTCAACTCATCGTTGGAGATGCCTTCGCCGTCCTTCAGCCACGGCACGCCGCGGAAGCGCGCAATGTCGAGCAGCACGCCGCGGCCGACCATCTTGCTCTTGGAGTGCTCGATGCCAAGCACCGAGAGGCCACGCGCGTCGATCAGCTTGGCGTCGTGGCCGTTGTAGGCCTTGTCCTCGTAGAAGATGTGGCCGAGCGCGTCCCAGTGCGTCGCGCCCTGCACGCAGAGCATCAGCGTGTCGTCGGCATAACGAATCTTGTTCCAGTCCTGCTGGCCGGCGATGGCGTCGGTGCCGGTTGCGAGCATCTGGTGAATGGGATTGAAGCGGCCGCCGAACAGGCCGGTCTGCGGGCCAGTGCGGTCGAGCGGAATACCGAGCGCGAACACCTTGCCGGTCTTCACCAGCTTCGCCGCCGAGGCGATGTCCTCGGGCGTGACGTGATTGAGCGTGCCGATGTGGTCGTCCTTGCCCCAGCGGCCCCAGTTGGAGAGTTTCTTGGAGGCTTCCTCGATCGCCTTCCGTCCGACCTTGATGTCCATCGCCACGACGCTCCTTCGTTGCCTGCACGGTTCTTGTTTGACGTCCCGGGTGATCCGGCGCGCGGGATTTTGAACGCGCGAAATTCATTCGTCCATTGGAAGTTCAATGAACGCACCGCGCGGTGTTGCGCTCCGCGCAAACTGTTTCGCAGCGCGGAAAACCGGAACCGAATTTTCAAACCTTGCCGAGCGCCCGCAAAATTTTGTCCGGCGTGAACGGCATATCGGTCAGTGGGGACGCGCCCAACGGACGCAGCGCATCATTGATGGCGTTCATGACAGAGCCCGGCGCGCCGGCGGTGCCGGCTTCGCCCGCGCCCTTCGCGCCCAATTCACTATCGGTTGTTGGCGTAACGACATGGCCGACCTCGATGTCGGGCATTTCCATCGCCATCGGCACGAGATAATCGGCCATGTTTCCGTTCAGGAGCTGGCCGCGGCTGTCATAAACGCAATGCTCAAACAGCGCGGCGCCGATCCCCTGTACAACGCCGCCGCGCACCTGCTCATCCACCAGTTGCGGATTGATGACGGTGCCGCAGTCCTCGACGCACCAATGCTTCAGGAGTTTCACAAACCCAGAGTCAGTGTCGACCTCGAGATAGCTTGCCTGAATGCCATTGGTGAAGGCGAAAGCCCAGGCGCGGGGCACATAGTGCCGCGTCGCGACCAGTTCGGCCTGGATGCCGGCCGGGAGGGTGTCGGGGCGGAAGTAACAGATGCGTGCCAGCTCATGCAGCGGCAACCGCTCGGTGCCATTCGCGCTGTCCACCACCACGCCGTTCCGGATATCGAGCGTCTCCGGCTTTGCTTGCAGGATCGAGCCTGCGACCGCGAGCACGTTCTGCCGCAGCGCCTTGCCGGCCTGCCACGCCGCTTCGCCGCCGATGCCCGCGGCGCGCGACGCCCAGGTGCCGCCGCCATAGGGCGTGTTGTCGGTATCGCCCATGATGACGCGCACCTTGTCGAGTGAAACGCCGAACGAGGTCGCAACGCATTGCGCGATGACCGCCTCCGCGCCCTGGCCCTGCTCGGACACGCCGGTGTGGCAGAAGATCGCGCCGGTCGCGTCGAGCCGCACCGTCGCGCCGTCCTGAGCAGAAATCTTCGCGCCGCCGACGCCGTAGAAGGCCGCGCTCGGGTTGGTCACCTCGATGAACTGCGCAAACCCAATGCCGCGATAGATACCCTTCTTGCGCAACTCCGCCTGCTCGTGACGCAGCCCCGCGTAATTCATCATCGCGTCGAGATGCGCGAGCGACTCGTGATGCGACAGCGCCTCGAACTTGATGCCGGACGGTCCCTGTGACGGATACGCATCGTCGGCGATGAGGTTGCGCCGCCGGATCTCCAGCGGGTCCATGCCGATCTTTTGCGCCGCCATCTCGACGAGGCCCTCGGTCACCGCCGTCGCGATCGGATGCCCGACCGCACGGTACTGGCACATCACGTTCTTGTTCTGGAACACGACGCGGGCGCGGGCCTTGTAATTTGGGCACGTGTAGGGCCCGCCGGTCAGGTTCACGACCTGATTGGCCTCGATGCCAGACGTGCGCGGATAGACCGAGTAGGGGCCGATGCCGGTGAGGTCGTCGATCTCCCAAGCGGTGATCGTGCCGTCGTTCTTCACGCCGATCTTTGCATGGATGCGGTGATCGCGTGCATGGATGTCGGTGACGAAGCTCTCGATCCGATCGGCGACGAACTTGATCGGCCGTTTGAGCAGCTTCGAAAGCGCAACCGTCGCCATCTCGTCGGCATAGGTGTGCACCTTGATGCCGAACGAGCCGCCGACGTCTTTCGTGACGACGCGCACCTGGTGCTCCTGAAGCTCCAGATGCTTGGCAAACAGATTCTGCATCATGTGCGGCGCCTGCGTGCCCTGATACACGGTCATGCGCTGTTCGCCCGGATTCCAGTCGGCGACGATACTGCGCGCCTCGTTGCAGACGCCGGTGTGGCGGCCGAACACGAAGGTGGTCTCGACCACCTCGTCCGCGTCCTTGAAGCCCTGATCGGGGTCGCCCGCGACATGGACGCGCTCGAAGCAGAGGTTGTCGTTGATGACCGGATGAATGACTGGCGTACCCGCATCGAGCGCGGTCTCGGGATCGATGATCGGCTTTAGCTCTTCGTACTGGACCTCGACCAGTGCGCAGCCGTCCTCCGCCTCGGCGCGTGTACGCGCGACCACGGCGCAGACCGCTTCACCGGACCAGCAGGCGCGGTCCACAGCGATGGCGTGCTGCGGCGCTGATTTGAGGCCCTTGAGGTGCGTCAGCACGCCGACCCACGGCGTGATGACCTTCGCAAGCTCCGCGCCCGTCACCACGACGATGACGCCCGGTGATCGCTTTGCTGCTGCTGAATCGATGCTGACGATCCTCGCGTGCGCGTGCGGCGAGCGCACGAACGCCACATGCGCCATGCGCGGCAGCGTCAGGTCGCTCACATACTGCGCGCGGCCCTGCGTGAGCCGCTGGAGGTTCGGGCGCGGCACCGCGCGGCCGATATAGGAGTTCGGCCGGTCGAGCGCGGTGAGGGCAGAGGGATTGTCCTCGACGATCTTCATTTGCCGCTCCGCGCCTGCGCGACCGCCTCGATGGCATCGACAATCGCCTGATAGCCGGTGCAGCGACAGTAGTTGCCCGAAATCTGCTCGCGGATCGTTTCGCGGCTCGGTACACCGCCGCGCGCGAGGAGTTCCTGTGCGGTCAGCAGCATTCCGGGCGTACAGTATCCGCATTGCAGTGCGTTGCGTTTCTCGAACGCCGCCTGAAGGTCCGCGATCTCGCATGCGTCCGACACGCCTTCGATGGTCTCGACCGTCGCGCCGTCGCATTGCGCGGCGAGCATCAGACAGCCGCGCACGATCGCGCCGTTCACACGCACGGTACAGGCGCCGCAGAAGCCGTGCTCGCAGCCGATGTGGCTGCCGGTCAGGAACAGGTCGTCACGCAGGAAATCAACCAGCGTTTTCCGCGCCTCGACGGTCTCGCTGACGGTCTCGCCGTTCACAGTGAGCGTGATGCTGCAATTCATCTCGCTCATGGCTGTGTCCCGAGTTGTTTGGCAATCTTGCGCAGCAGGACACCCGCCAGATGCCGTTTGGTGGCGCTTGCCGAATGTATGTCGCTCGGCGGATCGAGGTCGTGACCCAACGCCTTCACGGCGCCATCGACGTCGCCGTTGGTGAGTGCGGTTTCCGCTTGCCGGGCACGAACCGGCGTGGCGCCGACGCCGAAATAGGCGAGCCGCACGTCGCTGAAGCCGTCGCCGTCCGCTTCGGCGCTCGCAGCGAGCCCGACCATCGCGTAATCGCCGTGCCGCCGCGCGAATTCGTCGAAGCCAACGCGTGTGTCGCCGCCTGCCGCCGGGACACGGATCGCGGTCAGAACGTCGCCCGGCCCGAGCGCCGTTTCGAACAGTCCCTTGAAGAAGTCGTCCGCCTTCACCGTGCGCTTGCCCTTCGCGCCGGCGATCTCGACCTCGCCGCCGAGCGCGACTAGACAGGCGGGCAATTCCGCTGCCGGATCGGCGAAGGCGATGGAGCCGCCGATGGTGCCGCGATTGCGGATCGCGGCGTGGGCGATGTGCGGCATCGCGCGCGCGATCAGCGGCGCGTGTTTGGCGACGTGAGGGGAGCGCTCCAGCTCGACATGCCGCGTCAGCGCGCCGATCTCGACGACGCCGTTTTTCACAGTCACGCCAGACAGCCCGAGCCCGTTGATATCCACGAGAAGCCGCGGCGTTGATAGCCGCATATTCAACGTGGCGATCAGGCTCTGGCCGCCGGCTAGAACCTTCGCGTCGCCGTCGGAATCCCCAAGCAGCGCGATCGCATGCTCGAGCGATTTCGCTTTCGCATACGCAAATGGCGCAGGCTTCACGCGCTCCCCTCCCGGCCGATGTTGTTTTTTATTGGTTCTATTGTGGCCGAGAACCGGGGAACGTCAATGCGCTAGACCGTCACCTTTTTGACGATGTCCAGCGCCCGGCGAAGCAGCGTCATCGACGCCTCCAGCGTCCGGAATGCGGCGTGGGCCGCGAGCGTGACGTTGGGAAGCTGCGCAATGGGCTCGTTGCCCTTCAGCGGCTCGTTGTGGAATACGTCGAGGCCGGCGTGGCGGATATGGCCGCTCTTGAGCGCGTCGAGCAGCGCGGTTTCGTCCGCGATCGCGCCGCGCGCGGTGTTCACGAGAATGACACCGGGCTTCATGGCTGCGATTTTCTTGGCGTCGATAAAGCCGCGGGTTTCGTCATTCAGCACGAGATTAAGAGAGATGACGTCGGATTTCGCCAGAACTTCACCGAGCGAAACCAGCTTCGCGTTTGGATCGGGGCGCGGCGTCCGGTTCCAGGCGATCACCTCCATGCCCATGCCCTTGGCGATGCGCGCCACCTCCGCGCCGATGCCGCCAAGGCCGATGATGCCGAGTGTCTTGCCGAAGATCTGCATGCCTTCGAGCGGCTGCCAGGTGCCGGCGCGAATGGTGCGGTCCATGCGCGCGAGATCGCGGCACGCCGCCATCATCAGCGCGATGGTCTGCTCGGCCACGGCGGTGTCGCCATAGCCCTTGATGATGTGGACGGTGATGCCGATGTCTTTCAGCTCAGCGACATTCATGTAGCTCGCCGCGCCCGTGCCCAGGAACACGACGTGCTTCAGGTTCTTGCATTGGCGCGCGAGATCGGTTGGCACGTAGGAGTGGTCGTCGATGATGACGTCGTGGTCGCCGACGATGCGCGGCAGGTCATTCTTCTCGAATGGTGTGGTGTTGATCGTCACCGCCGGATCGTCCGGGCGATAGACGCGTTTCCAGACGGAGCCGAGTTGCTGGTTGCAGTCGATGAAGATGGTTTTCATGCTGCTTTGATGCCGTGCGGCCTGCGAGGGGTCAAGCCGGGCCGTTGGGCAGCACGCGCTCAAGAATAAAGCGGACCCGTTCTGCGACCGAAGCGCGCGGCAGTTCGATCAATTCGTAGTTTGCGGCGGCGTGGGTCGCAGCAAGCGCTTCATAAGTTCGGGCGGCCTCTTCGAAATCCTGCTTGCGCTCCCGGTCTTGCGTGAAAATCTCCGGCCACGGCGGGGCGATAAAGACGTGCCTGCGATAGCGGTACAGTTCGACCGCTTTCTGAACATGAGCCGGCACCGGCAAGCCGATCAGACGCAGATAGCCAGCAACGTCTGGAACGCCACGGTCGAAGAATGCGAGACCGCTTCTCCTCTCTGCCTCGTGATACGAACGGATTTCCCATGACAGCATCAACTCAGCGAAGGCGCTCCGGTCTGCCCACGGCAGCGCTTGGCCGCCGATCGCAGCTTGTGCTTGGATGATGGCGCGGCCAGCCTCGGGCAGACAGAAATGCCCGCGCGCCTCCAGCGCCGCGAGCAGCGTGCTCTTGCCAGAGCCCGGGCCGCCGGTGATGACGACGAATCGATCCGCGTTGTCTGACAACGGACAATGCCTCCAGATAGAGATGTGACGAAGATAGAGAGAGTGGCGTTACCGAGCCACGATCGGCCGTGGCGCCATGATCGGATCGCGCACCATCAGGCCCGAAAACTCCGAGCCCTCCTCGAACCACGACTTCGGCGCGGGATGGCCCCACAACGTCTGGCGCTGCGGATCGGTCAGTGACCAGCGCAGCGGTTCGAGATCGGGGTCGACAGTCAGATAGTCGCTGGTGAACAGCTCGATGCGATGGCCGTCGGGATCGCGGATATAAAGGAAGAAAGCGTTGGAGATGCCGTGCCGCCCCGGCCCGCGTTCCATGTTGGGCAGACAGCCGCAGGTCGCCATCACGTCGCAGATGTGGAGGATGTCGAGCGAGCTCGCCGTCCATACACCGATGTGGTGCAGGCGCGGGCCGCGGCCGTTGGTGAAGGCGAGGTCGTGGACGTTGCCCTTGCGGTGCAGCCACACCGCCCAAAGCTTCGGGTCGCCGCCCTCGGTCTCGGTGTATTCGGTCAGCCGAAATCCGATGTCGCTGTAGAAATCGTAGCTCGCCTGCACATCGGGCGTGAAACAGTTGATGTGGTCGATGCGCTGGATGCGCGCGCCCTGATAGGCCTTGTAGTTTTGCAGCATCCGCTCGCGCTGATCCATCTTGAAATAGAAGTCGAGCGGCATACCGCTCGGATCGGCGGTGCGGAGCGTGCGGCCCTGATAGGGCACTTCGGGAAACGATACCGGCAGGTTGCGCGAGCGGAACCAGAAGGCCGCCTTGTCGATGTCCTCTTCGCTGCCGACCTTGAAGCCGAGCGTATCCGCGGATGCCGTCGCGCCCTTGCGCAGCACAACCGAATGATGGTTCCGCTCCTCGACTGCACGGAGGTAAAGCGCGCTGTTGTCTTCGTCGCTCACCAGGTAGCCGAGGCAATCCACGTAGAAGGCGCGTGAGCGTGCGAGATCGCGCACGGTCAGCTCGACATGGCTTGCGCGCACGACGTTAAACGGCGGATGGGGGAGGGGCTTGCGGACCGGCATGGCTCTCAAGGGGCTCTGGGGATTTACGATAGCAGTTTTTGGCCGTGTGTTGTACGAGGAATGATCTAGTTATTCCGCGATTTTCCGAGGAGCCGGGTCGCATGCATCTTGCCAGCTACAAAATCCGTGGACGGGATAGTTTCGGGGTCGTGGTGGGCGACGGGGTTGTCGACCTGCGCCCGCGCATGTCCCCGCGCTACGCCTCGCTGCTGGATATCTTGCGCACCGGAGCGATGGACGAATTGAAGGCGGCTGCATCGGGCGTGCGTGCGGACTTTCCGCTGACGGAGGTGGAGTTTCTGATCCCGGTGCCGGGCGGCGAGAAGATCCTTTGCATCGGTGTGAACTACGCCAACCGTGACGCAGAACTGACCCAGGCGGGCGGCTATCAGGAAGCCAAGTACCCGAGCATGTTCTTCAAGCCGCCGAACTCCTTCGTCGGCCACAATGCGCCGATCCTGCGGCCGCAGGAATCCGAGCAACTCGAATATGAAGGCGAGATTTGTCTTGTCATCGGCAAGACCGGCCGCCGCATCCCGCGCGAGAGCGCATTCGACTACGTCGCCGGCATCACGCTCTGCAACGAAGGCACGATCCGCGACTGGATCAGGCACGGGCGCTTCAATGTCACGCAGGGCAAGGCGTGGGACGCAACTGGCAGCATGGGCCCGTGGATGACGACCGGTGTGGACCTGTCGAAGCCGCTGCATATCACCTGCAAGATCAACGGCGAGGTGACGCAGGACGACACCACCGACAGCATGATCTTCAAGTTTCTCGACATCCTGCCGTATGTCTCGACCTTCATGACGCTGAAGCCTGGCGATATCATCGCGACCGGCACGCCGATCAAGCTTAACCAGAAGGACGGCGAGCGGACCTGGTTGAAGGCGGGCGATACGTTCGAGATGACGGTGCCGGAGGTCGGCACGTTGAAGAACGTGGTGAGGGACGAGAAATAGTCTCCGTTCTCTCCACGTCATGGCCGGGCTCGTCCCGGCCATCCACGTCTTGCTTTCTATCAAGGAAGGAAGTCGTGGATGCCCGGCACAAAGGCGCGTGAAGCGACGCCGTTCTTCGAACAGCTATGTCCGGGCATGACGAACGAAGGATTTGAAAAATGTTGAAACAGAATAAGGGGGAGTGACACATGCCTGGTGAGTTTCAAGGAAAGGTCACCGTCATCACCGGCGGCAGCCGCGGCATCGGCCGCGCGATCGCGGCCGCGTTCGCGAAAGAGGGCGCACAGACCGTTCTGATTTCCTCGTCGGAAGGAAACCTCGCATCTGCGGCGAAGACCGTGGCCGCGGCCGGTGGGCCTGCGCCGGTCACCATCGTCGCGAACCTGAAAACGCTCGACGGCTGCCAGCAGGCGTTCAACGCCGTGAAAGAGAAGCTCGGCCGCTGCGACATTCTGGTGAATTCGGCGGGCGCGACCCGCGCCGGCAACTTCGTCGATCTGCCGGACGAGGCCTGGATGGACGGCTACGCGCTCAAGATGTTCGCCTGCGTGCGCATGTGCCGGTTGTTCTGGCCGATGCTGAAGGACGCGCAAGGGCACGTCATCAATATCTCCGGCGGCGGCGCACGTTCGCCGGGCGCGGACTTCACCATCGGCGGCTCGGTCAATGCTGCGATGGGCAACTTCTCCAAGGGCCTCTCGCAACTCGGCAAGAAGGACGGCGTGAACGTCAATGTCATTCATCCGGGTGCGACCGAGACCGAGCGCTTCCATGAGTTGATCGAGATGCGCGCCAAGGCGTCCGGCAAGCCGAAGGACCAACTCACCAAGGACGCGTCGACCAAGGACGGCATCCGCCGCCTTGGTCAGCCGGAGGACATTTCCGCGCTGACGCTGTTCCTGTGCTCGGAGAAGGCGCGGCACATTCAGGGCACGGCGATTGCCGTCGATGGCGGCGCGACGGTTGGGTATTATTGAGAGCAACGCACTCCGCGGTCGGAGCAACAAACTCTGCTGTCATCACCGGGCCGCCGCGCAGCGGCGTGACCCGGTGATCCAGCACTTCGTAGAAAAAGATGGATCGCGTCAGAAGTCGGGCTTGCCCGACTTCTGCAAAGGCTTAAAAGCCCGAGCCGGGCGATGACACCTGAGGTAGACGCGAGAATGTCGGAAAAGAAAGCAGCCTGCGTCATCGGCTGGCCGATCAAGCACTCGCGCTCGCCGCTGATCCACGGCTACTGGATCAAGCAGCACGGCTTGAACGCCGACTACCGCCGCGAGGAGGTCGCGCCGGATCAGTTCGACGCTTTCATCAAGAACCTTCCGGCGCATGGCTACGTCGGCGCCAACATCACGATCCCGCACAAGGAGGCGGCGCTCGCAGCCTCCGAGCCGGACGATCGCGCGCGTGCTGTCGGCGCGGCGAACACACTCTGGCTCGACAACGGCACGCTTCGTTCGACCAACACCGACGTCGAAGGTTTCATCGACAACCTTGATGCGGCGGTTCCGCACTGGGACCGCGATGCGGGCGAGGCGGTGGTGCTCGGTGCAGGCGGTTCCTCGCGCGCCATCGTCTATGGACTGATCGAACGCGGTTTCAAGACCATCCATGTCGTCAACCGCACGCTCGACCGCGCGCAGGCGCTACGCGAGCGCTTCGGTTCCGCAGTGCAGCCCGCAAACACAACTGCGTTACCGCACCTGCTCAAGCGCGCCGGTCTCCTCGTGAATACCACGTCGCTGGGCATGACCGGCCAGCCGCCGCTCGACATCGATTTGTCATCCTTGCACGGCGATGCCGTGGTTGCAGACCTCGTTTATGCCCCGTTGGATACCGCGCTTCTCGCCGCCGCCCGCAAGCGCGGCCTGAAGACCGCCGACGGCCTTGGAATGCTGCTGCATCAGGCGGTCCGGGGTTTTGCGCTCTGGTTCGGCGTCCGCCCCAAGGTCACCCCCGAATTGCGCGCCCTTGTCGAAGCCGATCTGGTAAAGTGACGGAATAAGCCGCCGCAGAAGGGGGTTAACCCCTTGAAGGCGACGACACCCTGGGGAGAAACGACATGCGTCTTCTGACACGCCGTGCGCTCGGTGCGGCTGGACTGGCTCTTATTATGACGACCGCAGCGGTGTGGGCGCAGTCCGCGCCGCCCGTGCGCGTCCGCGGCGAGATCACCAAGGTCGACGGCAATACGCTGACCGTGAAATCACGCAGCGGCGAGAACCTCACGGTGAAGCTCGCCGAGCCGCCGCGCATCGCCGCGATGGTGAAATCCTCGCTCGCCGACATCAAGGAAGGCTCGTTCATCGGCGTCTCCGCCATGCCGCAGCCGGACGGCACGCAGAAGGCTTATGGCGTCCACATCTTCATGGACTCGCAGAAGGGCGTCGTCGCGGACCGCTTCTCCGAGTGGGATAGCCGTCCCGGCAGTACGATGACGAACGCGAACGTCGCAACCACGGTATCGGGCAACGACGGCCAGAACCTGCTGGTCAAATACAAGGACGGAGAAAAGAAAGTAACCATCCCGCCGGGCACGCCGATCGCCAAGTACGAACCGGGCAGCGCGGCGGACCTCAAGGTCGGCGCCAAGGTGTTCGTCGGCGCCGCGACCAAGCAAGCCGACGGCACGCTGCTCGCGCCGAACATCGCGGTCGGCCGCGACATCGATCCGCCCCAATAGGCGCAAAGGCTCGAACCGCATTGGCTGACATATGCGCGCCGCCTCAAAACGGCGCGCATACCGTTCAGGGAGAAGCGCAATGAGAAACATGCGTTATGCAATCGCTGGCGCTCTGCTGATCGCCATGAGCGCGACGGCCGTCGCGCAGCAGGCCGCGAACACCGTGCGTTTGCGCGGCACGGTCGAGAAGCTCGACGGCAATGTGGTGTCGATCAAGACGAACGAGGGCGCCAGCATGTTGTCGCTCACCGACAATGCGTTGATCGTTGCCGTGGTGAAGGCCTCGATGGCGGACATCAAGGAAGGCACCTTCCTCGGCAGCGCGGCGATGCCGCAGCCGGACGGCAGCCAAAAGGCGCTCGAGGTCCACATCTTCCCGGATGCCATGCGAGGCACCGGCGAGGGACACCGGCCCTTCACCACGCCGGGCAGCACCATGACAAACGGTACGTCGTCAGGCGCAACCGTGTCCGGCGTCGACGGCTCGGCGATCATCGTCAAATACAAAGAGGGTGAGAAGAAGATCGTCGTGCCGCCGAACGTGCCGATCGTGCGCTACGAGATCGGCAGCAAGGCCGACATCAAGCCAGGCGTCGCCTTCACCGTGACCGCGGCGACCAAGAAGCCGGACGGCACTTATGCGTCCGAGCGTATCAACGTTGGCCGCGATGGCGTGGTGCCGCAGTAACGCGCACGGCTTCGGAGAGAGGGCAGCTCATTCGCCGCCCTCCGTGTTTTTGTTGACCGCCTCCTTTTTCAGCAGTTCGATAAAAATTCCGGCAGGTGCCTAAGCCGCGAGCACGGTTACAGGGCATTGCATACATAAGTCCCGGAAACTGCACACGAAACGCCGCGGCGTCGTGCCCGGCCTCTTTGGCACGCCCATTGCAAAATTGTCGGCACCACGCCGCGCCAGCCGCGGCGTCAACGATAGGGGCGCGCCGTTATGTCCATGTTCGACAATCCTTTCGATCCGAAGCGCGGTTTGAACCGCTCGGGCTGCGCCTGCGGCCGCCATGTCAGCGAGGCCGAACATCAGCGTGACGTGCAGCTCCAGTGCGCTGCGGTCGAAAGTCAGAGCGAAGAAAAGCGCTATGAGGGTGTCGTTGCCTCTGCCGTGATGCGCGCGGTGTTTCCGCAGGACGCGACCCGGCGCGCGTTCCTGAAATCGGTCGGCGCCTCGACCGCGCTTGCCGCCATCTCGCAGTTCTTCCCGCTTTCGACCGCGACCGAAGTATTCGCGCAAGGCGGTGCGATCGAGAAGAAAGACCTCAAGGTCGGCTTCATCCCGATCACCTGCGCCACGCCGATCATCATGGCGCATCCGATGGGCTTCTACACGAAGCACGGCCTCAACGTCGAAGTGATCAAGACCGCCGGCTGGGCGGTGATCCGCGACAAGACGCTGAACAAGGAATACGACGCGGCGCACATGCTATCGCCGATGCCGATCGCGATCTCGCTCGGCGTCGGCTCCAACCCGGTGCCCTACACCGCGCCGGCGATCGAGAACATCAACGGCCAGGCCATCACGCTCTCGATCAAGCACAAGGACAAGCGCGATCCGAAGTCGTGGAAGGGTTTCAAGTTCGCGGTGCCGTTCGACTATTCGATGCACAACTACCTGCTCCGCTACTACCTTGCCGAACACGGCGTCGATCCCGACACCGACGTGCAGATCCGCGCGGTGCCGCCGCCGGAGATGGTCGCGAACCTGCGCGCCGACAACATCGACGGTTTCCTCGGCCCCGATCCGATGAACCAGCGCGCCGTGTTCGATGGCGTCGGCTTCATCCACATTCTCTCGAAGGACATCTGGGAGGGCCATCCGTGCTGCGCCTTCGCTGCGTCCAAGGAGTTCGTCACCTCGTCGCCGAACACCTATGCGGCGCTGCTCAAGGCGATCGTCGACGCGACAGCGTTCGCGACCAAGGCTGAGAACAGAAAGCAGATCGCGGAAGCGATCGCGCCTGCGAACTACATCAACCAGCCGGTCACGGTGCTCGAGCAGATCCTCACCGGCACCTTTGCCGACGGCCTCGGCAGCGTGCAGCGCGTGCCGAACCGCGTCGACTTCGATCCGTTCCCGTGGGAGTCCTTCGCGATCTGGATCATGACGCAGATGAAGCGCTGGGGTCAGATCAAAGGCGACGTCGACTATGCGGGCGTTGCCAAGCAGGTCTATCTCGCCACCGACACGACGAAGCTCATGAAGGAGGTCGGGCTCACGCCGCCTGCCACCACGTCGAAGTCGTTCTCGGTGATGGGCAAGACTTTCGATCCCTCGAAGCCCGAGGATTACATCAAGAGCTTCGCGATCAGGCGCGCTTGATCGCTGCATCACACATCGCCGGGCTCCAGCCCGGCGATGTAACACCTCATAACAAGGTCACCCGCCAATGACCCACTCTCTCACCCTTCGCGCCGCGCTCGTTTCCGTCGCGCTGTTCGCGGCCTTCCTTCTCTCCTGGCATCTCGCCACGCGCGGCACCAGCGCCGTGCAGCAGATGGACCCGGAATACGCCAAGCTCATGGGCATCACCGCGACCCAGGGCAAATCGGCGATGCCCGGCCCGCTCGACGTTGGCGCCACGCTCTGGAACCACATCAAGCGGCCGTTCTACGACAACGGCCCGAACGACAAGGGCCTTGGCATCCAGCTCGCCTATTCGATCGCGCGCGTCGCGCTGGGTTACTTCCTCGCGGTCGCCTTCGCGCTGCCGCTCGGCTTCCTGATCGGCATGTCACCGCTGATGAGCAAGGCGCTCGATCCGTTCATCCAGGTGCTGAAACCGATCTCTCCGCTCGCCTGGATGCCGCTCGCGCTCTACACGATCAAGGACTCCGGCCTGTCGTCGATCTTCGTGATCTTCATCTGCTCGCTGTGGCCGATGCTGATCAACACCGCATTCGGCGTCGCTTCGGTGCGCAAGGAATGGCTCAACGTTGCGCGCACGCTCGAGGTCGGTACGGTGCGCCGCGCCTTCACGGTGATCCTGCCGGCCGCGGCGCCCACCATCGTCACCGGCATGCGCATCTCCATCGGCATCGCGTGGCTTGTCATCGTCGCAGCCGAAATGCTCGTCGGCGGGACGGGCATTGGTTACTTCGTCTGGAACGAATGGAATAATTTATCGATTACAAATGTGATCAACGCGATTTTGTTGATTGGAATCGTGGGGATGGTGCTGGATCAGATCCTCGCGCGGTTCGCTAAGCTCGTGACGTTCCCGGAGTGATGGCGATGGCGGACAAATTCATTTCGCTTGAGGGCATCGCGAAGCGGTATGGCGAAGCGACGATATTTGAAAACCTCTGGCTTGCGATGAATAGAGGCGAGTTCACGTGTGTGATTGGGCATTCGGGGTGTGGCAAGACGACCGTGCTGAACATCCTCGCGGGATTGGATGAGCCGACGGAAGGCACCGTCATCGTCGACAACCAATCGATCGCGGGCCCGAGCCTCGACCGCGCGGTAATCTTCCAGGGCCATTCGCTGCTGCCGTGGCGTACGGTGATGGGCAACGTCGCCTACGCGGTGTCGTCGAAATGGCGGCGGTGGAATTCCGCACAGGTCAAAGCGCAGGCGCAAAAATTCATCGACCTTGTCGGCCTCACCGGCTCCGAGCACAAGCGGCCGTCCGAGCTCTCCGGCGGCATGAAGCAGCGCGTCGGCATCGCGCGCGCGCTGTCGATCCAGCCCAAGATGATGCTGATGGACGAGCCTTTTTCCGCGCTCGACGCGCTCACGCGCGGCACCCTGCAGGACGAGGTGCGCCGCATCTGCCAGGAGACCGGCCAGACCACCTTCATGATCACCCACGACGTCGACGAGGCGATCTACCTCGCCGACAAGATCGTGCTGATGACCAACGGCCCCGGCGCGGTGATGGCCGAGATCGTCGAGAACCCGCTGCCCAAGAGCCGCGAGCGCGTCGGCATCCACAAGCACCCGCTCTACTACCCGCTGCGCAACCACATCATCGACTTCCTGGTCACGCGCAGCCGCACCTTCGTCGCGCAGACGCCGGGCTTCGACACGCGCCACGTGCCGGTGGTGCGTCCGGGGTTCGACACGCCGGAGGTGCCGGCCGACTCCACCGTGATCCGGCTTGCCGGTCACGCGCACTGAACTTCAATCCTCGAAACACTTGCTGGGAGAACGACCATGAAGCGTGCCGACCTCACCGAGAAGCTTCTCGACATCAAGCGCGAAAAAGCCTGGACCTGGGCCTACATCTGCGAGCAGATCGGCGGCATGTCGCCCGTCATGATCACGGGCGCGCTGCTCGGCAATCACAAGCTGACCAAGCCGCAGGCCGCGGCCGCGGCCAAGCTGTTCGGGCTCACGAAGTCCGAGCAGACGATGCTCAACGAGGTGCCGATGCGCGCCGAGGGCATGCAGATGCCGCCGACCGATCCGCTGATCTACCGCTTCTACGAGCTGGTGCTGGTCAACGGGCCGGCGTGGAAGGAGCTGATCCAGGAGGAGTTCGGCGACGGCATCATGTCGGCGATCGACTTCGACATGACGATGGAGCGCCTGCCCGACCCCAGGGGCGACCGCGTGAAGATCGCCATGTCCGGTAAGTTCCTGCCGTTCAAGTACTACGGCGCGACGGGCAACGCGCAGCAGTATGGGTATAAGGAGGAGTAGGGCGCGCGCTCCCTCGGCGGCGCCGGATTTTCCGGCTATCTCATAACTCTCTACGCGATGCCCGGGCTTGTCCCGGGCATTTGCGTCTTTGCTTTCCTCTCAGCCAACGACACATGGAAGTGTGGAGGATAGAGCGATCGCCTCATCGGTCTTCGAAAGGCTGCGTCACTTCAGCGCACAAGAAGTCCGATCGTTGTGACGTGCGGCCGCGAGAAAGCACGCGCTGCGCTTCTCGTTTCATTGAAAGCGCCTGGGATGATTGACAGGTCGAGCGCGTTTCGCGGTTTGCGCGCGCTGTTGCGCGCACGCGGACCTGTCAATTTTGACAGGGCGTTCCGCGCGCGAACGGTTTCTTTCTTAAATGGATTTCCGAAATTTGTTTAAGACAAAATTCTATTCGCACATGTGAGCGTCGTTCCGAATTGAACGATGGCACACATGGCAAGCCAACTGGCAATCCAACTCGCAATCGAATTCGTCGCGCTTGCGCTTGGGCTTGTGACTGCGCTGTTCGTGCACGAACTCGGCCACCTGCTCGCTGCGCGCTGTTGCAAGGTTCAGGTTTGCACGGTTTTGATCGGAGTTGGTCCGACGCTTGTGTCGGTCCGCGATCGAGAGGGCACGAACTGGATTCTTGGCGCGCTGCCGATCAGCGGGCGATGCCTGTTTTCGTCCGCGCCCGCCGGTCCTCCATCGGGGCGTCGCCGATCGTTCGACGATACGACCGGCCTTCAGCGCGCATCGATATTCGCAGCCGGACCGTTCTTCAGCCTGATCTTCGCTCTTTTGTTGCTCTGCGCGGTCGTTGCGTTCGAGGGATGGCCGAACACATTCGCGGTCTCGACAATACGTCTGGATGTCGGCGTCGCGATCGCCATTGCGGCTTTCTCCGTCATGATCGCCGCCTTCAATCTTCTTCCGCTCCTCCCGCTCGATGGCGGCCAGATCGCCCTTATTGCACTGGAAGCGGCCGGGATGAGGACGACCGTCAACAGCCGCGCGCGCTATGCGGCGTGGAGCGATTCGATCCTTCGCTCCGGCAGCTTCGCCGCCGCGGTCGCGATGGCCTGGTTCATGTTCGCGTCCTGGAGCTAGTTCGATGCTGTCGCGTATCGCGTCTTCCATCGCCACGCGCACGAAGCGATTGATCGCGTGCGAGCGCGCCAACATCTCTGTGCTTTTCGCGCTTTCGCTCGTTCCGATCCTGGGCTTTGTCGGCGCGGCTGTCGACTACAGCCGGGCGAACGCGGTGAAAAGTTCGATGCAGGCCGCCGCCGATTCCGCGGCCCTGCTGCTTTCGAAGGATGTGGCGACGCTCGCCAGCGGGCAGATCCAGACCAAGGCCAATGACTTCTTCAAGGCGAACTTCACCCGTGCGGAGGCCCAGGAGCTTGCGGTGTCAGCCGTCTACAAGCAGGACGCGGGCTCCGAGATCGTCCTGAGCGCGTCGAGCATCGTGGCGACCAGCTTCATGGGGCTTCTGGGGCAGGCGTCGATGAAGGTGGCGGTGACCTCGCAGGTCAAATGGGGCAGCACCAAGCTCCGCGTTGCGCTGGTGCTCGATACGACCGGCTCGATGGACAACGCTGGCAAGATGACGGCCATGCAGACGGCGACCAAGAATCTGCTGGCGCAATTGCAGAGCGCCGCCGCCAGCAACGGCGACGTTTATGTCTCGATCATCCCGTTCAGCAAGAACGTGAACGTGGGCGCCGCGAACTACAACGCGACCTGGATCGATTGGACGGATTGGGAGGCGGAGCCCAAGGTTCTTCAGGGATCGAAGCCCAGCAATTGGTCGGAGATCGGACCCGGCGACTCATGCCCGTTCACGACAAGCGCGCACGGATTCCGCTGCGCGCCGACGCCGACGAGCACCTCGACCACGAGTACGATCCCTTCCAGCGGGACTTATGCCGGCTATATCTGCCCGAGTAGCGACACCGGCGGCAAAGACTCGACCAAAATCGGGATCATCTACAACGGCTGTTACAACAGCGTCCTCAACCTCAAGACAGTGAGTTCAGGCTCGGGCGCAAGCTGCGGATCGTACAACAATTGCACGTGCTCGGGCAGCGGCAGCAGCCGCGTCTGCAAGCAGGAGACGTATGACCACACCTGGATCAAGAATGCCCGCAGCACCTGGAACGGCTGCGTCACAGAACGCGGAACATCCTCCGGCCCGAGCAACGACTACGACCGCAAGGTGACGGCACCTTCGAGCAGCACGCCAGCCTCGCTGTTCCCTGCCGAGCAGAATTCGTACTGCTCTCCTCAAATCACGCAACTGAACTACAACTGGTCGTCGATGAAGAGCACCGTCGATGCGCTCTATCCTCTCGGCGCGACCAACCAGCCGATCGGTCTCGTCTGGGGCTGGCAATCGCTCGTGGGCGGCGGTCCGATCGCAGCGCCTCCCGCCAAGGACTCTCGTTACACGTACAACGAGGTCATCGTCCTGATGTCCGACGGACTGAACACCTTGAACCGCTGGTATGGCAACGGTTCAAGCGTCAACACGTCGGTGGACAGGAGAATGCACGAGTCCGCGGCGGCCGGTACATGCGCCAACATCAAGGCATCGGGCATCACGATCTATACCGTCCACGTCAACACCGACGGGGATCCGAAATCGACCCTTCTGGAGAACTGCGCCTCGACGTCCGACAAATTCTGGATGGTGACGTCGGCGAGCGGGCTGAGCAATGTCTTCAGCCAGATTGGGACGCAACTCTCGAATCTGCGGATCGCGCAGTAGCCGTCGTCACGGGTCGCGTCTTGTCGCGTCCGCGAACGGCCATAGGCGAGCGAAGCGACGCCGTTCTTCGAACGGCCATAGGCGAGCGAAGCGACGCCGTTCTTCGACCGGCTATAGGCGAGCGGAAGCGACGCCGTTCTTCGACCGGCTATAGGCGAGCGGAAGCGACGCCGTTCTTCGAC
>BFBZ01000018.1_pt23 | contig 37537 bp, 37 predicted proteins | sample 1888401 | NCBI WGS metagenome assembly BFBZ01 (sample SAMD00112614, study PRJDB3348) | symbiont metagenome | host: Chara braunii | reverse complement strand
GCGATCGAGCGGGTGATCGCCTGCCGGATCCACCACGTGGCGTAGGTCGAGAACTTGTAGCCGCGGCGGTACTCGAACTTGTCGACCGCCTTCATCAGGCCGATRTTGCCTTCCTGAATCAGGTCGAGGAACTGCAGGCCGCGGTTGGTGTACTTCTTGGCGATCGAGATCACGAGACGGAGGTTGGCTTCCACCATCTCCTTCTTGGCCTGACGGGCCTCGCGCTCGCCCTTCTGCACCGAGTGGACGATCTTGCGGAACTCGCCGATCTCGAGACCGGTGAGGGCGGCCAGCGACTGCACCTCCTGGCGCAAATCCTTGATGCGGTCCTTCTCGTAGTGGACGAAGTTCTTCCAGCCCTTGGCCGACAGCTTCGAGACGCGGTTCAGCCAGCGCGGATCGAGCTCCGAGCCCTGGTAGTTGCGCAGGAAGTCCTCGCGCGCGACGCCGTGGGAGTCGGCCAAGCGCATCAGCCGGCTCTCAAACGAGACCAGCTTCTTGTTGATGTCGTAGAGCTGCTCGACGAGGCTGTCGATGCGGGCCTGGTTGAGGCGCAGCGACTTCACCTCGACGATGATCTCGTCCTTGAGCTTCTTGTACTTGCGCTCCTGCGAGGGCGACAGCGACTCGCTCTGCAGCTGGTTGGCGATGTCCTGCTCCTGCAGGCGGCGCAGCTTCTTGTACTCGGACGCGATCTTGTCGAAGGTCTCGACCACCTTCGGCTTCAGCTCGGCCTCGATGGCGGCGAGCGACATCTGGTTCTCGAACTCGTCGTCGTCCATGTCGGCTTCRGCCGCCGCCTCGCCGGGATCCTTCTCCTCGACAGGCGCGCCGTTSGGCGCGGCACGGAACGGGGTCGGCTGCTGCGGCGCGGCCGGCGGCGCGACCGCCGCCTGGATCTCGCCGCCRTCGGCGGCCTCACCCTCGCCATTGGCGGGGGCCGCGATCTGCGGGTTCATGCCGCCCTTGGACTCGGGGCCGGCATAGGTCGCTTCGAGATCGATGATGTCGCGAAGGAAGATCTTGCCTTCGTTGAGCTCGTCGCGCCAGATGATGATGGCCTGGAACGTCAGCGGRCTCTCGCAGAGGCCCGCGATCATCGCCTCGCGGCCGGCCTCGATGCGCTTGGCGATCGCGATCTCGCCCTCGCGCGAGAGCAGCTCGACCGAGCCCATCTCGCGCAGATACATGCGCACGGGATCGTCGGTGCGCTCGCCGGGCTCGGACTTCTTGACCTCGGTGACGGCCTTCTGGGTGATCTCGACGAGCTCGTTGTCGGTCTCGTCGTCGCCGTCGTCCTTCTCCTCGGACTCGTCGGCCTCTTCGGCCTCGGTGACGTTGATCCCCATGTCGGACAGCATCGACATGATGTCTTCGATCTGTTCCGGCGAGGTGGTGTCGGAAGGCAGCACTTCGTTCAGCTGATCAAAGGTCACGAAGCCGCGCTTCTTGGCCTGCTTGATCATCTTCTTGACGGCAGCGTCCGACAGGTCGAGCAACGGCGAGGGCGCGTCGGCAGAGTCCTTTTCGGGAGCATCCGCGGCCTTGTCGTCCTTTTCCTTGTCCTTCACCTGCAGCGTCTTTGCCTTCGTGGCCATTCATTGCTCCCGAAACGCGCCCGCTCCGCCTGTGGCATCTTCGCCCTTGGCATCGCGGCGCCCGCCTGCTCTACTCAAACTGTTYTCGACGCGGAAAGGGCGGCGCACATTTGAAGTCGCCACCCCCTATCTCTGTCGCTGGTGTCGTCCCGTTCTGGACCGGCGCGCGTTTCTTGCAAAAGCGATACCGGTTTTGCAATCGCATGCGGCGCGTAAACTTTAYGACGCGGCGTCCGACGGCCAACCGACCCCTCACTTGCACAAAATGCCCTGGACCTCTTAAACTTCGATTAACCCTGTTTTTGCAGCCAAACCATGGATTTGGCGAGTCTTTTCGCATGGCCCGGAACCCGCTCGCGCGGACCGGACCGGAATGTGCTCCTCGACGCGAGCGCGCTGCGCGCCAGCTCTACACGTTGCGGTTGGTGCGTCCGGACAGCTCCCCGAAGCCCTCGACCAGCGCCTCGGTGCCGTCGATCTCGGCCATCCTGGCCTTCACGTCCCTCAACCAGCCCATATTCGGCTCGCTCGGCTCCTCGCCCAGCGCCAGCTCGGCATCCTTCAATTCCCTAAGTAATGAGTGCCATTGCCGATGCAAGGTAACGAGCTGATGCCATGTCGCAAGAACGTCATCGCGCGCCGCGCCGGGCCGCGCCGCCCACACCGCAGCGGTCGTGATCGCCCGCTCAACCCGTTGAAGAAGCTCTGAAAAACCGGAGTTCTCCAGATCGGCGCGCATCTTCTCGGCCTGCTCGTCCGGGTCCGGCGAATGGTGATGATCATGGGCGAAGGCGGCGATGATCGCAGCCCGCAGCTTGTGCGCCTCGGGATGGGCAAGCTCCAGCGCGGCGACCTCCTCGAGATGGTCGTGCAGCAGCCAGGGATGGTTAATCAGGCATTGGAGGATCAGCGCCTCGCGGCGCGAGATCGCCGAGCGCTGGCCGCGCATGATCGGGCTCATGGCGAGCTGCGGGCTCGCCGCCATATAGGGGCCGCGGGCCATCGCAGGGCCTGTGGATGGCGCTCCGCCGCGCCGGCCCTTGCCGCCGCCCCCTGTGGATAACCGGCCCGGCTGTCCGGAACCGGGACTGCGGACGCCGAAACGGCGTCCTGATTCGGCACCATAGCCGCGGCCGAAGCCCCGTCCGCCCTCGGGGGCGAACGCCCGGTACAGCCGCTCGGTGAGGTCCTGCTTGTAGTAGCGGCGCACCACCTCGTCGCGGATGCTGTTGGTGAGCTCGCCGATRCGCGCCTCCAGCGCGGCGCGRCGCTCCGGCGTGGTGAAACTGCCGCCYTCGATCTCCCGCGACCAGATCACCTCGGCGAGCGGCTTGGCCACCGCCAGCACCTCCTCGACCGCGCCACGGCCGCCGGTGCGGACGAGGTCGTCGGGGTCCTGGCCCTCCGGCAGCAGCGCGAAGCGCAGGCTCTTGCCGGGCAACAGATGCGGCAGCGCGAGGTCGGCGGCACGATAGGCGGCCTTCTGGCCGGCGCGGTCGCCGTCGAAGCACAGGATCGGCTCGTCGACCATTTTCCAGATCAGCGCCAATTGGCTCTCGGTCAGCGCGGTGCCGAGCGGCGCCACGGCGCCGGCAAAGCCGGCCGCCACCAGCGCGATGACGTCGACATAGCCTTCGACCACGATCACCTGGCCGGTGTCGTGCGCGGCTTTGCGGGCATTGTGGTGGTTGAACAGCAGCGCGCCCTTGTGGAAGAGCGGCGTCTCCGGCGAGTTCAGATATTTCGCCGGCACGTCCTTCTGCAGCGCGCGGCCACCGAAGGCGATGACGCGGCCGCGGAGATCGGCGATCGGGAACATCACGCGGTCGCGGAAGCGGTCATAGGGCACCGGGATGTCGTCGCCGCCGACCAGCAGCCCGGCTTCGACCATGTCGTTCACCGGCACGCCCTGGGCGCCGAGAAATTCCTTCAGGCCGAAGCGGTCCGGCGGCGCATAGCCGAGGCGGAACTGCAGCTGTGTCTGGGGCAGGATCGCGCGATCGGCGAGATAGCCTCGCGCCCGCGCGCCGTGGCGCGAGGCCAGGGTGTCGGTGAAGAACTTCGCCGCCAGCTCCATCACGTCATACAGCGTCTTRCGCTGCCGCTCCTGGCGCGCGGCGTCCGGCGTCACCGCCGGCAGCGGCAGGCCGGCGAGCGAGGCGAGCCGCTCGACGGCCTCGGGGAACGAGCAGCCCTCGGTCTCCATCACGAATTTGAAGATGTCGCCGTTCTTGCCGGAGGAGAAATCGAAGAACGAGCCCTTCTGGTCGTTGACGTAGAAGGACGGCGTCTTCTCCTGCTGGAACGGCGACAGCCCCTTCCACTCGCGCCCGGCCTTTTTGAGCTTCACRCGCTTGCCGACGACATCCGAGACCGGAAGCCGGGCGCGCAGCTCATCGAGAAATTGCGGCGTGAAGCGGGCCATCAGCGGGGTGATCGTCCTGTGCCAAACGGGTAGGCTTATATGGGCGAGCCCGGCCTGTCCGGCAATCGCYGCCTTGGYCSGGGCTTATCCGCCCTATGCACAGGCTCACGGCGCCAGAAAGCGGCCCGAGGCGATGCGGGCGGCCGCGTCGACCGGCCAATTATAGACATAGGTCCAGGCCTCGCGGGCSGTGCCGTCGGCGAGCGWGACCTCGAGGCGCTGCCGCAGATATTCGGTCGGCGGCGCAAAGCCCTCGCCGCAGGCCTCGTACATGTCGAATTCGCKCAGCATCGGCGCRGGCTGRCGCAGCCGGAACAGCTCGCCATGGACGAGRTCGGCCGCRTCATCCGACAGCACCAGGCCGGGATAATGCTGGATGCGGTAGAGCCGGCCGCGGCAGCTGGCTTCACCGACGAAATCGGCATTGGCGGCGAGCAGCCGCGCCATCGGATGGTCGAAGCCGCGCATGAGCGTGCCGTAGACGAAGAGCAGGTCGGAGGTCATKGCCCCTGCATAGCCCCGCGCGCCGCACGAGGCCAGCGCCGCGTCGGTCGCGCCGCCCCCGGGCTYACGCCGCGCCGCGGGCCGCCACGATCTCGTCGCTGACGACCTGGAATTTGGTCAGGATCATGCGCCCGAACGAGGTCGACAGCGCGACGTCGGCGGCGTCGCGTCCGGTCGCCATCAGGATGCGTCCGATCCGCGGGATGTTGTGGCGGGCGTCGAACGTATACCAGCGGCCGGAGAGATAGACTTCGAACCAGCCCGAGAAATCCATCGGCGCGGGGTCCGGCGGCACGCCGATATCGCCGAGATAGCCGGTGCAATAGCGCGCCGGGATGCCCATGCAGCGGCAGAAGGTCAGCGCCAGATGCGCAAAATCGCGGCACACGCCGGCGCGCTGCTGATAGACGTCATGCGCCGATTTCATCGCATGCGCGTGCTCATAGCCGAACGTGACGTGACGGTGCACGAAGTCGCAGATCGCCTGCACGCGCGCCCACCCGGCCGGCGCGCTGCCGAACAGCGACCAGGCGATGTCGGTGAGCTTGTCGGTCTCGCAATAGCGGCTCGGCATCAGATARAGCAGCAACTCGTCGGGCAGCTCCTCGATCGGCAGTTGCTGGGCGGCGGGATCGGTTKCATCCGGCTTTCCGCTGTCGCGGACGATGGCACTGCCGTGGAAGGTGACGCCGCCGGCGGGCGCCACCAGCCGCCCGCACAGATTGCCGAAGCTGTCATTATAGAACTTGATCGGCACATTGGGCTCGGTCGTGATGGTCTCGGTGCCGACAATGTCCGGAAAGCGCGACGGGTGGATCGACAGCATGATGACCATCGGCGTGGCCGCGGGGGCCGAATAGACAATCTCGAATCCGACCTTGATCAACATCACAGCCTCTCGCCTTCTCCGCGCAGCATGGCGCGCTGGCCCAACGATCGCGGTGGACGGCATGACCAGCGCGAGATTCGGTCTTGTGGTCGATCGCCGGGATCGGCATCGTTCCCGGTCATTATCGTGATTTGCAGCAGCCGCGTCTCCATTTGTTTGTGCTCAATCGGAGATCGGTCTGCTGCTTCATGAAGCAACGAGTGGCCGTATGAGCGTTTCGAGCATGATCGACCTTCCTCTACTCCTTCAGCCGGACGAAGTTCCCCCGGTGCTYGAGCAGAATGCCGGCGGCACGTCGGCCTTCCTGTTCACCTGCGACCATTACGGCCGGCTGCTGCCGCGCGCGCTCGGCGATCTCGGCCTTGATGCGAGCGAGCTGGAGCGGCACATCGCCTGGGACATCGGCATCGCCGGGGTGGCGGAAGCCGTGTCGCGCGCGCTGGATGCGCATCTGGTGGCGCAACGCTATTCGCGCCTGGTGATCGACTGCAACCGCTCGCCCGGCGCACCGAACGCGATTCCGATGATCAGCGAGCGGACCACGATTCCGGGCAATGAGGGCCTGACGCATGAGGACGCCGCGTTGCGGCGGCGCGCGATCTTCGATCCCTATCACGACCGCATCACCGCCGTGCTCGATGCCCGCAAGGCCGCCGGGCGGCCGACCGTGCTGGTCGCCCTGCACAGCTTCACGCCGGTCTATGCCGGCATTGCGCGGCCCTGGCACATCGGCACGCTGTATCAGCACGACCGCGTGCTGCCGCCGCTGCTCTTGAAGGCGCTGCGCGCCGAGCCGGATCTCGTGGTCGGCGACAACCAGCCTTACGCGGTCGGCAACGGCACCGACTACACCATTCCCGTCCATGGCGAGGGCCGCGGCCTGATCACATCCGGCATCGAGATCCGGCAGAACGAGATTGCCGACCCCGAGGGGCAGCAGCGYTGGGCCGAGCGGCTGATCCGCATCCTCGGCGACATCGAAGCCGAGCTGCGCAACAAGGGCCTCGTGTAACCCTACTCCGTCATGTCCGAGGCATCATGGTGTGACAGCAGGCCTGCCAGCCGCCACAGCGCCGTCCGGAGATCGTCATGGCTCGGCAGGCCGAGCGCCAGCCGCACCGCATTGGGTGAATGGCCATGCGCCACCGCAAAGGCRCTCGCCGGGGTGATGGCGATGCCGGCCCGCGCCGCCGCCGCGGTCAGGGCCTCGGCGCGCCAGCCCTCCGGCAGATGCAGCCAGACATGATAGGAGCGCGGATCTGCGTCGATCCGAAGCCCCGCGAGGCACTCGGCGACGATCGCCTGCCGCACCAACGCATCGGCGCGCTTGCGCCGCGTGATCTCGGCCGCCGTGCCATCGGCGAGCAGCCCCATGCCGGCCGCCAGCGCCAGCGACGTGACCGACCAGGCCCCGGTGCGCACCGTCGCGGCGAATTTCTCACGCATCGCTGACGGCACGTAGAGGAAGCCGACCGCGATGCCCGGCGCGAGGCGCTTGGCCAAGCTGTCGACGATGACGACGCGCTCCTCCGCCTGCGCCGCCAGAGACACCTGATCGCTGAGGAAACCGTAGACGAGATCCTCGATGATCATCAGTTCGTGCTTGCGCACGAGCCGCACGATCTCGTCACGCCTGGCTTCGCTCATGGTGAGCCCGAGCGGGTTCTGCATYACCGGCTGGATGTAGATCGCGTTCAGCGCGCTTGCGCGATGCGCCTTGGTCAGCGCATCCGGACGAATGCCTTCGCTGTCCATCGCGAGCGGCACCAGGGTGACGCCGAGCCGCGCCGCGATGCCCTTGATCATCGGATAGGTGACCGCCTCGACGCCGAGGCGGCCGCCGACCGGCACCAGCGTCGAAATCGCCGCCGCCAGCGACTGCCGGCCGCTGCCGGCGAAGACGAAGTTCTCCGGGCGTGGACGCCAGCGCTCGCTCGCAAAGAAGGCAGCCGCGGTGCGCCCGGCCTCGACCAGCCGCCGCTGCGTGGTCGGCGCCAGCACCGGCGCGAGCTTCTCCGGCCGCAACCAGGCCGCCAGCGACTTGGCAATCAGCGCCGCCTGGTCGGGCAGCGTCGGAAAATTGAACTCGAGATCAATGCGCCCGTCGAACGGCTCGAGCCGCAAGGCGGGCAGCACCGGTGCCACCTCTCCGGCGACGAACGTGCCCCGCCCCACCTCGCCCACCACAAGCCCCCTGCGCAATAATTCGGCATAGACGCGGGCTGCCGTGGATGCGGCAATTCCCCGCTCATAGGCGAACTGGCGCTGCGGCGGCAGACGGTCGCCCGCCTTGAGCTTGCCGTTGGCGATGTCCTCGGCAATGTCGTCCACCAGGGTCGTATACGAAACATTCATGCTATATTGCACCGAGAGCAATGTTTCAATTGCACCGAGATATGTACTGCGCGATTGCTCTTCGAACAACGCAATTGAAGAGCAATAGGTGACACATGGCTTATTCCCTGGCGCAGCGTTGGGCAACTCCGCAAGTTGCCCACSGRAAGAGCAATTTGCTCCAGGTCCCGCAGCTGTGGCTGCAGCGCCTGTTCTGGCGGTCCGACCTCGCRATGCTGGACCTCGAGCAGATGCGCGACTGCGGCCTTGATCCGGCAATCGTGCGGGAAGAGGCTGACAAGCCGTTCTGGCGCGACTGATCACGATCGAGGAGAACACCGAATGCCGACGCTTCCGTTTCATCAGGTCGACGTGTTCTCCACGGCGCCGTTCAAGGGCAACCCGCTTGCCGTGATCGCCGAGGCCGACGGTCTCGACGACGCGGCGATGCAGGCGATCGCCAACTGGACCAATCTGTCCGAGACGACGTTCCTGTCGCGTGCCCAGAATCCGGGCGCTGATTATCGCGTGCGCATCTTCACGCCGCAGCGCGAGCTGCCATTTGCGGGCCATCCGACGCTCGGCTCATGCCATGTCTGGCTCGCGCTCGGTGGCCGGCCGCAGGGCGAGCATGTCGTGCAGGAGTGCGGCGCGGGCCTCGTGCGCATCAAGCGCGACGGCGCTCGTCTCGCCTTCACCGCGCCGCCGCTGCGCCGCTCCGGCGCGGTCGATGCCGAGCTCACAACCAAGATCGCAGCCGCGCTCGGCATCAAGCGAGAGGCGATGCGGGCCGTGCAATGGGCCGACAACGGGCCGGGCTGGATCGGCGTGCTCCTGGATTCGCGCCAGGACCTGCTGAAYATCAAGTTCGACGTCCAGGCCCTGTCGCAACAGCCCATCGGCGTGGTCGCGCCGTGGGATCCCACGCGCGACGGCGGCGACGCGCAGTTCGAGGTCCGCGCCTTCATGTGGAGCGGAGCCGAGGACCCGGTCACGGGCAGCCTCAATGCAAGTCTGGCGCAATGGCTGATCGGCGCCGGAATTGCTCCGAAGCAATACATCGCCGCGCAAGGCACCKTGCTCGGCCGCGCCGGCCGTGTCCATGTCATCCAGGAGGGCGAGACGATCTGGATCGGCGGCGACGTCGCGCCGGTGGTGAAAGGGACGATCAGCCTGTAGGCCCGGCCTGGCGCGGACCGACCGACGGTGGTGCGGCCGTGAGCCATGCTTCCGCCGGCTGGCCGGCTCGCCTATACTTCGGCCGAACAGGCGTTCCTGCATGAACATCAAGGTCGATCCGGCGGCGGTCACGCCCGAGCAATTCTTTTCCTGGGTGACGACACAGGACGGGCGCTACGAGCTCGTCGATGGCGAAGTCGTGATGATGGCCGGCGCCGGCCGGCGCCACGATGCCATCGTCGTGAACCTGACGGCGGCGCTGCACGCACAAACCCGGAGCGGTCCGTGTCAGACCTTCACCGGCGGCACCTACGTGGTGATCACCCCGTCGACCCGCCGCATGCCGGACCTGGGCGTCTATTGCGGCAAGCCTGCCGAGGACTCGCTGGTGGCTGACCGGCCGGCGCTGCTGGTCGAGGTGCTGTCGCCGACCACAGGCGGCTTCGACGTCACCGTCAAACTGGCCGAGTATCAGGCGCTGCCGTGCCTCGACTACATCCTGTTCGTCGACACTGACAGCCCCAATGTCCACCTCTATTCGCGCGGTCCGGACAGCGCCTGGACGGACGCCGTACTGAAGGGGCTCGACGCAATCATCCGGCTCGACACGCTGAACGTCACGCTCCGCCTGCACGACGTCTATGCCGGCCTGGAATTCCGTCCACGACCACGCCTCGTCGAGTAATGGCCCGGGACGCCACGGCGAGAGACGAGCCGAGAACCGGATGCGGACCTATCGTGCCCGCGTCAGGGCCAGCCACACGCCACCGCCGATCATGAAGCCGCCGGAGATGCGGGAGACCAGCCGGGTGCGCCGCGCCGAGAACAGCTTTCGCGCACGACCGGCGAGCAACGCGTAGATCGCATCCGTGAGGCCGGCGACCACCATGAAGGTGACGCCGAGCAGCGCGACCTGCGGCACGTGATCGCGGCTCATGTCCATGAACTGCGGCAGGAAGGCCCCGAAGAACACCATGACCTTCGGGTTCGACAGCAGCACCAGCAGGCCCTGCAGGAAGAAGCCGCCGCGCGGCGGCGGGGGCGGCGCCTCGCCTTCGGCGATACCCTCGACCGGMGAGCGGATCAATTGGATGCCGAGCCAGACCAGATAGGCGGCGCCGATCAGGCGTACCCATTCGAACCAGTAGCCCATCGTCGCCATCAGTGTCGTCAGACCCATCGCGACGATGCCGATCGCGATCGCCAGCCCGGTCTGGACGCCGGCGATGTTGATCAGCGCGGCGCGGGTTCCATGACGCAGCCCGTTGGCGATCAGCAGCGTGACGACGGGTCCGGGCAGCAGCGCCAGCGCGATGCAGGCGGCGACGAAGGCGAGATAGACTTGCAGGGACATGAGACGCCTCGGTGCAGATGATGCGCTCACTAATGCACGGCATCTCTACGGAGGGAAGCGGTGTTCGGCTCACCACCGTGACCGCTTGACATGCAACCTTTTGGTTGCCTATGCTTYGCTGCATGGACGAGGTCTTCAAGGCGCTGGCGGACGCCTCGCGGCGTGCACTGCTCGACAGGCTCCATGCGCGCAACGGCCAGACCCTGACCGAGCTCTGCGACGGCCTCGCAATGACGCGGCAGGCCGTGACCAAGCATCTGGCGATTCTCGAGACCGCCAACCTGGTCACGACACTCCGGCACGGCCGCGAGAAGCTGCATTTCCTCAATCCAGTGCCGATCCACCAGATCGGCGAGCGCTGGATCAGGAAATTCGAGCGCGCCAAGCTGACCGCGCTCAGCGAATTGAAGAAGCGATTGGAGGATGGCGATGACTGATAAGAGCAAGAGCCGAGATCTCGACATCTCGCGCTTCTCGCCGGAGACCGTCTACACGATCTACATCGCGGCCCAACCGGACGAGGTCTGGCGCGCMCTGACCTCGGCCRAGTTCAGCCGGCAGTATTTCTTCGGCTTCGCCGTCGAAGCGGACCTCAGGGCGGGCGGCGCCTTCATCGTGCGCGCCCCCGACGGCTCCGAGCACATCAGCGGCGAGGTGATCGTCTGCCAGCCGCCGCAGCGGCTGACCATCACCTGGGACGTCAACTGGCCCGGTCTTGTCGAGGCGCTCGGGCGCACGCTCGTCACCTATGAGATCGAACCGGCCGGCGACGCCGTGCGGCTCACGATGACCGAAGCGCATGATCGGCCGCTGTCGGACGACATCCTATCCGGCGGGCGCCAGGGCTGGCCAGCGATCCTGTCCGGCCTCAAGAGCGTGCTCGAGACCGGCAAACCGCTGGCGGTGAAGATGCCGCCGCCGGCGCGCATGCTCGCGGCGTTGAAGACGCTGGGCGTCAAGCTGCCCGGTTAATCGAGCCTTACGACACCGCCGCAATCTGGGGAATGCACGCCAGCACGCCACCGACCTGGACCGCGTTACTGAGCATGCCGACCCAGTGCAGCCAGCGCAGCCGGCGCACGGCTGCCGCATCACCGGAATCCCTCTCGCGGATATGTGCGTCCATCCGCAACAAAAGCCAGCGGCGCGAGAGCAGCGCGAAGGCGGCGATCGCGCCGATGCCCAGGCCGAGAACGGGACGGCCGTCCGCCAGGACRGCGATCGTGCCGATGCCGCCGGCGATCGCCAGCGCCACAAAGTAGGAATCGAACATGCCGCGCAGCAGCTGCGTGACCTGGACGATGTCGAGCCGCACCAGCAGGAAGGCCGGCGCGGCCAGCAGCAAATAGAACATCGGCAGCAGCAGGATGATCGTGGCAAACAGCGCGATGTTGTCCGGCACGCGGCCCCTCCTGATCCGAACGGCTCCGGCGCGGCCCTTCCCCCGGCTGGATCCAGACCATCATGCGCCGAGCCAGCCGCTCGGCGCAATCTCCCCTCAGGCTGGCGCGACGATGCGGCGATAGAGGTGCCAGGTCGCATGGCCCAGAACGGGCACGGTCACCAGCAGCCCGAGGAAATAAGGCAGCGCCGAGATGATCAGCAGCACGGTGATGATGGCGGCCCAGCCGATCATCGGTCCGGGACTGGCCACCACCGCCCGCACGCTGGTGATCATCGCGGTGACGAAATCGACGTCGCGATCGAGCAGGAGCGGAAACGACACCACGGTGAGCGAGAACAGCACCAGCGACAGCGCCGCGCCGTCGAGATTGCCGATCACGAGGAACAGCAGGCCCTCATTGGTCGTCAGCACCACCGTCATGAACTCCTTGATGCTGGAGAAAGAGGCATTGAGCCCGAGCAGCAGCGCGATCAGGAGGCGCACCTGGTACATCCAGATGACGAAGAAGAACAGCGTGACGAACGCCATCCACCCGATCTCGCCRCGCGAGGTGACGGTGCGCAGGATCGCTCCATAGGAGATCGGCTGACCAAGCTCGCGGCGGCGGCTGACCTCGTAGAGGCCGATGGCGACGAACGGGCCGATCAACGCAAAGCCCGCGGCCAAGGGATAAGCGAGATAGACCATGCCGAAGGCGGTGACACACAGCACGATGCTGATACCGCCAAGCACATAGATCAGGCCGAAAGCGAGGCCGAACAGCGGCTGCGCCTGAAAGTCGCGCAGGCCCTGCGTCAGGGCCTCGGCAATATCGGCCGTGGTGATGCGGCGCACCACGGGGTCTGTTCGTCCCGATACGGATGCGGTCATCGGCGGTCCCTCCTGACTGTTAGTCTTTGGCCTGATGCTAACAGTGAGAGGCCCGCGATTTCAATTTCAACTTGTGGGCAAGAGGACGATTGCGAGGTCTCAAAATGCCTCAGTGAGCGATACAATCTGCCGCGACATGCGCAGTCTGCCCCTCTCCCCGTTCTTCACGGGAGAGGTTGAGGTGAGGGGCAGCCACGCCCCGTGATCGGTGTTGTTAGACCTGCCCCCTCACCCGGATTGCATCTGACGATGCAATCCGACCTCTCCCCGCAGGCGGGAAGAGGTCAGAAAGCCGCGCCATCGCGCTCAATCCAACGAAAGCCCTACCCCCGCGCCCGCAGCTCGCGCCGCAGCACCTTGCCTGTCGCCGTCATCGGCAGGCTGTCGGTGAATTCCACGTGACGCGGATATTCATGCGCGGCGAGCTTCACCTTGACGAAGTCCTGGATCTCTCGCGACAGCGTGTCATTTGCAGCGAAGCCAGGGCGCAGCACGATCCACGCCTTGACCGCCTCGGTGCGCACCGGATCGGGAATGCCGACGACCGCGGCGAGCGCCACGGCGGGATGCTTGAGCAGCGTGTCCTCGATCTCCGCCGGGCCGATGCGATAGCCGGCCGAGGTGATGACGTCATCCTCGCGGCTCGCATACCAGAAATAGCCGTCGGCATCCTGGGYGCCAAGATCGCCGGTCAGCAGCACGTCGCCGGCGAACTTCTTCCGTGTTGCTTCGGGATTGCGCCAATATTCGATCATCGTGCAGGGATTGGGCTGGCGCACGCCGATGATGCCCCTCGTGCCGCGCGGCAGCTCCTCGCCCTTGTCGTTGACGATCAGAACGTCGAATCCCGGCGTGGCCTTGCCCATCGAGCCCGGCCGGATCGGAAACAGCTTTGCGTTGTTGCCGACGACGAGATTGCATTCGGTCTGACCATAGATCTCGTGGGCGTCGATGCCGAAGGTTGTGCGCACCCAGTCGAGCAGTTCGGCGCCGAGCGACTCGCCACCGGTCAGGATGCTGCGCAGCTTGACGCCGTCATGTTTGACATTGGCCTGGCGCATCAGCTTCAGCGCGGTCGGCGGCAGAAAGACGTTACGGATCGCATAGTCGGCCATCAACTGCATCGCGGCCTGCGGCACGAACTTCCTGGCGCGATAGCCCACCACCGGGACCGCGTGATACCAGGCCGGAAACAGCGCATCGAACAGTCCGCCGATCCAGGCCCAATCGGCCGGCGTCCACATCACGTCGCCGGGCTTCGGCAGGAAGCCATGCACCATCTCGACATTGGGCAGATGGCCGAGCAGCACGCGATGGGCGTGCAGTGCGCCCTTMGGATTTCCCGTTGTGCCCGAGGTGTAGATGATGATGGCCGGATCATCGCTCGACGTGGCCACGGTTGGGAAGCGATCGGAGGCCCGCTCGAGCGTCGGCCAGAATGGCCGGGCGCCGGCACCATCGCCGTCGATGACGTRGACCGTCTTCAGCTCCGGCAAGTGGTGGCGGATCGTTGCGAGCTTGGCGAGGCCGACAGCGTCGGTGACCACGACCTTGGCGCCGGAATTCTGCAGCCGGAATTGCAGCGCGTCCTCGCCGAACAAAGTRAACAACGGCACGGACACGAGGCCGGCACGGAACGCCGCGAGATGGACGATCGGCAGCTCCAGCGACTGCGAGAGAAACACCGCGACGCGATCGCCCTGGGCGAGGCCATCGGCCTTCAACACATTGGCGAAGCGGCAGGAGAAGTCGCGCAATTCATCGAACGAGACGCGGCGGGCGGTGCCGTCCTCCTCGACGACGATCAGCGCGAGGCGTCCCGAACCGTCCGCATGGCGATCGCAGGTCGCAACCGCAATGTTGAACTGCGCCGGGATCTCCCAGCGGAAGTCGCTATAGAGCAGGTCGTAGTCGGACGTTTCCTTGAGCATGGCGGAGGCGTTTCCCTCTCGGTTGTTAGTTCATCACTTGCACACCTGCTGACGGCGACGGCGTCCGTCGCTTGCGCGGTGCACCTCGCCCCGCCAGGGCGAAGCGAAGCTCGGCTAGGGCGGGGAGAGTTCGGATTGCATCATTAAATGCAATCCGGGTGAGGGGGGCTCTCCGCACGGCCGGTGCGCGTGGCTGCCCCTCACCCCAACCCTCTCCCCGCAAGAACGGGGAGAGGGAGCGCACCGGACGTGCCGACCGGCCGATGCGCACCACAAGCAGCGGTCAACCCGACAGCGCGGCCTTCACCAGCGCGCTGGCCTTTGCGAAATCCATCTGGCCGGTGTACTTGGCCTTCAGCACGGCGATCACCTTGCCCATGTCCTTCATGCCGGCGGCGCCRGTCTCAGAAACCGCGGCGGAAATGGCCGATTTCACCTCGTCCTCGCTCATCTGCTTCGGCAGATAGGCCGAGATGACTGCGATCTCCTCGCGCTCGCCGGCGGCGAGCTCGGCGCGGCCGCCCTTTTCATACAGCTCGACCGATTCCTGGCGCTGCTTGATCATCTTCTGCAGCACCGCGAGCACGTCGGCATCGGTGAGCGGCGGCTTGCCCTCACCGCGCGCGGCAATGTCGGCGTTCTTGAGCGTCGAATTCACCATGCGAAGGGTGGACAGCTTGCGCTCGTCCTTGGCCTTCATCGCCTCCTTCACCGCATTGTTGATGTCGTCGCGCAGCATGATCTCGCCCTTTCGAATTCGGTTGGCGGCAGGTCTAGGCGGTTCGTCCCCGCGAAACAACTCGGTTCCGCATCCGTTCCGGCCTTGCGGGCTGAAATYGGCCCATTTTCAGCGCAAATTGACCGAAATGGCGTGTGAATCGCCCGCTTCCCGCTTTGACGCCGAGCCCTCGCCCCTCTATGTAGGGGCCTCATGACACACATCGATACTGACGCCGCCTGGCCGGACCATAAACCGACCGCGCTCCTCGTGCTCGCCGATGGAACGGTGCTGGAAGGCTTCGGCCTCGGCGCCGAAGGCCACGCCGTGGGCGAGGTCTGCTTCAACACCGCAATGACCGGCTATGAGGAGATCCTGACCGATCCGTCCTATGCCGGCCAGCTCATCACCTTCACCTTCCCGCATATCGGCAATGTCGGCACCAACGACGAGGATATTGAGACGGTGAACATGGCGGCGACGCCGGGCGCCCGTGGGGTGATCCTGCGCACCGCGATCTCGGACCCGTCGAACTACCGCGCCACCCGGCATCTCGACCAGTGGCTRCGTGCCCGCGGCATCATCGGCCTGTCGGGCATCGACACCCGCGCCTTGACCGCGCTGATCCGCTCCAAGGGCATGCCGAATGCGGTGATCGCCTATTCCAAGGATGGCCAATTCGATCTCGACGCGTTGAAGAAGGAGGCGCGGGAGTGGCCRGGGCTGGAAGGCATGGACCTCGTCCCGATGGTCACCTCGGCGCAGCGCTTCACCTGGGACGAGACCCCCTGGGTGTGGAACGAGGGCTTCGGCCAACAGACCAAGCCGGAATTCAACGTCGTCGCGATCGACTACGGCATCAAGCGCAACATCCTGCGCCTGCTCGCCGGCGTCGGCTGCAAGGTGACGGTGGTTCCGGCGACGACGTCGGCCGAGGACATCATGGCGATGAAGCCGGACGGCGTGTTCCTGTCGAACGGTCCCGGCGATCCGGCCGCGACCGGCAAATATGCCGTGCCTGTCATCCAGCAGGTGATCGCCTCGGGCACGCCGACCTTCGGCATCTGCCTCGGTCACCAGATGCTCGGCCTCGCCGTCGGCGCCAAGACCAAGAAGATGCACCAGGGCCATCACGGCGCCAACCATCCGGTCAAGGACGAGACCACGGGCAAGGTCGAGATCACCTCGATGAACCATGGTTTCGCGGTCGACCAGGATACCCTGCCGGCCGGTGCGACCCAGACGCACATCTCGCTGTTCGACGGCTCGAACTGCGGCATTGCGCTCGAGGGCAAGCCGGTGTTTTCGGTGCAGTACCATCCCGAAGCCTCGCCCGGCCCGCGCGACTCGCATTATCTGTTCCAGCGCTTTGCCGAACTGATGCGCGAGAACAAGCGCAGCGCGGCGTGACGCCGCCCAGTTGATTGCAAATGCCCGGGCTGGTCCCGGGCATTTTTTGAGCTGCGGACCAAGCCCGTTTTCGGCGAAGCTGGAGCGTTGACCCGGCTSTGGCGCCCGGACAGCTGATCAGGCGCAGTACAACCGGTACAGGGTCTGCAGGATTTCGCGAACCTCGTGGCTCGCCAGCCGGTAATAGATGGTCTGGCCGTCGCGGCGCGTCGCCACCAGATCGAGCGCGCGCATCTTGCCGAGATGCTGCGACAGGGCCGCCTGCCGCAGTCCGACCTGCTCGGCCAGATCGCCGACGGCGCGCTCGCCATCGATAAGGTTGCAAAGCACCATCAGCCGCTTGGGATTGGCCATGGCCGCGAGCAGGCCGGCCGCCTCCTCCGCCTTGTCCTCTAGCCCCGCCACCGAAGCGTCCCGCCGATTCCGCGCTGTCCGACTTGACATGATCGTTACTTCTCTATTTTCGTACATAAGCAATAATGCACATGATAGCCGATTGCAACGAACGATGCCTCGAGGAATCAGGAGCACATGACGACCGAATATACAGCCATTGCGGCGCTCGCTGGTGGCGCTCTCATCGGCGCGGCGGCGGTCATGATGATGGGCCTGACCGGGCGGATCGCGGGGGTGAGCGGGATTGCCGCAAGACTGCTGCCGCCCTGGGACGGCGCACTCGCCGGGCGCATCGCGTTCATCGCCGGGCTGATCGTCGCGACCCTGGTGGTTCGTCTCACGACCGGACGCCTGCCGCCGCTCACGCTGGACATCGGCCCCATCGCACTGATCGTCGCCGGGCTGCTGGTCGGCTTCGGCGCGGTCTGGGGCAATGGCTGCACCTCGGGCCACGGCGTCTGCGGCATCGCCAGCCTGTCGCCGCGCTCGATGGTCGCCACACTCGTCTTCATGGCCACGGCTGTCGCAACCACTTTTCTCGTTCGGCATGTGATGTGAGGCAGCCGATGATCATCGTGATCCAGTTCGTGGTCGGGCTCGTGTTCGGATTCGGACTGCTGCTGTCCGGCATGTCCAATCCGGAGAAGGTGCTGAACTTCCTCGACCTCGCCGCCATCCCTTCCGGCGGCTGGGACCCGAGCCTGCTACTCGTGATGGCCGGAGCCGTGGGGGTGACCTTCGCRGGCTTCCAGCTCGTCCGCCGGCGGCAGCGTCCGGTTCTTGGCGRGCGCTTTCACTTGCCACCGTCGCAAACCCTGGATTGGCGGATCGCGGCCGGACCGGCGATCTTCGGCATCGGCTGGGGGCTCGCCGGCATCTGTCCGGGTCCGGCCTTCGTGGCGCTCGGCTACGGCTCGCCCGCGATCCTGCTGTTCGTGATCGCCATGATGGTCGGAATGGCCGCGGCACGCAGGGTCGCGGACCGACAGCCATCACTCGCGTCTGCGCTGACAGAATGAACCAGAAACAGCTTGCGCCAGAGGGGCAAATGTCCAACGTTCCGCACGCGGTCGACCTGTCGGTGAAGCCCGACATCACGCCGTTCTTCGATCCGGCGACCAACACCGTCAGCTATGTGGTCAAAGATCCGAGCTCGGCGGCCTGCGCGGTGATCGATTCCGTCATGGACATCGATTATGCGTCCGGCCGGATCGCGCCGACCTCCGCTGACACCATCATTCGCCTGATCGCGGATCGCGGCTGGTCTCTGGAATGGCTGATCGAGACCCATGTCCACGCCGATCATCTGTCGGCGGCGCCCTACATCCAGTCCAGGCTGGGCGGCAGGATCGGCATCGGCGCAGGCATCCGGATCGTGCAGGAGACGTTCGGCAAGATCTTCAACGAAGGCACGGAATTTCAGCGTGACGGCAGCCAGTTCGATCGCCTGTTTCACGACGSCGACAGCTACCAGATCGGCGGCATGACCGCGTTCGCGATGCACACGCCGGGCCATACGCCGGCCTGCATGACCCATGTGATCGGCGACGCCGCCTTCGTCGGCGACACGCTGTTCATGCCCGATGGCGGATCGGCGCGGGCCGATTTTCCCGGCGGCGATGCCCGCACATTGTATCGCTCGATCCGCCGCGTCCTGCAGCTGCCGGAGACGACACGGCTGCTGATGTGCCACGATTACGGTCCCAACGGCCGCGAYATTCGCTGGGAGACGACGGTGGCCGAGCAGCGCGCCCACAACATCCACGCGCGCGACGGCATCACCGAGGACCAGTTCGTCATGGCGCGGGAAGCGCGCGACCGCACCCTGGACATGCCACGGCTGATCATTCCCTCACTGCAGGTCAACATGAAGGCCGGGCAGCTGCCGTCTYCGGATGCCAGCGGCCGGCGCTTCCTGAAGGTCCCGCTCAACGYGCTCTGAGCGACGGCCGGCCGATCCACAAGCACAGACGATCGCGGACCGCGTGGCCACCCGCCGCGGCGCCCGGCCCGCAACGCCTCACGACAATCCGGAGCATCGCAGGATGAATTTGCCCGCCGCCGAGCTCGCGCTCGGCTCGCTCTCCGGCTCGCTGGTCGGATTCACGCTCGGCCTGATCGGCGGCGGCGGCTCCGTGCTGGCCGTGCCGCTGATGGTCTATCTGGTGGGCGTCGGCAATCCGCATGTCGCGATCGGCACCAGCGCGGTGGCCGTGGCCGTCAATGCGGCTGCCAACCTCGTCAATCACGCCCGCTCCGGTCACGTCAAATGGCCCTGCGCGCTGATCTTCGCGGCCGCAGGCATGGTCGGCGCGCTGGCCGGCTCGACGCTGGGCAAGATGGTCGACGGTCAGAAGCTGCTGTTGCTGTTCGCCCTGGTCATGATCGTCATCGGCCTGCTGATGCTGCGCAAGCGCGGCACTGACAGCCAATTGGACGTCAGACTGTCACGCCGCAATCTGCTGCCACTGCTGGCGTTCGGGCTGGGCACAGGAACRCTGTCGGGCTTCTTCGGCATCGGCGGCGGCTTTCTGATCGTGCCGGCCCTGATGTTCGCAACGGGCATGCCGATCCTCTCGGCGATCGGGTCTTCGCTGGTCTCGGTCACTACCTTCGGCCTGACGACTGCTGCCAATTATGCGCTGTCGGGGCTGGTGGATTGGACCCTCGCGGGGATCTTCCTGGTCGCCGGCATCGCCGGTGGTCTTGCCGGCGCCAGGCTCGCGGCGCGCCTGTCCGCAACGCGCGGCACCTTGAACAAGGTGTTCGCGACGATGGTCTTTGCGGTGGCGGCCTACATGATCTATCGCAGCCTGCTCGCGATGAGCGGCTCTGGCCAGAGCTGAGAAACGCGCCACGTCGTCGCAGCGCGTCTCTCGGACCGTGCCAGGCGATCAGCTCAGGCGGCGTTGCTGCCTTCCTGGCGGCTGGCCTCGAACAGRAACCARGTGCGGCGCTCGGTCTCGTCGATGAAATTCTCCAGCAGGCCCGCGGTCGCCGGATCGTCATTGTCGTCGCACAGTCCATGCGCCTTCCGCATCGCCGCGGCGATGTGCTTGTTGTCTTCCATCAACTCCCGCAGCATCTCGCGCGGCGGCACATACTCTTCGTTGTTGTCCTTGATCGTCTGCAGCTTGCTGATCTGGCTGATCGATTTCAGCGTGGTGCCACCGAGCTTGCGCACGCGTTCGGCGAGCTGGTCGGTGGTGGCGAAGATGGCGTCCGATTGCTCGTCCAGCATCTCGTGATAGTCATGAAAATGCCGTCCACTGACATGCCAATGAAAGTTCTTGGTCTTGAGGTAGAGCGCAAAGGCGTCGGCCAGCAGCGTGTTCAGCGCCGTGGAGATCTTGTTCACCGCATCCGGCGACAGATCGGTCGGCGTATCGAGTTCGGGGGCGGTCTTGTCGGTCTTTGCTTTACTCACGGCTTAACCTTCCTGTTAGAAGCAGCAATGGACACGGGTCAACGGACCCGTTAACGCTCGCTGACCCCTGCAGTTCCGTTCAAGGAACTGTGTTTGCCGGAACCCCGCCATGGACGATTGGATCGATTATTACGATTCCACGCACACGATCTATGCGAGCAAGCTCCACCGCGACCTGCATTTCCAGGTGATTGCACGCGATATCGTCGGCTACATCCCCTCGCCCGACGCCGTCGTACTGGATTATTCCTGCGGCGAGGCGCTGTCGGCCGCAAAGGTCGCCGAATCCTGCATGACGCTGATCCTGGCCGAGCCGGCGCCGGGCGTGCGGGGCCGGCTGATCGCGCGCTTTGCCCCGAACACYAAGATCCGCGTGCGCTCGCTCGACGARCTGCGCAACATGCAGGAGGGCTCGRTCGACCTCGTCGTCATGAACTCGGTGGCGCAATATATGAGCGAGGCCGAGTTCGACGCTGCCCTGGCCGTGATCCGTCGGCTGCTGAAGCCCTCGGGCAAATTCGTGCTGGGCGACGTCCTGCGCCCGGACGTCGGCATGCTCCGCGACGTGCTGGCGCTGCTGATGTTCGCCGCGCGCAACGGTTTCCTGAAGGATGCGCTGGTGGGGCTGGTCGCAACGGCGCTGTCCGATTACCGGCAACTCCGCACCAAGGTCGGCCTGCAGCGCTACAGCGAGGCCGACATCCTGGCCCGGCTGAAGAACGCCGGCCTCAGCGCCGTCCGGGCGCCTAAGAATATCGGCTACAACCCCTGGCGCATGACGTTCGAGGCCAGACCAGCCCCTGGCCGGGCCTGACCTGGCGGCGCCGGCGGCGATCGGCCGGGGACACAGCCAAGTTCGGCAATGCAGTTAGGGTTAACTGTAACACGGGCTGGCTCACGGGCCCGTGAGAGGTAAGATCGCGTTCGGCCCGGTGGCGGAAGCTACGACGCGAAGAGCGGTGCAACGCTCTTGAACCTGGTTCAAGTCCAGGCCGGGCCTCCAGATCTCGCAGCCGTCATCCTGCCCTCTGCCCAGAGCCCGTTTTGGCCCCGCCCCGCCAAATTGGCCGTTGATTTCGACCCAAAACCCTTTTCGGTCAGCGGAAACTGGTCTAAAGACCGCTCGCGCGCGAGCACAGGTCGCGCCTTGGCCTTACGGGGACGCGCGATACGCGCGCCCTTTTTTTGTGCCCAATTCCTGCCCGTTTCTTGCCCGTGAGCTTGAATGCCGAAACGCACCGACATCTCCACAATCCTGATCATTGGCGCCGGCCCGATCGTCATCGGCCAGGCCTGCGAGTTCGACTATTCGGGCACGCAGGCGGTGAAGGCGCTGAAGGAGGAGGGCTATCGCGTCGTCCTCGTCAACTCCAACCCGGCCACGATCATGACCGATCCGGAACTGGCCGATGCGACCTATATCGAGCCGATCACGCCCGAGATCGTCGCCAGGATCATCGAGAAGGAGCGGCACGTCATCCCCGGCGGCTTTGCGCTGCTGCCCACGATGGGCGGACAGACCGCGCTGAACTGCGCGCTGTCGCTGCGCCGGCAGGGCACGCTGGAGAAGTTCGACGTCGAGATGATCGGCGCCACGGCTGACGCGATCGACAAGGCGGAAGACCGCCAGCTGTTCCGCAACGCGATGGAGAAGATCGGGCTGCAGACGCCGAAGTCGCGGCTCGCCAACGCCTCCGCGCTCAAGAAGCAGTTTCGCGACAAATATCTCGCCGAGCGCGAGAAGCTGTCGGGACCCGCGCGCGACGAGCTCGACCGGCAATGGAGCTTGGGTGAGAACGAGCGCCGCAAGCGCTATCAGGAATACGCGCTCGGCGAAGCCATGATGGCGCTGTCCGAGATCGGCCTGCCCGCGATCATCCGTCCGTCCTTCACCATGGGCGGCACCGGCGGCGGCATCGCCTACAACAAGGAAGAATTCCTCGACATCATCGAGCGTGGCCTCGACGCCTCCCCCACCAACGAAGTGCTGATCGAAGAATCGGTGCTCGGGTGGAAGGAGTATGAGATGGAGGTGGTCCGCGACAAGAAGGACAACTGCATCATCATCTGCTCGATCGAGAACCTCGATCCGATGGGCGTGCACACCGGCGACAGCATCACGGTTGCGCCAGCGCTGACCTTGACCGACAAGGAATATCAGATCATGCGCGACGCCTCGCTGGCGGTGCTGCGCGAGATCGGCGTCGAGACCGGCGGCTCCAACGTGCAGTTCGGCGTCAACCCGGCTGACGGCCGCATGGTCGTGATCGAGATGAATCCGCGGGTGTCGCGCTCCTCGGCGCTGGCCTCAAAGGCGACCGGCTTCCCGATCGCCAAGGTCGCGGCCAAGCTCGCCGTCGGCTACACGCTCGACGAGATCGCCAACGACATCACCGGCGGCGCGACGCCGGCGTCGTTCGAGCCGACCATCGACTATGTCGTCACCAAGATCCCGCGCTTTGCCTTCGAAAAATTCCCGGGCGCCTCGACCACGCTGACCACCTCGATGAAGTCGGTCGGCGAGGTCATGGCGATCGGACGGACCTTCCAGGAGAGCCTGCAAAAGGCGCTCCGCGGTCTGGAGACGGGCCTGACCGGCCTCGACGAGATCGAGATCGACGGGCTCGGCCGCGGYGACGACAAGAACGCGATCCGCGCCGCCCTGGGCACGCCGACGCCGAACCGGATCCTGCAGGTGGCCCAGGCCATGCGCCTCGGCTGGTCGGACGAGGAGATCTTCAACTCCTGCAAGATTGATCCCTGGTTCCTGGCGCAGATGCGCGGCATCGTCGAAATGGAAGACAAAGTGCGCCGGCACGGCCTGCCGCCGAACGCGACCGGGATGCGCACCCTGAAGGCGATGGGCTTCTCCGACGCGCGGCTCGCCGTGCTGGCCAACACGACCGAAGCCGAGGTCGCGGCCAAGCGGCACGCGCTCGGCGTGCGTCCGGCGTTCAAGCGCATCGACACCTGCGCGGCGGAGTTCGCGTCGCCGACGGCCTACATGTATTCGAGCTACGAGACGCTGTTCGCAGGCCACCTCGCCGACGAAAGCGCTCCGTCCGACAAGAAGAAGGTYGTCATTCTCGGCGGCGGACCGAACCGCATCGGCCAAGGTATCGAGTTCGACTATTGCTGCTGCCATGCCTGCTACGCCCTGCGCGACGCCGGCTACGAGACCATCATGGTCAACTGCAATCCGGAGACCGTGTCGACCGACTACGACACCGCCGATCGTCTGTATTTCGAGCCGCTGACGGCCGAGGACGTGCTGGAAATCATCGCGACCGAGCGCAAGAACGGCACCTTGCACGGGGTCATCGTGCAGTTCGGCGGCCAGACGCCGCTCAAGCTGGCGCGCGCGCTGGAGGCGGCCGAGGTGCCGATTCTCGGCACCTCGCCCGAGGCAATCGACCTCGCCGAGGACCGCGACCGTTTCAAGCGCATCCTCGACAAGCTGCATCTGAAACAGCCGAAGAACGGCATCGCCTATTCGGTCGAGCAGGCCCGCCTCGTCGCCGCCGATCTCGGCCTGCCGCTGGTGGTGCGTCCGTCCTACGTGCTCGGCGGCCGCGCGATGCAGATCATCCGCGAAGACAACCAGCTCAGCGATTACCTGCTCGGCACCCTGCCTGAGCTGGTGCCGGCCGATGTCAAGGCGCGCTATCCGAACGACAAGACCGGCCAGATCAACACGGTGCTCGGCAAGAACCCGCTGCTGTTCGACCGCTACCTCTCCGATGCCACCGAAGTGGATGTCGACTGTCTCTCCGACGGCAAGGACACCTTCGTGGTCGGCATCATGGAGCACATCGAGGAGGCCGGCATCCATTCCGGCGACTCCGCCTGCTCGCTGCCGCCGCATTCGCTCGACGAGACCACGATCGCCGAGTTGGAGCGCCAGACGCGCGAACTCGCACTCGGGCTCGACGTGGTCGGGCTGATGAACGTGCAATATGCCATCAAGGACGGCACGATCTACGTGCTCGAAGTGAACCCGCGCGCGTCACGCACGGTGCCCTTCGTCGCAAAGGTGGTCGGTACGCCCGTGGCCAAGATCGCGGCCCGAATCATGGCCGGCGAGAAGCTCGCCGATTTCGGCCTGACCAAGCGCGCGCTCAAGCATGTCGGCGTCAAGGAATCGGTGTTTCCGTTCGCCCGCTTCCCMGGCGTCGACACCGTGCTCGGCCCGGAGATGCGTTCGACCGGCGAGGTSATGGGCATCGACCGWTCCTTCGAGGTGGCCTTCGCCAAAAGCCAGCTTGGCGGMGGCACGCGGGTCCCGCGCAAAGGCACGGTGTTCGTCTCCGTGCGCGAGAGCGACAAGGCCCGAATCACCGAGGTCGTGCGGATGCTGCACGAACTCGGCTTCAAGGTCGTCGCGACCTCCGGCACCCAGCGCTACCTGGTCGATCAGGGGGTCCCGACCGAGAAGATCAACAAGGTSCTGGAAGGCCGTCCGCATATCGTGGACGCCATCACCAATGGCGACATCCAGCTGGTCTTCAACACCACGGAAGGCCCGCAGGCGCTCGCGGACAGCCGCTCGCTGCGGCGCGCTGCCCTCTTGCATAAAGTGCCGTATTACACCACTCTTTCGGGTGCTGTGGCGGCCGCGCAAGGCATCCGCGCCTATCTCGGGGGAGACCTTGAGGTCCGCACCTTGCAGAGTTACTTTTCCGAAAACTAATCGCGCCGCGCGGGCAACCGCCGGCTAAGCGATTGGCAATAATCGGCAATAAAGCCTCACGGCAGGAACTCGCCGCCCCGTTCGATGTTGGTCCGGCCTTTCGTGGTCCGGTATGATCGGGGTTTCGGGCTTTGCATTGGGCCGCAAAGGCCTATTCTGAAGATGCTGATCGTGCGCGCCCCTTGCCCGCACGACTGAAGGACGAGAAGAAATGGTCGAAAAGGTTCCCATGACCTCGGGCGGCTACGCCGCGCTTGAGAACGAGCTGAAGCAGCGCCAATCGGTGGACCGCCCGCGCATCATCGAGCACATCGCCGAGGCGCGCTCGCATGGCGACCTGTCGGAGAACGCGGAATATCACGCCGCCAAGGAAGAGCAGTCGCACAATGAAGGCCGCATTGCGGAGCTTGAGGACAAGCTCGCGCGCGCCGACGTGATCGACGTCACGAAGCTCTCCGGCGAGACGATCAAGTTCGGCGCGACCGTGACCCTGATCGACGAGGACACCGAGAAGAAGACGGTCTGGCAGATCGTCGGCGAGGTCGAAGCAGACGCCAAGAAGGGCAAGATCTCCATCACCTCCCCGCTCGCCCGCGCCCTCATCGGCAAGAAGATGGGCACCACGGTCGAGGTGATGGCGCCCGGCGGCGCCAAGTCCTACGAAATCGCCAAAGTCGAATGGCGCTGAGGCGCGGCCGCATCGCGGTCACGAAACCAAGGGCCGCGCGGATCGCGCRGCCCTTKGTYGTTTCAGCCCTTTGTYGTTTCAGCCCTTTGTCGTTTCGGCGCTGGGTCGTTTCAGCCCTGGCAACGACCGAGACCGYCAGTTCGACAGTACACGTTCAATTCATCGCAGGTGGCGACACACCCGCGTGACGCAGTACCGCTAATGGGCTAATTCATGGCAGACGGCCGCCGCAACGATCGGTCCGGCCGCCACATCATGATTTTTCTGGTTGGGGGACAATCACACATGGAGCAGATGCTCTCGAAATGGCAGCCGGCTGTGCTCAGCCTGTTTCGCTTCATCACCGGCCTGCTGTTGTTTCAATACGGCGTGGCCAAGATCTTCAAGTTTCCGGTCATCCCGTACTTCGCCAACATCCCGCCTCTGATTTACACGGCAGGCATGCTCGAACTCGTGCTTGGCGCGCTGCTCATCGTCGGCCTGTTCACCAGGCCCGTCGCGTTCATCCTCTCGGGCGAGATGGCCTTCGCCTATTTCATGGGCCACATGTTCAAGACCGGAGAGCCTGTCTGGCTGCCACTCCTGAACAACGGCACCGCGGCGATCGCGTTCTGCTTCTCCTGCCTCTACCTTGCGACCGCGGGCGGCGGCCCGATCAGCCTGGATGCGCTGCTGCGCAAGAAGAGCTGAGCTCCCGCTCCGTCGATGATCATTCCGGGGCGTCGCGACAGCAGTCCCCGGAATGCCAGACCGGTCCAGGTCATGATGCGTTTTCACGGAACCGCATCATGACCTTATCTCTTTGTTTGAGAATGATCTTTGGATCATGCTCTAGCTGCGCACCTTCACCTCGAGCGGCACCGCGGCATCATATTTGGAATTGTGCAGCACCAGCGAGGTCCGGACGTTGCGCACGTGCGGCGCCGCAGTCAGGTGCGTTACGAACTCCTGAAAGGTCGCCATGTCAGGTGCCACGCATTTCAGGATGAAATCGACCTCGCCGGACAGCATCCAGCATTCCCGCACCAGGGGCTCGGCGCGAACGAACTCCTCGAAGGCCTTCAGGTCGGCATCAGCCTGACTCGACAGATGCACCGAAGCGAAGACGGTGACGTCGAAGCCAAGCTTGCGCGGATCGAGCAGACCTCGATAGCCGGTGATGTAGCCCTCTTCCTCCAGAGTCCGCACACGCCGCAGACAGGGCGGCGGCGAAATTCCGACGCGCTTGGCCAGTTCCACATTGGTGATCCTGCCATCGGCCTGGATCTCGCTCAGGATTTTGAGGTCGATTTCGTCAAGATTCTTGGACACGGGGCGCGGGGGGCTGGCGGGAACAAGCGGGAGACGTGATCCGCGGGTGGGTGGCAACTCTCTTAGCGCAAGCCGGTCAATTTGCGCAATTTTATTACTCTAGATTTCCCCTGTTGACCGGCTCGTGAAGGGAAAATTCGCCGAGATGCGTTGCAATTCTTGCATAGCTTGCCAGATGGCTTAGACTTGGATTTGACATTTTCGATGGGGCTTCGGGGGCGTTCTTTGCGCATTCCGCTCGCTGCGTCGTCAATCTCCCCCTTTTCCAGCGAGTCATCGTTCCCATGCAAGCTCCGATCCATGCCAAAGTCGTCATCATCGGGTCCGGCCCTGCCGGCTACACGGCGGCGATTTACGCGGCACGGGCGATGCTGGAGCCGGTGCTCATCCAGGGCATCCAGCCGGGCGGTCAGCTGACCATCACGACCGACGTCGAGAACTATCCGGGATTTGCCGACGTCATCCAGGGCCCCTGGCTGATGGAGCAGATGGAAAAGCAGGCGACCCATGTCGGGGCGCAGATCAAGATCGACCTCGTGACCARGCTGGAGCTGGCGCAGCGCCCGTTCCGCCTGACCTGCGATTCCGGCGACGTCTATCTCGCCGAGACGGTCATCCTGGCCACCGGCGCCCAGGCGCGCTGGCTGGGGCTCCCCTCCGAGGAAACGTTCAAGGGGTTCGGCGTCTCGGCCTGCGCCACCTGCGACGGCTTCTTCTATCGCGGCAAGGAAGTCATCGTCGTCGGCGGCGGCAATACTGCGGTCGAAGAAGCGCTGTTCCTGACCAACTTTGCCTCGACCGTCACGGTCGTGCATCGCCGCGATCATTTCCGCGCCGAGCGGATCCTGCAGGAGCGCCTGTTCAAGCATCCCAAGATCAAGGTCGTCTGGGACAGCGCGCTGGACGAGATCTGCGGCGCCAGCAATCCGTCCAAGGTCACGCATGTCCGGCTCAAAAACGTCAAGACCGGCGCCGTCTCCGAACTRCCGGCCGACGGCGTCTTCGTCGCCATCGGCCATGCACCGGCGACGGAGCTCGTCGCCGGCCAGCTCAAGCTGAAGCCATCCGGCTATGTCGAGGTCGTGCCAGGCACGACGGCSACCTCCGTCCCCGGGGTGTTCGCRGCCGGCGACGTCGCCGACGAAACCTATCGGCARGCGATCACCGCCGCCGGCATGGGATGCATGGCCGCGCTCGAGGCCGAACGCTTCCTCGCCCACGCCGCGAGCGAACGCGCCGCTGCTGAATGAACTGAAGATGCCACGATCACGGGATGGATTTACGGATATGGATTGGGACAAGCTGAAGGTGTTTCACGCAGCGGCGGAAGCTGGCAGCTTCACGCATGCCGGGGAGCAGCTCGGGCTGTCGCAATCGGCAGTGTCACGCCAGGTCAGCGCGCTCGAGCAGGAACTGGCGGTGTCGCTGTTTCATCGTCACGCCCGCGGGCTGATCCTCACCGAGCAAGGCGACCTCTTGTTCCGGACCGCGCATGACGTCTTCATGCAGTTGCAGGCGGCGCGGGCCAAGCTCACCGACAGCCGCGAGCGGCCGAGCGGCGATCTCAAGATCACCACCACGCCGGGCGTCGGCATCAACTGGCTGATCCCACGGCTCGGCGAATTCACCTCGCTCTATCCGGAGATCCGGATCTCGCTGATCGTCACCGACGAAGAGCTCGATCTCTCGATGCGCGAGGCCGACGTTGCGATTCGTACCCGCAAGCCGACGCAGCCCGACCTGATTCAGCGCAAGCTGTTCGCGATCAGCTTCCACGCTTACTGCTCCCCGGAATATGTGAAGCGGTTCGGCACGCCGAGGACACTCGACGAACTCGACGACCACCGCATCATCATGCTTGCGGACGGCCAGGTCGCCCCGCATCTGCAGAACCGCAGCTGGCTTGTCGATGCCGGGCGTAACGGCTCTGGTCCTCGCGAAGCCTATTTCAGGGTCAACAATATCCTCGGACTGGTGCGCGCCTGCCAACAGGGTCTCGGCATCGCCGCGCTGCCCGACTATCTGGTCGAAGAAAACAGCCGGCTGGTGCAGCTGTTCGGCGAGTCCGATTCAATYCAGCTCGACACCTACTTCGTCTATCCCGAGGAGTTGAAAACGGTGGCGCGCGTGCAAGTGTTCCGTGACTTCGTCGTGAGCAAAGCGCAGCGCTGGCCGGCCTGAAATTGTGCATGTCTGACATGCGACCTACATGGTTGCTGCAACGCCGTGTCGAAGCCCATACTGCAACTGTGCTGAGCGTTGGCGTTGCGCATTGTCCCCCTCCTCCAGTGGCGCGAGCGCTCAGAATCCCTCTTGGAAGGTGATTGTGTCGGCCGCGTTGGCCAATACCTCCAGCCGGGCTCATTGGGCCCGGCTATTTTTTTGCTCAGCTGGTTTTCTGCYGAGCTGTTTTGCTGTTYGTTTCTGCGTGTCCGCCAATGCCGCATTGACAGCATCGGCAGCTCCGCGCATGTAGGTGGCATGTCCACATTTTCGAGCGCCACCTTGTCGTCGAAAAAAGCTCCCCTTCCGGGGACATGTGGACGCGCGCGCTAGAATCGTTCGAAACTTCACCGCCGCATCACCAAGCCCCGCCGCTCAGACGGGGTTTTTTCATGTCCCGTCTCCGGCACTCAGACCCAGGGAGATGGACCATGACCACGACGCGAACGCAATTGCAGGGACTTTGGCTGCCACTGATCACGCCGTTTCACAACGGCGCGCTCGATGAAGCATCGCTGCGCARCCTGATCCGCCACTACGCCGCCAAGCCCATCGACGGCGTGGTGCTGGGCGCGACCTCGGGCGAAGGACTGACACTGTCTTGGGACGAGCGCATGYGTGTGGTCAGCGTGGTCCATGACGAGGTCGCCGCGGCTGGCCGGCCGCTGCCGCTCTGCCTCGGAATTGGCGGGGTGGCGACGTCCGATCTGATCGAGGCGCTCGATCGCACCACCTCATGGCCGATCGATTTCTATCTGATCTCGAGCCCGCCTTATGTGCGCCCATCGCAGCGCGGACTGCTGGCGCATTTCACGGCGCTGGCTGATCATGCTGCGCACCCGATCATCCTCTACAACATTCCCTATCGATCGGCGGTCGGGATCGACAACGACACAATGCTGCGGCTCGCCGAACATCCGATGATCGCGGGCCTGAAGGATTGTTGCGCCAACCGCGCGCAAACGCGCGACCTGATCGCGCGCCGGCCAGCGCAGTTCCGGATCCTGACCGGAGAGGACGCTCAGAGCTTCGATGCGCTACAGGCCGGCGCGGACGGCGCCATCCTGCTCTCGGCCCATCTGGAGACGGAGACATTTGCTGCGATCCTGCGGCACGTGAAGGACGGTCGACATGATCACGCCGCGGCGGGCTGGGCGCAGGTCGAGGATCTCACACGCCTGCTGTTCACCGAGCCGAGCCCTGCGCCTGCCAAGTACTGGCTGGCGCGGACAGGYGTGATCGCCAGCGCCGAAGTGCGGCTGCCGATGGTGGAGGTGAGCCCCGAGCTCGCCGCCCGGCTGGACCAGGAGATCCAGCACCGCACGGCGATGGCGCAAAGCCGCGTCGCCTGAAGCGTCTCCGCCGCGTTCGTCGGCTYTGCCCCGAACGCGGCCCGGAYGCTCGGCCGCAGCMGCGCGCTACCGCGGACAACGAGCGGGGACGACTTGCGTGGTTAATCCGAACTAACGGTCACGATCAAATGCCGCGCCGCCGGCAACCTGATGTTTAAAGATGTTCGGCTATGGATGTTGAAAACGTCAGAGAACGCGGGGGCGTCGTGGCTTTGCAGGATCATCCATACCCTGAGCAGCAGGGGTTCAGCACCGAAGACATTCTTTGGGCCGTCGGGATCTGGTCTGTCATCCTGACCCTGACGCCGGCGATCGCCTTCTATCTGCTGATGATCGCCTGAGCGCCATTTCGCGGCGCTGAGCGGCCCATCGTCGGCCCTCGCGAGACGGCTGATTCCCCCGAAAGGGACGAAAGTCATCCGAAACGAAAAACGCGCGGAAGCCCGCGCGTCGATGCGTGATGACAGGCCGCGATCAGGCCGCCTGCTTGTGCATGGCGCCATTGGCCGACACGGTGCCGCGAATCGCCTTCACCGAACGCTCGATCGCCGCCCAGAGACGCGCGATCTCGGCAGCAGCCCGCCCTTCGGCGTAGTATTCGCGCACGCCTTCACCCTGCCCCAGCGCCATCAGCAGATCGGCACGGTTGGTGATCTGCCCGCCCCACACCGGCGCCTTGAACTTCGCCAGGGCCTCGCGGGCGATGGTGACRATCGGGCTCTCGGCGTCGTCGCGGCGCGCCGGCGCACCGTTGAGAACGACGGCATAGGGCTTGCGCGCCGAGCGGCAGGTCTGAATGGTTTCCTGGACCGCATTGACGTCGAACACACCGGGACGAGCCGGGATGATCACCATGGTCGCGTTCTTGATCGCATCTTCGACGACGGCCGATACGGTCGGAGGCGTATCGATCAGCACCCATTCGACGCCGTCGCGGCGGGCCGCGGCGACGATCGCGCTGACCGAGTTTACCGCCGTCTTGATCGGCGGCTCGTTGGTGCCGCGCAGCTTGTGCCAGAGCGTCAGCGACCCCTGAGGGTCGGCATCGATGAGCAGACAAGACTTGCTCGCCTTGATCTGCGCAGCGAGATGGGCGGCCAGGGTGCTCTTGCCTGAACCGCCCTTACGCGATGCGAAAACAATAACGTTCATACCTTGGCCTCCAGATTGACCCCGGCAGCGAAAATGAATCAGCGGACTGATTCGCGGAAGATAAATTTAGCGATTGTTAAGGCGTAACTCCTGATTGCCGAAACGGATTGGTTTTTGAGTCACACCGAGAGCAACACTCCAGCGGATCCGGGGCTGCGCGCCGTGACAACATGAGGTCTGCCGTGACCGTCTTTGCATGTTGAAGATGCATCGCGCGTGAACAGAACGAGTCCGCGCATCGACATCCGTTCCATCTGCTTTCCAATGCAGTTGCATGCCGGTCTCCCCCGCATCGGGTGGCCTTGCCGAACCGGGGCGAGTTCCCACCGGATGTCAGCCAGAATGCCGTCGGATCTCGTGGAGGTTGCATGTGACCGTCGACGCGAGTTGAGCAGCGAAGGACATGCGGACCCTGGTTCGCGCGCTGCGTGGGTGGGCGCAATGGCCGCGTTGGGATGGTCGSGACAGGCCAGCCACGCAACTCGCCAAGTCGCTTCGGCGACCACGCGCCTGCCWTCGTGCCAGGTTGCCGTAACGGCCCRGAACGCCGCGATCTCCAGCACCACCCMGACCACCGGGATCCCGCTCCGATCCATGACGACGTCCAGGTGATACGGATGCACATCACGTTTGCGGCAYCTTGATACCGCGCACYGAAACGCCTTGKTGTTCCTAACGACAATCKCGATCGCATGGGGCCGAGGCAGTACACCGCGCTGGATGCGACAGATGAAAGCAYGCGAGCTCAACAAGGACGACTCCCGAATACGACTTCCGGATACGACTTGGCGGATGACGCTCGTGGCGGATGACACGCCGCGCGCCTAAGGCRCTGGGTTCAAGTCGCAAGACGACCTGATCYGCGCAATCGCAAAGACGAACGCTGTATCGAGCGCCATCCGATCACCTGTCGATATCAAGTCCTTTGACGCGCCCAACAAACATGATTGAGCAGATTGCCACGGGTAATGTTTGGCATCCGGAACCKCTTTGAACTATCGCCCCCGCTGTAGCTCCAACTTTCAGCGTCGAGCTGGTCGACTCAGCAGCTACACGCCCCCGCCAGAAACACGCACCGCTCGATCAACGCAGGCCACCCGCCGATCATTGACCTGTTTATACACCTATCACGAACCTCTACTGATGAAATCTCATCACCCACAGCACACGATCGACGTAAGCCCTGTGTAAGGCACACAGCCGACCAATTACGCATGCTATTCGCAATGACTATTCGTCATAGTGGCCCCCACGACGCTCCTGCCCAACAAACGCAGAACGGCCCCCCCTCGACCAACACGGAAGATACAACTGTTCGCCCTCTATCTGGTCTGCATGTCCTTGCACTTGCTCGCATTCGAGCGAGCCCATCGCCCGGACGCACCGGGAGGCAAGACGGCGCGATCGGGCAAGTAGAAGAACGTCGCAAGCGCGCGACCGTAAAGAGGACAATCTTCACGGACAACCGCCCGAAACTAGAACAAGATCACACTCGAACAGCCTGTCCCCTTACCGCAATGCAGGGCCTGCATTCGCGGCAAGACGCCAATCTTCAGCTAGCCCGATCTGTCAATATAGAATTTTCACCGGTTGCCGACGGATATGCTCTGTCCCATAAGTGGCATCCTTCGGCCAAACACATGCATCGCCGTGTGATCTGCACCAGATGCACAAAGATACGCAGCAACCGCTCAACGGTTCCCAAACAGAAGCACTCCGCTCTCTGGCCAACTAGCCCCCACTCACAATAAGGCGTTCAGCACACGGCGCTCTCCCGACTCAACGAGACTCACCACATTATGGAATGAATCGATGCCAGCCGTGATGGTCCTCTCCAGCAGCACCTCGACATCGTCCCTCATGCAAGATCAGCTGAACTCACTCCGTTACAGCATGATACATCACTCCTGCTACGACGTCGGATGGACGATCCAGCCCTCTGCTTTGACAGGCATCGACGCTCTGATCATTCTGCTGGATCACCAAACGACCGACGGTATCGCCCTGATCGACCACTGGAGAGGCGCATCGATCGGCCATCCCGTTCTTGCGGCGGGCACATCATGCACCAAGCAACAGATTGTCGATGCGATCGATCATGGCGCTGACGACTACATATCGCTGCCATGCGGATTGATGGAGTTGGCGACGCGGTTGAGCGCAATGTTGCGCCGGTGCAGATCAGCCCGCAAACTCATTCGCACGATCGACCACGTGAGCGTGGACGAGGATCAAATGCAGGTTATCGTCAGCGGAATTCATATTCACGTCACTCCGTTCGAATATCGCCTCCTCCTCGCACTCATGCAGCGACCAAATTCGGTTCTGTCGATCAAAGAGCTTCGTAAGGAAATATATGGAGAAGACTCACGAACTCCCCCGGGGGCAGCCGAAATGCTTGTCGCCCGACTCAGACGAAAAGTCGGACACGACTTCATCAAGACGCAACGAGGTGCCGGCTACTACGTCGTCGAGAACCCCACGTCGATGTCAGCGAATTCTCGCCAGTCGGGATCCTCTTGCCCCGCCGAGCCTCGCGCAGCATGCCATTCCTGACCTGACGATCAAATAACTCCCCTCCAACACCAGCACCAAAGATGCGCATTCTCATTGCGGACTGCGATACAGCAACCACTCGGCTGCTCGCGCCAGCGCTACACTCTGCGGGGTTTGTCGCCGAAAACGCCTCCACGCCAGACGATGCATGGTTCTTGGGCGATACCGAAGAGTATTCTGCGACGATACTCGGTGTCCGGTCGGGTGGAGCGTACCGCGAGCTGTTGCAACGCTGGCGACGATCTCATCGATACTTTCCTATATTGGCTCTTGGTCGAAACACCAACTTGGACACTTGGATCGACGTCATTGATCGAGGCGCAGACACTTTTCTGCCGCTGCCCTTTGTCCGGGAAGAACTACTTTCACGGCTGGAAGCCATTGTGCGGCGGTCTTATGGGCATCTGTCATCGCGGCTCACAGCCAATGAAGTTCAACTCGACCGGCGAAAAATGGTCGTGACCGTCTCCGGGCGGGTGGTCAACCTCACAGCAAGAGAGTTCTCCGTCCTCTCTCAACTGATGTATAAGCGAGGAACAATCGTATCCAGCCACGAACTCGCGGAAAGCACATTCCACGAATCGTCACGCACGACGAATGCGGTCGAGGCCACGATTAGCCGCTTGCGTCGAAAGATCGGCCATCACATTATCGAGACACGAAGAAGCGCCGGCTATTTGATAAAGCGGTGACGGCTCGCTGCTGATCCTGCCATGTCGCTCCGATTGAACAGCATCGATGCAACCAACGAACGGCTTGGCATCTACGCAGAACTGATCGAGCGACGGTCGGACTTGCGGGTCGCTTCGGCTTGCTTTTAGGCGATTGATACCGGCCATAGCAGAAGAGATCACCGTGCACCGTCGACGTCAGTCGTCCCGACCGCGAGTTCCAGGTGACTCCGCGCAAGTCAAGCCGCCGGGCCCCGATGATTCTATCGTAACGCTCGCCGAGAGCATGCCAGTTTGCTGAAAAGCTCAGCCTATCTGCCCCGTCTCATCGTACTTCAGCAATTGCTCGCTCAAACTCTGCACCAGTACCTCAATGTTGCCATCAGACATGACGTCATCGTGTGCCCCGGGTATCTGAATGGTAACAATCTGTTCCTCAGGCAACACTTCTTTCCACCCTCTATGCGGATCTTCATTCGGGGCCTCCTGGGCCACAAATAGGCATATCTTGATCGGAACATATTCGCCCTCATAGACACCATCGGCGTGCATCAATTGGCGAGTCGTCTCCCTTGACTGCGGACTGAGCGATGAAAGAAGACGATCAGCCACCTCGTCGGAAATCCAAGTAGCTCTCCTGTAATAGGTATCTATCAGGCCGACAAATTGAACGTCGTCATGGGCCGACAGAAGTTGACGAGCGACTTCGTAGGCCAGCTTACCCCCGAACGACCACCCTGCCAGGCGGTAAGGACCAGTGGGTTGGATTTGCTTGATGATGGCCACAAAGCAGGCTGCGATATCTTCCACAGTTCGCAGATGATCCCGTCTTTGTCCGTCGCTTGTCAGACCGTAAATCGGAAAGCCATCGGGAAGTCGTGCTGCCAGCTTAGCTCCGTACAACACGCTTCCCTGGCCCTGGCTCATGATGAAGAGTGGCTTSGCCTCCGTAGCCGCGGGCGAGCGAAGCTCAACCASGTGCGATTCGAAATCGAGAGTGGGTGAATTGCCGTCGTTCTGGASGAGACTGGCAATCGTTGGATTTGCAAAAATTCGCGGGATCGATAGGGATAAACCGGCTTGACTTAATCTCACCTGCATCYTGGCCAGAAGCAGCGAGTGTCCGCCGAGCGCGAAGAAATTGTCGTGTCGCCCGATCCGCTCAACGCCCAGCAGCTCCGACCAGATCCGGGCGATGACCTCCTCGGTCTCGCCCTGCGGCGGCTCATAGGCCTGCGCCGCGAACGCTGTTCCTTCCGGCGCCGGCARCGCCTTGCGGTCGAGCTTGCCGTTCGGCGTCAACGGCAGCCGATCCAGATGGACATACGCCGCAGGCACCATGTAGTCCGGCAGCCGCGCCGCAAGATGGCCCCGCAGCTGCTCGGCCCCGATCGCCGCGTCGCYCRCATARTAMGCCACCARGCGCTTRTCGCCCGSMRCATCCTCMCGCGCGACCACTGCGACATCGCGCACACCYRCATGCTCCGACAGCCGCGCCTCGATCTCCCCGAGCTCGATCCGGAAGCCGCGGATCTTTACCTGGAAGTCGTTGCGACCGAGATACGCGATCGTCCCGTCGCYAAGCCASCGMCCGAGATCCCCGGTCCGGTACAGCCGCGCCCCGGCCTCGCCCGAGAAGCGATCCTCCACGAACCGCGCCGCCGTCAGYTCGGGACGRTTCAGATAGCCCCGCGCAACTCCGGCCCCGCCGATATAGATCTCGCCCGCGACACCGATCGGCGCCGGCTCCCCATACGCATCCAATATGTAGATATGCGTGTTCGAGATCGGTCGCCCCAGAGGAATGCTGCCCGCACGTTCATCGACCTCGGTGATCTCGTGCGTAATGGCAAAGGTCGTCGTCTCCGTCGGTCCATAGCAGTGAATGAAATGCCGGGGKGCCGCGCCGCTGATGACTTTGCGGAAACATTGAGGATCGGCACGCTCGCCGCCCGTCAACAGGAAACGTAACCCGGCGAACAGTTGCGGAGACACTTTGACATAGTGGTTGAACAAGGACGTCGTCACGAAGAATGCCGTAACACGCTGCTGTTGGAAAGCATCCGACAACTGGAGCGGATCCAGCACCGCYTCCTGCTCGATCACGACGATGCAGCCGCCGTTCAGCAGCGGCGCCCAGACCTCCATCGTCGTCGCGTCAAASGCAGGATTGGCGGCAAAGGCAAYGCGATCCGACGCATTGAAATCCGCATAGCCGTTGTTGATCACCAGACGCCCGATCGCCCGATGCGGAATCACMACCCCCTTGGGCGTCCCCGTCGAGCCCGACGTGTACATGATGTAAGCRTCGCTGCCGCTGTCCCGCGACACGCCGGGATTGGAGTCGTCTCCGGCWHCTCGCAGGACATCCCCGACATCGATGCTGTGAACCTCAAGCCCTTCCGGCAGCACCGCGCCTCGTGCCGTCAGCACGAGGGATGCTTCGCAATCCTC
>BFBZ01000259.1_pt5 | contig 37683 bp, 34 predicted proteins | sample 1888401 | NCBI WGS metagenome assembly BFBZ01 (sample SAMD00112614, study PRJDB3348) | symbiont metagenome | host: Chara braunii | reverse complement strand
CGCGGTTGTGAAGCACGAAGCCCAGACATACACGCTTTTCCGTCGAATTTGCCCAGACTGCCACAAATTCCGGCCGGTTAAGGACTACGCAACGCGTCGGATCCGAACCGTCTTCGGCGCTGTTGCGGTTCGCAATCCGCGCTGGATGCTGTGCCGGGAGTGCCATCCGGGCCTGGTCGACGCCTTCGCGCCGCTGAAGGAAATCTTCCCCGATCGAGCGACGCCCGAACTGATGGAACTGACAGCACGATTGGGCAGTATGATGCCCTACCGGCAGGCGGCCAGCATCCTCGCCCAGTTTCTACCCATCGAACCGACCGAGACGCACGCGACCGTGCGCAAGCGCACCATCAGGATCGGCGAGCGGCTGGATGATCAGATGGTGCCGGAAATCTGGCGATCGAGGGAGCAAGCGGATGACCGGCGTCAGCTTGAGATGCAGCTTCCTGGCGATCGCCGCAAGGAGTTTGTCGTCAGCATCGACACGGCTCATATTCGCAGCGCCGAGCCCAGTTCCGCGCGGAACTTCGAGCTCGTCGTGGCGAGATGCGGCCGCGGCGGACGGGGCGAACCTGGCGGCCGCTATTTCGTCACCGGCAGTACCGACCAGCATGCAATCCGCGATCGTACCCTTCACGCCCTTGAGCAAGTCGGGTATCGCGGCTTCGGCGATGTGACCGTGATTTCGGATGGCGCCGAAATCCTGAAGCGGCTACCCCGCACCATGCCGAAGCCGACGACCCACATCATCGACTGGTTCCATATCGCTATGAAGATCCAGCCTATGCAGCAGATCGCCAACCACATGGTGCGATCCCAGTCGCGGTCCGATGAGGCACCAACCATCGACAGGGACGTCAGAGTCGTAAAGTGGCGTCTGTGGCATGGCCGGGTCGATCGTGCGATCCGCGAGCTCGAGTTTTTCCTGGCCAGGTTGAAGAATTCACAGCAAAGAAGCGGGTCTCGGTCGCGCGGCTGCACAGTCTCGGCTTGCAACTCCTGACCTATGTCCGGTCGAACCGCGGTGCCATCGTCAACTATGGAAAGCGCTACCGGGCCGGCYTTCGSGTCGCTAGCACTCTKGCCGAGTCGGCGGTGAATTCTCTCGTCGGCAAGCGCATGGTCAAAAAACAGCAGATGCGGTGGTCACTCCACGGCGCACGGTGATGTCACATAAACAGAGATGAGCCATAGTTGTGGCTTGTCGGAATGATTTCAGGCGATTACGCCGGCCGCAGCCTTCCACTGCATTGCGGACGGCGGAAAAGATCGAGACGAAGCGTTGCAGTGCTCCCGGTGATCGGAAGCCTTGCATCATGCGCTCTCGTTTTCGCAGCGGCACATGCGAATTCTCCGCGCGATTGTTCAAGCCTTTGTGGGAGCGATGCTCGACGTCCGGCAGGACCTGCCGCCGCGCCGCGCCGTAGGAGCGGAGTTTGTCGGTGATCATGCGCTTCGGCGGGAGGCCCTGCTTCTTCAACAGCCGCGTCAGCAGGCGCTTGGCGGCCTTGGTGTTGCGTCGGGTCTGCACGATCTCGTCGAGCACATAGCCGTCTTGGTCGACTGCCCGCCACAACCAATGCTTCTTGCCTGCGACCGTGATGACGACTTCGTCGAGGTGCCAGATATCATCGGGGCTCGGCAGCTTGCGGCGCAGGCGCCGGGCGTAGTCCGGTCCGAATTTCTTTCCCCACCTACGGATCGTCTCATAGGAAACGACGATGCCGCGCGCCAGCAGCATCTCCTCGACATGACGCAGGCTCAACGGGAACCGATAATACAGCCAGACCGCGTGAGCGATGATCTCGGCCGAGAAACGATGGCGCTTGTAGCTGACGGCAGGCGTGTTCATACCCGCCCCTCTATGGGGCATTTCCTGACGTTCGGTTTATGTGACAAGACCCCCATGCCAGATTGCGCTGCCGCCGAGAAATCCGTGCAGCAGGACCAGTGTCGGCCCCTTGCCTCTTCGTCGGAACGAAAGCCTCTGCATCCCTCGCTCAAATCTCTTTTGATAGTCGGCAGGCTCGATATTCGCCGTTGCTCAACTCGAAGCTCTCACCGCAAGAAACTTCGCGAGCCGGATATCCGCGGTCCTGGCATGTCCTTCCATACCTTCGAGGCGCGAAATGCGCGCGGTCGCTTCTGCCAGCGGCCGCGCCGCAGCCTGCGTCGCACGTTGCCACGTCACAGTCTTCATGAACTTGTGCACCGATAATCCGCCGGTGTAACGAGCCGCCCCCGACGTAGGCAGAACGTGATTGGGACCAGACGTCTTGTCGCCGAAGGCAACAGTCGTCTCTTCGCCGAGGAAAAGCGAGCCATAGGCTCGCAGGCGCCCAAGCCACCAATCGAGATCGCGTGCCTGCACATGCAGGTGCTCGGGCGCGTAGTCATCGGCCACGCCCGCCATCTCCTCGGGGCCGGCGCACAGGATAATCTCACCAAAATCGGCCCAAGCGGCGCGGGCGCTGTCGCAATTGGGCGCTGGGAGCGCCGCGATCAGTTCTGGGATCAGCTGAAGCACCTTTGTAGCGAGGCCCGCATCCGAAGTCACCAGCCAAACTGGTGAATTCCAGCCGTGCTCGGCCTGGCCAACCAGGTCGGCGGCGACCAGTTCAGCGTCGGCTGTTTCGTCCGCGATCACCATGCTGTCGGTTGGGCCGGCGATCATGTCGATCCCGACCTTGCCGAACAGTATCCGCTTTGCCTCCGCGACATACTGATTGCCTGGTCCCACGATGATATCGGCCTTCTTAAGCCCGAAAAGACCGTTAGCGATGGCCGCGACGCCTTGGACACCACCCATGTTCAAGATGACATCTGCTCCGCACAAATCCATCGTATAGAGAATAGCAGGAGGAATGCCGACACCCGGGCGCGGCGGCGAACATGCAGCAATATGCGACACCCCTGCGACTTTCGCCGTGGTGATCGTCATGATCGCGCTCGCCACATGGCTGTAACGGCCACCAGGAACGTAGCAACCTGCGGCGGAGACAGGAATCTGTTTTTGCCCCGCTGTCAGCCCGGGCAGGATTTCAACCGCAAATTCTGTTACAGTGGCCCGCTGCGCCTCTGCGAAGCGGCGAACATTTTCATGCGCGAACCTGATATCGGCCTTGAGTTGCTCCGGCACCAGGTTCGCGGCCTGCTTTATCTGCTCTTGCGATACGACGATATCGCCGTGCCATTTGTCGAGTTCACCGGCGTAGCGCCGCGCCGCGCCCTCCCCTTCGTTCTCGATCTCCGACAACATCCGCAGGACCAAGACGTGGACGTCCGACTGATCGGCCTCTGCTATGCGCCGGGCTTTCTTCAGATACTTCATAGGCTGGGCTTTCCGTTACATCCTGCCCTTCCAGGGAACGAGCCGTCGTTCGAGGAAGCGCATGAGAAGATCAAAGGCGAAAGCAATGATGGCGATGATGAAGATGCCGAGGATCACGACGGGGGTCTGCAGGAACTGGCTCGCGGACAAAACCATGTAACCGAGGCCCTTGGTTGCAGCGACCATTTCGGCGGCGACAAGCGTCGTCCAGCCAAAGCCGATGCCGATCCGCATCGCCGTCAGGATTTCCGGCAAAGCCGAGGGCAAGATCACATGCCGCATCACCTGCCAACGCGTCGCTCCGAATGAATATGCGGCGTGGATCTGTTCTATCGCGGCAGAGCGAACGCCAGAGCGGGCGCCAAGCACAACCGGCGCGAAGACCGAGAGGAAAATCAGCAGAACCTTTGAGGTCTCGCCAATGCCGAACCAGATGATCATCAGCGGCAGGTATGCTAGCGGCGGAATTGGCCGGTAGAATTCGATCGGCGGATCAAAGATGCCCCGGATAACGGGGCTCATACCCATAGCCAGGCCAAGCGGCAGGCCGATTGCGCAGGCGAGAAGAAAAGCCCCGAATACCCGTGCCGTCGAGATCAGAACATGATCGATAAATGGCGTCCCGGTGAAACCACCGTTCCATATCTCGATGAATTTTCGAACGATCGAGACTGGTGATGGCACGAAGAGCGGCTTAACCCAACCCATCTCGGTGACCAGCCACCAGACGAAGAAGAAAAACGCAATTGAGAGTGCCGAGAGCCAGAGCGTGTTGCCCTGCCCCGGAACACCGTAGATTTCTCCGGGCTTGGTTGGACGCGCCCGAGAGAGCCGCCCAGCAATACCCAGTGTCGGCGTCACGGGTGGGGGCCTGTGCTCGTTCATGTTGCAACCGCCTCCTCATCGGCAAAGATGATCCCCAGAACCTGTTCGCGCAGGCGGATGAAATCTGGCGAGGCTTTGATCGCCCGAGCAGCGGCCCCGGCCAGGACTTGCTTGGAGAACGGCAAGTCGAACCTGTGTGTAATACGGCCAGGCCGCGGCGACATCACGATCAGCTTGGTGCCCATAAAGAGTGCTTCTTCGACGCTATGGGTGATGAAGAACACCGACTTGTGAGTGTCGTTCCAGATATTCAGGATCAGCTCCTGCGCCTTCTCACGCGTCAGCGCGTCAAGTGCCCCCAAAGGCTCATCCATCAACAGGACCTTGGGATTGCAGGTCAGCGCGCGAGCAATGCCAACACGCTGCTGCATCCCGCCTGACAGTTTGTAAACAGGTGACTTTTGGAATCCGTCCAGCCCCAGAAGTTCGACAAACTTGTTGGCGGTCTCGTAGCGTGCCGCGGCACTGACGCCCTGTATGCGGAGCCCGAAGGCCACATTGTCGAGCACGTTGAGCCATGGCAGCAGAGCATGTTTCTGAAACACCACCGCGCGATCGGCGCCAGGACCGGATACAGGCACGCCGTCAAGGGTCAATTGCCCCGATGACGGCGACAGGAATCCCGCGATCAGGTTGAGCAAGGTTGATTTGCCGCAGCCTGAAGCACCAAGCGCAACGATGAACTCCTTGTCGCCGATCTCCAGGTCGATCTTGCTCAACGCGGAGACCGGCGGCCTCCCATCGGATGCGGGATAAACGACGGAGACATCATCAACATGCAGGCGCATGGCTCCTCCCCAGGTCAGCGCGCCGCCCTGCCCGGCTTTTAGCCGGGCAGGGCAACCCGATCACTTCAACGCTTCTTGAGCGATCGTAGTGGTCACGAATTTGGAATAATCGTCAGCAACTGTGTCGATACGACCGGCTGATTTGAGGAATTCCGCTGTCGCCTTGATCGACTTTGCCGCGCCGCCCAGCCATTTGTCCGTCACCTGGTCTTGCAACGGGATGAAAGTGTAGCCTTTAAGGATCTCCGGAATCTGATCGGCGGTGGCGCCGGTCACGCTGGCGATCTGCTTCACTTTGTCATTCGTCGGCGTCCAGGCAGCGGGATCCTTGAGATAAGCCATGTTTGCCGCGTTCATCGCCTTGGCGAAGGCCGCAACTTCCTTTTCGTGCGAAGCAAGAAACTCTGAATTGACGGTCCAGGCGTTGAACGTCGGATACCCCCAAGCGGCCGTATCGTTGGCCGAGACGATCCGCTTACCCGTCTTCAGAATCTCCGTCTGTGCCGGCGGCCAGATGAACGCTGCATCGATCGTGCCCTGACCCCAGGCTGCCGCAATCTGATCGGGCTTCATCGTCATCACCGTCACATCGCCGGGCTGCAACCCGGCATGAGCGATCGCGCCCATCAGCGAGAAATGCGAGGTCGACCCGACCGGAACGGCGACGCGCTTGCCCTTGATGTCGGCAAGCTTGTCGATCCCTGATCCATTGCGTGCGATCAGGCTCTCGGAATCGCCGATCCCGTAGGAGATCATGAACATCTTCAGTTCGACGCCCTGCGTGGCCGCTATTGCGAGCGGCGATGAGCCAAGTTCGGCAACCTTGACGTCACCCGATGCCATGGCGGCGATCACGTCAGTTCCCGAATCAAACACGCGCCAGTCGATCGTCCATCCAGTGGCCTTCTCGAACTCCTTCGCCGCGCGCGCAGCGTTCATGGGCGTCGGATCGCTGAAGGTGGCGATCGTCAAGCTCTCGGCCTGGGCGAGACCCGCAGACAGGGCGATGGCGGTCGCCGCAAGCAGCAGCGTCTTTCCGAAGTTCGATGTCATTGTCTTTCCTCCCTTGTTGGTGTGGTTTGGCGTTGCTCTTGCTTTCTTCAGGCAATCCGGCTTCTGCGCTGCACCTCGTTTTCAGCCTCTGAGGTGGCAAAGCCGACAATGGCCTGCACCAGGCAATCGAGCGTGTCGAAGGCAGTCGCGCCATCGGCCACCGCATCGGCGATCAGCGAAAATTCTGTGCATGCGATCATCTGGGCGTTGCAGTCGTGCGCTAACAATCTCCCGGACGCGCCACGAAGCGTTTCGCGCGCCGCCTCGTGCGGTCCAGCGGCCTTGATGCCGCGAATTGCGGCAAGCAGAGCCGGCTCGTCATCGGCATAGAGCGGTGTCAGGCCGCGCGCCATGAGTGGCCCGTCTAACAGCCCGACCTTGCGCACGGCCGGTGAAGCCAGGATCCCAACGCGGCCGCCCGGACCGGCCAGCGTTGCGGCGCGGTCCGAAGCGAGTTCGATCATGTCAAGAAACGGCACCTCGACGGCGGCGCGGATCGCCGGGGCATAGTGATGTGCGGTATTGCACGGCATCGCCAGTGCCTGCGCGCCGCCGGCGACCAGGCGACGGGCCATGTCGGCAAGGACGGGCCCAGGGTCGGCGCCCGAGCCTTCGATCAGATGACGGATCCGCGAAGGTACCTGGGTGTTCTGGTCGACGATCAGCGGCACGTGATCGCTATCGTCATGAGCCCGAACGGCGTCCAGGACCTTCTGCATCACCAGGATCGTCGCCTCCGGCCCCATCCCACCCAGAATGCCGACGCGGCGCATCACGCTTCGACCTCGACCTTTTGAACGACCGCCGCGACGGCATCGAGGATGTGATCGGCAATCATCGCGCAATCGTCGAGGCTGAAGGTCAGTGGTAGCCGCATATCGAAGAGCCCTGCCAGGATTGCATCCGTGCGCGGCAGATCCTGTGCGCCGACATAGCGCCAGCTGTGATGGTCCGAGGTGAAGCCAACCGGCGCTTCGGCGCCGAACCACTTCACCTCAACCCCAGCATCAGCGAGGAGCGTTATGAGGTCGTGCGCGGATCGCGCCGAAATCTCCGGGATGAGGAACTGGATCGAAGATCCTACATAGTGTTCAGCAGCCGGACGTCGCGGAATGCGGATCGCGGGACTTGCGGCCAGTTTTTCGGCGACCAGATCGTGGCGTTCGTTCCAGGCGACGATCGCCTGTTCTATGTGGCGCAGCTGCGGGCGCAGCAGAGCCGCGCGCAAATTGTCCATGCGCGCGGACATATTCGCCGTATCGAGCCGCGCGTCGGCATAGGCGCCGGCAACAGGTCCCGCGCCATGGCGCTCGTAATGCATGTAGGAGCCCGACAGGATTGTGGCGCGGGCCATGAACTCGGGATCGTCGGAGGTCAGCAAGCCTCCTTCGCCCGAATTCAGATGCTTGTAAGTCTGCGTGCTGAAGCAGCCAGCGAGACCGAATGATCCAGAGCGGAGGCCGTTCCAATGCGCGCCCATCGTGTGAGCGCAGTCCTCGATCAGCGTGAGGCCGAGTTCGGCAGCGAGAGCCGCTAGCGCGTCCATGTCGCACATATGCCCGCGCATGTGGGACAAAAGCAGGTGACGCGCGCCCGAGCGCGATGCTTYGCGGGCAAGGTCGGCGAGGTCGARGACCAGATCGTCGTCGATCTCCACCAATATCGGTCTGGCTCCGACCGCGACTATCGCGCCTGGCACCGGCGCAAGCGTGAAGGCGTTTGTCAGGACCGTATCGCCAGGCCGAACACCGGCCGCGCGCAACGCGATCTGCATCGCCTGGCCGCCGGATGCAACGGCAAGACAGAAGCGTGCCCCCTGCCAGGCGGCATACTCCCGCTCCAGGGCCATGGCCTCGCACTCTTCTCCCGGCGCGGCGTTGTAACGGTGGAGCCGTCCGGAGCGCATGACGGAAATCGCCGCGGCGATAGCGTCTTCCGGGATTGGGAGCTGCTGTGTGAAGTTGCCTGAAAACCTAGGGCGCGCCATGGCTACTCCGCCGCCAGCCTGGTCTGATCGTCTGCAAACACCGCATCATAGCCGAACAGAGCGGCCGACCCGCCGGTGTGAAGGAAGACCACGCGCTCTCCCTTCTTAAACTTGCCCTTGCGGCAATAGTCGATAAGTCCCGCCGCGCCTTTCCCGGAATAGACCGGGTCGAGAAGAATAGCTTCCAGCTGGGCGAACATTCGTATCGCCTCAAGTGTGTCTTCTCGCGGAATGCCATAGCCTTGCCCGACATAGTCGCTGTCGGCGACGACGTCGCCTCGTGTCACCACGCCAGGGCAACCGAGCTTTTCGGCAGTCTTCAGCGCCAGATTGTAAACGCTCTCTTCCTGTTTTTGCCTAGGCGCGCGCACGCCGATGCCGGTCAGCGGGATGTTGGCATTGATTGCTTTGAGCCCGGTGACCAAACCCGCCTGCGTGCCTGCGCTGCCGGTCGCTGTGACGATATGATCAATGGGCAAGCCCCGGTCATTGGCTTGCGACACCAGTTCGAAGGCGCAGTTGACATAGCCGAGCGCGCCGGTGGCGTTCGAGCCGCCGCCTGGGATGATGTAGACTTTTCGTCCCTCGCCTCGCATTTGTTCGGCCAGCGCCTCCATCTCGGCCTGCATGTCGGATCCGCCGGCGCGTTTCGAGGTGGTGGCCCCATGCAAATGGTCGAGCAGCACATTGCCGTTGCTGTTGTAGTTGGCGTCATTCGACCCGGTACGATCCTCGAGCAGGATGTGGCACGCCATGCCAAGTTTTGCCGCGAATGCCGCAGTTTGGCGGGCGTGATTGGACTGCGTGGCGCCCTGTGTCATCACCGTGTCGGCGCTCATTGCCTGCGCTTCGGCCATGAGGAATTCTAGCTTCCGGGTCTTGTTGCCGCCGGTCGACAGGCCCGTGCAATCATCGCGCTTGATCCAGATCTCCGGTCCGCCTAGCTCGCGGCTGAGCCGATCGAGCTTTTCGAGTGGGGTAGGCAGATGGGCCAGGAAGACACGGGGGAAATGGGCAAGATACATGTTGAACCCTTCGAAACTTGATGAACGCGACACTCGCATGATCAAAAGGGCTGGTGCAAATTCGAAATTTTCCACATAAGATGCAAGACTTGCATCTTATGGAGGCGACATGCGTCTTGAGTGGCTCGAGGATCTGCTGGCCGTTGCCGAGACCGGATCCTTCCATGAGGCAGCGGAGCGACGGTTTCTCACGCAATCGGCCTTTTCGCGTCGGATCCAGAACATCGAGGACCATGTCGGAACCGAACTCTTCGACCGGTCGCGCAAGCCGGTGCAATTGAGCCCCACGATGGCGGACAAGCGCGACCACATCCAAAGGCTTGCCGTGGAGCTTCGCCAGCTTGTCCTTGACCTCAAGCTCGACGCCCGCATCGCTTCCAACAGGGTCGTCCTCACCAGCCAGCATTCGCTCACCACAGCTTTGATGCCAAATCTGCTGAAAGAGTTGCGGCGTAAGAACCAGACGATCCATGTTCGTCTCCGTTCAGCCAATCTGGACGAATGCGTCGGCCTCTTGCTGTCTCGGCAGGCCGATATTGCAATTATCTACCGCGTGCCGGGAGAGGATCATCCCGTCAACGCCGGATATGTCGAATCGGCAACCATCGGCTTTGACCGATTGATCCCGGTGATTGATGCTCGCGCGCTCAACGACTTGACCGTGGAACTTGCCGGCCATGAGCTGCCCTACATCGCCTATCCAAGCGATGTGTTTTTCGGCGGGATGATGGGACGGCTGATCGTGCCGGGGTTGAGCGGCGTGACAAGATTGGTTCCCATAGTCGAGACTGCACTCACTCTGGCCGCTTTGGAAATGGCGACCGTCGGCATTGCGGTGGCCTGGGTGCCGGAATCTCTCGCAAGACAGCGCATCAGGGACGGCTTGGTCGTCGACCTTTCCGATATGCTGCTTTCCTGTCCGCTGGAAATTACGGCAGTGAGGCTCTTGGGAACATCGGGACCGGTGGCCAGCGCCGTTTGGATGCAAATCACCCGCCCTTCCTGAAACTGACTTGCTGGACCGGTGTGCCATGGAGGGCCCTTGCTAGTGACTTTGAGCTCGTCTCCCGCAAAGGGGTTAGGCAGGGCATCGAACCGTCCCGACCTATGAATGACGCTGACCATCCCACATGAAGCGCGGGTCGGCATTCGCGCCGACCCGCGCCCCGAAGCTCTCACTGCCTGAAATTCTGAGAGCTTCGCTTGGCAGCCGAGCACAGCTTTTTGCTACATCCCGACGCCACTCCCGAGGGGTAATCGATTGCTTTTACGAAGGGCTCGGCCTGTTGGATCACATCCAGTGCTTTTTGGAACAGCGTCTTCCAGTGTTACATGTGCGACGATCGGGAGCGGTTGGGTCATAGCGAGAATATCCCATTTTTTGGTCCTTCGGCCACGATTGGCGGCAGAGTAACGCGCGGGAATGCGTTTTCCGGTCTTTCGATGATCCAAAGCTCCCTCGATGCCGTAGAACGATTAGGCGAGCGGAGAACGGACCAATGCAAGGGACGATCGCATTGCTATGTGCCGTGTTTCTCGCATCGGCCGCGCATGCCGATGCGTTATCGGACAGCCGAGGCGTCTGGATGCGCGACGACGGCAACGCGAGAGTGTCGATCGCGCCATGCGGACAACAACTATGCGCGACCAATCTGTGGATCCGCGACACCAGCAAGGGCGAGCAGGCCGGCGACAGGCTGATCATGACGCTAAAGCCGAAATCCGGGCAAGTCCTGGTCGGCAAGGCCTACGACCCGAAGCGCAAGCTGAGCTATTCTATGACGCTGACTGTCACCCGTGGCGGGCTGTCGACGCGCGGCTGCATGGTCGGTGGGCTGGTCTGCAAGAACATCGGCTGGAAGGCGGCGAAGTGAGCGGCGACCCGCAATGAGCCGGCAAGAGCGAGCACCCAGCATCGTACTTTTCCGACGCGATCTTCGCATCGATGACAATGCCGCCCTCGCGGCAGCCGTCGACCGCGGCGCAGCTGTTATGGCGCTCTACATCCTCGACGAAGAAACCAGGAATCTTCGGGCCATGGGTGCGGCCAGCCGCTGGTGGTTGCATCACTCGCTCGAGGCGCTCGATCGTAGGCTTCGCAGGATCGGTGCTAAGTTTTGCCTGACGCGCGGTCGCACCGACGATGTGGTCGCAAAGGCGATCGCGGCAAGCGGCGCGGATTGCGTGTACTGGAACAGGCGCTACGACCCCGCGGAGGCGGCGGTCGATGCCAAGCTGAAAACGGACCTTAGCAAAAAGGGCATCACCGCACGCAGCTTCGACGGCGCGCTCCTGCACGAACCTTCGCTGCTGAAGACCGGTTCAGGCGGGTTCTACAAGGTCTACACGCCGTTTTGGAAAGCGGTGACGGACAAGGCCGAAATTCGCGATCCGATCGATCCTCCGGGATCGTTTGACGGGTGGCGTGGCGAATTGGCCAGCTTGCGCCTCGACGAACTCGATCTGTTGCCGACCAAACCCGAGTGGGCGGAAGGGCTCAAGGAAAGCTGGACACCCGGAGAAGAAGGCGGCCAAGCCCGGCTTCGCGACTTCATCGAGCACGATCTGACCGGCTATGAGCGTCAACGCGACTTTCCGGGCGAGCGAGCGACGTCGAGGCTGTCCCCGCATCTGGCCTTCGGCGAGATCACGCCTTTCCAGATCTTCGCCAGYCTGCAAAGATCAAAAAGCGCAGGCGTTCCAAAGTTCCGATCCGAGATCGGCTGGCGGGAATTTTCCTACCATCTCCTGTTTCACAATCCCGACCTTGCCGAACGCAACTTTCGCCAGGAATTCGACGCCATGTCGTGGCGCGACGACGCGCGGGCACTGCGGAGATGGCAACGCGGGCTGACCGGCTATCCGATCGTCGACGCTGGCATGCGCGAATTATGGCGCACCGGCTGGATGCACAACCGCGTGCGGATGATCGTGGCATCCTTCCTGATCAAGGACCTCATGATCGACTGGCGCCATGGCGAAAAGTGGTTCTGGGACACGCTTGTTGATGCCGACGCCGCCAACAACCCGGCAAGCTGGCAGTGGGTGGCCGGTTCCGGAGCTGACGCGGCCCCCTATTTCCGCATCTTCAATCCGGTCCTGCAGGGGGAGAAGTTCGACCCTCGGGGCGACTATGTCCGCCGCCACATCCCGGAACTCGGTGCGTTGCCGGACCGCTACATTCACCGGCCATGGGAAGCCCCTGCTTCCCTGCTGAAGGGCAAAGACATCGAGCTCGGCAAAACCTACCCCGAGCCAATAGTGGACCATGGCGCGGCGCGAGACAGGGCGCTGATCGTCTATCAGTGCATCAAGGATGAGAAGGCTTCATGATGCGGCATGCCGTGGCTTACGCGACAACCCTGGTCGCTTTCCTCGCCATCGATGCGGTCTGGCTGACGACCATGTCGCAGCGGCTCTATCGCCGCTATATCGGCGACATACTCGTCAACGGCTTCAACCCCGTGCCGGCAGCGCTATTCTACCTGATCTACATTGCTGGCATTGTCTTTTTCGCCACGACGCCGGCTTTCTCGACCGGCAAATGGACGACGGCAGCGCTCAATGGCGCGCTGTACGGCTTCTTCGCCTACGCGACCTACGACCTCACCAACCAGGCCACGATACGCGGCTGGCCGACGATCATCACCATAGCCGATATCTTCTGGGGCTCGCTGCTCAGTTCCATCGCCGCGACCCTTGGTTTCCTGCTGACCCGTTATTTTCTTCGCGGCGCCTGATCGCCACGTGTTTCTCCTGTCGCGACGGCGCCCGACAAGAGCAGCCCGATGAAAACGATCAGCGTCGCGGCGCTCAAGGCATTTAGGCCAATCATTGCACTGTTATCGGCGGGACTGTAGGCGGCCAGCGGTTCGCCAAAGAAGCGAGCCGGGATGAAATAGGCCGCCGCGCTGAGTGCGACGACAACCAGTCCTATTGCCCGTTCCGAGGGCCTGAACAGCGCGGCGCCGATCAGCGCGCATGGAAGCAGGAAAATCTCCACCCCCGATCCGACGCCGAATGCCTTGGTGCTTAGGATGCCATTGGCGATGCCGGTCAGCGGCAGCATCACGCGAGCGCCAAGCGGGTGCCGCTTCGCGACGGCGGGAACCGCAAGAAAGAAGGGGGTCGACAGGAAAGTCAGGAGAGACGGGGCGACCTTGTCCGCGCCGACCGCCGCCCAGAGGTAGAGCGGATAGAATGGCTGGTTCCACGCGACCACCAGCGCGATCCAATTGGCGGCGGCCGTCAGCGGGTCGTCATTCGCCGCGTAACCGGCGATCCGGCGCCACAGCCGCGCAAGGCGATCCATATCAGCCGGCCGGGCGCAGCAAATAGTGGCTGACGCCCCATTCCCTGCCCCCCGCATGGCCGAACAGGCCTTCGGTCGCGAGATAGAACAAACGCCAGCGCCGGCGCCAGAGTGCCGCGTCCGCGCCGTAGACGCTGGCCAGGATTTCGCCGATGCGGCCGCAGTTGTCGTCGAAGCGTGCCAGCCAGTCGCGCGCCGTGCGCGCATAGTGCATGCCGTTCCAGCGCCAGTCGCTCTCGACCGTAAAGCAGTCGGCAAAATGGCCGATCAGGCTGTGGCTCGGCATGATGCCGCCGGTGAAGAAATGCCGCGCGATCCAGTCGGCGTCGTCGCTATGGTCAAAACGGTAGGGGCTGTGGCGATGACTGAAAACGTGGATGAACAGCCTGCCTTCAGGTTCGAGCCAGGTTCTGATGCGCGCCAGCAGGTCGCGCCAGTTGGACATATGCTCGAACATTTCCACCGAGACGACGCGATCGAAGCGGCCTTGCGGCTGGAACGCATTCATGTCGGCGGTGATGACCTCGACGTTCGTCAAGCCGCGTGCAGCCGCCTGGCCCTGAATGTGCAGGCGCTGCGGCGTTGAGTTGGAGACYGCGACGATGCGCGCCGCCGGAAAGCGCTGCGCCATGAACAGCGTCAGCGAACCCCAGCCGCAGCCGAGCTCCAAAATCGACTGCCCGTCGCGCAGCCCGGCATGCTCGACGGTCTGCTCCAGTGCTGCAAGCTCGGCCTCGGCCAAGGTCTCGTTGCTATTTGGGTAGACGCAGCAGGAGTATTTGCGGTTGGGGCCGAGCGTCAGCGCGAAAAACTCGGGCGGCAGTTCGTAATGCTGCTCGTTGGCGGCCGCGGTATGCTCTGCGATGGAATAGCCCGCCATATCGCCGGCGAAGCGCCTTTCGTCAACCGATCCAGTCGTCGCCAGGCGCCGGCGTGTCCTTCCGACCAGAACGCCGATGCCGTAGCGCGTCGCGCTGTCGGGGAGCGGCGCGCGCTCGACGGCGCGGATGGCTGACGAAATCAGGCTCATGGTCAACTCCCTTGATTGACGGCCGCGGCTTTGGGCGCGCCTGGCCAGAACGCATTGACGCGCGCTTGGTAGCGGCGGAACTGGTCGCCGCGCGAGCGCAGCATATGCGCCTCGAGCGGCGGGATGCCGGAGACATGGACCAGGAGCCAGTACATCAGCACTGGGCCGGCGAGTGCGGCGAAGCCCCAGGGATAGGCCGTGGGCGAGCCGATCGCGATCGCGACATAAGCAACCCAGTCCAACCATTCGAAGAAGTAGTTGGGATGCCTGGACAGGCCCCAGAGGCCCGCATCGCAGACTTTGCCCTTGTTGTCCGGATCGGCGCGAAAGGCTTTCAATTGCCAGTCGGCCAGCGCCTCGCCACCCACCGCCGCCACCATCAGCGCTATGCCGACCCAATCGCCAAGGCCGAAGGCCGGCGCTGGATTGTGGGCGGCGGCCATGATCGACAGGACAAGCAGGAATGCGGCCGCGGCCTGGATCTGGAGGAACCAGAACAGCCGACTCGGGAACTCGGCCCCCCAGTCCAGCTTCAACTGGGCGTAGCGCGGATCGTCGCGGTCATCGCCGATGGTCCGCATGACGATATGGAGGCCAAGCCGCAGCGACCAGGCGAGCGCCAGAACGGCGACTAGCCATTGACGGCGCTCGTTGTCGCCTTCAGTGGCAGGAATGAGCGCCGCGAAAGCGCCGAAGATGCCGACGGCAAAGGACCAGATCGCGTCGACCCAACCCGACCTGCCGCTTCGCACCGCAAYCAGCCAGGCCAGCGCCATCGTCACGGCGAGACCGATCGSGGCAACGACGATGGCAGGCACGATGCCCATCGGGTGCTCAGCCGATAAGGGGCTGGATCAGCCGGCCGAAGAAGCCGCGCAGCTTCATCTGGCCTTCCAGCGCGGCAATGCAGATGCACTCGCTATCCTTGTCGACGATCGGCTGATGCTGGACGTCGTCATCGGCCTCGTCGAGGTCGCCCGGCATGTAGCGGCCGCGCGCGTCGGAAAACGAACCTTTCAGCACATGGGTGTATTCGTAGCCCGCATGGGTATGCTCGGGCAGCTTGCGCCCGGCCGTGACCTTCAGCAGCATGACGTTTGCATTGTCGTCGCCCGGCAACGTGACGCGGCTCCAGCGCACACCCGGCCCGATCCAGCGCCATGGCCCGATGCCGCAATCGTCCAGCACCTGCGGCAAGCGGATGCCGACATCGGCGCGCGGCAGCCCTGGCTTTGCAGCGAAATCGCCACGGCCGGCCTCATTGGTCTCGATCATCGCCATGACGCGATCGAGGGCGCCGGCTGCCATGTCGCCCGGCTCGATGTCGTGCAGGATCGAACCGCCAACCGCCTCGAAGTCGGCAATGCGTTCCGCGCAGGCCGGGCATCCGCCGACATGCACCGCCACGACGATGCGCGGCCCTGGTTCGAGCGTGCCGGCGGCGTAGCGGAACAGCGTCTCATCGCTTGGATGATGCTTGATCATTTGAGGTCGTCCAGGATTTGGCGCAGCCGGCCGAGCGCCAGGCGAACGCGCGATTTGACGGTGCCGAGCGGGATACCCGACGCGCTCGCGATCTGGGATTGGGTTTCCTCGGCAAAGAAGGACATTTCCAGGATGTCCGCCTGCTCGCGCGGCAGAAGCTTGAGCGCGGCACGCACCCGCTCCTCGCGCTCCGCCGCGATGACCACCTGCTCGCCAGACATCGGCGCGTCCGGTTGGTCGGACGGATCGAAAGCCTCGGCAACCGCCGCAGGACGGCTGTCGCGGCGCAGCCGGTCTATCCGGGCGTTGCGGGCAATGGTGAAAATCCACGTCGACACGGCCGCGCGCGACGGATCGAAGTACGAAGCCTTGTTCCACACCAGCAGCATGGTTTCCTGCGCGACATCTTCGGCGACCGGCGCCGACATGCCCGAGCGCCTCAGGAAAGCCTTCAGCCGCGGCGCATAGAAGCCGAAGAGCACCGAGAAGGCCGCCCTGTCGCGATCGGTCGCGACCGCCGCCAGCAAACGGCTCGCTTCAAGCGCGGACAGAACCTCTCCGTCCTTACGCATGGTCACCGCCAATCCGCATTCTGCGAGATCGAAAGCGAGAAAGGCGCTGTCGGCAATGAAACTGTGTCCCGATGCATTCATACGCCCTGTTACGCGCGGCGATCGCTTTCGGATCACAAGCCGCGCAACCTTTGCCCCAGCCGGTGATCCACACCCCACGCCGCTGCGTAAAATTGAAATTAGGGGAGGAAGGCAATCCCTTCCATAGCAAATCGGAGGATGTGGATGGCGACTGGGGGCAAGCACTTCGAAGCGGACGGAACCATGAATATCGCCGTCGTCGGCAGCGGCGTCGCCGGGCTTTCCGCGGCGTGGCTGCTTTCAACGCGTCACAGGGTTCTTCTCTTCGAGACAAGCGAGCGCCTGGGCGGCCACAGCAATACTGTCGATGTCGAGGGCACGCCGGTCGACACGGGCTTCATCGTCTACAACGAGGCCACCTACCCCAATCTGACGGCGCTGTTTGCCCATCTTGGCGTGCGAACCAAAGCCTCCGAAATGTCCTTCGCCGTGTCGCTCGACGGCGGACGGCTGGAATATTCAGGAACCGGACTCGGCGGACTTCTGGCGCAGCCGGCCAATGTCGGCCGGCTCCGCTTCTGGCGCATGCTGCGGGAGCTGTTGCGCTTCTATCGCGAGGCGCCCTACGACATAGCGCGCATCGGCGAGATCAGCCTCGCCGAGTATCTCGACGCCAAGGGCTATGGCGCCGCCTTCCGCGAGGACCATCTCTATCCGATGGCGGCAGCGATCTGGTCGACGCCGGCGCTGGAGATCGGCAGCTATCCAGCGGCAGCCTTCATCCGCTTCTGCGAAAACCACGGCCTGCTGAAACTGGTTGGCCGTCCGATCTGGCGCACTGTCGACGGCGGCAGCCGCAAATATGTCGAGCGTCTGGCAAGAAGCGTCGCCGGGCGCACGTTCAAGGGGCGCGGCGTGCGCTCGATCGCCAGGCGCGGCGGATCGGCATGGCTCACCGACTGCGAAGGCGTCGAGCATCGCTTCGACCATGTCGTGGTCGCCACGCATGCCGACCAGGCGCTGCGCATGCTTGCCGATCCGAGCCATGACGAGGCGCGCCTGCTCGGCGCTTTCGGCTATAGCCGCAACGAAGCGGTGCTGCATTCGGACCCACGGCTCATGCCGCGCCGCAAGCGTGCCTGGTCGAGCTGGAACTATCTGACCGAGACGCAAGGTGAAACCCGCAGGCTTTCCGTTACGTATTGGATGAATAGGCTGCAATCGCTGCCTGACGACCAGCAGCTCTTCGTCACGCTCAATCCCGTCGTGGAGCCGGAGGCCGATACCGTGCGGCATCGCGAAACCTACGAACACCCCGCCTTCGATGCCGCCGCAATGCGCGCGCAGCAGCAGCTGTGGTCGCTGCAGGGTGCCAGGAGCACCTGGTTCTGCGGCGCGTATTTCGGCGCCGGCTTCCATGAAGACGGCCTTCAGTCCGGGCTGGCGATCGCAGAAGAACTGGGCGGAGTCCGCAGGCCGTGGAGCGTAGCCAACGAGTCCGGGCGGATACACATCAGCGGCGCCACAGCGCGGCGCAACCTCGCGGCAGCATGATGCCTGACTCGGGATCAGCCCTCTACGCCGGCAAGGTGATGCATCAGCGGCTGAAGCCGCGGCGACACCGGCTTTCTTACCGCATGTTCTTCCTTTTGCTCGACCTCGACGAGATCGATACGTTGAGCAATCAACTTCATCTGTTGTCGCACAACCGGTTCAACTTGTTCAGTTTCGTCGACGGCGACCATGGCGATGGCTCGGGCGGATCGCTAAAGGCCTATGTCGAAGGACAACTCGAAGCAGCAGGCATCGAAACCGGCGGCGCGATCCGGCTGCTCTCCATGCCACGCATGCTCGGCTACGCCTTCAACCCGATCAGCATCTACTTCTGCCATGACCGGCAAGACGATCTCGCCGCGATCCTCTATGAGGTCAACAACACATTCGGCCAGCGGCACAGCTACCTTATCCCCGTAGGGGATGTTCGGGTCCGCGATGAACGCCAGGGCACCGTCAGGCAGCGCTGCGACAAGCGCTTCTACGTTTCGCCTTTTATGGGCATGGGGATGGACTATCGCTTCCGCATCGGCCCGCCCGGGGAGAACGTCGCCCTCCACATCACCGGCGGCGACGGTGAAGGACCGCTGATCGTCGCCAGCTTTTCGGGCAAACGGCGCGCATTGACGGATGGGACCCTGCTGCGGGCCTTCTTCTCCTATCCGCTGCTGACGCTGAAGGTGGTTGCGGGCATCCATTGGGAGGCGCTGCTGCTCTGGGCAAAGGGAGTACGGCTCCACGAGCGTCCTGCCCCGCCTCACCGTCCCGTCACCCATGTCGCCACGAACAGACCTTCGCAAGGAAAGACCGAGCCCGATGTCGTTGGATACTGAAACCAGGGCGAAAGCCGGTCTGTGGTCCGGCATTCTGGCCGGCCCGGTGCTGAAGCGGCTGCTCGCTTGCCTGAAGGCCGGCAGGATCAGCGTGCGAATGCCAAATGGCGCGGCGCTGGATCACCAGACCGGACGGCCCGGACCGGAAGCGACCGTCGTGCTCTATCGCTGGCGGGCGCTGCGGCGCCTGCTGGCCGGCGGCGATATAGCGTTTGCCGAGGCCTATATGGACGGCGACTGGTCGAGCCCGGACTTGCCGGCGCTGCTCGAACTCGCAGCCGTCAACATCGCCGAGATCGAGCGCGCCATTTCGGGTCTCCTTCCTGTGCGGCTGTTCAACCGCGCGCGCCATCTGCTTAACGCCAATAGCCGCCGCGGCAGCCGGAAGAATATCGCCTTCCACTATGACCTCGGCAATGATTTCTACCGCCTGTGGCTCGATCCGGGCATGACCTATTCGTCGGCGCTCTACCGCGCCGATAGCGAGACGCTGGAACAGGCCCAGGAAAACAAGCTCGACCGTATCGCCGAGCTGCTTACGGCGCCTCAAGGTTGCGAGATCCTGGAGATCGGCTGCGGCTGGGGCGCGCTTGCCGCGCGGCTCGCCAAAGCGGGCGCCAGCGTCAGGGGCGTCACGCTCTCGACCGAGCAGCTGGCCCATGCCAGGCACACGGCCCGGAAGAACGGCGTCGGCGATCGGGTCAGGCTCGGATTGCAAGACTATCGCGACTGTCAGGGCGCATTCGACCGCATCGTTTCCATCGAGATGCTGGAGGCGGTGGGCGAGCAATACTGGCCGATCTATTTCGGCAAGCTGCGGCAGTTGCTCAAGGCCGACGGCAAGGCGGTGCTGCAGGTCATCACCATCGACGACAGCCGCTTCGAGGCCTACCGCAAGGGCGCGGATTTCATCCAACGCTACATCTTTCCGGGTGGAATGCTGCCGACTAAGGCGCTGATTGCCGCGCATGCGGAAAAGGCGGGGCTGAAACTCGTCGCTTCGGAGTGTTTCGGCGATAGCTACGCGCGCACGCTCGCCGATTGGCGCGCGCGGTTTCGCCAAAGCTCCGGCGCCTTGCAGACCCTCGGCTTCGACCAGCGCTTTCGCCGGCTCTGGGACTATTATCTGGCCTATTGCGAGGCAGGCTTTCGGGCCGCAACGATCGATGTCGGACTGTTCGTGATCGAGCAGGCTCGAAAAAGCTGAGACGCACCGAGACGGGATCAATCCATGGCCAGGGAGGATTGAGGGATAGACATGGCGAATCATTTGTCTGACTTGGTCCTGGCGTTCTTGCCCGTAGTGGCAGCGTTAGTCGTCGGAGGCATGGCCACGAGGAGCAGCATTGCGACTTGGTATGCCCGACTGAAAAAACCGAGTTTCAACCCACCGAACGCAATCTTTGCCCCGGTTTGGTCAATCCTATACGCATTCATGGCTTATGCGTTTTATCGGGTGCTCACTGCGGAAAACTGGAGCGGCGTAGCGATCTCGATCTTTCTGTTCCAGCTTGCCCTCAATGCGGCATGGTCCATCGTGTTCTTTCGATTGCGATGGATCTCAGGCGCGCTGTTCGTAATTGCGGGCCTGTTGATCGGAATTGCCGTCTGCATAGTCATATTCTGGCAGGTGGACCGTCTGGGGAGCRTCCTACTTGTCCCATATTTTCTCTGGGTGTGCTTCGCAAGCGTGCTCAACATTAGCATATGGAAACTGAATCGGCCGCTCCAATTGAGATGAGGGGCGCGCAAAAGGGCCTGGGCGTAAGCTCGGCGCACCTGTCCACGCAAGAGGCATTACCGGACGAGTACCACTGGTCAGTATGTCGGACCGACATCTTGGTGCGAACCTATCCTAACTGATTGCCGTATCTGCACCGCATTCGGTGCATCCGAGCTCGGCCCGAGTTCTGAGTGGACGTTTCTGACCGGAATAGCGGGTCATTTGTCTGGCACTCGCGGCCGGCCTTCAATGCTTCGTGATGCAATGTCGCAGTGGGAATGGGGCCTGGGAACCTTTCGAAAATCCAAACCGTTAGGGCAGTCGCCGGCCAAAAAAGGGGAGCTCTATGGATCTCAGCGATGCGTCACCAACAGCTACAGGCGTGCCGGGCCTGGATTACGTGCTCCGCGGCGGCTACGCGAAGTTTCGCTCTCACTTGGTCGAAGGACGACCGGGGTCAGGCAAAACCACACTCGGTATGCAGTTCCTGATCGAGGGAGCCCGCAACGGGGAGAGATGTCTCTACATCACGCTTTCCGAGAGCAAGCGCGAACTCGCGGCCGTAGCCGGTCGACACGGTTGGGACCTTGCCGGGATAGAGATCCTTGAACTGGTGCCGCCCGAGTTAAGTCTGAATCCGTCTCAGTTGCAGACGCTCGTTCATTCTTCCGATCTAGAACTTGGGGAGACGGTGCAGGCCGCCCTGGCTGAAATCGAACGCCTGAGACCTGACAGGGTGGTTTTTGACTCTTTGTCGGAGATAAGACTGCTGTCCCAAGGGTCCTTGCGTTATCGCCGGCAAGTGCTGGCACTCAAGAGCTTTTTTCTCCTCAATAACGCTACTGTGCTGCTCCTCGACGACCTCACGGCCGAACACGACGACCTCAATCTGCATTCGATCAGCCATGGCGTGATCCGCATGGAGCAGATGTCGCCGATCTACGGCGGCGAACGAAGGCGCTTGCGGGTGATCAAGATGCGGGGAATAGAGATAAGGGGTGGGTTTCACGATTTTGTCATTCGTCCGGGTGGCGTCACCGTTTTCCCGAGGCTCGTATCATCCGACCATGAAGAAGCCGAGCACGGGCCGCCGGCGCTCGGTGAAAGCTCCATCGACGCCTTGGTCGGCGGAGGTCTCGAGCGGGGCACGAGCACTCTCTTGATCGGACCTTCCGGCGTTGGCAAGTCAACGATAGCTTGTACCTATTGCCATGCCGCGTTGCTTCGCGGCGAGCACGTCCAAGTACTGTTGTTTGATGAAACCAAGCGCATTTTCCTTGCGCGCGCCGCGGGCCTCGGCATGGACCTCAAACGGTTCGTCGCCGACGGCTCGCTACTGCTCGAGCGGATCATCCCGGCCGAGTTGTCCCCAGGAGAACTTTCTACTCGCGTCGAAACCGGCGTCGAGAAGTCTCAGGTTCGCATCGTGGTCATTGACAGCCTAACCGGCTATTTGAATGCCATGTCGGAAGAGCAGCATCTCGTGCTGCAGATGCATGAGATCCTCACGTATCTCAATCAGAGGGGTGTCGTCACCATCCTGCTGCTGGCCAACCATGGGCTGATCGGCAACATGGTGGCGCCTGTCGACATGACTTACCTGTGCGATGCAGTGATGCTTTTGCGCTTCTTCGAGAGTGGCGGACGTCTCCGCCGCGCAATTTCAATGGTGAAAAAACGTATCGGACCCCACGAGGACACGATCAGGGAGTTCAAGATCGGCCAGCAAGGCCTGTCCGTCGGGGAGCCGCTCGATCGGTTCAGGGGTATCCTGACGGGGGTTCCGTTTTTTGAAGGCAAGCCTTCCGAACTGCTGGGCGACAAGGATCTTCCATGACAGCGCCAGAAGCGGAGGTGCTTGTTTTGGCTCCCTTCGGCCGAGACGCCGAGATCGCCTCCTCGATCCTCACAAAGAGTCAGATCCGACCAAGGATCTGTAGCACGCTTGACGATGTGGTTTCATCGTTGAATGACGCACGCTGTCTTATCGTTACCGAGGAGGCGCTGATCAATTCAGATCGCAGGGCGTTCGCGGCCTGGCTTGAAAATCAACCGCCATGGTCGGATTTTCCGGTCGTGCTGCTTGTGATGCGAGAAACCGAGTTCGATAGGCGTCTGGCCTTTCTCGACCGATATCTAATCGTCCTCGAACGTCCGCTTCTGGCTTCGAGCCTTGTGAACTCGGTGCGATCGGCATTGCGGGCCAGAGCCCGTCAGTTGGAGGTGAAATCCTACATCGAACAAAAGCAGGAGGTGGCGGATCGCCAGAAACTTCTGATCCGAGAGCTCCATCATCGCGTGAAGAATACGCTTGCCAACGTGCGAGCCATGATGGGGGCAACCGCACGGACCAGCGGCAAAGTCGAAGATTTCGTTCGCGATTTTTCTGCAAGGATTGTCTCGCTAGCCGATACGCACTCGATGCTGACAGACGACTATTGGCAAACGGCTTCGTTGCAGAAGTTGCTGGAAGGAGAACTTCGCCACTACKATACGACAGACGCGTCGCGAATTTCGCTCGAAGGGCCGGAGGTCGCGCTTGTGGCCGATATAGCCATTCCTGTCGGGATGGGGTTTCACGAGCTTGCATCGAACTCAGCGAAATTCGGTGCGCTCTCGCGAGCAAACGGCCGCCTCGACGTACGCTGGACGGTCGAGCGATCCGGCGAGAATTCGGTCGTCAGCCTTGATTGGCGCGAACGGAACGGTCCGCAGGTGCACACGCCGCAGCGACGCGGATTTGGCACTACACTTCTCGAAAAGGTTGTTGCCGTTCAGTGTCAAGCCGATGTCGAATTGCATTACGACCCCGAGGGCTTCCATTTCAATATGAAGCTGCCCCTTCGTGACACCAGATTGGTGCCGATTTACTAAATCAGTACAAGCCCGATATGTGCATGGTCTGTGGACCTGAAGGTGCTTCGCAAGAGGTCGATGGTAGCGGCCGCGGCTTCTCACCGTTACAAGCGGGAGCGTCCTTCTTTCACCGGATCTATTCCCGGCGAAGTGGCGGGGGCGCTGGATCGCTGATATTGATGGCGCTCACGATCTCCGACACAGGGCAGGTGAATGCCATCCGATTCCGACAAGACCGATGTGGTTGAGCAGTTGCTTGACGTGCCGGACCTGGCCGGGGCTTTGGAAAGCGAACAATTCAGAAAGTTCCTCGATCAGGTTCCCATTGCAATTGCGGTTTCCGATTTGGGGACGGAAGAGCGGGTTGTTTACGCAAACCCGGAATTTGAGAAACTCACTGGCCGTGCCACAGGCAGGTTCAGCTCCTGGACAGCTCTCTCCGGGATCGGCATTCATCGCCACAAAGGTTGGGAGTTAGCTCAGGCAGTTGTCGAAGAGAGCGATTTCGTGGGCACGTTCCAGCTCAGCAGATCAGACGGAATCTCGCCAATCGTCGATGTCTATTCAAACATCATCGAGGACGACGGAGGCAGGGCGTGTTTCCGCCTTGTTGCTATGGTAGACGTGTCGCAGCACGGCAATGAGAACCACGAGCCGTCCGACAGGGAGCGGGACGCGGAGAAGGACGTGCTGTTGCGCGAATTACAGCACCGCGTCAAAAATAACCTTCAGATGATCACGGCGCTTATCCGCCTCGAAACGCGCAACGCGACGACGCCGGACCGGAAGCGGTTTGAAAGGCTGGCGGGACGCGTCGAAGCTCTTGCCCTCCTCTACCAAACATTGTCCGGTGAGGACAATAAGGACGAACTCGATCTTGGGGTCTATCTAAGCCAGATTGCCTCGGCGGTGATGACCTCGCATGCGATGGAGGGCATCCGTCTCGACATGAAGGTAGACACCTTCCTGGTGTCGATCAATGTTGCCATGCCTACTGGCCTCGTGGTCAATGAACTTTTGACCAATTCTTTGAAGCACGCCTTTCGACGGCGCGATGGCGGCACGGTCACCTTGCATAGCACAGTCGAGGAAGACGGATGCCGAATTGTCGTCGCCGACGACGGCGTCGGTCTCCCGCGAGGCGAGACATGGCCCAAGCCTGGCAAGCTTGGCGCACTGATTGCTCATTCGCTGATGGAAAATGCCAAAGCCGAGTTCGAGGTTCAGTCGGTCCCGGAGAAAGGAACCAGGGTGACGATCATTTTCCGGAGGCCGTCCAAACTCGCCACGGGCCAAAAGAAAGACGAGAGATCGATCGCCGAAGATTAATGTCGCGATTACGGCCAATTTCGCGCTGACAGACGCCCTGGGCATGGCTGTTTTCGCATCAGACGACATGACTTGGAGCGAAGCGCAGGCGCTCGAATTGGGCGAGTTTATTGGGTCTGATTCCTTCAGTGCCGGTCGGCTTGAGTTTGGCCGGCTATTCCCGCCCATCGCGCGGTCTGGGCGGCAGTAAAACGGCCGCCGCCCCTTTCGGATTACGGCACTGATCTAAAGATGCGACGGTCGGCCGGCAATCGTCRCCGGAGGTATCATTCCGTCTTCGACCAGTATGTCTTTTCTCTTGGCGAACTGAACGAAAATGCCTCGCGCAGTCTCCGCGTCTATCTCGCCAGCCAATGCGGCTTTACAGGCGCGAATTGCCGCCTTCTGCTCTGGGCTGTTTCCACACCAATCCGTGACGAACTGGTAGGCATCAACGACGGAGTTCAATTGGCGAGGGAAGCCAAGTCCAACCCACACGCGGACGGGTTTTTCGAAAGGTTGAGAAAGCATCGTTTTCCTCCTCCTTTAGCGGTCAGGCTGCAACTCCACCGGTCCGGTCGGTCTTGACGCCGACCATCCAGGGCACGGTCGTGGAGACATCCTCGAGGATTTTTGCGGAACGGGCAAACCCGGCGAATGCATCGCGCGCAACCGTCAAGGGAACTTGGCGGTCAAAAGCCCGCTGGCATGCGCGCTTCGCAGTCTCAAAAATCACACCGCGCCGGTGCCGAGGCCATTCGTCGAGAAAGTCGAAGGCGTCCTCAAGACATGCAATTTCTTGAACGAGGCCTTCTGCGGCTTTTACGAATACTGGGTTGTCGAATATCCGATCGTTCATCTAAACCTCCAATTCTTTGAACGATTCCAGATGGTTGAGACATGGTCGCCGCAAATGGCTGCGACCTGCAAAATATATGTGAAGACCAATTTTCGGCGTCAAGACCTCCGGAAGGTGGTGTCGTACGGCCAATTGCGATGTTCGAAGTCAACCGGCTCTGGAAGTTTCGGCTGACGCCGAGACATGCTGCGCGGCGAGGAACATCAACGTCGAGGCGACGGTCCGTCGGTTCCATCCGGCGGATTCGGCCATGTCCAAAAGGCTCGTCAGCACCGGCTTCAGTGCGTTGCGACATTCGGCCTCGTAGGCGAGGAATTCGCTTGCCGCGTGCGTCGGTGCCGGAACTGACCCGCTTATCGTGTCCATAGACTTCTCCCATCTCGTCGGTCGCGAAGCGCCCGCTCCCTTTTCGAGAGCGGGCTCTGTCCATGGCGTTCCTAGAAGTCCATTCCGGCGCCGCCCGGCATCGCCGGTGCGGACTCCTTCTTGGGTTTCTCTGCCACCATGGCTTCCGTAGTCACAAGGAGGCCCGCAACCGAGGCGGCATCCTGCAGCGCTGTGCGCACGACCTTGGCCGGATCGATGACACCCTGCCTGTAGAGGTCGCCATATTCGCCGGTCTGCGCATTCCAGCCATAGGCGAAGTCGGTCTTCTCGCGCAGCTTGCCGACGATGATCGAGCCCTCCGATCCGGAATTCTCCGCGATCTGCCGGGCTGGCGCTTCGATGGCACGCCGTACGATATCGATACCGTATCGCTGGTCGGCATTGTCGACCGCAACAGCGTCGAGCGCCTTGGCCGCCCTTAGCAGCGCAACGCCGCCGCCGGGCAGGATACCTTCCTCGACCGCAGCGCGCGTGGCGTGCAGCGCATCGTCGACACGATCCTTCTTCTCCTTGACTTCAACCTCGGTCGCACCACCGACGCGGATCACGGCGACGCCGCCAGCGAGCTTCGCCAGCCGCTCCTGCAGCTTCTCATGGTCATAGTCCGAGGTGGTCTCCTCAATCTGGGCCTTGATCTGCGCCACACGGCCCCGGATCCCCTCTTTCCTGCCGGCGCCATCGACAATCGTGGTGTTCTCCTTCTCGATCGCGACCTTCTTGGCGCGGCCGAGCATCTGCAAGGTGACATTCTCCAGCTTGATGCCGAGATCCTCGCTGATGGCCGTGCCGCCGGTGAGGATGGCGATGTCTTCCAGCATGGCCTTGCGGCGGTCGCCGAAGCCCGGCGCCTTGACAGCGGCGACCTTGAGCCCACCACGCAGCTTGTTGACCACCAGCGTGGCCAGAGCCTCGCCTTCGACGTCCTCGGCGATGATTAGCAGCGGCTTACCGGACTGGACCACGGCCTCGAGCACGGGAAGCAGCGCCTGCAGATTGCCGAGCTTCTTCTCATGGATCAGCACGTACGGCTCGTCGAGCTCGACGCGCATCTTGTCCTGGTTGGTGATGAAGTAGGGCGAGAGGTAGCCGCGGTCGAACTGCATGCCTTCGACGACTTCCAGCTCGGTTTCGGCGGTCTTGGCTTCCTCGACGGTGATGACGCCTTCGTTGCCGACCTTTGCCATAGCCTCGGCCAGGAAGCGGCCGATCTCGGCATCGCCGTTGGCCGAGATGGTGCCGACCTGTGCGATCTCGTCGTTTCTGGTGATCTTGCGGGCATTCGTCTTGAGTTCGGTGACGATTGCATCCACCGCCTTGTCGATGCCGCGCTTCAGGTCCATCGGGTTCATGCCCGAGGCGACGGCCTTGGCCCCTTCGCGAACGATCGCCTGGGCAAGCACGGTGGCCGTCGTGGTGCCGTCGCCGGCGAGGTCATTGGTCTTCGAGGCCACTTCACGCACCATCTGCGCGCCCATATTCTCGAACTTGTCCTCGAGCTCGATCTCCTTGGCGACGGTGACGCCGTCCTTGGTGATGCGCGGCGCGCCGAACGACTTGTCGATGACGACGTTGCGGCCCTTCGGACCGAGCGTCACCTTCACCGCGTCGGCGAGGATGTTGACGCCGCGCAGCATGCGCTCGCGGGCATCGGAATGGAATCTGACTTCCTTTGCAGCCATTGGATCACTCCTTTTAGGCAGTTTTTCGTTGACTGGTTTGCGGTTGAAGCCCCGGTCAGGCGGCTTTCTTCAGTGTCGCGACATTCTCGATCACACCCATCACGTCGCTTTCTTTCATGATGAGCAGGTCCTCGCCGTTGAGCTTGATCTCGGTGCCGGACCACTTCCCGAACAGGATGCGGTCGCCGACCTTCACGTCGAGCGGCACGAGCTTGCCGCTCTCATCGCGGGCGCCGGGGCCTACGGCGATGACTTCGCCTTCCTGCGGCTTTTCCTTGGCGGTGTCGGGAATGATGATGCCGCCGGCGGTCTTCTCCTCGGCTTCGATGCGGCGTACCAGGATACGGTCATGCAATGGACGGAACGTCATATCGTTCTCCTTCAGGACAAACAGATTTTTGAGGTTCCTCCGCTCCGGACCGGATGGACCGGGGCGGGGCTCGCGCGACCCTTTCGGCGTCGCGCGCATGTCGAGCTAATTTCGCGCTTTTCGACTTTCAAGCGTTTGCCGAAAAATTTTTAGCACTCGGCCCAGGCGGCTGCTAGCGACATGAAAACATACGATTAATCCGCCCCGGGGAGGCGATTTCGGGACTTGATTTCGAAGCCGATGCGAACAAAATTATGCGCGCCGGCGCGCCGCCGTGCACCAAACCGGATCCTCGACAAAGGAGCTTTTTGGAGACGGAGGACAACCATGGACCGACAGACGCAGTCGCCGATCATTCCTTCCCTTGCCCCCGAAACATCCGACCCCGCACTGGACCGGCTGCTGGCGCCAGGCCGGTTCTTCAAACGTCCCGGGGATGTGCTCGCGGATGACACGCTCGACCTTAAGGAAAAGCGCGCGATCTTATCGTCCTGGGCTTCTGATGCCTGTTCGGTCGAATCGATGCCAGCTTTGCGCCATCCGCCAGGCGCGGAGCAGCCGGTATCCTTCGACCAGATCATGGATGCTTTGTGTGAGCTCGATACCGCAGCCGCGCCAAGGTTAGCTGACGACGGCCGGCACCTGTTTGACCGGCTAGATGCATGATGGCGCCAAGGAAGGAGAGAGGCATATGGTCAGCAGGGAATTTCGCCTGCAGATGGTTGGCTACGGCCTGACGACAGCTGAAATCCACTATCATCTCCCCGACCACCCGAGCCTGCTTCAGCTCTATGTCTGGCAGGAGTACGACCTCGCGCCGGACTTCCCTGAACTGAAGGGGTTCCTGGGCTATTGGCAGCGCGAGTTGGAGGGCGCCCTGCATTCTGTCCGCGTCGCTCACCACCGACTGATCAGGCCGTCGGAATGGCGAGCCGTCGAGGGGATCATCGCGATTCATTGACGGTTGCGCGGGGCCGGGCCTTGACGTCCCTGCCCCGAATTCCCAGATCGATTTCGCCGGTGCTTGAGAGACCGGCAAGGTCAAGGGGCGCCGCTTCCTTGGCGCTCCTCGTATCTATGTTGCTCAATGGAGGATGTAGCTATGAGAACCACGTTTGACTTCACTCCCCTTTTCCGGTCGAGCATCGGGTTCGACCGGATGTTGAACGCGCTCGAAACCGCAAGCCGGATCGAGACCGTCGACAACTGGCCGCCTTACGACATCGCCAAGACGGCGGAAGATGACTATCGTATCTCCATGGCGGTGGCTGGCTTCTCCCAGGACGAACTGACCATAACCCAGGAGCAGAATATGCTTATGGTCTCAGGCCAGAAAGCGGGCGAGGACAGGGGTGAATACCTGCATCGCGGAATTGCCGGACGCGCATTCGAGCGCCGCTTCGAGCTTGCCGATCACGTGAAGGTCGTCGGGGCCAGCCTGGTCAATGGCCTGCTGACAATCGATCTGAAGCGTGAAATCCCCGAAGAGATGAAACCGCGCCGGATCGAGATCGCAGCGGATAAGACCCTGCCCAGGGTAGCGACCAGAAAGATCGAAGCCGACAAGCACGCCGCGTGAGACATTTCTCTCGCATGCACTGAAGCGCCGGGCACAGAAGCCCGGCGCTAAATTGCCAATCCAAGTTGCTAGCTTTGCCTGAAGGGGGCGGTGCGCCAGATCGCGCTTCTGCCAGCGCACCTCAGTCGAGGACCTTGACGACCGTATGCGTTTCGGGATCGACGACCACGGTCCGGTTGTCGATCACCGTGTATTCGTATTTCACGTTCGGCACCTTATGGAGCTCGACCTTTTCCGGCACCGTGCTGCCGACCTTCAACTCCACGCCGGGCAATTTGATCGAGGCGAGAGGTTCCTTCTTCACATACTCGCGGATGGTCGTCTCCTGCTCAGGTGCCAAAACCACCGTATCCGCGATTGCGGCACCTATGCCTGACAAGAGAACAAGGCCTGCGATCGAAGTAATCATCGTCTTCATTCTACATCTCCGTAATCTGCCCTTGCCAAATGCCGTTTCGAGAACGGCAGAGTCGCCGATAGGGGACTGTTCTCGGCGATCAATCAAAGCAATGGCGTTCAAGCTTCGATGTTTCATTGCGGAGACGGAGAGGGACCAATGCCTTTCGGCACGGGACTAAAGTCCAACACCAAATTGGACACCAATTAGGAAGTCGCCAAGTGACGTGGTCGTTGCAGGAGGTGCGGGAACTAAAGCCGGCCTGCCGCGTTCACGCGCCGGCTATGGGGCAGAGCTCGGATGGGTACCAATGGCGTGGTTCTGGTCGTCGAAGACGAAACCCTAATTTTGCTCGACTTAGAATCCGCGCTTGAGGAAGCCGGCTTCGAGGTTGTAGCGGCGGCAAGCGCCGAGCAAGCCATTGCGGCATTCGACGCGAATCCAGCGAAATTCAGGGCCCTGCTTTCCGACATACGGCTGGGGCCAGGCTTGTCTGGCTGGGAGGTTGCACGCCATGTGCGGCAGACAAGCTCTACAATTCCGGTTGTCTATGTGAGCGGCGACAGCGCCAGTCAGTGGGGCGCGGAGGGCGTTCCAAACAGCATTATGATCTCTAAACCATTTTTCCTGCCGCAAGTCATCACGGCGATATCCACGCTGTTGAACCAGACTGATCCAGCCTAAGCGAAACCGCTTTCAGAGCAATTCGACCACGCCAGCCCTTTCCACCGCTTCGAACATTACTGATCCACAAGCTCTGACGCCCTCGCAACGTGCCCATGCAACAAGGGCTTTCCGGGCCGCCTCGGCATCGCAGCGTCCATCATACGCGGCGAAGCAGGCTTCGCAGGCGCAGGCATGCAACTTGTCGCGCTGTTCAAATGGCCATTCTTCGAGCAACTCGATTGCGTCCATCGCATCTTGGATCACCCTCTCCCCAAACGATGAATGTTCGACCAGCAGCGGTGGTTCAAAAGTGTCTGCCATATGTTCCTCCACATATTCAGCCGCTCCTCGCCGGCTGGTAATCGCAGCCCGATTTGGGAAGATATTGGATGCGCGATTTCCAGCTTCAAGCGATTCAACGAAGCAGTTCGGCAAGCAGCGCTTCAAGCACTTCCACATCGCTTGCATAAGATGCTGCATGCGCCGGGTAGCGCTCTTGTTGCTGGCKGTAGAACGCCAGCCACTTCGGCAGATCGRCGATTGGGAAAGTCCCAGCCAATGCCCCTTAGATCCTTGAACCATTTGCTTCAGCTATCGTCGCGGCTTAGAGCCGATGAGGCCTGCATCGCATGGAGTGGTTGGGATGATCAGGTTGCCACTGCCGGGCAAGTGGGAGTCGGGCGGTCGGTGAGATGCGGTGAGCTCGATTGAACGCATGCGTACGCGCGCAAGGCCGACGCCGCTTTGCCCAACAGGTTGCGAGTGCAAGCGGCCGACAGCGTCGCCGGAGTCCTGTGGAATTTTCAATATCTGGTTGTCGAGGAGCGTATCGACCCGGAGGCGGTCCACAAAGCCTTCATGGCAATCGACGAATATGCGCAGCTGTTCGGTTTAAATGCGCGAAACAGCACGCGCTACCGCGCTACGTCTTACTTAATAGACGGTGAGCGCCGAACGCGCATAAATAGAGCGGTCATCTGCACCGATCCCAGGCATGTGGATGTTTGAAAGAGACCATCACGCTTTCGCCTCAGCATGTGCAGCGAAGGTGCCGATGTTTTACCGAGATCACCTCGAGCCCGAAGACCCTTCCACATTGACGGCGGCCTTGAAAGGTCACTGTGACCTCAATCTCATTCTCCCAGGCACACTCGAATGGGACGCACTTGCCCAACGGGCGCTCTTCCTGTTCCACATGGGAATTCGCACCGCGGATGAACTAGCGCTTCGCTTATCCGAAAGGCCATAAGCGGAAGTCGGGCACGTCGTCGGAATGGCATATCCGGCCCTGAGGCGAGCTGTGCTGATGCGCTCCTTCAACTCGGAGAGCAACGAGGCGTAGCCGTCTTTGCCTGAGGCGGGAAAGGTTCCTGTCACGACTCGAATTTAGCAGGATGTGCGCGGGAAAGCATAGGAAGCAATGCTGCTCCCCGCGACAGATGCACGGATGGCAGCGTGCCGTGGAACGCGATCTTGGCCCTCCGTCGCGCTGGACGCTCGAGGCGATCTCCGGTGGACCGTCGAGATACCCACCGCAAAGGCGCTTCGCGCCCATCTTTACTCAACCCGGTCCTCATCCCGGTCGGAAAACGCGGGTATGATGTCGCCGGGCAGCAGCTTGTCCTTCGACAGCAGCCCGGCGTCTTCCAGCGCCTCGAAATCCGGCAGCTGGCGCAGCGTGTCGAGCCCGAACTGCGACAGGAAGTTCTTGGTCGTCACATAGGTGTAGGGGGCGCCCGGCCGCGGGCTGCGCGGCCCCGAGGCGATGAGCTCCTGCGCCCGCAGCACGCCGATCAGGTCGCGCGACACCTCCTTGCCGAAGAAGCTCGACAACTCGCCGCGGGTGATCGGCTGGAAATAGGCAATGCACATCAGCACAAGCGCCTCCGACTGCGTCAGCTCTTTCGCCCCCTCGTCCGTGGCACTGCCGAAGGCGGCGCGGATAGCGTCGCCAAAGACCTTTTTGGTGCGGTGCTGCCAGCCGCCGGCGACCGCGACCAGCTCATAGGGGCGGCCGGCGAGCTCGGCGCGAATGTCGTCGATGACCAAGTCGAGATTGCAGTTTTTCCCCACCACCCGCGCCAGCATCTCGCGCGCCACCGGCTCGCTGGCCGCGAAGATCACCGCTTCGACGCGACCCATCCACTCGCGCCAGCGCAGCTCGGCCGGCAGGTGCTCGAGCTCGGTGTCCAGCAGCGCCGGCTGATCGTCAGGCTTGCGGCGGACGGAGGCTTGGCTCATCGCTACAGCCCAAACAGCCGGAAGCTGGCGCGGCCCGACAGCTCGCGCACAGCCTCGAGCTGCTGCAGCCGTTCGAACAGCCGTCGCGCCGCAAAGCGCGACAGGTTCTTGGTCGTCAGCGATCCAGCGACGGCATCTTCATTGAGCAGCAAAAAAATCACGTCGCTGGCGCCTTTGGCGCGCAGTTTTGGCGAGATGGCGAGGAGTTTTTCGGCGCGGCGCGACAGCTCAGCGGCAAGCCGGCAGGCATCGGCCGCCGCTTGCACCAGCGCGACGCAGACCGCCCGCTCGAAACCTTTTTCGCCCGGTCGGATGCGCTTGCCGCCGCCGTCGTCGGTGCGGAAGGCCGGGCCAAAGGCCTGCGTCATCAACAGCGGCAGCGGCCGCGGCCAGCGCAGGCTTTGCGCCAGCACCAGGTCGGCCAGCCACCAGCCAAAAAGCTCGGCATCGGGGCGCATGGCGACGACGTGGGCGGCGATCGCCGCCGCGGCGAACGGCGCCGGCCGCTGCGAGCCGGCCACGTCCTCGATCTGGGTGCAGAGGTCGGCGAGCGCCTCGTCGTCCCAGGCGAGCCCGAGCATCTCGGCCCCTTTTGCCAGCCGATCGGCGCTGACCGCCGGCGGCTGCCGCGCCAGCTGGCGCCAGGCGCCAAAAATGGCGCCGGCGGGACCGGGATCGGCGCCGGCCGGGCAAAGCTGCCAGGCGTCGCGCAAGGCGGCTTCGTCCTCGGCGCGGCCGGCGAGCCGCATGCTGGCGGCGGCGCATTTGAGCGCCAGCCGCTGGCGCCAGGCGCCGGCCCAACTGGCTTGCGCGCGGGCAAGCGTATCAAGCGCTCCCAAGGCGGCGCCGGCCTGGAAGGCGGCGTCGACGTCGCCGAGCGGGCCGCCGCCGGCGGCAAGCACCCAGGAGGGGACGGTCGGCGACGGAGCAGGATTGGCGGTCGCGGGATCGAGCCGAATCATGATTTCGAGGGTAAAGCGGCAGTGCGCTTTTGGCGACGATTTTCGCCGAAAAACGCACAGCTTGTCGGCACATCAAAACGAATGATAATGTTGCCTTACACGTCGTAATTGACAGGGGACACAGAAGCAGGGTAGAAATCGCTCATAAGGTAGACTTTCGGAGCCTCTCGTGTCCTTGAACATCAAAAATCCGACCACCGTCGCGCTCGCCGACGAACTGGCGCGCCGCCAGGGTATCAGCAAGACGGCGGCCATTCATCAGGCGCTCTCCGAACGTCTGCATCGCTTAGGCTTCGGCGACACTGCCCAGGAGCGGCTGCTGACGGAACTGCGCACCATCCGCGAACGTGTGGGGCGATTGCCTGAACTGGATCATCGTCCTGACGAGGAGATCATCGGCTACGACGAGCACGGCATTCCGAACTGATGGTGATCGATACCTCGGCCATCGTGGCCATCCTGCGCAGCGAACCCGAGGCTCCAAGGCTTGAAAGGGCGCTCGTCGCCGATCCGATCCGTCTGATCCCGGCGACCTGCGTGCTGGAGGCGCGCATGGTGATGGTCAGCAGACGCGGCGAACACGCGCTGGCCGAGATCGATCTTTGGCTCCGCAAGATCGAGGCCGACATCATTCCCGTCGACTCGGAACTGGTTGACCTTGCGACCCAGGCCTGGCTGACATACGGCAAGGGCCGCCATCCGGCGGCGTTGAATTTTGCCGATTGCCTTTCCTATGCCTTGGCAAAGCGTTCGGACGAGGCGCTGCTTTTCATCGGCGGCGACTTCTCCCAAACGGATATCGAGGCGGCATGACGCGGCCAGCGGATGGCCCCTCTCGTCGAGCAGAATGGCGAAATCGACACCAATCGGGCTTCCGGACGAAATCTCGCGCACGATAAAAGGTATGCGATCTATCGCATCATGCCGCCAAGGGCAGCCTGCAGCGATGGCGATCGTTTCAAGGTGGCCGCAATCCTGTCCCGCCAGCGCTTGCCGCGTGCCAGAGCGTCCTCGAGTGCCTCGCGCAGGTCGTCCGGCCTATCCGCTGAAAGCACATCAACCAGGAATTCCGCCTGCAGCCTGTCCTTGATGGATTTTAGGCTGTCTGGCCCATCGCGGCGGCGATCGGCAACGATGATCTTATGGATTGCGAAGCGTTCCGGCCGCGGAATTTGCACGAGCACGCCGTCGCGATAGGTAACGGCTGCCGGCATTGGCTCTGCCAGGAGATAGTTGAGATGATGCAGGGATTGGGCATGGACGCCGAGCGCCGGCAGTGGACGCATTCCCTCTTCCTCGGCAAAAGACGGCGTCAGGAACTCGACCAAGGTCTCGCCCCGCGTTTGTTTCCAGCGCCAGGTCTTCCCGGGGTCCAGCGTCGGCGCCGGTTCGAATGAGAAATCCTTGAAAACCTGTTCGAGCGGCGCCGACACACTGTCGTCCAGGGCGATCGAGAGTTGCTCGAAGCTGGCGATGTCGACGTCRTTCGTTTGGGCAGTCTGGTCAAGGGTGAAGCGAACGCCGAGCTCGCCCTCGTAGAGGCGGAATGCCTGAGTTCCCACGACCGTCCCGCCGAGGCGGAAAACTCCGGCGGAAGCGAATGCATGCAGAAGGCTGCCGGTCGCTGCATCGACGCCAAGGAACCCTTCCGCGCGCAGCAGGCGGACCCGCCGCGCGCGATTGCGTCGGCGATTGTCGCGGTCGTCGCGCAGCGCTTGGATGCGTTGCATCCGAAGGCGAAGCTCCTCGCTATCCTCCCCGATATAGGTTTTCTTGACGTCCGAACCGACGCGGTAGGTGTCGTACCAGTAGACGCGGCCGTTGCGGTCGATCCGCGTCGGCGTTCCGCGGATCTCCGCCGCGACTTCGTCGCGCAGGGACGACAACAGATCGTGGTAGGCCGAATGAGCGAGCGGTGAATGGCGCGTGATCATGATGCTCAACGAAATAGATTTTGTTGAACATACCCTATGCTCAACGAAAATGAAAGCCGTTGAACATCGCACCGCCTCCGTGTTGCCTTATCGTTCGTTTTGCTCTCTATATGAGAAATGCCCTCTCTCGTCATATGAGAAATGCCCTCTCTCGTCGATCAAAACCCCGAAAAACGTGCTGGACATCGCTCCGCTCGATCACAGGAAACGGCGCCGGTTGTCGATCAGACCACGCTGGCGGCCTCGGCCGAGCACGATACGCCGACCGCCGAGGACTTGCCCGACATCGTCGACGTGGTCATGGCGATGGGCCGCGCGCCGGAGGAACAGTCACCTGAAGCCCCCTCCCCTCTTCCAACCGTCGCCAATCCGCGGCTGCCGGCGCATCTCGAGGCGCTCGCCGGTCGCGCCCGCGACTATGTCGAGGCGGCAAGCTCGGCCAACACCCGCCGCGCCTACGCCGCCGACTGGAAGCATTTTGCCAGCTGGTGTCGGCGCCAGGGCATCGAGATGTTTCCGCCCGATCCCCAGGTGATCGGCCTCTACATCACCGCTCAAGCCCCTGGCACAGCAACCGGAGACAGGAAGTCGAACTCCGTGTCGACGATCGAACGCCGGCTTTCTTCGCTGACCTGGAACTATGCGCAGCGCGGCCAACCGCTGGACCGGAAGGATCGGCACATCGCCACCGTGATGGCTGGCATCCGCAACAAGTACGCCGCCCCGCCCCGACAGAAAGAGGCGATCCTGCCGGAGGATCTAGTTGCCATGCTGGAGACGCTCGATCGCGGGTCGTTGCGGGGGCTACGCGACCGCGCCATGCTTCTGCTCGGCTTTGCCGGTGGTTTGCGCCGCTCGGAGATCGTTGGCCTGGACGTCGGCCGCGAGCAGACCGAGGACGCGTGCGGGTGGATCGAATTTTGCTCGGACAAGGGCCTGCTAGTGACGCTGCGTGGCAAGACCGGTTGGCGCGAGGTCGAAGTCGGCCGCGGCTCGTCCGACGCAACTTGCCCGGTCGTGGCCCTGGAGACCTGGCTGAGACTCGCCCGTATCGCACACGGGCCGCTCTTTCGGCGTGTCACCGGTCAGGGCAAAGCAGTCGGCGCGGACCGCCTCCACGATCAGGAAGTCGCTCGCTTGGTGAAACGTGCGGCTTTGGCCGCCGGCGTGCGTGGCGATCGGTCGGAAGGTGAGCGCGGACATATGTTTTCGGGGCACTCCCTGCGTGCCGGCCTCGCCTCCTCGGCCGAGGTCGATAAACGTTTTGTCCAGAAGCAGCTCGGCCACGCCTCTGCCGAGATGACGTGCAGATACCAGCGCTGGCGCGATCGCTTTAGGGTGAACCTCACGAGGGCGAGCGGACTCTGAGGCCCGTCTCTATAAGCTCCCCCGCAAGATCGGAACGGTAATCCATAATTGCGAGGATGATTGAGCGCCGCAATGGTCGCCTCCCCTCCCCACCGCAGGCACGAAGAGAAGGCGCCATGGCCGACGCTGCTGCTATTTCCTTAAGGGCTTATTAAGGTTAACAACCGTTTGCGGCTCGAACCAACTTCTCTCGGCTGTCAGTACGCCGACTGGATCTCTAGTGCTTTTGCTGTTGTGATTGTGCAGCTAGCCCGCTTGATGCACGGCGGTGAGCTTTGGACGGCCTGAGGCGGCGCTCTGGTCGCCGTTGCGGTACGTTTTGACAACCCTCGTCGGGCGCCGGGCTTGATCCGTCGGTGATGGCAGGCGGGGTTTTGCGGATGGCGGTCAGCGGGTTCGTTTCGGGGCGTCTGCGGCCCATCGTTTATGTCGCGAGTTGCGGGATGCGACTGAGGACGATGCGCAGGATGCGCTGGTC
>BFBZ01000022.1_pt138 | contig 37703 bp, 36 predicted proteins | sample 1888401 | NCBI WGS metagenome assembly BFBZ01 (sample SAMD00112614, study PRJDB3348) | symbiont metagenome | host: Chara braunii | reverse complement strand
CGATACGTCGGCCCCTTGCGCACGTTCATCACCAGCGCCGGGCGGAAGCAGGCGATGCAGGTGCCCTCGCTGTGGCGAACGCTGGGATAGACCAGGCCGAGCGATCCCTCCTCGAACAGGCGCAACGCCAGATCCTGCGACGCGAGATAGCTGTCGGCCGCCAGGCACGCGGCGAACTCCTCGGACGGCCCTGCGCCGCGGATGTCGTGAAACTGGGCGCTGAAATCGGCGATGTAATCGTCGTAGGTCACCTCTTCCTCGAACCAGTCGACTTCGGCAAGCTCGATCGACTTGTGCCAGGCGATCTCGGCCTGCGAGGTCTCCACCGCGAACGCCGCGTACCAGGCGCCGCGGTCCGGCCCGTTGAAACGGCTGCCCTGCGGATGCGCATGGCAGAACGCGGCGTTGACGATGCGGAAATACGGCACGCCGAACACCAGTTCGTCGATGCCGATGCCGGGCAGCAGGTTGTTCTCGGCAATGAGGCGATCGTTGGTGGCATTGTCGAGATCGAAGATATCGGCGAGATGCGCATCGTTGTCGGCGATGCGCGCCAGCACGCTGTCGCCCTCGTCGCTGTACTTCGAGGGGATCAGGCGATGGGTGTCGTTGCGGCGGATCAGCGTGACCGGCGGCGTCACACGCCACCTCGTCGCGCGTCGAGCAGCCGGCGCACGGTCTGCATCGCCGGCAGCCCGCCCTTGATCATGAAGTCGAGCGGCGTCAGGCCGCCGAAAATGCGGTTGCTGTTGCGCCGCTGCACCCAGGCGTCGGCGAGCTTTTCGGAATACAGAATGTTGAGCGCCTTGAAGATGCCGACCAGGTACGACGCCCGTGTCAGCGCGTCGGCGTCCAGCGTGCGCTCCGGCTTCTTCTTCATCTCGTAGAACGGCCCGTTGGAGATGCCGCCGAGCAGTGCTCGCGCATCCTCGTCGCGCACCTTCCACACCGCCATGATGTTGAGGAACGCCTTGATGGCCGACGGGCTCAGCCGCTCCCGCTCCGCCTTCGCGGCGAGATCGGGAAGCGGCGACGGCTCGTAACGGGAGGCCGGATAGCGGGGTGCGAGGGACATTTCAATCTCCGATACGGGAGTATAATAACTCCTGTATCGGAGATTTCAAGACCAGAAAAACTACCTAAATACCGGTTTTGGATTTTCCCTTGGCTCAGGAATGCGCCCGGCTCGGCTCAACCGCGCTTGGCTCCACACCCGCCCTCCTCGGAGCCGGCTGCTGCCCCGGCGGCTTGACGATCATCAATGAGGACACCGCCGCCAGCAGCGCGATCGCCGCCAGCACGTACAGCCCGTGATCGAAACTGCCGGTGGAATCCTTCACCCAGCCCATGATCGAGGGGCCGGCGAAACCGCCGAGATTGCCGATGGAATTGATCAGCGCAATTCCGCCCGCCGCCGCGCTGCCGGTGAGGAAGGTGGATGGCAGCGGCCAGAACGGCGCCTTGGTCCCGTAGATCCCGACCGCCGCCACCGACATCAGCACCACCGCCGGCATGGTCTTGCCGAAATAACCGGCGCCGGCGAGGCCCACCGCGGTCACCGCCAGCGCCAGAAACAGGCTGAAACGGCGCTCGTTGGTGCGATCGGACACATAGCCCCACACCAGGATGCCGATGGTGCCCATGACATAGGGAATCGCGGTGACGAACCCGGTCTCGACATTGGAGAGGCCGATGCTCTTGATGATCTGCGGCAGGAAGAACGCCAGTCCCAGGTTCGCCGTGGTGTTGGCGAAGTAGATGAAGGCGAGGCCCAGCACCCGCGGATCGAGAAAGATCCGCCACACCGACAGGCCATGGGTGGTCTGCGCGATGCGGTTTTCCCGGTCGATGGTGCCTTGCAACCAGTCCTTCTGCGCGCCGGTCAGCCACGCTGCATCGCGCGGCCGGTCCGGCAGCACGAGGAGCACCACCGCGCCGAGGATCACCGTCGGCAAACCCTCGAGCAGGAACAGCCATTGCCAGCCATGCAATCCGGCAAGACCGTCCATCTCCATGATGCCCGTGGACAGCGGCGCGCCGATGCCGAGCGATGCCGGGATCGCCACCATGAAGGCAGCGATGATGCGGGCGCGATAGGCGGCGGGAAACCAGTAGGTCAGATACAGGATGACGCCGGGAAAGAAGCCGGCCTCCGCCGCGCCGAGCAGGAAGCGCATCACCAGGAAACTGGTCGGGCCGGACACGAAGATCATGCCGATCGACACGATGCCCCACGTCACCATGATCCGCGAAATCCAGCGCCGCGCGCCGACCTTCTCCATGATCAGGTTGCTGGGCACTTCGAAGAAGAAATAGCCCCAGAAGAACAGTCCCGCGCCGAGCCCGTAGATGTAGGCCGACAAACCAACATCTTTATTCATGGTCAGCGACGCGAAGCCGATATTGATGCGATCGATGTAGGCGAGGAAATAACACAGCAATAGCAATGGCATCAGCCGAACAAAGGCTTTTCGGATGGTGGTCTTTTCGATGGTGTCGGTCATCTCATCTCCTCCCGTTGCGCGGACATCTGTTGCAAGGCGGCGGTGGATCCGCCGTTCTGTTGAGTGGTCGATCACCGCCACTGCCGACGGTGACCGTTGTTCCGATTGGCTTCAGCTCGCCTGCTGGCTGGCGGCAAAGCGCGCCTTGGCCTCGGCGTTCGGCGGATACAGCCCCGGCAGCGCGCAGCCGGCATGAACCTCGTCCATGATCCATTGCTCCAGCCGCTCCTGCGCCGGCCCCTCGGCCGCGACCACATCGATCAAGGCTTTCGGCACCACCACGGCGCCGTCCTGATCCGCCACAATGAGATCGTCGGGGAACACCGCCACGCCGCCGCAGCCTACCGGCTCCTGCCAGCCGACGAAGGTCAGCCCCGCCACCGAGGGCGGTGCGGCGCCACCGCGGCAGAACACCGGCAACTGCGTGCCGAGCACGCCGGCGACGTCGCGCACCACCCCGTCGCTCACCAGTGCGGTCACACCGCGCTTCTTCATCCGCGCACAGAGAATGTCGCCGAAGATGCCGGCATCGACCACGCCCATGGCATCGACCACGGCGATGCAGCCGGCCGGCATGTCCTCGATGGCGGCGCGGGTCGAGCGTGGCGAGCTCCAGGATTCCGGCGTGGCCAGATCCTCGCGCGCCGGCACGAAACGCAGCGTGAAAGCGCGGCCGACATAACGCGTCTCATCGGACGCACGCAGACGTTGCGGCCCGCGCATCCAGATATTGCGCAGCCCCTTTTTGAGCAGCACGGTGGTGATGGTGGCGGTCGACAGCTCCTTGAAGAGGTCGAACAAAGCTTGATCCGTTGACACGATGAATTCCATTCGGTGCGGGTTAAAAATCAGACGCTCGCGAGCAGGCCGCCATCGACGCGGATCACCGCGCCGGTGATGTAGGAGGCCCGTTCGCTGGCGAGATACGCCACGGTGTCGGCGTATTCCTCCGGGCGGCCATAACGCCTGAGCGGAATGGAGCCGGTGCTCTCCGCCGTGACCGCCTCGAGCGGCCCAGGCGTTTCGCCTTCTGCTCATCGAGGAACTGCGTGCGCGCCGTGGCGATGCGGCCGGGAACGACAATATTCGCGGTGACGCCGTCGGCGGCGATCTCGCCCGCCAGCGTCTTGGACCAGCCGACGAGCGACGCGCGCAGCGCGTTGGAGAAGGCAAGGTTGGCGATCGGCGCGATCACGCCCGACGACGTGCTGGTGATGATGCGCCCGAAGCCGCGCGAACGCATGCCGGGCAGCAGGCGATCGGTCAGCGCGATCAGCGGCAGCACCATCGCGTCGAACGCCTGCCGCCACGCCGCGGCATCCTGGCCCTGCGCCGGCGCCGGTGGCGGGCCGCCGGTGTTGTTGACGAGAATGTCGACCGGTCCCAGATCGCGTTCGATGCGCGCGACATGCTTGTCCATCCCGGTGATATCGGCGAGATCGAACACCAGCGAGAGACAGCGCGGCCGGCCGTCATCCGCGGTCAACGCCGTGATGGCGACCGCAGTCTCCCGCAATGCATCCGCATTGATATCCGCAAGCGCCACCCGGGCGCCTTCGCGGGCCAGCGCCATCGCAATGGCGCGGCCGAGCCCGCCTCCGGCGCCGAGCACGAGCGCCACCCGGTTCTCGAGTCCGAGATCCATCTTCCTCACTCCTCAATTGCGATGATGCTCAGGACCAGGCTTCGGCCTGGCAGCGCGCGATGGCCTCTTCATCGAACCGATAGCCGAGCCCCGTCCCCTCCGGCAGCTTGAGGCCGTCGCCTTCGATCTCGAGCTGGCGGTCGATCAGCCGGCGGAAATTCAGCACCTTGTCGTCGGCGAAGAACTCGACAAAACGCGCATTGGGCGACGACGCCACCAGATGCACATGCACGTCGTGGAACCAGTGCGGGCACATGGTGGCGCCGTAGGCATCCGCCAGTGCGGCGATCTTGCGGAATTCGCTGATGCCGCCGCAGACCAGCGCATCGGTCTGCAGGATCAGCGCGGCTTTCTTGTCCAACAGCTCCTTGAAGCGCCAGCGGCCGGCCTCGATTTCGCCCGTCGCCACCGGAATGCGGATACGCGCGGCAAGATCGGCGTGGGCATCGATCTGGTCGGGACTGAACGGCTCCTCGATCCAGTAGGGATCGTAATCGACATAACGATCGATGTAGCGCAGCGCGGTCGGCACGTCGGACCAGGCATTGTTGGCATCGAGCATCAAAAGCACGTCGGGGCCGATGGCCTTGCGCGCGGCCGCGATCCGCGCCTCTTCCTCCGGGGGCGACAGCCGGCCGACCTTCATCTTCACCGCCTTGAAGCCGAGCGCGACGTAGGAGGCGAGCTCCTCGCCAAGTTTTTCCGGCGTCTTGCCCTCGAGGTAGTAGCCGCCGCTGGCATATGCCGGCACGGTTTTGCGCGCCGACGCGCCGAGATATTTGTAGAGCGGCAGCTTGGCGAGCCGCGCATTGCAATCCCAAAGCGCCGTGTCGACGATGCTGATAGCCCGCATCACCGAACCGGTGCGGCCGTGCAGCAGCGCCTCCTGGTACATCTCCTGCCACAGGATCTCGGTGTCGCGGCTATCCTGCCCGAGCAGCAGCGGCCGCAGCAGCAGGCGCACCGCCTCGCTGACCAGCGCCGCCGCGGCATGGCCGCCATAACAATGGCCGATGCCCTCGACCCCTTCGGCGGTGCGGATCCGCACCAGCGCATACTCCCGCTGGGTGACCTGGCGGCGGGCAAAGGCAGTGGCACGCTCCAGCGGCACGCACACGGTTCGGGCTTCTACGGACGTAATCCTGGACATTGGGACGAATTTCCTCTGTTGATGGCGCATATGTAAGCGCTTACATAATTGACCCCTATTGCCGAACCGAACCGCTGTCAATACAGAGAATAGACAATGTTCACGGAGATTTTGGTGGCAACGCCCAAGCCGACCCGCCGAAAGCGCTTTCTAAATTTGCCTCCCGGAACCGTCAGCCTGGCCGATGTCGCGGCTCACGCTGGGGTGTCGACGGCGACGGTCTCGCGAGCACTCAACGGCACCGCACCGGTAGCGAACGAGGCCATGCAGCGAGTACAGCGGGCCTGCCGCGAGCTCAATTATGTTCCCAATGGCGCGGCGCGGGCGCTCTCGTCACGGCGCACACGCACCATCGGCGCGGTCGTGCCATCGATCGAAAACGCCGGCTTTGCGGTGGCGATTGGCGCGCTGCAGCGCTGGCTCGACGCCGAGGGATATACCCTGATCGTGGCAAGCTCCGATTATGACCCGGCGGCAGAGTTGCGGGAGGCGGCGCTGTTGATGTCACGCGGCATCGACGGCCTCTTGCTGGTCGGCGGCGAGCATCATCCGGACCTGATCCCGATGCTGCAGCAGCAAGACGTGCCCTTCATCGAAACGTGGACGCTCAGCGCCGCGCACCCCTGCGTCGGCTTCGACAATGTGGCGGTTGCCCGCCAGCTGACCGACTATCTGCTCGATCTTGGCCATGTCGATATCGCCGTCATTGCCGGACGCATGCGCTACAACGACCGCGCCTCGGGTCGCGTCGCCGGCGTGCGGCAAGCGCTGGAGGCGCGCGGGTTGCGGCTGCCGACCGAATGGATGATCGAGCGCTCCTACCGCATTCTCGAGGGCCGGCTGGCAATGAAAGCGCTGCTGGCGGCGCCAACGCGGCCCACAGCGGTGATTTGCGGCAACGACCAGCTCGCATTCGGCGCCATGATCGAAGCCAAGGCGAGCGGGCTATCGGTGCCACAGGACATCTCGATCACCGGCTTCAATGATCTCGACTTCGCGGCCTATCTCGATCCGCCGCTGACGACGGTATACGTGCCGACGGACCAGATCGGGGTGATCAGCGGCGAATATCTGCTGGCGCGCGTGCTCGATCGCCCCGCACTGCGGGTCAATGAAATCCAGACCAAGCTCGTGGTTCGTGCGAGCGTCGCGCCGCCGCCGCGCCGCAAGCCCGCATCGTAATCGCGGGAGAGACGCGCCTCAGTGCAGTGATTTCTCCGCTTCGCGCAGCACGTCGAGCGGCCGCCAGGGTTTGGCCATGAACGAGGTGCCATCCGGCAACCGCCCGGCGCGCGGTGCGCCCGAGGCGACGATCACATTGAGCGCTGGAAATCGCCGCTTCGCCAGATGCGCGAGTTCGATGCCGTCCATCTGTCCCGCGAGGTCGACGTCGATGAACATCATTGCAAGACAGCTACCGGGTCGCTCCAGCACAACGACGGCCGCCTCCGCGCTCTCGCACTGGATGACGCGCATATCGCTTTCCTCCAGCAGCACGCTGAGAAGCTCCCGGAGTGTCCGGTCATTCTCGACGACCAAAGCGACCGGCCGGATGGGTTCCACCTGTCCCATGAGTCTCTCCCTTCGTCTGGTGTGCTCGCGAAGCCAATGCACAAGGGTGACATTCGGTTCACGGGAAAATGAGCGGCGCACACGATCTGGGCAGACGAGGCCGAAATGGGTCAAGCAACCAGCGGAACCGAGGCGCCCGGGAGTTAAAGCCATTCCAGAATCGCGGGTGGGTTATTCGGGCCTCATATCTTGACCACTGACCGACGGTCAGTCATAGAAAAACATGGCTCGCATGAGCCTGGAATGCGCCGCCGTCGGGTGGCGAACTCGCGGGCGGCGCAGATCGGTTCCGCGAGAGGCTGTCTCTTATACACATCTAGATGTGTATGGGCCTCATATCTTGACCACTGACCGACGGTCAGTCATAGAAAAACATGGCTCGCATGAGCCTGGAATGCGCCGCCGTCGGGTGGCGAACTCGCGGGCGGCGCAGATCGGTTCCGCGAGAGGAGTTGTTGTCGTCCATGCCGCCGTCCGCATCCGCTGCACCGTCCGATCCGTCTGCCGCCGCTTCCGCCGTCCCGCCCGCCGGCGTCGGCGCGCTGCTGCGCCACCGTCCCTTCCTGTTCTTTTTCGCCACGCGTAGCCTGTCGCGATTTGCCTCGCAGATCGGCGCGGTCGCGATCGGCTGGCAGATCTACGACTTGACCGGAAGCGCGTTCTATCTCGGCCTTGCCGGACTGACGCAGTTCCTGCCAACCGCCCTGCTGGTGTTCGTCGCCGGTCATGCCGCCGACCGCTATGACCGCAAGCGTGTCATGCAGCTCTGCCAGATCGCCGAGGGCACCACCGCGATGTGCCTGGCGGTGAGCAGTTACGAAGGCTGGCTGACGGCACCGATGATTTTTGCGGCGCTCGCCATCCTGGGCACCTGCGGCGCGTTCGAGAGCCCCGCCTCTGCGGCGTTGCTGTCGGGCGTGGCACCCGAGAGGCGGCTGCAGCAGGCCACGGCGGTGTCGACCGCCGGATCCCAGTTCGCGACAATCACCGGCCCCGCGCTCGGCGGCCTCGCCTACGCACTCTCGTCCGGCCTGCCCTACGCCATCATGGCCGCGTTCTGGCTGGTCGCGGCCTCACTTACCGGTGCGATCGGGATCGCGCGCCTGATCGAGGCGAAGGAGCCGCCGACCCTCAACGCGCTGTTCGACGGCTGTCTCTTATACAGTTCTAGATGTGTATAAGAGACAGGTTCGACGGCGTGCGCTTCGTGCGTAGCAACCCGACCATTCTCGGCACCATCTCGCTCGATCTGTTCGCCGTACTGCTTGGCGGCGCCGCCGCGCTGCTGCCGATCTATGCGCGCGACATCCTGCACACTGGACCGTGGGGCCTCGGCGTGCTGCGCGGCGCGCCTGCGGTCGGCGCGCTTCTGATGACATTCGTGCTCGCGCGCCATGCCATCAAGCGCCGCGTCGGCATGCGCATGTTCCAGGCGGTGATCGCCTTCGGTCTCGGCACCATCGTGTTCGCGCTGTCGCACTGGCTGTGGCTGTCGCTGCTGGCGCTGGCCGCGATGGGCGCCGCCGATACGGTGAGCGTGGTGATCCGCTTCTCGCTGGTGCAGCTCGCCACCCCCGACGCGATGCGCGGCCGGGTTGGTGCAGTGAACTTCCTGTTCATCAATGCCTCCAACCAGCTCGGCGACTTCGAAAGCGGCATGGTCGCGGCTCTGCTCGGCGCGATGCCGGCCGCACTGATCGGCGGCATCGGCACCGTGCTGATCGCGCTGCTGTGGATGAGGCTGTTTCCCTCCCTGCGTCATGTGGAGCGGCTGGAATGACCTCGCGTCCCAACCCGGCCTCGCGAACCGCGAAAAGCGTGAAGGCGGCACCAAAACCGCGCACGCGGCCGCCGCAGGAACGGCTCTACGACCTGATGACCGCGGCGCAGGAGCTGTTTCTCACCCACGGCATCGTCAACACCACCGTCGAACAGATCACGGCGCGCGCCGGCGTCGCCAAGGGCACGTTCTATCTCTACTTCCCGTCCAAGGAGGACGTGCTGATGGCGCTGGGCGAGCGTTTCGCCCATGATCATCTCGCCCGCATCACCCAGGCGCTGGCCAAGCTGCGCCCGGACGACTTCGAAGGCCGTCTCGCCTGCTGGGCCCGCACCGGTGTCATCACCTATCTCGACGGCATCGCGCTGCACGACATGCTGTTCCATGAAGCGCGCAAGCCGACCCGGCAAGGCCTCGTGGACAACATCGTGATTGATCATCTCGGCGCACTGCTGAGCGCCGGCAACGCCGCGAAGGCGTGGCACATCGAGGATCCGCATCTCACCGCTGTGTTCCTGTTCAGCGGCGTGCACGGCATGGTTGACGACGCCATCCTGGCAGCGAAGCACGAGCCGATCGCCCGCAATGCACTGATCGCCAAGGCGCTGGAAGCCTGCTTCAGGGTGGTGGGGTTGTCGCCGGGGTGACGATCACAGTCGAGGCCAACCGACCGCGCATGCCATCGACCTCCATGATCGATCGTCAGCTGGCCGCGCGCCTGTAACAGGCCAGCGTTCCCGCCAGGGCCAGCAATGCACCGCCACAGGCACGATCGAGCCACAATGCCCCTGATCGCTTCAGCATGCGCACCGCACGCGATCCCAACAGCGCATAGCCGAACATCACGATCATATCGATAGCGGCGAAGACCGCCGCCAACGCGGCATACTGCGGCATCTGGGGTAGATCCGGCGCAACGAATTGCGGCAGGAAAGCCGTGAAAAACAGATAGCCTTTGGGATTGGTCACGGCGACCAGAAAGCTGCGCAGGAAAATCGCCCGAGCGGATGATCCCTGTCCGCCGCCCGGCGCGAGATCGACCGTTTCGTCGAGCGTCCCCTTCGAGCGCAGCAGCATGATTCCGAGATACACCAGATATCCAACGCCGATCCATTTGACGGCAGCAAACCAGAATTCCGATGCGGCAAGCAGCGCACCGAGGCCAAGGGCCACGGCGCCGATCAGGACGAAATCGGAGATCACCGCACCCGCCATGCCGAAGCAGGCCCGCCTCACGCCGAACCGTGATCCGTTGGTCAACGCCAGCAGCACGGTGGGCCCCGGTGTCGCAATGCCGATGAAGGCAACCAGCGCGAACGCCAGCAGAGTGATGGTTGTCATGTTCACCTCGGATGAATCGCGCCCGTATTGTCATTATTCGCGCGATTTTTGCACGCGCTTTTCGTGAACGGCAGCGACCGAAAACAAGCCAGCACGCTCCGGCCCTATGCGCTTGACCCGCGATGGCACGCTACCTACGCTTCCGCCCGAAGACCGTATCAATCGGCCATGGGGAGACGAACGACATGCCGCAGGACAACATCCAGCACGACAAATCACCGTCGCAGGCGTTCGATCTCTCGGCCATGGTCGACGAGCTCAACGCACTGCTGCGGCTCAAGACCACGGTGATCGGCATGAAGCTGTTCGCCAGCGCCGACGAGATGACGGCGATCCCGAAGATCCGGAGGCCGAGCGCAGTTCACACCACCGACCAGATCGTCAGCATGGCGTCGCGGCTGGGATGGACTGTCGGCATCACCGCGAGCGATCTGGTCGGCGCGCAGTGCCGCGCGGTGATCGGATTGACGCCGCAGGACGATCAGTGGCTGTCGGGCAAACCCTATGTCGGCGTCTGGCATGAGACCGCGGAAGACGCCCGCGCCCGGCAGGAAGCGTTGTGCGTGGTGCCGCACGGCCGCTACGAGGCATTGGTGGTCAGTCCGCTTGCGAGCGGCCGGCTCAATCCGCCGGACATCTGTCTCGTCTACGCCACGCCGGGGCAGATGATCATCCTGATCAACGGCCTGCAGTACACCGGCTACAAGAAATTCGAATGGGGCGTGGTGGGCGAAACCGCCTGCGCGGATTCGTGGGGCCGGGCGCTCGCCACCGGCGAGCCCAGCCTGTCGCTGCCCTGCTATGCCGAGCGCCGCTATGGCGGCGTGCCCGACGAGGAAATGCTGATGGCGCTGAAGCCGGCCGATCTGCAAAAGGCCATCACCGGCATGAAAGCGCTGGCGAAGAACGGATTGCGTTATCCGATCGCACCTTACGGCATCCAGAGCGACGTGCGCGCCGGCATGGGATTTTCGTACGCCAAGACCTGATGGAAAGATCGTGGCGCACGACGCGTGCGTTGCCGCGACAAAAGTTCCCATGATGCGTCGAAACGGAACCAACGTTGATGTGATGCGTTGTCCTGTTTCACGAAAGGGAACCAGGAATGGATACTGTTGTTGAAACCGCCGTCACGCGCATCGTCGACACCTATGGCATGATGTTTTCAGCCGAAGAGGCTGAACGTCGCCGCGACGAGGTGACGAAGTTTGTCGACAGGCTGTTCTGGACCGGCCAGGAAGACACCAATCGCCTGGTGGTCGAAGGCCTGACCTATCTTCGACAACGCTACCACTAAGCCGCATTCCGCTGACGGACGGCAACACCGGCACGCGCGCGCAGACCGCGCCGGGTACTGGCGTTTTGCCGTGCGCTGAAAGCCTGCCGCTGCCGTGTCCGCCCTACCGTCCCGGCAGAGCCGCAGATTTTTTCATGATGGTTCGCGTTTCCCCGCTTGACTTATATGTTCCCGTTTTGTTCTATATGGACTGAAGCGCACTCCCGCAGACGCTGCCTCCCGGGACATATACCCACCCGGCCCGCTGCGATCGCGCGGGGAGCAAACTCATGAACTGCAAGACTTCCTGAGAAGACTTCATGGGCTGACGGGCCTGATCCGATGAGGACGAGTCGCGTCGGATCGCACAGCATGCTGCGCGATCGAACCGAACAGCTCGCGTTGGCGCACCCAACCGCTCGCCAAAGCTTTGCGTGACTCCCAGGCCGCAAGTTTGTCCCCCCGAACTTGGACCTGCMCCCCGCCTCTCCGATCCCAGGGAGGCGGGGCTTTTTTTTAACCGTTCGCCCACAAGGCCGAGACGCGGCCGCCACGATCGTGAAACCAAATCGCTTGCTGGCGCTTATTGGTCCATTGCATACGCAGATCAATTGTTCGGACGGGCGGAGCAGGAATGGCGAGTGATTTCCAGGCCGATATCGACGCCATCGACCGCATCCCCGCGATTCCTGTCATCCTCGAAGTCATCTGCCGCACCACCGGCATGGGCTTCGCCGCGGTGGCGCGGGTGACCGAACAGCGCTGGGTGTGCTGTGCCGTGCGCGACGAGATCGCGTTCGGCCTCAGTCCTGGCGGCGAACTCAAGGTCGAAACCACCATCTGCAACGAGATCCGCCAGAGCCTGCAGGCCGTGGTGATCGACGAGGTGGCACGCGACAACATGTTCTGCCAGCACCCGACGCCGGCGCTGTACGGCTTCCAGAGCTACGTCTCGATGCCGATCGTGCTGCCGGACGGGCGCATGTTCGGCACGCTTTGCTCAATCGACCCGCGGCCGGCCCGCGTCAACACGCCGGCAATGATCGGCATGTTCAGGTTGTTCGCCGAACTCATCGCATTTCATCTCGATGCCAACGCCCGCATGGCCTTCAGCGAAGCCCGCCTGGTGGACGAGCGCAAGCTCGCCGAACTGCGCGAACAGTTCGTCGCGGTGCTCGGCCACGATCTGCGCAATCCGCTCGCCTCGATCGCCGCCGGCATCCAGTTGCTGCGCAAGCGGCAGGACCCGGCCGTGTTCGCGATGATGGACAGCAGCGTCGAGCGGATGTCGGACCTGATCGACGACGTGATGGACATGGCGCGCGGACGACTCGGCGGCGGACTGCTGCTGTTTCGCACGCCGATCCAGATGGCCCCCATCATCAGCCAGGTGGTGTCCGAACTGCAGAGCGCATTTCCCGAGCGCATCATCGATGTGAGCTTCACCCTGCCCCAGCCGGTCGAGGTGGACCGCGGGCGCATCGCGCAACTGCTGTCCAACCTGCTCGGCAACGCGCTCACCTACGGCGCGACCGACCAGCCGGTGCGCGTGCGCGCCACCATGGATGCGACCACCATGACATTGTCGGTGGCGAACTCCGGCTCGCCGATTGCGCCGCATGCCATGGCCCGGCTGTTCCAGCCCTTTACCCGCGGCAGTGCCGAGGGACACAAGCCCGGCCTTGGCCTCGGCCTCTACATCGCCTCCGAGATCGCGAGGGCGCATGACGGCCGCATCGACGTCACCTCGACCGCGGAGGAGACGCGGTTCACCTTCACGATGCCGCTGGCAGCAAAAGCCGAAGCTGCCTGATGCTGTTGCTCAGGCCGGTCGCGCGAACTGGGTCAGCCCTGTGGGCGGACCGTCGACGCCGGTCCAGCCGCCGTCCACGAACAGCGTGCTGCCGCTGACATAACTCGCTGCGTCGGAGGCGAGATAGGCCACGGCGGTGGCAACCTCGTCAGCATGGCTCCAGCGATTGAACACGGTGTGTGCGGCATAAAGCTCATGAATGTCCGGCCGTTGCTTGAACGGCGCCGTCAGCGCCGTCTCGACGATGCTCGGCGCGATCGCATTGACGCGCACGCCGAACGGGCCGACCTCCGACGCGAAACCCTTCACCAGAAGCCCGATCGCGGCCTTGGTCGAGCCGTAGACGTCGAGCCCCGGCTCAATCGTCACCGCACGCACCGAAGAGCAGGCGATCAGACTGCCGCCGCCCTGCTTCACCATCACCGCGCCGAACGCCTGGAAGAAATACACCGCGCCCTTGACGTTGAGGTTGAGCACACGGTCGAGATCTTCCTCGGTGTAATCGAGAATGGTCTTGCGGATGTTGAGCCCCGGCGTCGTCACCGCGATATCGAGTCGCGAAAATGTCCGCATCACCGCATCCTTCAACGCCATCACCGACGCTCTGTCGGCCGCATCGCAGGCTGAGGCCGACGCCGTGCCGCCCTTTGCGCGAATGCCGGCGGCTATCGCTTCCGCAGCATCGTGCGAGATGTCGGCGCACAGCACTTGCGCGCCGAGGCCCGCCAGCGCTTCGGCGGAGGATTTGCCGATGCCCGAGGCCGCGCCCAGCACCACCGCGGTCTTGCCGGTGAGATCGAACAGTTTGCGGAAGTCTGTCATGAGCGGTGCCCTCGAATGGTGCGATGCGAGATCAATTATCCCGATCGCCTTGTTTTCAGGAGAAACCTACGTTTCGGGATTGCCTGAGACAATTCTTATATTAATATACTAGTTCAGCGACGCGGGATAATTCCAGCCTTGCCAATTCTAACCATGCAACGCGTGTGACCCGCATCGCATGGCGCCCGCGCGGATTGCCTTCGCTTTTTTCACGCTGCCTTTCTCGTCTCCGCACGCTCCGCCATACGCCGCTCTTCAATCCACCCAGGATTCAGATCACGCGTCATGAAACGTCCGACCGCATCGCGAAAGCTGTCCTCCCGCAAAGCCAAGCCGCGCCCGCAACCGTTGCAGGCCTCGTCGATGAGCCCGCGCGGCAGCTCTCGCAGCCTGGTCACGGGCAAACTGACATCGGCCGAGCGCGCGCCCAAATCCCGCAGCAAACGTGGCGGCCCGCTGTCGGCCACGATCTACGCCGATTTGCGCCAGCAACTGGTGTCGCTGCAGCGCCTGCCAGACGAGCCGGTCTCGGAAAGCGAGATCGCCGAGGCCTATGGCGTCAGCCGCACCCCGGTGCGCGAAGCGATCCTGAAGCTCGCCGACGAAGGCCTGCTGGAGATCTTTCCGCAATCGGGCATCTTCGTATCACGCATCCCGGTCGCGGAACTTCCCGAAGCGATCCTGGTCCGCCGCGCGCTGGAAGAGACGACCACGCGGATCGCCGCGTCGCAGGCCACCGCCAGCCAACTGCTGGCGCTGCAATCTGTGCTGCAAAGCCAGCGGGAAGCGGAAGCCGCCGACGATCACGATGCTTTTCATCGCGCCGACGAGGCGTTTCATGCAACCATCGCCGAAGTCGCCGGATATCCCGGCATCTGGACATTGATCCAGCAGGTCAAGATCCATGTCGACCGCTATCGGCGGCTGACGCTGCCGCAACCCGGCCGCATCACACGCGCGATCGCGGAGCATGAAACCATCCTGGCCGCAATCGCGGCGCATGATCCGGCACGGGCGGTGTCAGCGATCGGCGATCATCTTGAGCGGCTGCTTGCGGATATCTCCGCCACCCGGGAACTCAATCCGGACCTGTTCGCAATCGCAGAACCCAGAGCCGGCGCAGACCGGCGCGTCACAGATCAACAAAAACAACGCGGCCGCAAATCAGACCGCACCTGAACGGGAGAAGACCATGAGCCGCCATCCTTTCACCGACGGCGGATGCCGTGTCGCACGCTGATCGTGCCGACGGACTGCTCGTAGCCGCTGATGCGCCCGCGCACATCGACGCCCCGCGAGATCCCGCCATTATCCGCGCCATCGATACGGCGGCCGAAACACTGGTGGTGGTCGCCCTGCTCAGCGAACTCGTGCTGGTGCTGATGAACGTGGCGGCGCGGATCTGGCTGCATCACTCCTTCCTGTGGACCGACGAACTGGCGCGCTTCGCGCTCTCCGTGCTGTCTCTTATACACATCTAGATGTGTATAAGAGACAGGCATCACCCAGGCGCTGGCCAAGCTGCGCCCGGACGACTTCGAAGGCCGTCTCGCCTGCTGGGCCCGCACCGGTGTCATCACCTATCTCGACGGCNTGGACCGCCTGCCGGAGCGCGGCAGCCGCAGCCTGCTGGCGCTGGCGGATATCGTGGTGCTGTTCGTCTGCGGCCTCACCGGCTTCGCCTCGATCGAGTTCCTCGCCTCGAGCTGGGACGAACTGACCCCGATCCTGCAATGGCCGGCGGCTTTAATCGGCTCGCCGCTGCCGGTCGGCATGGCGCTGCTGGCCATGCACGCCATCATCAACCTGCGCCGCAATCACCGCACGTTTGCACTGTGGGTGGGCGCAGCGTTCCTCGGCACCGTTGCGATAGCAGCCTTGACCCGCGACGTCTGGCTGCCGCTGCTCGGCGACGATGCCGCCATCATGGTGGCGCTGACGCTGTTCTTCGCCGCGATCCTCGCCGGCGTTCCCGTCGGCTTCGTGCTGCTGCTTGCCACCGCGACCTATCTCTGGGGCACCGGCACGGCCTCGCTGGTCGTGCTGCCGCAGACCATGGTCAACGGCACCGGAAATTTCATCCTGCTCGCGGTTCCCTTCTTCATTCTCGCAGGCCTGGTGATGGAGCGCGGCGGCATCAGCATTCGTCTGGTGCGTTTCATCCAGCTTCTGGTCGGCCACATGCAGGGCGGCCTGCTGCAAGTCACCGTTGCCAGCATGTACGCGGTCTCCGGCCTGTCGGGCTCCAAGCCCGCCGACGTCGCCGCCGTCGGCACGGTGATGCGCAAGCAATTGACCGAACGCCACGGCGCGCCCGAGGGGGCCGCGGTGCTCGCCGCCTCTGCCGTGATGGGCGAAACCGTACCGCCAAGCATTGCCATGCTGATCGTGGGATCGATCACCAATGTCTCGGTCGGCGCCATGTTCATCGGCGGGCTGGTGCCGGCTGCGGTGATGGCGCTGTGCCTGATGCTGATGATCTGGTTCCGCGCCCGCGCCGCCGGCCAGGAGCGGCTGCCGCGCGCGCCCGTATCCGCCATCGTCCGCGCCGGCTTCGATGCCATCCTGCCCTTGCTGATGCCCGGCACGCTGCTGGTCGGCATCCTGGCCGGCATCGCGACGCCGACGGAAATCGCCGCGCTGGCCGTGATCTATGGCGTGCTGCTCTCCGCCTTCGTCTACAAGGAAATGACGGTCCGCAGCTTCCTCCGCATCGTGGCCGATACCGCGGCGATGACCGGCGTGCTGCTGTTCATCTTCGCCGCCGCCTCCGCATTTTCCTGGACGCTGACGGTCGCCTACCTGCCGCAGCGGCTGGTGATGCTGCTGCAATCGGTCGGCGGCAGCACCGCAGTGTTCATGGTGTGCTCGATCGTCCTGCTGATCGTGGTCGGCGTGCTGCTGGAGGGGTTGCCCTCGCTCAACGTGCTGGCGCCGCTCCTGCTGCCGATCGCCGGCAAGCTCGGCATCAGCGAGCTGCACTACGCGCTGGTGCTGATCATCGCCATGGGCATCGGCGGCTTCATGCCGTTCGCCGGAGTCGGCTTCTACGTCTGCTGCGCGGTGATGAAATGCAACATCGAGGAGGCCTCGCGCGCCATGCTGCCCTACCTGGTGGTGCTGATCGTAGGCCTGCTGATCGTCGCGTTCGTGCCCTGGTTCACGCTGGCGTTGCCCGCCTATTTCGGCTTCCGTGGCTAGACAGGCTCTCACACGATAAAAAACTCAAAAACCCAATACCAACAAACCTCTGGAGGAGACCATGGATCGCAGACAGTTCCTGAAAGTCGGCACCGCGGCGGCGAGCTTCACCATCGCCGCGCCGGCGGTGCTGCGCGCCGCCACGATGACCATGCGGTTTGCCCACTTCGCCGACGAGAACCATCCCGCCAACATCGCGGCCAAGCAGTTCGCCGCTAACGTCGAAAAGCGTACCGACGGCGCCATCAAGATCGCGATCTTTCCGAACAACCAGCTCGGCGGGCCGCCAGAACAGGCGCAGCAGATCAAGCTCGGCACCGTCGACATGGGCCTGCCGACCCAGGGGCAGCTCGACAAGTACGACCGCGCCTTCGCCGCCATCGAACTCCCCTTCATCTTCAACGGGCGCGAGGATGCCTTCCCGATCCTCGACGGCCCGGTGATGGACTGGGTGGCGCCGCTCGCCGAGAAGCAGGGCTTCGTCCTGCTCCGCAACTGGGAATACGGCTTCCGCAATGTCACCAACAGCGTGCGGCCGATCAACGTGCCCGACGACATGAAGGGCCTGAAGATCCGCACCCCGCCGGAACTGCAGATCCAGGTGGCGATGGAGGCACTGGGATCCACCGTGCAGGCCATCGCCTTCCCCGAACTTTATCTCGCGCTGTCGCAGAAGGTGGTCGACGGCGAGGAGAACCCGGTCGCTGTCATCTACTTCAACAAGTACAACGAAGTGCAGAAGTATCTGTCGCTGACCCAGCACGTCTATAACAACATGATCCACACCGTGGGCGTGAACAGCTGGAAGAAGCTGACGCCACAACAGCAGACGATTTTCCGCGAGGAAAGCACGACTTCAGGGGAATTGATGCGCAAGCTGATCGCGGACGCCGAAGCCGATCAACTCAAGAAGCTGGAAGCCGCCGGCATGCAGGTAACCAGGCCGGATCTCGCGCCCTTCCGCGCCCGGATGGACCCGGCCTACAAGCGGATCGCCGACTACGCCGGCGCCGATAACGTCAGGACCTTCCAGGCCATGGTGGAAAAATACCACAAGGCCAAGGGCTGAGCCGACAGAGACATCGCCGGGACAACAATCCCGGCGATGTCTCTCCCTTGCGTTATCCAGCGCGCATCGACGCACCGCGCGCTACCACCCTGATCACAGGTATTTCGCGATCAGCTTGAATTCCTTCAGCGGCGCACGGCCGGAGCTGCCGGCGGCCTTGAGCGGTCGCTCGATGCACTCGCTGATATGGTCGTGAATCAGCGCCTTCTTCGCATTCTCGATCGCGCTCTCGACCGCCTGCAATTGCTGGGCGATCTGCAGGCACGGCCGGCCCTCCTCGATCATCGTGATAATGGTTTGCAGGTGACCATCGGCGCGCTTCAGACGCTTGACGATCGCGGGGTGGTTATCGTGAGCCATCGGATCTCCTATCCTCCCCGGAGGATAGCCAATATCCCCCCGGGAGGATAGTTCTTTCCGCTTGACTCGGTTCCGCGGCAGGCGTACTGGCCAATTGTCCGCAGCAATCGGCTTCGGGCAAAGTTGCAACACCAACGAAGAGCGCAACTCTAAACACATGGGCAGTACCAGCTTTGGCAGCACAATCCCGATGACCGGGTGCGCACTGCCGCAGGACAGCAAAATCGATCGCGTCGGCCCGGGCCACGTGGGAGTTGGTGGTCGCATTTAAGCCGACCATCCGGTGCTCACCGACCTGCCGCGCGAAGCGGAAGTGGAGGTGAGCGATGTTCGCAAGACTCGCAAAATTCCGGCCTTTCGAGTCACGGCGCATGGCGTCGGGACCGGGCCGGGCCATATCGACCAGTCATATCCATTCCAATGACAACCGACCGGGTTTTCGCCGCCCGGCCGCGCAGCGCCGGAGTCCACACCCGGTGCTGCACTGTCATTGGATTCCGATCGAGGGCGGCAACCGGCTGGAGTGCCGGTGGCAGGCCGACACCGGCGACACGCCGCGCGATGGCCTGGAGCAGATACGCCTGACCGGCCGCGCATTCGAGCCCCCCTTGCAACATCGGCACGCTGGCGGTGCGACGCGTCGCGCCGCCGCATAACCAGGGACGCAGCATGGACGAAGGACCTAGTTGTCCCGTTGCCCACCGCTCCGGTGCCGCAACGGGAATCCCCTCGGGGAACAGCATCACATTTCCAATGGCCGTGACCCGATCCCGCCGAGGTGGCATGGAGGCCTGAGTCTCCCGCTCACCTCGGTGCCGGCTATCGCGGGCATCGCAGGTGACTATGGGAGACGAGAATGACAGACACCACTGGGCCCTCCAGTGCGCGACGCGGCATGCCGCATCGATCGAACGGGCCGAACTTTCAAGCCGATCCACATCAGGGAAACGAGACAAACACCGGCGCGGTCGCCCTGGTGTCCGGTCACGCCGCCAAGGCACGACGGCAAGAGCCCGATCTGGCATCCAACGAACTGGATCGCCTCCACCACTCGTTTGCAGACGTGACGGCGGACAATTATCCGCGCACCGCAAGACTGCTCGCATCCAGCACCCGCAAGACCGCGCAGAAGGTCATCGAGGAAGCCGGAGAAGTGGCGATCGAGGCCGTCAAGCACCATCCGCGCGGCATCGTCCGCGAGAGCGCCGACCTGCTCTACCACCTGGTCGCGCTGTGGCATCGCACCGGTGTCGATCCGGACGATGTGTGGGCCGAAATGCGCTTGCGCGCTGACACGCTCGGCATTGCGGAGAAGCGGCCGAAGCTTCGTGGGAGGAACGGGTCATGACCGTCATCCATCACCTCCCCACCTCGCGCTGCCCCGCGACTGTGCAACGGGCTGGATCCCATGCCTCCGCAGACGGAGCGCTTGATCCCGCCATCCACGACACCCTTCAAAGCGCGATGGGGATCGTGCGCGAAACCACCGGGCTGCTCTGCAACATCACCGAACTCGGCCTCGCGTTGCTGTGGAGCCCGAAGCCCCCCCGGTCAAAACGCAATCTCGCGCGATCGGGCTCCTCCCCCTCGAATTGCGCCACCATCATTTCCTTCGCCGCCGCCTCGAAACGTCGAGCCCTCGGCCGAGACTGAGACGAGCCCGAAACAAGACCAAACAGGACCAGATCAATGACCGTCATCAATGAAATCAACGTCCCGGTGGCGCGCGGCGCCACCCTGGACGACGCCCATGTCGGCGATATCCGCGGTGCGCTCGGCACCATCACGCACGGCGACCATGGGCCGCGGCGAAATTTCGCCGCCCGCTGGAAAACGCTGGTCGCGATCATCGGGCCCGGCCTGATCGTCATGGTCGGCGACAACGATGCCGGCGCGTTCGGCACCTACACCCAGGCCGGCCAGAACTACGGCACCACGCTGCTGTGGACGCTGATGCTTCTGATCCCGGTACTTTACGTCAACCAGGAGATGGTGGTGCGGCTCGGCGCGGTGACCGGTGTGGGACACGCGCGCCTGATCTTCGAGCGGTTCGGCAAGTTCTGGGGCGCGTTCAGCGTTATCGACCTGTTCCTGCTCAACGCGCTGACGCTGGTGACCGAATTCATCGGGGTCAGTCTCGCCTTGAGCTATCTCGGCCTGTCGCAATTCTGGGGCGTCATCGTCTCCGCCATCGTGGTCATGATCGCGGTCAGCACCGGTGACTTCCGCCGCTTCGAGCGGTTCGCCATCGTGCTGGTGGCCGGCAGCCTGCTGCTGGTGCCGGTCGTGGTCATGGTGCATCCCCCGATCGGTCAGATCGCAACGGACTTTTTCGTCCCAAAAATGCCTGAAGGCAGCAAGCTCAGCGAGGTGATGCTGCTGATCATCGCCATTGTCGGCACCACCGTTGCACCATGGCAATTGTTCTTCCAGCAGAGCTACATCGTGGACAAGCGCATTACGCCGCGCTTCATCCGCTATGAGCGCTGGGATCTCTGTCTCGGCATCGCGCTGGTGATCCTCGGCGCGGTGGCGATGATGGGCTTCTGCGCCGCGGTGTTCACCGGACGGCCCGAGTTCGGCAACTACACCGACGCGCTGGGCACCGCGATGGGGCTGGAGAAGTATGCCGGGAAGCTGCCGGCGATCCTGTTCGCGCTGGCCCTGCTCGACGCCAGCATCATCGGCGCCGCCGCCGTGTCCCTTGCGACCGCCTATGCGATCGGCGATGTGTTTTCCATCAAGCACTCGCTGCACCGCAAGCCGCAGGATGCCAAGGGCTTCTATGGTGTGTACTTCGGCCTGATCGTGCTCGCGGCAGTACTGGTGCTGACACCGGGCACGCCGCTCGGCCTGCTGACCAATGCGGTGCAGACCCTTGCCGGCGTGCTGTTGCCGAGTGCGACGGTATTCCTGCTGCTGCTCTGCAACGACAAGGCCGTCCTCGGCCCGTGGGCGAATTCCCGGCTGCTGAATCTCTTCACCGGCGCGGTGGTCGCAGCACTGGTGATGCTCTCCATCATCCTAACGGCCTCAGTGCTGTTTCCGGACATGGACGAACACTGGATCATCGGCATACTGGTCGGCGGCAGCGTCCTGGCGGTCGTGGTCACCGCGCTGGTCAAGCTCTACGAACTGACCGAGCGCAAGGCAGGGTTCGCCACTGTGAAGCCGATCCCGCGCGATCCGGAGACCTGGCGGATGCCGCCGCTCGATCAGTTGCCGCCGGCGCGGCTGAGCAAGCTCAGCCGGATCTGGATGATCGTGCTGCGCGGCTATCTGGTGGTGGCCGCCGGCCTCGTGCTGCTGCGTATTTTCCAACTTGCCACGGCGGGCGCATGACCGGCGCCCTGATCGGGAGCGCGCGGCGGTGGAGCGCGCTCCTGCTCCTGAAGCTGGCGAGGCTGACATTGCGAGGCGCCATCCTCTATCGCCTGTCAGGTTTGCCGCTTCACCTGGCGCTGTCGGTGACCCGCGTGCTCGAGAAACTCGGCGCACGGCTCGTTCTGGGGCCGCGACGCTATTGCGGGCAGCCTCCCTCCGACAAAGACTGACGCCCGATCACGCGCTCCACCTGACATCGTAGCGGCAACGCCCGGCCCTCCGGGCCCGCGAAATGCAAGACAGCAAGACCCTACCACCTCGGCCATGCGCCGAGGGGACAGACAGACCTGTGACTGAAAACATGACGACTGGGGACGACGATGAAAAAAATCTGCATGTTCGCCGGTGGCATTCACGCCATCATCGCAACGAACTCACTGGCCTCTGCGGCCGACCTGCCGACGCGCCAGCCGATGCGGCCGCAGGCTGCAGCGGTTTACGACTGGACCGGCTTCTATCTTGGTGAACATGTCGGTTATGGCGCCGGCGGCTTTGGCCCGGGCACAAACCCGATCCTCGGCCAGGCCGCAATCGTGCCGCCAACTCCGACAGGCTTCATCGGCGGCTTGCAGGCCGGTTACAATCTTCAGCTTGCCAACAAGGTGGTTCTCGGTGTCGAGGCCGACCTCTCGTTCATCAGCCCAACCGACATCCCGGCCACCGGATCTGCCCCCTTCAACACCACGTTCGACGCCATCGGAACGGCACGACCCCGCATCGGCTATGCATTCGGACCGCTGCTTCCCTATGTCACCGGCGGATTGGCCTGGGGCCGGACCCACGTGAATATCAATGACGATTCTGGAGCAATCGTATCCCACCCGGCGAAGACGCAATTTGGCTGGACCGTCGGCGCCGGTGTCGAATACGCCGTTGGCGGCCCCTGGAGCGCAAAGCTCGAATACGATTACATCGATCTCGCGCGCAAGACATATGATCTCGGCGACACCATGCTGGCCGGCCTGACCGTCGATCCCCGGATGCATCTCGTCAAGATCGGACTCAACTATCGTCTCTGGGACGCACCGCCTCTCGCATCATCCACCACACCCGCGGTTCAACCCGCATGGTTGCCGGTATCGAACGATTGGAACGTGCACGGGCAGACCACGTTCATTCAACAGGCTTATCCGCAGATACGCTCGCCTTACGCAGGCGCCAACAGTCTTCCCGGCGGCGGCCAGGGACGCGAAACCTGGACCATGGATGCGTTTCTCGGCTTGCGGCTGTGGGACGGCGGCGAGGTCTATTTCAATCCGGAGCTGGCGCAGGGCTTCGGCTTCAATACCACGCTCGGCATCGCGGGATTTCCCAACGGCGAAGCACAGAAGGGCGGCACGGACTTTCCCAAATTCCGTCCGCAGCGCTATATCTTTCGCCAGACCTTTGGCCTCGGTGGCGAGCAGGAGGATGTCGCTGACGGCCCAATGCAACTCGCCGGCAAGCGCGACATCGACCGGGTGACGCTGACGGTGGGCCGATTCGCCGTCGGCGATTATTTCGACGGCAATGCCTATGCCAAGGATCCGCGGGCCGACTTCATGAACTGGGCGATCTGGTCGTCGGGCGCCTACGATTTCCCGGCCGATCTTCCGGGAATGACGCGAGGCGCCGTGGTCGAACTCAACCGCAAGGACTGGGCGCTGCGGGCCGGCCTGTTTCAGGTGCCGCAGGCGCCCAACAGCGACGTGCTGGTGTTCCGCGGTGGCGGCGGATCCGTTGTCGAGCTCGAGGAGCGTTATGCCATTTTCGATCAACCCGGCAAGCTTCGTTTCGGCGCATTCGCCAATCGCGGCAACACCGCCAACTACCGCGACGCGTTGTCGATCGGCGCGGCGGACCCATCGCTCGACATCAACACCATCACGACGAGCACCCGCCGCAACCAGCTCAAGTACGGCTTCTACGCCAACATGGAGCAGGCCATTACCGGCGACATCGGCATCTTCGCCCGCGCCAGCTGGAACGATGGCCAGAACGAAATCCTGTCGTTCACCGACATCGATCAAAGCCTGTCCGGCGGCGTATCGATCAAGGGGCTGCGCTGGGGCCGTCCGGACGATACCATCGGGATCGGTGGCGCAATCAACGGCCTCTCCGCGGCGCATCGCGATTTTCTCGCCGCTGGCGGCAGCGGCCTGCTGATCGGAGACGGCCAGCTCAACTACCGTGCGGAGAAGATCGTGGAGGCTTATTATGCCTGGAAGATCGAAGCGTCGAGCACCCTGACATTCGACTACCAGTTCATCGCCAGTCCCGCCTACAACGCGGATCGAGGACCCGTCTCGGTGTTCTCCGCCCGGGCCCATGCGGAGTTTTGAGCACGCATCATCTGGTGAAGGACTCGGAGCCCGCGTGCGGGCTCCGACATCAACCGGTACGCTGCGCCACTACACCAGCGGCACACCATAATAGGCGTTGACGCTGCGCGCGCGGGCCGCGTCGTTCCAGTTCCATTCGGAGTCCGTGGTGTAGCTCGGCGCTTTCTGCAGCTTGTCCACCGGAATCATCGATTGATAGCCACCGAGTTCGACGTTGTACTTCAGCGATTGCCAGGGCAGCGGGTAATGATCATCGCCGATGCCGAGAAAGCCGCCGAAGCTCAGCACGGCGTAGGACACCTTGCCGCTGACCTTGTCGATCATGACGCGTTCGATCGCGCCGATCTTCTCGCCCTCGGGACCATACACCGCGGTTCCGTCGACCTTGTCGCTGCCGATCAAGGTTCCGGTTTCACGTGCGGCTGTTGCCATGACTGATCTCCCTGTTGTGAGTGAGACCAACCACGGGACAGGCACGACGTTCCCGGAACGATATCTCGCTTCCGGACAACACGTCGCTTCAGGAAGGATACTCCCCTGCGTCCAAGGGTCGCGATGCCGTCCGTCAGGCTGCTTTCGCAAGCGCCCCATCACGCCGCGCCGGTTCGGGTGACGCCGGATAACGTCCCAGCGACAAGAACAACAGAGCGGGAATGATCTGCAGCGCCGCCAGCATGAACAGCGGCGTGACGACGCTGTCATACGCGGCCGAGACCTGTGCGAATGCAGTCGGCCCGACGCTGGCGCCGAGGGAGAAGGCGAACAGGAACCAGCCGAAGATCCTCGACACCGATCTGGTGCCGAAATAACGGCTCGCCAGATACGGCAGCAGGTCGGTCTCGCCGCCGATCGCAAAACCCGACATGATCGCCGCAATGAAGAGCACCGTGCGATCGCCAACGGTCGCGTAAATCAGCGCGCAGCAGGCGGAGGTCGCCACCGCTATGACGCCAACATAGGGCGCATGAATCCGGTCCAGCAAATGACCGAAGCAAATCCGGCCGAACAGGACGGCGACACCGCCCACCGCCTGCACCTGGGCAACCTCCGCATGGCTCAAGCCGGCGGTCTTGCTCAGGATGTACACGAAGTTGGGCACGATGGCGTAGAATGACAGGCCCACGAGAGCGAAACACACCGCGAGCTTCCAGAAGGTAACGGTGCGGATGATCGCGCCGACCTCCATCCCGGGATCTGCGGCCATCTCCACTGCAACGGACTCGACCGGAGCGGCGCCGTCCGGGTGCAGCCCGTAGGGCTCCGGCGAATCCTTGACCAGCCACGCCACGAGCGGCAGGCACACAACGACCTCGAACGCGGCCAATGCCAGCAGCGCGGTCGACCAGCCGTGTTGGGCGATGATCTTTTGCCCGAAGATCGGGATCACGAACGCCCCCAGCGCCTGCGCACTGCCCGCGAACCCGAGCGCAAGGCCGCGCTTGCGGTTGAACCACAGCGCGATCGCCCGCGCATAGGACAACACATTGGTGCCGGCGCTGACCAGCCCCATCAGCGCGAACGCCACATAGAACTGGGTGAGCGAGTTGCCGATCTGGCTCAGTACGAGCAGCGAAACCGCGAATGCCGCGATGCTGAACATGGCGAAGCGGCGCGATCCGAAGCGATCGAGCGGCCAGCCGCAGACCGGATAGATCAGCGTCTGCAGCAGCAGAAACAGGGTGGCGGCCCTGGCTATCTGGGGCTGGGTCCAGCCGAAGTCATGCGCGATGGCGCTTGTGAGCAGGGCAAAGCCGGACGCGAACACCGGCGCCGACCCGAATGAAATCCCGACACCGGAGCCGATGACGACCTTCCACCCCGGGAAAAATCCCTGCGATGCCATTCCCTGCTGCGACATGCCGGTTCCTCTGTTCGCGTTCCCTCGGCGCACAGAGCGAGCCGCAACGATCGAGCCCGGGCCGCCTCAGTCGCCAAATTCACAGCATCGGTTGCGGCGTGATTGCCGTCGTTTTTATGAAATCAGTTTCACAATATAGGACCACTTTGCTGGAACCGTCAACAAAGGCGCGAACGCGGCCGGACCGCCCCATGGTAGTTGGTAAGGAAAATCGCGCCATAAAGGCTTCCTTCGCAGACCCTTACCGCAGGATATTGACGGGTCGGCGGCATAAAATTATGATCGATTTATGAAATCAATTTCATGATCGGTCATGAAAGCTGAATCCAAGCGCAAGTCGCAATCGAAGGCGCCCGCAGGCAAATCGTTGTCGCGGCTCGCGCCTGACAGCGGCGTGTCGACGCTCGCGGATGTCGCACGGTCGGCGCGGGTCTCGCCGGCGACAGTGTCGCGGGCCTTCAACACCCCTCATCTGCTGACCCCCGAGACCTTGCAGCGGGTGAACACGGCGGCGCAAAAGCTGCGTTATCTGCCCGATGGCCTCGCCCGTTCACTGCGGCGAAACCGCAGCATGGTCATCGGCGCGGTGATGCCGGCTCTGCGCCACGCCTATTTCGCCAGCACCGTCGAAGGACTGCAAGCAACGATCGCGCGGCATGGCTACACCCTGCTGCTGGCGGTGTCCGACTTCGACGAACAGACCGAGCTGGCGGCCGTGCAATCGATGATCCGCCAGGGCGTCGACGGTGTCGTGCTGGTCGGCCTGCAGCATGCCCCTGCCCTGCTGCCACTGCTGCAGGACCGCGGCAAGCCGTTCGTCATCACATGGTCCTACGACCCGGTGCTGGCCTCCGTCGGCTTCGATCATCGGCGCGCCGTCCAGCCCCTGATCAGCCATCTGATCGATCTCGGCCATCGCGAGATCGTGGCGGTGATGGCGTTTCTCGATGTCAGTGATCGCGAGCGCGATCGCCTCGCCGGCATCGCCGACACGCTGGCCCGGCACGGGCTGCGCTTCCCGCCGGAGCACGTGATCTATGCCGGCGGCAGCAGCCTGCAGGACGGCCGCAATGCACTGCGCGCCGCACGCGCACGGTGTCCGGACGCGACCGCCGTGGTGTGCGCCAACGACCTGCTCGCCGCGGGCGCGATGATGGAATGCGCCGCCGCGGGATTGCAAGTCCCCGGCGATCTGTCGATCACCGGTTATGGCGACCTCGACATCGCGGCTGCCATGAGCCCGCCCCTCACCACGATCAAGACGCCGGCTGCGGAGATGGGCCGGCTCGCCGCCGACTGCCTGCTGAAGACCCTCGCCGGCGAAGCGACCCTCGATCATATCGAGCTCGCGACCGAACTGATCGTTCGCGGATCGACCGGACCCATGCGCAGCAACACGCAGGAGCCTTCCACATGAGCGACGGCCTTGCCGCCGGCGCGGCGTTCCTGAGCAAGACGCACGCCGTGCATGTCACCGAAAACGTCAAGTTCGGCACCGGCGGGATCGGCTACGCGCCCGGGCACGGTGTGACCCGGTATCGCGACCTCACCCTCGATATCTACCAGCCGGCGGAGCACGGCGATGCGCTGCGCCCGGCGCTGATCATGGCGTTCGGCGGGGCGTTTCATCGCGGCAGCAAGCTGAACGACGTGGTCGAGGAAGGCGAGCACCGCAACACACCGGTCTCGGAGTATTGCCGCGAGTTTGCGCGCCGCGGCTACGTCTGCTTTTCGATCGACTACCGGCTGATGCAGGAAGCGCCCGATCCTGGTGTCACCCCGACCCTGCCGCCGGGCACGCCGCTCAATCTCGACCGGGTCAATTATGTCCGCGGCCTGCTGGGACTTGCGCCCTGCACACCGCAGATGATGGCGGATGAGATCGAGGCCGCCACCGACGACATGACCGCTGCGGTGGCCTTCGTGCGCGGCCGCGCACAGGCGCTGCGCATCGACGTCAACCGCATGGCGATCGGAGGGTTTTCCGCGGGCGCCATCATGGCGCTTAACTCGGCCTTCGCCGAACGCGCACCCGTCGCCGCCGTGGTGGCACTCTCGGGACGGATCACGCTCGCGACAGCGCAGGCCCATGTTATCGGCGCGCCGGGTGAGCCGTCCGTGCTGATGTTCATCGGTGAGAACGATCTGCCGGTGATGCTCGAGAATCTCGACGCACCGGCGGCGCATATGACCCGCATGGGTCTGCCGCATCAAATCGTGCGCATTCCCGCCGCCACGCACTTCTATCCCCGCACGGCAGCCGTCATCGCAGCCGATGGCAGCCGAAGCGACGTCGAAACGGTGATGGCGACCTTCCTTCACGATCAGCTTCGCCTGGCCAAACTCGGCGCTTGAGCGGGCCTGCCCATTGCGTCCGGCCCCTGATCCATCCCAGGCTTGGCCCACGCCCGCGCGTGCATGCTGCCGCGAGAAAGCCGACATTCGTCGTCAATCATCATTGGATTGCATCATCTGATAACGTCGGAAAAAATCCTGTTCCGCGGCGAATATCTATCATTTGAGAGGTGCCATGAATTTTTCCAGCGATGCCTCCGCCGTCGCGACGCGTCTCGATATCGTGATCGATCGCGCGCTCGCCGAGCGGCGCATTGTCGGCACCGTAGTGCTGGTCGCCCACGATGGCGACGTGATCTACCGCCGCGCCGCGGGCCTCGCCGATCGCGAGGACCGCATGGGGATGCGTGACGACGCGATCTTCCGCCTGGCGTCGATCACCAAGCCGTATGTGACGGCAGTGATCATGCGGCTGGTGGAAGACGGACGTCTTGCGCTCGATGATGCGGTGACACGGTTTCTGCCCGACTTCCGCCCACGCCTTGACGACGGCGGTGAACCGGCGATCACACTGGCACAGCTCCTGACCCACACCTCCGGCCTCAGCTACCGGTTTCTGGAGCAGCCGGGCAGCGCGTATCACGCACTCGACGTCTCGGACGGGCTCGATCAGCCCGGACTGTCGCTGGCGGACAACCTCCGCCGGCTGGCGGCAACACAATTGCGTTTCGCACCGGGCACGCGATGGAATTATTCCCTGGCGATCGATGTCCTCGGCGCGGTCATCGAACAGGTCATGAAATGCACGCTGGCGGAGGCGGTTCGTACATTGATCACGACCCCGCTCGGGATGACCGACACCGCTTTTCACGTCGTCGACCGATCGCGCCTCGTCACACCCTATGCCGACGGAAAACCGGAGCCGCGGTGCATGACCGACGGGATTGCCGTGCCGATCCTCGGCGGCGCGCTTCGCTTTGCACCCGGTCGCGTGTTCGATGCCGCCTCCTATCCCTCAGGCGGCGGCGGAATGACGGGAACGGTGCATGACACGCTGCGCTTCATGGAAGCCATTCGGACCGGCGGCGCACCGATCCTGAAGGCTGCGACCGTCGCTGACATGATGCGCGACCATGCGCGCGCGCCGGTCTATCTGCTCGGTCCCGGATGGGGCTTCGGGTATGGCTGGGCAGTGCTGACCGATGCGCAGAAATCGGGAACGCCCCAGGCGAACGGCACCATCATGTGGGGCGGCGCCTACGGCCACAGCTGGTTCATCGATCCGGCCAACCGGCTAACGGTCATCGCCCTCACCAACACCACGTTCGAGGGGATGTCGGGCGCCTATCCCGGCGAGATCCGCGATGCAGTCTATGGATGAGAATAGCCAAGCCATGCACAAGCCGCACGGCGGCACGCGCACGCCGCCGTGCAACTCAATTCGCTGCGCTTACGACCGATACATCCGCTTCAGCTTGCGTTCCGCGGAAGCCATCGCGGTCTTGGTGTCTTCGGCGCCGGTAGCATAGTTCGCGAACATGTCGACCACGATGAAATCCGCAATCGCAGCCGCGGCGCTCTCGCTCATCTTGCCGACGCCGGCCGGAGTCGAGGCCAGTTGTGCCACGTTGCGATAAGGCGTGGTCTTGGGATCGGCGGTCCAGATCGGATTCTTGTCGTAGCCGAGCAGGAAGTGCGAGAGATAGCCCTGCGCCGCCTCGATCCAGGGATTGAACTGCTCGGGCTCCAGCAGGAAGGCGGTGAAGGCCTTGCAGGCCTGCGGATACTTGGTGAAATTGAAGATCAGGATCGGAAAGCCGAGATGCAACTCTCTGGTCTTGCCGTCGAGGCCCGCCGGCAGATGCGCGTGATTCATGTCCTCGGCAATCGCCGGGTTTTCCTTCTTCGCGGTGACGTAGATGGAAATGCCGTTGGTGGTAAGATGCAGTTGCCCGGCGAGGAATGCCTTGTTGTTCGACGAATCGTTCCAGGACGAGGTGCCGGGGATGAAAGTCTCATACAGCGACTTCACATACTCCAGCGCCTTCGCGGTTTCCGGCGAACTGACAACCACCTTGTTGTCCTTGTCGATGGTCGCGCCGCCATGGGCCCACAGCGCCCAGTGCAGCCAGCCATTGGCGTCACCCGAGGCGTGGCCCAGCGCCATGCCGGCCGGGGTACCGTTCTTCTGCAGACCCTTGCAGAGTTCACGGAAACCACCGAGGTCCTTTGGAAACTCCTTGAAGCCAGCCTTCTCCGCAGCGGCCATCCGGTAATTCACCAGGCCGCCGGTCGCGGCCACCGGGATGCCGATCCATTTGTTGCCGAGCTTGCCATAGGCTTCGCCTGATGGCGCCCAGCCGCCGCATTTCTTGCCGAGATAGTCGGCAACGTCGGTGACGTCGACACACTTTTCTGGAAACAGGAACGGCAGCGAATAGAGACCCCACACCATGTCCAGCCCCTGCCCGGTGTTGGCAGCCACCGAGGCCTTGGGCTGGATATCGTCATAGGATTCGTTGGAGATGTTGATCTTCACGCCCGTCGCCTTCGAAAAAGCGTCGACGATCTTCATGAAGGCGACGTCTTCGGCTTCGACAAAACGTTTCCAGCGCAGCATGTTGATGCTGGCGCCGGCTTCGGGCTTCCACGGCGCCGTCTGTGCCCAGGCTTTGGCATAACCAAGTAACTGATCGGCGGACATCGTGGCTGCGGCGGCCAGCGCTCCCGCGCCGCCCTTGAGCAAACGCCGTCGATCGGTCGAAAAATCGCGCATCTCGTCTCCTCCCATATCTTTGCTTTGTGTTTGTTGACGTGCTGGACCGATTCGTTGACGGGTCCGTCTTTACAGCCTCGTCAGCATAGGCAGTTCCGGGCGGCTTGTCGAAAGCCAGCATGACGCATGGGCTTGTGCTTTCGGATCAACCGCACTGCACAACGGCGCGTGAGGCGGGCGTCCCGGGCCAGCGAAGCGCCTGATGGCGGCAGCGTCAGAGTGGCGCCGGCGGAATAATCCGGGCGAACCAGGGCAGGCTGTCGTGCCACAGCATGCAGGCGCGCTGCTCCGGCAGCAGATCTGCCGCGAGCGATGCAATCTGCGCACGCGACAGACCGGAGCGCTCGCAGAAAAACGGGCGCAGCGGCACGCGTGAAAAGTAATTGTAGAAGATCGCGCACCGATCGCGCGCCACCGCGGGCTTGCCACGGTGGTAGTGGGTCGCTGAATCGCTGAAGATCACTGTCCCCGCCGGTCCCACGCAGCTTGTCACATCACGGTCACTGATCGGCTCACCCAGGCGATTCTCGAGCTCTTCCTGAGTCAGCACCGGATAGTTGAAGCCGGACAAGTCTCGGCTTCCTGGAAAATCGCGATGCAGAATTTCGTAAGGGCCGCCATCGGCGTCGACATCGTGCAGATAGACCGTCACCTTGACGATGCGACGATCCTCGATGTCGCGATGCCAGAGCCTGGCGCCCACCTGCCGCCCGTCGGCAACCGTATAGAAAAAATTCAGGCCGTCGTACCCGACCGGGAGCCCGAGATAGGCCTCGACGATTTGCAGCAGACGCTGGTTGAGTCCCCACCAGACGATCTGCGGGTGCCGCATCAGCTCATCGGCACTGGCGAGGGTCGTGTAGCGGTTGCGGAATTCGCCCCGGGCGGAGCGCTGGGCGTACACGTCCATCAGTTGCTGGGCCGAGGACAGCATCGCCTCGGTGTCGGAAATCCCGAGAGCCGCGAGGGAGGTGATGTGAACGCCCTTCTGCTCCAGATCCGTCACAATCTGCGCGTCCATGCCGGAGAGCTTGGGCAGGCTGGGCTTGTGACGGGATATATTCCGCTCGTAGGACGACGAAAGCTGTTGTGCCAGCGGCGGGACATTGATCAATCTGGATGCAACTTCCGCGGGGAAGCTGCGGGCGCGCCTGAGAAGCTTTCGATAAAGGGCAGTTTGATCGACAGTTTTATTCATATCGTCCACTTGCTCGCGCGCTGCGTCCAAACCGGCGATCGATCTCGTGGGCAGTGTTTGGGGCGTGAGTGTGACTGCGATGGCAACGTGGGCGACAAAGACACGGCACGAAACATTTTTTTGCACGGGATGGCCGGATGATGTCGAGAATAATTCTAAAGCACATCGGGATTACGTCGGACCAAGTCTCGTGCGGAGGCGCGATCTCATTCGGGATGCACGATCTCCGACTTGCGAGACGCAAGCAGCTCAGCGCAACAGGCCGGCCTCGACGGCCTTGATCTGCAGGCCCAGATACTTCGAATTGATCCGGCATTGCGCGAGACTGCCGGCGATGAACCACAGCCCCGGCTGCGTGGTGCGGGTGTACATGTTGCGCAGCTCCTGGGTGTCGCCGAAGCCCCAGATCGGCCCGACCCGATCAGCCACTTCAAGGCCGAACAGCTTGCGCACCAGATGCTCCTGGCCCTTGTAGCCGGTCGCCAGCACGATGAGATCGGCGTCTCGCGTTTCGCCGCTGCGCAGCCGCGCACCTTTGGGAACGAATTCCTCAATCTGGTTAAATTGCAGCAGTTTTATTCTGCCCTCGGCGACCAGATCAGAGCAGCCGACATTGAAATAATAGCCGCCGCCGCGGGTCAGGTACTTGAACTGCCAGCCGGTGCCGTCCTCGCCGAAATCCAGCTTGAAGCCGAGGCCTTCCAGCCTGTCGAGCAGTGGCTTGTCCAGTTGCCGGCCCCGCTCGGTGAACAACGCATGACTCCTGCGCGCGAGCTGCAGCGGCAGCGAGGTCGCGATCAGGTCGCAGTCGTCGGTCGAGGGCCCTTCGTCATAAAGGGCGTAGGCCAGTTGTGCGCTGGGCTCGATGTTGACGACCAGTGTCGGGCTGCGCTGAACCAGCGTCACCTCCGCGCCGCTGGAATGGAGATCCTGGGCGATGTCGTGCCCGCTGTTGCCGGTGCCGATGACCAGCGCCCGCCTACCCGCCCAGTCCTCACCGTCGCGATACCGGCTGGAGTGCAGCACCGGCCCGGCAAAATTCGCAAGGCCCGGGATATCGGGCAGGTTGGGGATGCCGCTGACCCCGGTGGCGAGCACCACATGGCGCGGGCACATCCGGCGGGTGGTGCCGTCAGGCCGCCGCAGCGTCACGGTCCAGCGCTGCGCGGTGTCGTCATAGCTGCCGTCCTCGAATTCCGTGCCGGTCCAGAAATTGAGCTCCATGCTCTCGACATAGGCTTCGAACCAGCCGGCCAGCTTGTCCTTGGGGATATAGCTCGGCCAGTTCGGCGGAAACGGCATATACGGCAAGTGATTGACTTGTACCTGATTGTGCAGGGTCAGCGCATGATAGCGGTTACGCCAGTTGTCGCCGATGCGCTGCTCGCGATCGACAATCAGGGTGTCGATCTTCAACTGGCCGAGCCGCGCCGCGATCGACAGCCCCGCCTGCCCGCCGCCGACCACCAGCACCACCGGATCGCGATCCTCATAGGCCAACGCAGATGTCCGCTGGTCGCGCCAATTCGGCCCGCGGAAGTCGCGCGAGTAGGACTGGCCGACCGGGCGCGCTCGCCCAAGCTGCTCCTCGAATCCCTTCAACTCCTCCAGTGCCGTGAGCAGCGTCCACGCCTTGAAGCCGCCGCCGTTTCCGGCATCTGGGAGCAGCCGCAGCACGCCATTGCAGCGCCCCACCCCGGTTTCGAAGCCGAAGAGCGCCTCAACGGTGCGGGTGCCGGCGCGTGTCACCATGCGCGGCGCGGCGCGGCCGGGATCGATCCGGAACCCCGTCGGCCGGACGGCCCCGGCGTAGGTCGCGAGCGCGGCCCCAATCGCATCCCCGCCACTGACGGTCCGCAGCCCCCAGGTCAACGCCAGCACATCGCGCCAGTGACTGTCGGAATGAAACAGCGCCCTGAGCGCTTCACCATCTGGGCGGGTCAGTGCACTCGCGAACCGCGCGAGCCAATCCGCGGCAACGGCTGTGTCCGACTGCGCCGCCACGGGTTCCCTCTCAGCCGGCATGTCCACCCTCTCGCGACCGCATTTTACAACGTCTTCGAGACGGCGATCTAACACCGGCTGGCGGCGACAGGACAAGGCCGCGAGATGTGCGCGGCGGACGCGGCAGCTCCGCGATCGCGCCACGGCCACCGGCCAAGTCCCGATTAACATCACGTTAGCGCTCCCGCTCATTTTGGTCATTGTCGAATGCCCGGCGGTCATGACGTAATCGGCCCAACCAATTCAGCCACGCGGCCATACCGCAGGCGTCTTCAGGGAGGCATTCCATGTCACGCAAATTCAAATGGGCGGCCGTGCTGATCGCGTCCGTGATGGCCGCAGCCAGCGTCGCTTCGGCGCAGACCCAGGCCACGCAAGTCGGGATCGACAGCGGACAGATCGCGGGCAAATTCACTCTCAACACAGCGGTCCGCGCCTTCCTCGGCATCCCGTTCGCTGCGGCGCCGACCGGCGACTTGCGCTGGAAGCCACCACAGGCCGTCACACCATGGCAGGATGTGCGGCCGGCGACCTCCTACGGCGCGCAGTGCATGCAGCCGTCCCGATCGAAGACCTCCGTCTACTATGAGTATGCCGGCGATCAGCCGACCAGCGAGGACTGCCTGTTCCTCAATGTCTGGGCGCCGTCCGAGACCAAGGGCGGCAAGCTGCCGGTCATGGTCTGGATCTATGGCGGCGGCTTCCAGCAGGGATCGGCGGCGAATCCCGTGTTCGACGGATCACGGCTGGCTCAGCGCGGCGTGGTGGTCGTGTCCCTCAATTATCGTGTCGGCCTGTTCGGCTTCCTCGCCCATCCCGAGCTCACCGCGGAATCGCCCCAGCATGCGTCGGGCAACTACGGCCTGCTCGATCAGGTCGCCGGCCTGCAATGGGTGAAACGCAACATCGGCGCATTCGGCGGCGATCCGGATAACGTCACCATCTTCGGACAGTCCGCCGGTGCCGCCAGTGTCGACTATCTCTACGGCTCACCGCTGGCGCGTGGATTGTTCGCGCGCGGCATCGCCGAGAGTTTCGGCCTGGGCAAGACGATGCCGGCACTCGCCGCCGCGGAGAAGAACGGACTGGCGGTCGGTGACAAGCTGAACGCCAGGACCCTCGCCGAGCTGCGCAGGGTCTCCGCACAAACGCTGCTGGACACCAAAATGGCCGCCAATCCCATTGTCGACGGCTGGTTCCTGACCGACAGCATCTACAACATCTTCACCAATGGCCGCGAAGCTCCGGTGCCGCTCCTGACCGGCTGGAACACCCACGAGGGATCAACCTTCCCGCATGCGAGCACGCTCAGCGCGTACCAGAACTGGCTGAAGGCGAAATATGCCGGCGATGCCGACCGCATCCTGGCACTTTATCCGGCCACGGATGATGACCAGGCCAAGGCCGCCAGCAAAAACGTGGTGCGTGATGGCCTGTTCGCCTGGGGTGTTTGGAGCTCGGCACGGCTGCACGCCAAGAACGGACATCCGACCTATCTCTACCACTTCAACCATCCGCAACCGATCGCTGCTGGCCAGCGCTTTGATGAAATCGACTCGGCCGAGGGGCTCGGCACCTTCCACAGCTCGGAGTATCCCTACATCTTCGGCACACTGGATGGGCTGTCGCGGGCATGGACGGCCGCAGACCGCGCGCTGTCGGAGCAACTGCAGGCCACCTGGACTGCCTACGCCTATGGCGGCTCTCCCAATGCACCGGGATTGCCACGCTGGCCGGCGTTTCAGGAAACCGCCGACAGCACCATGGCAATCGGCGACCGCAGCGGCCCCGGTCCGGTGCCGGACCTCGACCGCCTCAGGATGTTCGACAGCCTGCAGTCGCCGTTCAACGGGTTCTAGCTGGAGCGCTGCCGAGCGACGTCCGCGCCGGTTTCTAGGCTTGGCCTTCAGCCGCAAAGTCTGCGCGGGACACGCGGGTCAGGTCGCCGCGCAGACGTTCGGCGAAGTCGCTGCCCAGTTCGGTTTCGAACGTGCGCTGCGCCCGCGCCCATAGCGGCCTCGCCTCCTGAAATCTGGCAACGCCCTGGTCCGTCAGCACAACGACGCGGGCGCGGCGATCTTCCGCAACATCGATGCGGATCAGCCCGTCGCGCTCGAGCGGCCTCAGATTGTGACCGAGCGTGGCGCGGTCCATCACCATCGTCTCGGCCAATTCGCTGATAGTCGCCCCCGCATGCCGACGCAGCTCTGACAGGATGGAGTACTGGGTCACCCGAAGACCGGTGGGGGCGAGCGCTTCGTCATAGAGTTGTGTGGTCCTGCGCGCCGCCTGACGCAGCGCGACGACATTGCAGCGAACGTCGCTCATCTCGAACCTCCGGACCAGAGCCGCGCATCGGACAGTCGCGCCCCTGACACGACGCTGCGGTTCCGGGCGCAACCCTATTATGCTCATATGCCCTCAATTTCCGGTTGTCAAATACACTTATATGCCCCAAATAAATGCGGGCATATACCCATAAATCACCTCTGCCCGCCCGGACCGATCGGAAGGATGCAAGATGACAATGACAACACCGCAAGCCGTCGCGGAGCGCAGCTGGCACTATGGCTGGATCGTGGTCGGCGTGACCTTCCTCACGCTGCTGACCACCGCTGGCGCCATGTCGATGCCGGGGCTGCTGCTGGTGCCGCTGCAGCAAGAGTTCGGGTGGTCGACCGCAACCATCTCCACGGCCCTGTCGCTGCGCATGGCGGCGTTCGGGCTGATGGCGCCATTCGCGGCCGCCTTCATGATGCGCTTCGGGCTGCGCCGGATGATGCTGCTCGCCGTCGCCATCACCGCGATCGGTGTGGGCCTCACCGCGTTCGTCTCGCAATCCTGGCAGCTCACTCTGTTATGGGGCCTGATCGTGGGCGGCGGCACCGGCCTCACCGCGCTGGTGCTGGGCGCCACCGTCGCCAATGTGTGGTTCGTGCAACGGCGCGGGCTAGTCGTAGGTCTGATGACGGCGAGCTCGGCGTCGGGCCAGCTGCTGTTCCTGCCGGCATTCGCTCGCATCAACGACGCGTTCGGCTGGCGGCCCGTGGTTTTCACGGTCGCGGCATCGCTGGCGTGCCTGCTTCCCGTCATTGCCTTGCTGATGCGCAACCGCCCCTCGGACATCGGACTTAAAGCCTATGGCGAAACCGGCAGCGAACCTGCACCCGTTCGTTCAAGCGTCAATCCCATCGCCGCCTCGTTCCAGGCGCTGTACAGCGCGGTCCGCACCCGGGATTTCTGGCTGCTGTCGTTCGGCTTCCTGGTGTGCGGCTCCAGCACCAACGGGCTGATCGGCACCCATCTGATCGCGGCATGCAGCGATGCCGGCATC
>BFBZ01000354.1_pt3 | contig 37720 bp, 36 predicted proteins | sample 1888401 | NCBI WGS metagenome assembly BFBZ01 (sample SAMD00112614, study PRJDB3348) | symbiont metagenome | host: Chara braunii | reverse complement strand
AGATCGAGACAGGGTGCCTGGGTCTGAAACTGCACGAGGACTGGGGCACGATGCCGGCCTCGATCGATACTTGCCTGAGTGTCGCCGACAAGATGGATTTTCCCGTCCAGATACACACCGACACGCTGAACGAGAGCGGCTTCCTCGAGGACACCCTGGCCGCGATCGGCGGCCGCACCATCCACATGTATCACACCGAAGGCGCGGGCGGCGGCCATGCCCCGGACATTATTAGGGTAGCCGGCGTGTCCTGGTGCCTGCCGTCCTCAACCAATCCCACCAATCCATACACCGTCAACACATTCGACGAACACCTCGACATGACGATGGTGTGCCACCATCTCAACCCGGCGATTCCTGAAGATGTAGCCTTCGCCGAGAGCCGCATTCGCGCCCAGACGATCGCCGCCGAGGACATCCTTCACGACATCGGCGCGATATCGATGCTGGGCTCCGACAGCCAGGGCATGGGCCGCATCAACGAGGTCGTCTGCCGGACCTGGCAACTGGCGGACAAGATGAAGAAGCAGCGAGGCCGGCTGCCGCAGGAAAGGACCGGCTTCGGCGACAACGAGCGGATCAAGCGCTATGTGGCCAAGTACACGATCAACGCCGCGCGAACCTTCGGCATAGCCAACCACATCGGCTCCCTGGAAGACGGGAAGATGGCCGACATCGTCGTGTGGCGACCTGCCTTCTTCGGCATCAAGCCGGAACTTGTCATCAAGGGAGGCTTCATCGCCTGGGGCGCGATGGGCGACAGCGCGGCCTCGCTGATGACCTGTGAGCCGCTCCTGCTACGCCCGCAGTGGGGCGCGTTCGGGCGTGCGAAGCAGGCGCTCTCGGCTTGCTTCGTCAACCCGACCGCCATCGAGCGAGGGCTCGCTCGGCAACTGGGTCTTTCCAAGGCTCTGCTGCCGTCTCAAGGCAGCCGCGGGCTGACCAAGCAGGACATGCTGCACAACGACGCCTGCCCCGACATCCGCGTCGATCCGCAGAGCTTCGACGTGTTCGTGGACGGTGAATTGGCGGCATGCGAACCGGCCGAGGAACTGCCGCTGGCGCAGCGCTACATGCTGAGGTGAGGCCATGGACATCAGAGACACAGCGCATTCTCCGGTCCAGCCTTCCCCATCACGCGTCGGGGCGGCGAGGATAGGCATCGGCGGTCCCGTCGGCTCGGGCAAGACCGCGCTAATCGAACGCCTCATTCCGGCCTTCGGAGCTCGCGGCGTATCGCTGGCGGTGGTCACCAACGACCTGGTGACCGCCGAAGACGCCGAGCGCATCCGCCGCTCCGGCCTGATCGACCCCAACCGCGTGTCGGCCGTGGAGGCCGGGGCTTGTCCTCACACGGTCATTCGCGAGGACCCCACGCTCAACATCGCCGCCGCCGACGAACTGGAGGCGCGCTTCCCCGATGTGGAGCTGATCCTGATCGAGAGCGGGGGCGACAATCTGGCTTCAACCTTCTCGCTCGACCTGGTCGACTGGTGGATGTTTGTCATCGACGTCGCCGGCGGCGACGATATTCCGCGCAAGAACGGGCCGGGCGTGTTGAAATGCGACCTCCTGGTCATCAACAAGACCGACCTTGCCCCGCATGTCGGCGTCGATCTCAACAGCATGACGAGGGATGCGACAAACGCGCGGCGTGGCCGGCCTATGGCCCTGACCAACTGCCGCGGCGGCGTTGGCGTCGATGCGGTCGCGGATCGCATCATAGCCAGTGTCTTGTTCCGATGAACAGCATCTGGCGCCCGGCCGCTTCGGACGGCTCCCTGCAATCCCCGTTACGACAGGCCGGGCCTGCGGGCCATGTGCCGCTGCAATCAAAGGCTGCTCGGCGCGAGAATGGTCGATTCGAGCTTGATTTCGTGCGTGATGGCAAACGCACGACAGTCGGGCGGCAGTTCGTGTCCTATCCTTTCCACATGACACGGCCTTTCCGGCTCGACGCGACGATCCCTTCGCTTCTGACGGTCTACCAGCAATCGTCCTCGGGCGGGCTTTACCGCGACGACAAGCTCTTGAGTCGCTACACCGCGGGACGTTTGGCAGCGGCCCACGTGACCACGCAGGCCGCCACCGTGGTGCACGACTGCTACGGCGAACCCGCATGCCAAGCCACTTCAATCACGCTGGCCGAAGACAGCTTCCTGGCTTTGACACCCGATCCCCTTGTGCTGTTTCCCGGAGCGGCCTGCGAATTCGCGGTCGACGCGCGGTTGGAGGCGGGCGCGGTGCTGATGCTGTCGGACGCCTTTGCCATGCATGATCCACAGGGACAGTCTCGTCCCTTTGCCCGGCTTCGTTCCGATGTCGGCATCCGTGACGGCGCCGGCCGTTTGATGGTCCGCGATTGCATCGAAGTCGAAGGCAATGCCCTGAGCGGTCCGGCCTCTCCGATGGGGCATTGGCGCCTGATTGCCAACATCCTGATCGTTGGTGAGGCCGAGCGTCTGCCCGATCTGCCGGCGCTTGAGGCCCTGAGAGGCTCAAGCGGCGTCATATTCGGCGTCACACAGCTCCCAAGCGCCGCCGGATGGGGATTGCGTTGCCTGGCAAGCGAGGCGATTTCCATCCGGCGTCTGTGCGACGCGCTCTTTTCCACCGTTGTCCGGGCCGCGTTCGGACACGCTCCGGCCGAGCGGCGCAAATGAGCTCTCGCTGCCGCTCCCGGTACCGCCGCGCCAGGCAGCGAGGCACTGACGAGGCAACGGGAACGGCGCTTGCCAATATGCGCTGCATTGGACTCGACAAATCTACGGCTGACCGCCGGCAACTCTGGAGGAGGATCACATGTCCAGACACACGTTGAAAACCGCGATTGCTGCCGCAACTGCCGGGCTCGTACTCATGCCCGGTGTTGCGCTCGCCCATCCCGGGCATGGCAGTTTTACCGGATTCACCCAAGGCTTCATGCATCCGCTGACCGGCCTCGATCATATCCTCGCCATGGTGATGGTGGGGATGCTTGCAGGCCGTATCGGCGGACGGGCGCTCTGGCTGGTGCCGGCGTCCTTCGTTTCGATCATGGCGCTCGGCGGAGTGCTCGGCGCGAGCGGGATCGGGCTGCCGATGATGGAGCTAGGTATTGGGCTCTCGGTGGTCGTTCTTGGTGGAGCGGTCGCGCTCGGTTTAGGGTTGGCCATACCCGCCGCCATGGCCTTGGTAGGGCTATTCGCCATTTTCCACGGCTATGCGCATGGCGCCGAGATTCCCGAGACGGTGGCGGGCCTGGACTACGGTGTCGGGTTCGTGGCTGCGACGGCATTGCTGCACGCGATTGGCCTCGGCCTTGCCGCCGCGATTGACCGCAATGCCGGGAGACGTGCGAATCTTGTGTTTCGCGTTGTCGGCAGCCTTACCGCCGCCGCTGGAACCGGCATTATCCTGGGGGCGATGTGAGCCAACCTCGCTGAAGTCGTATCGCTCGCGGCCGATATTCGCGAAACAGGTGGCGCCTCCCCAACCGAGGGGAGGCGCCACGCAGGATCCGCCGTGGGTGCCTCGGCCGTTCACGTCCACAGGATGCCTCGCGCCGCCGGCGATCGTCGCCGGCGGCTTGCCATGATATGAGGCGGTCCTTAGTTCCGTCCCGGCCACGGAACGCTGTCTTGCGTCACGGAACTCTGCACGGCCCCGCGCGCTTCGGCATGGAGCCGTCGCCGGTTTGAAGAAATCATATTCCAAGGTATTTATTCACCACTTGCTCATCCAGAAGGTCCTTGGGGTCTATCTGTGCAACGATCTTGCCCTTCTGAATGATCGATACGATGTCCGCCACTGCGGCAATGAAGTGCAGGTCCTGCTCGACCAGCAATACGGTCATGCCAAGGCGCTGCTTGAGCATCACCAAACGCTCCGCGATCTCATCGACGATAGAGGGCTGGATACCCTCCGTGGGCTCGTCGAGCATGATCAATTGCGGCTTGCCGACCAGACATCGCGCCAGGGCGAGGATTTGCTGCTGGCCTCCCGAAAGGCCGCCGCCCGGGCGATCCAAAAGCGGCGGCAGGGCAGGGAAATATTCGAGAACCTCGGCAAGGATGCCTTCGTCCTTTATGTGCGTCATGCCCATGCGGAGATTTTCCATGACGGAGAGGTTGGTAAAGATCTCGCGACCTTGCGGCACATAACCCAATCCAAGCTGGACCCTTTCATGCGTCCGGCATGCGGCAATTCCGTTGCCGTTGAAATTGATGCTGCCTCCCATCGGCTTGAGATGGCCGATGAGCGTTTTCAGCAACGTCGTCTTGCCCATGCCGTTATGCCCAAGGATGCCCATCACGGTGCCCTTGGAGACCGACAGGTCAACTCCGTCGAGGATCGGGATCCGGCCGTAGCCGGAACGCAAGCCACGAACCTCAAGCAGGGACTGATCGGCCAAGATAGACATCGCGCACCGTTTCGTTGTTCTGGATGTTTGCCATCGTGTCCTGGGCAAGGACCTTGCCCTGATGAAACACAGTTACCGTCTTGGCGATCTTGCGGATGAACTGCATATCGTGCTCAACGACGATGATGCTCCGCGTCTTGTTCATCTCGAGGATAAGCTCCGCCGTCTTGGCGGTTTCATCGTCAGTCATGCCCGCGGTTGGCTCGTCGAGCAGGATTAGGGTCGGATCGCGCGTGACGACCATGGCGAGCTCAACCCATTGTCGTTGCCCATGGGCGAGTTCACCCACGCGTCTGCGCGCGAGCGCGGTGATACCCAGGCTTTCCATTGTTTGATCGGCGATCCGATCGGGCCGGGCGGATTTTCCGAAATAGCTGGCGGCCAGCCAGATATTCTCGCGAGCCGTCAGGTTGTCGAACACGTCCGGCACCTGGTTCTTGATCCCCAGCCCGGCACGGCTGACGGCATGGGGTTCCCAGCCGGTGATATCATTGCCGTTCAGCTTTATGCTCCCTGCGCTGGGCCGATGCTGGGCGGTCAGCATCTTGAAAAAGGTACTCTTGCCCGCGCCGTTGGGGCCTATGAGGCATCGCAACTCGCCGCGCTGGATCTTGAGCGACACGGAATCGATGGCCGTCACGCCGCCGAACCGTTTGGTGAGGCCGACAGTCTCCAAAACGCATTCCGACTCGCCCTGGATCGCGCTCATCAGACGGCCCCGCCACGTTGCGCATATTTGTAGACGGCGCCGGAGCCCTTCTTGCGGGTCAGGCGGGTTATGAGCTTCCCGAGCGTCGGCAATATCCCGCTTGGGAAAAGCATCACGAACATTATGAGCACAGCGCCCAGATAGACGGTGACCTGGCCTAGTCCCGCCGTGCCGAGCCAGCTCGTGAGATGTTGCACGATCGCGGTGCCCACGACGGGCCCGATCAGCGTCGAGCGGCCGCCGACGATCGCATAGATAACGATGTTGGCGGCAGAGTTTAGATTCATCATTTCCGGGGCTACGAAATTGCCCCATACGCCATAGAGCACACCCGCAAGCGCCGATATTGCGCCGCAGAGCACGAAGGCGCCCAGCTGATACTTGCGGCTGTCATAGCCGAGCAGCTCAGCCCTGCGCTCATTGTCCCTTATGCCCATAAGGACGCGGCCAAAATGTGTGGTCAGAAGTAGCCGCAGCCCAATGTAGACGCCAAGCAACGACGCCAGCGCTACATAGTAGACGCCATCCAGGAACAGCACGCTCGAGGGATGCCACGGGATCTGAATATCCGGAACGTTCGAAATTCCGTTCTGCCCCCGCAGCGGCACCCGGCCGATCCTGAACCGTTCGTCGGAGGTCGCACGAATAGCTTTCTCGAGCGTAACCGTGAATACGAGTGTTATAACTGTAAAATATATTTTGCTGATCCGGCCATATATCATGAAATAGCCAACCAACAATGCCGCCAATGCACCAAGAAATATCGAGGCAACAACGGCAATACTGGTATTGTGATAATTCAAGGAAATGATGGCATACGCGTAGCCGCCAATGCCATACATTGCAGTCTGGCCGAAGCTGAGCATGCCGCAATAGCCCCAAAGATAGCTCATGCTCAATGTAAGAATGGCATAGATGAATATGATCGATGTGCTCATCACGACATCGAGGCCTACGAGTGACGGCAGCGCGAAGCCGACGATCGCAACGAGTGCCACCAGGAACCACCAGAAAGCGGTTACGGGATCACTGTCCTCGCCCGAAAGGTGGGCAAACTTCAACATGTCTATATTCCTCTGCCAAAGCGACCAGTGATACCGGACGGGAGTAGTCTCAGAAGCACGATGGCGACCAGCAGCACGCTGATTTCTCCGACAACCTGGGTGGTCGCGTAAGAGATCACGCCGTCAGTCACGCCGAAGATTGTCGACGCGTAGAGCGTGCCCGAGAGTGGGGCGGCTCCGCCGCTGATTACCGTCACAAAGGCCTTTGCGACGTAAAAGCCTCCCATTGTCGGCTGGGTGCCGACGAGGGGCGAGATCAGGGCGCCGGCCAGGCCGGTGATCGCCGAGCCGAAGCCGAAAGTCAGCATGTAGTATTTGTCTGTGTTGATCCCGAGAGCCGAGGCCATGCCGGGGTTCTGCATCGTGCCGCGCACGATCAGGCCAAAGCGCGTATGCCGCCACAAAAGGTAGGTGCCTATCAGCATGCCGGCGGATGTGGCTATCAAGGCAAGGTTGTATATCGAGATCGAGAACTCGCCCAATTCGATCTTGCCGAGCTGCACGTCGACGCCTGCTTCCTGCGGGCCGAAGATGGTCGTCACCAACCCGATCATCAGCAGGCTGAGGCCCCAGGTGGCAAGCAGTGTGTCCATGATCCGGCCGTAGAGAAAGCGGATCAGCGTTCGCTCTACGAATATGCCGAACAGGCCGACAAGAAGGCCGGATATCAGCGCGGCAATCCAGAAGTTGATATGGAATTTGCTCAACCAGAGGCAAGCATACGCGCCAAGCATGATAAACTCACCTTGCGCCAGGTTAATCACGCCCATCATGCCGAATATGATTGCCAGACCAAGGCTAATGAGTATGAAAAAACTCATTGCAAATAGTATGACGTATACAACGATAACAGCATCGACCATAAATCTTAAGACCCCAATTGAAGCGATCTCGCGGCGTTCTGGCGGCCGGTGGCAAGTTCCGAGCGCCAGCGCTTCGATCTATCGAGTTACGGTTTCGATGTTACTCGAGTGTGTACTGGGTGGTGTCGTCCGGGTTCTTCCGGAGATCGCATACAGCCTGTGTGTCGGCGGGCTGGAGCTGCTTGAACGTCTCCAGATGGTCCCATCCTTGCTTGTTGTTGCTCTTCACCAGATGGACGTCCATCACTGCGTGATTGGTCTGGCCGTCGACGGTGACCAGGCCTCCGGGTGCCTCAAATTGCACGCCATCCAAAGCCGCGATCACGGCGTCCGGTGCTGGATCGCCGGCTTTCCTCACAGCGTTGGCCCATACATTGACACCCCTATAGCCGTACTCGCCATAGTCGCCGACATAGTCCTGCTCGCCTGAGAATGCCTTGAACTTGCGGACGAATTCCTGGGCCTTTTCCGTAGGCAGCTCATCGTGGAACGGCGTGACGTTCATGATCCCGGCCGCTTCCTCGCTGGACAGATACGTCTGCTCCCGGCCGATGCCGAACATGCATGAGGCAAGGGGGATCTTGGCTTTGCCGATCGTCGATTCGTACTGGCGGTAGAAGGCGTTGTGAGCGCTGCCAACCAGAATTGACCACACGACGTCTGGCTTTGCCGCCTGTATGCGGGCAAGCGCCGGCGCGAAATTCGAAACGTCGAGGGGGAAGAACTCGACCCCGATATCCTCGCCGCCAGCGTCGCGGGTATACTTCTGGATCCACTTCGCGGTGGTGTGGGGATAGATGTAGTCGGCGCCGAGAATATAGCACTTCTTGCCGTAATCCTTCACGACGCGCGGCACCAGCGGAGAGAGCTGCTGGGAAGGAACTTGCGCAACGCATACGTGGCGCCGATCGCACACTCCGCCTTCGTACATGGAGTTGTAGAAATACAAGCCGCCGAACTTGTGCACGACGGGGCGCATCACCTCGCGGGAGGCGCTGGTGACACCCCCGAAAACAGCAGATGCTTTGTCCTTGATAAGCGCTTGCGCCATGTATTGCGAGTTGAGCTGGTTGTTCGATTGGGAGTCGTAGAAAATCAACTCGAGCGGCCGGCCCAACAGGCCGCCGGCCTTGTTGATTTCGTCAACGGCCATGGCGGTGGCGGTTATCTGCTTGAGGCTGTAGATGTTGAGGCCGCCGGTCTTGTCCAGGATGTTTGCGATGCGGATCGGCGCCTCTCCCGCAAGCCCGTTCGATTTCAGTACGAAGGGAGAGCTGGCGAAAGCCAGCGCACCGGATGCTGTTTTGATGAACTGTCTACGATCGATCCTCATGACGGAGTTCCCCTTCCGATTTTTTTGACATGAAAATGCACGACGTAAGGCACGGCTATTACCGGCGTCGACGATCTGAGAGGGCTATCTCGAAGGTCGCACGAGATATGCGTAGGGTGGATCGGCCCGCGAGTTGTTTATGTTTGTAGATCGGGCGCTAATCGACACTGATAGGCAGTGTCTGGCAGAGCAGCTTTGCTCTCGGCCGCCGACGTTAGCAGCTTCGCGACATCGGCATGATGGGCATATTAGCTAGGAAAGTCTTTTTCCTGTCAAGGGCGATTTTGAGACCCGCAAGTGCAAGCCTTCCGGCGAGCGGCGGTCGACGGCCCAGCCGCCGCCCATGCGGTTTGAAAATGGCGGTGCCAGCCGCGACCCATTTGAAGAACGCCGCACGCACTGTCCAGGCCGTCAAATGGCGACATCGCGAGCAAGCAATAACTTCCGAAAAACCCAAATGGTACTTTCTACTTGATAGAACTAAGTAATTTTTCTGAATAGTTGAATTGACAAGGATTTATATTTGTGGTCGTGACGATTGTGAACCATATTGGACTTGCAGGAGAGTTGACTTGAGTAACGCCGGATCGGGTTATGGGGCGGATTCAGTGGGGCGGGGCATCTGCGCGGAGAGGTTGCTGGAACGGCATATGGAAATGGCCAGGATCGGTGAAACGTCGACGGGCGGGATCGACCGCGCGGCACTCAGCGACGCCGATACGGACGCCCATGCATTGGTGATGTCCTGGTTCAGGCAGCCGCACTACCGGATCGAGGTCGATGACGTCGGCAATCTTTTCATCATCAGGGCGGGCCGTGACCCCAACGCCAGCCCGGTCATGACCGGGTCTCACCTGGATAGCCCACCCAATGGAGGGCGATTTGACGGGACGCTCGGCGTTCTCGCCGGGGCGGAGGTTTTGGCCAGCCTGGATCGCCATGGCATTGAAACGAGGCGTCCGATCGAACTCGCGATCTGGATGAACGAGGAGGGGTCCCGTTTTTCTCCCGTCACAATGGGCTCGGCGGTTCGTGCCGGCCGACTTGGTCTGGAAGAGGCTCTCAATTCGGTCGACGAGAACGGCGACGTGTTCGGTGCGCAGTTACAGCGCTATTTCGGGAACCTTGGCTTGGAGCCGATCCCTCGACTTCGCCTCGACCCGGCATTCTATGTGGAACTGCACATTGAACAGGGACCGATCCTGGAGAACAGAGGCGTGCGGATAGGGACCGTCAGCGGCGTGCAGGGTGTTCGACAGTACCGCATCGACGTGACAGGGAAAGCCGCGCATGCCGGGACAACCCCTATGGATTTGCGCAGGGATGCTTTCGTGGCCGCCTGCCGGATCTCTGCCGGACTTTCGGCGGTATTTGCCGACAGCGACAGGCGTACCCAGTTCACGATAGGACGCATGCGTGTTTTGCCCGGCGCGCCGAACACCGTTCCGGAAAGGGCGTCGTTCACGATCGACTTGCGGCATCCCGACCCCAAGCGGCTGGCTGAGTATGGCATGAAGATGTCGACGGTCGCAGCGCGCGAAGCCTCGCCGTGCACGGTAGTGGTCGAGCCGCTCATCAGTCTGGAGCCGGTGGTCTTCAATCCTGGTATCTGCGATCTCGTGGAGCGCAGCGCGCGACGCCGCGGACTATCCGTGGAAACGCTGCTGTCGGGAGCCACCCATGATGCGGCAAACATGGCGACGCTGACAAAGACGGGAATGATATTCATTCCCTGCCGAGATGGGGTCAGTCACCATGAGGACGAGCATGCCGAGCCTGCCGACATGATCGCCGGCGCGAACGTCCTTTTCGACGTGATCCTTGCCCTGGCCGAGATGGCGGACGGTCATACGGCCATCGCGGCCCCGGCCTTGATCTGATCCACAAAGGCCAGCACGGCGGGCGGCGTTTTGGCAATGTTCGGCGTCGCGATGGAGATCTTCGCGTCGAGGGTAAGCCCGTTCGGCAGGATTGGCCGCAGTGTCCCCTTTTCAACCCAGGGCATGGCATAATTGCGGGGCAGGTAGCTGATGAATTCCCCCGATAGGATCAGGATGAGGATTGCCTCCGCGCTGTAGCCCACGGATGCCGCTTGAAATTTCGGGCGGCTCTCGCCCAGGCGGTCCGATTCGATATAGCCCCGATCGGCGAACCGTGCGGCCTCCAGATCGTCGAGCGTCACGTCATTGGGAGCGCGCTGGAACAGGGGATGCCTGTGCGCGCAGTAAAGCGTGAGCGGGTCAGAATGCAGGTCTTCGTACCGGATGCCGGGCAGCTTGCGAAAATACTGTCCGATGCCAACATGCACTGACCCTTCCAGCAGCGCGCTTTCGAGGTGATTGGGCGGCAGGGTGAACARATGGATGATCATCCGGCTGTGGCGCTGCTGAAACCTCCAGATGGTCTCCTCCAGCCGCAGGGTTTGGTCGAACACGATATTGTCGACCACGCCGAGGCGGAGCTCGCCGACGAGATCGCCATGCAGGCTGCCCACGGTGGACCGGAACGTCTCGTGGGCGGCCAGCAACGTTTTGCTGGCCGCATAGACCGCATCGCCCTCGTTGGTGAGCGCGAACCCCCGCCGACCGCGCTGGCATAGGCTCACGCCCAGCCGCATCTCGATCTGGGTGAGGTAGCCGCTGATCGTCGACAGGTTCAGGTTCAGGACCGATTGCGCCTTTGCCAGCCCGCCTGCCTCTGCCACCGCCACGAAGACCCGCAGAAGCCTGATATCGGTCTCGCCGAGATGCCCGATGGACGATTGCATAGTTTGGGAACCCTCAAACCACCATTTGTAGCTAAGATATTTTAGGCCAAAGGTGACTGACGTAAAGTCGAATTTAGCGGCTAAAGAACTCGGACAGATACAAAAAACACTTCCGCATAGTCTAGATCAAGGAAAGTTCATTTCGGCAACGAGCGTCCGATTTTTCGGATCGCTTTCGGCCGGAATATGATCATAAGAGTTGCATCTCTTTGTACGTCATTTACAAACAGGAATATAAAATGGGAATTATGGAAAAGAATTTAAAAGAGACGATGCACAATCTGTCAGGAAAATTCTCTCCAAGAGAGTATCAGGAGAGGTTCGAGCGGTTGCAAATCCTGATGGCTGCAAAATCTATAGATGCCATTATCGTCACCAACCATCAGAACGTCAATTATTTCGGCGGGATCACATCGATATTGGCCGGAATCCCCGGAGGATATGGGAATGTCAGGCCGCTCATCATAATACTYCCGCGAGGCGGCGATCCGACGGTTCTCGTTCAGTTCACCGACTACGGGAACGCCGCTGCGAACTCGTGGATCGAGGATATCAGATCTTGGGTTTCCCTGCCATTCGACACGAGCTTGCTCGAATCCGTCCTGCGCGAGAAGGGGTTGGAAAACCTGAGGATCGGCATGGAGTTCTCTCGAGAACTGCACCTGGGGATGCCCTACGCCGATTTCCAGCAACTGAAATACAACCTGCCGGATGCGCAGTTCGTCGACGCCGCCGATCTGATCTGGCAACTGCGGATGACCAAGTCCGCGGGCGAAATCGAGCGGATCCGCGAGGCAGCACAGATAAGCGCGCGCAGTCTTCGCGAAAACCTCCCCTTGGTCGAGGAGGGAATGACCGAGCGCGAAATCTCGCGCGCCATCGCGCAGGGATTGCTGCGCCACGGTGCCGACAAGTTCAACTACGTCAGTGCGTTGGCGGGAAATGGTTCCTATGACCGGTTCTGCCAACTGCCAACGGATCGCAAGGTGAAGAAGGGCGAATTGGTCTGGTGCGACCTTTCGGCGATTTATCGCGATTATTGCTCTGACATGTCGTCCTTCACCGTTGTGGGCGGTGCAACCGACGATCACAAGCGATACGCCGATTTGGCTCGCACCATCCATATGAAGGCCCTCGCATACATGCGGCCGGGCTTACGGGCGCGCGACGTGATGACGTTCATCCGCAAGGCCTACGAAGACTCTGGCTTCAAATACAATTTCGACATCGGCAGGTGCGGCCACGGCATAGGCCTGGAACTGGCTGAGCAGCCCTCGATCGATGCAGGCAGCGACATTGTCTTGCAGCCTGGCATGACGATCGCCTTCGAGCCTGCAATCCTTACTGACAGCGGCGTCTTCAACATGGAGGAGGACGTCCTGATAACCGAGGACGGCTGCGAAGTGCTGGCCGAGATGTGGCCTCGATAAACGGCGGGAACCGCCACGACAATCCGAAATGGGGAACCCTTGCCGCAAGGCGAGGACTTGAACGAACAGCCGCAGAGCGGCGCAATGGGAGGAAATGAAGTGTACAAAAAGGCCAGCGTATTTTTCACGACTCTTTCGGCGATAGCAGCCCTGATCGGCCTGGCCGGCCACGCCAGGGCGGACACGCTCGATGACATTCGTGCTCGCGGCAAACTGGAGGTCGGTGTCGGCATCATGGGGCTGAAGCCGATTATCTGGCAGAACTCAGACGGCACATACTCTGGCTACGAGTACGACATGCTTCAATACATCCTGCAAAAAATCGGGGTTAAGGACTTCGAGTATGTGAACACCGAGTGGACGACGTTGCTGCCTGGCCTGAAAAGCAACCGATGGGATTTGGTATTCTCCGGTGTGGCCATCACCCAGGAGCGCGCCGCCGGTGGTGACGCCAAATTCACAAGACCCTATTTTATGTACTTGGACTACGTGATCGTCCCGAAGTCCTCGACCTATCAGAGTCTCGCCGACCTCAAGGGAAAGACCGCGGCATCGGTTCTCGGGACGATGGACTCGCTGACGGCCCACAACCTTGCAGACAAGGGAGCATTCGACCAGGTCAAAGACTTCAACACTTTCGGCGAACCGTTCGTGGCCTTGCGCAACGGCCAGGTCGACGCCGTCGTGATCGACCAGACGACGCTCAAGGGTCAACAGGACACGATGGGTGACTTGCGGGTCCTAGCGGGGCCGTATTTCTACGAACCCAAACCAGAATTGAAGAGCGCGGAAGACAAGGCTCCCTACAAGCTCGGCGCCGTGGGAATTGCCGTTAGATCGAGCGACGAGAGGTTGCTGGCGGCACTGAACGGCGCGATCGCCGACATGTACGCCGACGGGACCAACGAGAAGATCCTCAAGAAGTACGGCGTCTGGGACCCGGCTCTTGCGAACCCCTTGAAGTGAGCCGGTGATTTAGCCGGGCAGGCGCCTTCCAGCGCTAGTGCCTGTCCCCGCGCCTCCTATGGATCTGGACATGCAGTAACGGCGCAGACACGGGTTCCGTCCGGGACGAGGGCCGTAAACCTGTCTTCAACGCTAGGGATCGTCAACAGTGATCGATTTCATCCAGAACTGGCTACCCCAGTATCTTCCGCCGCTGCTGCGAGGGGCCATCGTAACGATCGAGCTCACATGCCAGAGCATGGTGCTTGCCCTCGCGATTGGCCTCCTCGTCGCGCTTGGCCGCCGTTCCGGGCCGCCCGCGCTGCAATGGGCGCTCGCAGCCTATCTGGAGATCTGGCGGGACGTGCCGCTGGTGGTGCAGCTTTTCATCATATACTTCACGCTGCCGAGCATCGGCTTGAGCATTCCGGCCTTTTGGGCCGGCGTGCTCGGGCTTTCGATCAATCTGGGAGCCTACCTGTCCGAGGTGATCCGCGCTGCSATCGCCGCAATTCCACCCGGTCAGACCGATGCGGCAATATCGCTCGGGATGTCGCCTTTTTCGAAATACCGAAGGATCATCCTGCCTCAGGCCTTGCTGATCGCCATTCCGACGATTACCGGATATTTCATATCCCTGCTCAAGGATTGCGCGCTTGTGTCGTTCATTTCCGTGAACGAACTTCTGCGCAACGGTACAATCATCATAGCGCAGACCTTCGACAGCATGCGGGTATACCTCGTTGTCGGAGCGATCTATTTCATCATGAGCTTCACCGCGTCCAGGCTATTGCGGCGCCTGGAGCTCTTTTTGACGCCTTCATATCTCAAGGACCGGGCTTCGACCGAGACATCGAGCAGAAGTCCAACGAAGAAAATTGCGGCCGATTCCCCTTCGGGTGCTCGATGAGCATCCAGGATCGAGCTGACGCCATTTGCAGAAATTGGGGATGAAGCGATGCCGAATACGGATCGTGATGACGTGCTCAAAGTGGTTGGGCTGCAAAAGAGCTTTGGTTCCAATCGCATCATCAAGAATATCTCCCTCACGGTTAAGCGAGGGGAGGCGGCGTTCGTGATCGGGCCGAGCGGCGGAGGCAAGTCGACCTTCCTGCGCTGCCTGAACTTCTTGGAGAGGCCGAGCGGCGGGTCTATCGACTTCTTCGGCGACTGGCTCTGCCGTGAAGGATCGTCGGGCCTGGAAATCCGTTCGGAGAGGGGTCTCAGGAAAGCGAGGGCCCGCATGCCGATGGTTTTCCAGCAGTTCAACCTGTTTGAGCACCGAACCGTGCTTGAGAACGTGATTGAAGGCCCGATGGTGGTTCTGGGCGAGTCAAGGAAGGACGCCATCGAAAATGCCGAGAGCATTTTGAAGCGGGTTGGCCTGGCGGAAAGGAGACATGCCTATCCGGCGCAGCTATCCGGCGGACAGAAACAACGGGTCGGCATCGCTCGCGCGCTGGCCATGCGGCCCGATGCCATCTTGTTTGACGAGCCTACCTCCGCACTTGATCCGGAATTGGTCGCCGATGTGCTCAACACGATCAAATCGCTGATCCAGGACGGAATGACCATGCTCATCGTCACCCACGAGATCGCATTTGCCCGCAATCTCGCCCATACGGTCTATTTCGTCGACGAAGGGTGCGTTGGCGAATTTGGGCCGCCCGAACAGGTGATCAAAAGTCCGAATACCCCGCGTGTCAAAGCGTTCGTCGATGCAGTGCTCCGGCACTAGCGGGCTGTCGAAAAGGGCGCTCGTCRCCTGGCGGTGGCCGTCTTCCATTGGCTTGGGCCACACCTGTAGCGGCGGCGACCACTGGTCCGGCTGCCCGCAAGCGGCCGCATGGTCCGCGCCGCGTCATGGATGAAGATCGTCATTGTGCGATGTCGGCGCGCGGCGGCGTAATACGTCGCAACGCTGCGGGCGACGTCACCTCCATCGTGCTAGCATTCCCGGCGCAATGGTGTTGATGGATGGATGCGCATGACCGCCTTGGCCGAACATCGGGACGTCGCCTCCGCTACCTTGTTCCAGCAGCAATGGTCGACCTATCGCAAGATCGTCGACAACGACTACCTGTTCCACCGCGGCGCCTACGCCGCCCTGCGCCGATTGATCGACGCGGAGCGGACGACGCGGTTCTCTTTCCTCGACCTCGCCTGTGGCGACGCCGCATCTTCAGCCGCTGCGCTGAACGGCACCCCCATCTCACGCTATTGCGGCATAGACCTGTCGCTGGAGGCGCTGGCGCTCGCGGCAGCCTATCTGAGGCCGCTGGGCTGCCCGGTCGACCTGCGCCATGCCGACTTCGCCGAGGCGCTTGAGGCATGGACGGAGCCATGCGACGTGGTCTGGGTCGGGCTGTCGCTGCATCATTTCGAGACGCAACGAAAGCGCGACCTGATGGCCGCGATACGCCGCATTGTCGGATCCTCGGGTCTCCTCGCCATGTACGAATGCACCTCGCCGGACGGCGAGACCCGGGCCGACTGGATGGAGGGCTGGGATAGCCAGGAACGGTATTGGACCGCGCTTTCCGCCGACGAATGGCGCGCCATCACCGACCACGTCCACAGCAGCGATTTCCCTGAAACCGTAAGCGGTTGGCGCGACCTCGGCCGCGCGGCGGGCTTCACGCGCATGCGCGATCTCTACACCTCCGAAACCGGACTCTATCGAGTGCTGGCCTTCGAGACCTAGGCTCGCATCCAGGATGTCTTAGTCCCATCGGCGAAGGTCTCAGAGTGGAATTTGGGGGGCGAGTTGATGAGGCCCTCGCGCAAAGCCGGCTTCCTCGGCGTGATCTACTTGATAAGCGCGATCGCCTCTCGAAATCGCGGATGCTGGGCGCTTTGCAGCCATTCGAACACGACCATTTCGGTTGTCACGATCTCCGCGCCATCGCGCTCCATTTGCCTTAGGCCGGCTTCCTTGTTGTCCTCGGTGCGGGTGCCGATGGCGCCGCGCACGACAAAGACTTTCCGGGCCGCCGCGATCAGGCCCAGTGCGGTCTGTTGAACGCAAACATGTGCCTCGCAGCCCGCCACCACGATATGGTTGTCCTGGGGAATGAGCTCTAGGAAGCCGGCTTCGCGACACGCGTCGAAGGACTGTTTGTGGACCACTGATCGATGCCGGTGCCACCCGGGCTGAAATCCTTTCCAAAACCGGCAACGTGCTCGGGTGCGCCAACGCCAATCTGACGGTTTAAGAGGGCCAGATATCCGTCCTGATGGGCCTGTCTGGGTTGGGCAAGTCGACTTTGTTGCGGGCGGTCAATCGACTGAACGTCGTCACTCGCGGCCAGGTGTTGGTCAAGGACGGAGAGAACGTCGTCGATACGGCGGAACTACATCCCCCAGCGCAGCGCCGCCGTGTGCACCGGCGCGTCCCACAGCGCCGTCATCTCGTTATCGAGCAGGGTCAGCGTGATCGAGCAGCCGGCCATGTCGAGCGAGGTGACATAGGAGCCGACGAGCGAGCGGGCCACCCTCACGCCGCGTTTCTCGAAGATTTTGCGGGCGCAGYTGTACATCAGGTAAAGCTCCATCGACGGGGTGCCGCCGAAGCCGTTGATGAACAGTAGCGCCGGTCCCTTGCTGCGATTGCCAAAATCACCGGTGATCGCGGCGCAGACCTCCTCAGCGATGGCGTCGGCGCTCTTCAGCACATCGCGCCGTCGGCCGGGCTCGCCATGGATGCCGACGCCGAATTCCATTTCGCCGTCGCCGATCTCGAAAGTCGGCCTGCCCGCCGCAGGCACAGTGCAACTGGTAAGCGCCACGCCCATCGAGCGGGTCGCGCTGTTGACGCGATCTCCGAGCGCCTTGAGCTCCGGCAAGGCCATGCCTTGCTCGGCCGCGGCGCCGACGATCTTCTCCACCACCAGCGTGCCGGCAACGCCGCGCCGCCCTGTCGTGTAGAACGAGTTCTCGACCGCCACGTCATCATTCGTCACAACCTGCAGCACGCCGTCCGACATCTCGGCCGCCATATCGAAGTTCATCACGTCGCCTTCGTAGTTCTTGACGATGAACAGGCAGCCGGCGCCGGTGTCGACCGCCTGCACCGCGGCGAGCATCTGGTCGGGCGTCGGCGATGTGAAGACCTGGCCGGGGCAGGCGGCGTCCAGCATGCCATGGCCGACCAGCCCGCCATGCAGCGGCTCGTGCCCGGAGCCGCCGCCCGAAATCAACGCGACCTTGCCCGGCTTGAGCGCTTTGCGGCGGACGAATTTGTGATTGTCGCCGAGCGCGAGGATGTCGGAATGCGCTGCGACGAAGCCGTCGAGGCTTTCGGTGAGAATTGTGTCCACCGAATTCAAGAACTTCTTCACGGCAGTCCTCCCGAATGCGCCTCGCTTAGCCGCTGCCCTTGCCGGCGATGCTGGTTATCTTCTGGATGAATTCGTTGATCGCCCGGTCGAGCGCGGCATTCTGCTTGTCGTCGCCGAAATCCGGCACGATGAGCGAGACGTGGCGAGTCTTGCGGGGACCCGAAGCCGCCGGCAGCTTGCCGGGATGCGCCTGATGATAGGCTGCGAGGAACTGGTCGCGCTCGGCCTGGCTGAAATGGCAGACGGAAAAGATGGAAGGCAAATGTCTTGACGGAATGGGGATCGAATAGGCCGGGCTGGAGATCTGCGTGACGAAGCTGCGATGCTTGCCGAGCGCATCGGCGAGCCGCTGGCGCATGCCGGACGGGCGCTGGTCGATGACCTGCGACAGGATCGTCTTGTAGGCGCGGATCGCGTCTTCCGAGCCGGCTTCTTGTATCTTGGCGGTCTTGGCCATGCCGTGCTTACACCAAGACGTCTGCGATGGCAGCCTTGGCCATGGCGAGCTGTGCCGGAGCAACCGAAAGCTCGCGCAGGCCGGCTTCGAGCAGCGCCGGGATGGCGGCCGGATCGCCGCCCGCATCGCCGCAGAGGCTGACCGGAATGCCTCTCTCCCGCCCGAAGGCTGCAACGGAAGCGATCAGCCGCAGCACCGCCGGGTGGCGAACCGAATTGAGATGCGCGACAGCGGTGCTGTCCCGAGCCGCGGCCATCACATACTGCGTGAGATCGTTGGAGCCGATCGAGAAGAAGGCGACGTCGGCGAACGCCTCCGGCGCGATGGCGACGGACGGCACTTCGACCATAATGCCGAGCGGCGGCAGCTTGTGCGCGACACCGCGCGCCGCAAGCACCGCCTGCTCTTCAGCGAACATCGCGGCGGCTTGGCTATACTCCTCGGCGGTCGCGATCATCGGAAACATCACCTTCAGATTGCCGTGTATGGCGGCGCGCAGCAATGCCCGGATCTGTAGCCGAAAAACGTCGAGCCGCGCCAGCGACAGCCTGATGCCGCGCAGGCCGAGGAACGGATTGGCTTCCGCGACGGTCAAGCCGGGTACCGGCTTGTCGCCGCCGGCATCGACGGTGCGGATGGTCACCGGTTTTTCTCCGGCCCATTCCAGCACCTTGCGATAGGCCCTGTGCTGCGTCTCCTCGTCCGGCAGCGTCTTGCCGAATAGAAATTCTGTCCGCATCAGCCCGACGCCGTCGCAGGTCGCGACATCGATACTGTCGACATCGGACGGGTCGGCGATGTTGACCTGCACCCGCACCACTGTGCCCGCTCTGGTCACCGCCGGCTGCGTCAGGAAGGCGCGCGCCTTGCCTTGCCGCGCTGCGAATGAGGATGCCGATTGCCGGAACGTTTCGAGCTCCGCCGGCGAGGGCGAGAGCACGACGTCGCCATGCTCAGCATCGAGCAGCACGACTCCCGTGGGTTTACCCATCGAAGTGCCAAGGCCCACCATCATGGGCACGCCGCGCGAGCGCGCCAACATGGCGACATGGCTTGCCGTGCTGCCGGCCTTGAGTGCAATGCCGCCGCCGGCGCTCCAGTCGGTCTCGAGGAAGCGTGTCGGCGCTATGTCCTCGCCAAAGAGGACGGCGCCTTGTGGCACGGAACTTTCGCTGTCCTCGCTTAGCGCCCGCAGCACCTGGTCGCGGATGTCTCGCAAATCGGCGGCGCGAGCGCGGAAGTAATCCTGGTCGGACGCCGCATAGCCTGCAATCTCCGCCTCCAGCGCCTGCCGCCAGGCAGCGTCGGCCGGTTGCCCTGAACCGATCGACGCGAGGGCCGGGCCGCTCAGCGCATCGTCCTCCAGCATCGCAATGTGGAATTCGAGGACGCCGGCGGCGTCGCCGTCTGCGGCTTCGACAAGCAAGGCGAGCCGGCTGACCGCCTTGCCGATCGCCGCCCTCAGCGCCACCGCCTCCTCAGCCGCACTCGCCTTTCCGACATAGACGGCTGGCGGCCGGTCGAGATCGAACAACGGGCCCTCGGCATAACCGGCAGACGCGGAAATACCTTTAATCCGCATGGCCTGCATCCCTTGCGGCTCGGAAAGAATGGCCGTCCGTCTCAAGCGGACCGGGCATGATCGCCGTCCTCATCGAAATCACGCCGTACCAGATCGACCAGCGCTTCGACCGCCTTATTTGCGCCGTCGCCCTTGGCGCGGATGTGCAGCACGGTTCCTTTGGGTGCTTTCGCGGCCATCACCTTGACGATGCTCTTGGCATCGAGCCATGGGCCRCTGGCGGTCACAGCCACTTCCACCTTGGCTGCGAACGACCTGGCGAGCTTGGTGAACTTCACCGAAGGGCGCGCATGCAGGCCCACATCGTGGGTGATCAGAACCGTGGCTTCGGCAGATGCGGACATTCAGTCGGTTCCCGTTCACTTACGACGGCGACAGTTCATGTGCCGTCGCCACCACTTCCTTCAGCGAGGCGCCGCCGGAAGATTCCGTCGCCGCCATTACCGCGCCCTCGACGATCGGCGCGTTGCAGACGACGATCTTGTGCGAGCGTGGCTCGCCGATCATATCGACCGCCATCTCGCTGTTGGTCTCGGCGCCGCCGAGATCGACCAGGATGGCGACGCCCGCTTCCGACCAGGCCTTGTCGATTGCGCGCATGATCGCCTCGACGCTTGTACCGAGCCCGCCATGGCCGTTTCCGCCGCACCAGGCAAGCGGCACTTCGTCGCCCACCATCTGGCGCACCATGTCGGCCGTACCTTCGGCGACCAGCGGAGAATGCGACACGATGACGATACCGACATTGCTCATCAGCGATCCTCGGCGGTTTCAGCGATTGCGCGCACCAGAAGCGCGGTCGAGCGCGCCCCGGCGTCCATATGCCCTATAGAGCGCTCTCCCAGAAAGGAGGCGCGCCCGCGCAAGGCCTTCATCGGCACGGTGGCCTCTGCCGCCTTGTCGGCAACATCGGCGATCTCCGCGCCCGTCCTACCTCGCACCAGCGCCTCGTATACTGGCTGCAGCACGTCGAGCATGGTTTTTTGTCCGGGCTGCGATTTGCCGCGTGCCTCCACTGCTTCGATCGCCTTGCCCAGCGCCGCCGTCAGCCCGTCGCGGTCCGGCGCCGCGGGCAATTCCTTGCCGAGCGCCATGAACAGCGTCCCGAACAACGGGCCGGATGCGCCCCCCACGGTCATCACCAGCTTGGTGCCGACTGCCTTGAGCGCGTCCGGCAGCGGCTTTGCGGCGATTGCGTCCTTTTCGCCGCGCACCGCCTCGAAGCCGCGCTTCATGTTCAGCCCATGGTCACCGTCGCCGATGGCCTGATCGAGCGCCGTCAGTTCGTCGGTATGCGCCGCGATCGTATCCGCAACGGCCGCGATCAGGCCGGCGAAATCAAAAGCCGCCATGCTTTTTGTCATCTAGGATTCCGCGATTTGCTTGCATGCACATCGCCGCCTTTTACGCCGGAGCGAACATTGTCGCCACAGCCGCAAAGGCTTCGGCCACCGCTAAAGCGCCAGGGTCTGCCACGCCGTCGAGTTGCCGGCCGATATAGGCGGAACGCCCGGCCTTTGCCTTCTGCATGGCGGCGGTCGCCTCCGCGCCATGCCGCGCTGCCCTGGCTGCCGCTTCCAGGCCGCCTGTGTGGAGGATTTTCAGCGCCGGCTCCAAAGCGTCGACCATGGTGCGGTCGCCGATCTTCGCACCGCCGTAGAATGTCATGCGGTCAAGGCCGGAGAGCAGCGCTTTGCTGAGCGTCGCGCCGGTGCCCAGCGACTGCGCCGCCGCGGTGAAGAAGATCGACAGAAGCACGCCACTCGAACCGCCCATTGAGGTGCCCAGCGTATCGCCGATTGCGGCGAGGGTTGCAGACCGGTCGGCAAGTGGCAGCCTGTCGATACGCTCGACGATACTGCGCGCGCCCGTCGCCACGGTAGAGCCGGTGTCGCCGTCTCCGGCCTTCGCGTCGAGACCGTTCAGCGTCTCTTCGAGCGAAATCAGCCTTTCGCAGACGGCTATGATCAAGCGCCCCACGCCCGCGTCTTGGCTCGCCGCCTTGGTGCAGTGACCGGAGGGCCTCGCGGCCGCCRTGACTACTGTGGGGCGAACCGGCCTGGCCGGCGGCCATGCATACAGCCCGACTGGCGCGAGCAATGCCGCCTCGCGCTCCGCATCCAGCCTGATCAGCGACAGCGAGAAGCCGTTCATGTTGAGCGCGGTCATCAGATGACCGGGGCCGATCGTCAGTGTCACGGCTTTCGCAAGCGGCGACGACAGCACCGCATTCGCGATCAGCGACATTTCGAGCGGCGGCACCGATCCGAGATTGTTGATCAAGAGCGCATAGCTGCTGCCGGGATCGAGCCGCGCGGCAAGACGTTCGGCCATGATCGCGACCAACTTGCCGGCGCTCTGCAGTGCGATGCGCTCAACGCCTGGCTCTCCATGGATGCCGAGCCCAAGCTCGCCGTCGTCGGCGCCGAAGCGATCTTCATGCGCCTGACCCGGGATCGAGCAGGAGGAGAGCGAGATGCCGAGCGAAATGATATCGGCCGCAGCCGCGCGCGCCGCCGCCGCGACCGACGCCAGGTCGTGGCCGGATTCGGAGAGGTGCCCGGCGATCTTGTGCACGAAGAGCGTGCCGGCGATGCCGCGCGGCTGCGCGATGTCGGGGAGTGCTATGTCGTCGCCGATGATCACCATCTCGACTGCAAAGCCTTCGGCTCGAGCCTTCTCTGCGGCCAGGCCAAAATTGAGGCGGTCGCCGGTGTAGTTCTTGACGATCAGCAGGCAGCCGGCAGGCCCTGTTGTCGCGCGGATCGCCGCCAGCACTGCTTCGACGCTGGGCGAGGCGAAAATCTCGCCTGAGACGGCCGCCGTCAGCATGCCGGTGCCGACAAAGCCGGCATGCGAAGGTTCGTGCCCGGCACCGCCGCCGGAAACGACGCTGACTTTTGTCTTGTCCCACTCGACACGCAGCACGACCTTGATTTCGGGATAGCCGTCGAGGCGGGCGAGCGTGCCCGAGCCGGCCGTGGCAAGGAAGCCGTCGAGCGCTTCGGTGACGATCGAGTCCTTGCGGTTGAAAAAGTGCTTCATGGATTTCGTCCAGTCCGTATCTGCCATTCGTCAATTTGTAGGCGTCTGCGGTGATCGCGCCGGCTACATCAATCTCTGCCCGTCCGAGCCGAAATAGAGCGGCGAGCGGTAGCGGATCGTCACATTGTCCCCCTTGGCGAGCGGCGTGTCGGGATCGGTCAGCGTCACCAGCTTCATCGTCCCCACCGCCACATGCAGATGGTTTTGGTCGCCGAGATGCTCGACCCAGTCGACGATGCCGTCGGCATGGCCGTTCGCCGCCTTCTCGATCGACAGGTGCTCGGTGCGGGCGCCGATCGTTTTCGTTCCGGTCGGCGCGCCGCCGTCGGGCAGCAGCCCCGCCGGCAAGAGGTTGATTGCGGGCTGGCCGAGGCGGGCCGCGACATGAAGGTTCGCCGGCTCCGAATAGATGGTGCGTGGCGAACCGATTTGCACCAGCACGCCGTTGGACAGGATGCCGATCCGGTCTGCCATGGTCATCGCTTCGATCTGGTCGTGCGTGACATAGAGCATGGTTGCACCGAGCTCGGACTGGATCCGCTTCAGCTCGAGTCGAAGATTGGAGCGCAGCTTGGCGTCGAGCGACGACAGGGGCTCGTCCATCAGGTAGATTGCGGGCCTCCGCACCAGTGCGCGGCCGATGGCGACGCGCTGCATCTCGCCGCCCGACAACCTTGTCGAGCGGTTTTGGAGCTTATGGTCTATGCGGACCATGCGCGCTACTTCCTCGACGCGGCGGCGGATCGCCTCTTCGGGGAACCGCCGCGCCGGCGAGCGCAGCGGGAAGGCGAGGTTGTCGTAGACCGAAAGATGCGGATAGAGCGAATACTGCTGGAAGACGAAGGCCGTGTCGCGCTCGGCCGGCGACAAAACCGTCGCATCGCGACCGGCAATGTAAACCGTGCCGCTATCCGGCCGCTCGAGCCCGGCGATCAGCCGCAGCGTCGTCGTCTTGCCGGCGCCGGTCGGGCCGAGCAGCACGACGAATTCGCCGTCCTTGATGTCAAGGTCGAGATTGCGGACCGCGACCGTCTCGCCAAAGCTCTTGGTCACATTGTGGACGTGGACGTCAGCCATGGCGCGCCTCCGCTGACTGATCATGCATGGCGGTCTTCACCGCGCGGCCTGAGCCTTTCTCGAATAGCGAGAGCCTGGCGCTGCTCAATGCCAATCCGACCTGTTCGCCGGGATTCAAATGGATGCCTGCTGGTACACGGGCCTTGATGATACCCTCCGCTGTATCCACTGCGACAATCTGCGTGGTGCCGAGATATTCGGTCCCGTAGATCGCGCCGCGCAGCTTGGAGCCGTCGTCGAAGCGGATGTGCTCCGGACGGATGCCGAGCGCCATGTCGGCGGGTGCTACGTCCTCGCGTACTTCCGGGACCGCCACTCTGGCCCCCTGCACGACAATTTCCTTCGCGCCCTTGGCAAGGCCGCCGGCGAAGCCGAGAAAATTCATCGGCGGCGAGCCGATAAAATCGGCCACGAACATCGTCGCTGGCCGGTCATAGATTTCGCGTGGGCTTCCGAACTGCTCGATGACGCCGTGGTTCATCACCGCGATCTTGTCGGCCATCGACATGGCCTCCATCTGGTCATGCGTGACATAGACCGTTGTGGCGTGGATGCGGTTGTGCAGCTCGCGCAGTTCATGGACCATCAAATCGCGGAATTCGGTATCAAGGGTCCCAAGCGGCTCATCCATCAGGAAGCATTTCGGCCGCCGCACGATGGCTCGACCGAGCGCCACGCGCTGGCGGTCGCCGCCGGCAAGGCCGGAGACCGATCTGTCGAGCAGATGGTCGATGCGCAATAGTTTCGCCGTCTCTTCGACGCGCGCGCGGATCTCGGCCGACGGCATGCCTTGCGCGAGCAGCGGGAAGCCGATGTTCCTGCGCACATTCATATGCGGATAAAGCGCGAACAGCTGGAAGACGAAGGCGATGTCGCGCTCGCGGGCGCGGCGCATCGTGACGTCCTCGCCGCCGAGCAGGATCTTGCCGCCGGTCGGCAGTTCGAGGCCGGCGATCATCCTCAGCGTCGTCGTCTTGCCGCAGCCCGACGGCCCAAGCATGACGAAGAACTCGCCGTCCTCGACGACGAAGTTGGAATCCCGCACCGCTACGAACTCGCCGAAGGCTTTCCTCAGGTTCTGAACACGGATCTCGGCCATGGCTATTCCGGAAATTTCGAGACGATGACGAACATGGCCGTGCCGAACAGCATGGTGATGAAGGAATAGCTGTAGAGCGACAGCGCGAAGGGCTGGAGCAGCATCAGGAAGCCGACGGCGATGATCGCTGTCGCGATGTTTTCCATCAGGCCGCGCCTTGCCCAGATGGGCCAGCGGGATTTACGTTTTGCAGGCTGGATCGTGCTCATTTGCGCACCGCGCCGAAGGTTATGCCGCGCAGCAATTGCTTGCGGAGCAGGATGGTGAAGACGAGGATCGGCACCAGGAAGATCGTCGTGCCCGCGGCAACCGCCGGCCAGTCCTGTCCGCCTTCGCCGATGATAGTCGGGATGAAGGGCGGCGCGGTCTGCGCCGTACCGGAGGTCAAGAGTGCCGCGAACGCATATTCGTTCCAGGCGAAGATCAGGCAGAAGATGGCGGTCGCGGCGATGCCGGTGGTCGCCTGCGGCAGCACGGTGCGCCAGAAGGCCTGCAGCCTTGTATAGCCGTCGATCATCGCCGCTTCCTCATATTCGCGCGGGATCTCGTCGATGAAGCCTTTGAGCAGCCAGACGGCGAGCGAGACGTTGACCGCGGTGTAGAGCAGGATCATGCCGAGCGCGGTGTCGGAGAGGCCGAGCTCGCGATACATCAGGTAGATGGGAATGGCGACCGCGATCGGCGGCATCATGCGCGTCGACAGGATGAAGAACAGGAGGTCGTCCGCGAGCGGCACCTTGAAGCGCGAGAAGCCATAGGCCGAGAGAGTGCCGAGGAACACCGCGCAGAAGGTCGAGCCGAAGGCGATGATCAGCGAGTTGACGAAGCGCGGCAGGAAGTTCGACGGGCCGGCGATCACCATGTTGTGCTTGCGCGCAGTCTCGTCGCAGAGCCCGGTCGCCGGCCCGAGCGAGTTGATGTACTCCGGCGTCTGTCTGGTGCGGGTGGTGAACAGGTTGCAGTAGCCTTCGAGGCTCGGCTGGAAGACGATCTTTGGCGGATAGGCGATCGAATCCGGCGGCGTCTTGAAGCTGGTGGCGAAAATCCAGAGCAGCGGCACGATCGAGATCAGCGCATAGGCGACGACGATCGCGCCGGCGATCCGCTTCGAGCCCGCCGAAGGCGCAACGACTGAGTGGGCGGTGGTCAGGCTCATCTCTGCTTCACCTTGTTGAGTGCCTTGACGTAGATGTTAGCCAGCCCGAATACGGCGACGAACAGGATGATGGCGAAGGCGGACGAATAGCCGGTGCGCCAGCTCTCGAAGGCCTGCCGCTTCAACGTGATCGAGGCGAGCTCGGTGGTCGAGCCAGGGCCGCCGCCGGTGAGCAGATTGACCATGTCGAACATCTTGAAATTCTCGATGCCGCGGAACAGCACCGCCAGCATGATGAAAGGCAGCGCCATAGGCAGCGTGATCGACCAGAACTGCCGCCAGTTGGAGGCGCGGTCGACCTCGGCCGCCTCGTATATGTATTCGGGGATCGAGCGCAGGCCTGCGAGGCAGATCAGCATCACATAAGGCGTCCACATCCAGGTGTCGACGATGATGATCGCCCAGGGCGCCAGCTGAACGCTGCCCAGCATCTCGAAGGAGGAAGGTGGCAGGCCGGTGAAGAAGGCGACGATGTAATTGAAGAGGCCGGTCTGCGGCTGGTAGAGGAAGCGCCAGAAATTGCCGACCACTGCCGGCGATAGCATCATCGGGACCAGGATGATGGTGGTCCAGAAGGCGTGGCCGCGGAACTTGCGGTCGATCAGCCAGGCCAGCGTGAAGCCGATCACCGTCTCGAGCAGGATCGTCCAGAAAACGAAATGCGCCGTCGCCTGCATGGCGATCCAGATGTCCTGGTCGCCGAGGATGCGTTGGTAATTGGCCAGTCCGAGATTTTTCACGGCCTCGTTTGGGCGGTTGGCGCGATAGTTGGTGAAGGAAAGGTAGATCGCCCAGAACAGCGGGAAGATGTTGATGGCGAGCAGCAACACGATCGTCGGCGAGATGAATAGCCAGGCGAGGCCCTTGTCACTGATGCCTCGGATCCTGCCGGCCAGCGGCTCGGGAGTGGCCCGGGCAACGTTGTCCGCGGTCCGATTGAGCATGGTTAGTCCTGCTTCGGTCACTTGGATGTCTCGACGCTGAAATCTATCTCAACTGCGTCCCGTGCCAAGGCGGCACGGGACGCTGCGGTCTGGCTCGGGAGGAGCCGTTCACATCTTGCCGTCGTCCTGGAACACCTGGGTCCAGTCCTTGACCAGATTGTCGAGCGCTTCCTGCGCGGTGCCCTGGTCRGCCACGACATAGTCGTGGACGCGCTTCTGCATGGCCTGCAACAACGTGGCGTAGCTTGGCTCGGCCCAGAAGTCCTTCACCATCTGCATCGATTGCAGGAAGTCAGGGGCGAACGGCGCGCTTTTCGGGAAGGATGGGGCCTCGACGACCGCTTTCAGCGCCGAGTAACCGCCGATCTCCCACCACTTCTGCTGAACAGCCGGCTGCGCGAACCACTTGATGTACTTCAGCGCGGCGTCTTTGTGATCCGAATACGAGACCACCGAGATACCCTGGCCGCCGAGCTGGGTGAAGTGGCCCATCGGGCCGGCGGGGTTGGCGAAGAACCCGATCTTGTCGCCACCGACATTGGGATCCTTGTAGAGGCCGGGGAAGAACGCGAACCAATTCATCTGCATGGCCACTTGGCCCGATTTGAAGGCATCAAGTCCTTCCGACATGTAGGCGTCGGTCATGCCGGGCGCGGTACAGCATTTGTAAAGATCTTTGTAGAAATCGAGGCCCTTCGCCGAGTCCGCCGAATTGACGAACCCTTTCATCTCGTACGGCTTCTTCGGATTCTCGTATTCGAAGCCGTAGTCATAGAGGACGTTCGTCACCCCCATGGTAATGCCTTCGGAGCCCCGTTCCGTGAAGATGTAGGCGCCGTAGACCTTCTTGCCGTCGATATTTCGGCCCTGGAAAAACTGGGCGATCTGTTTCAGCTCGTCATACGTCTTCGGCGGAGCGAGATCCCGGCCGTACTTCTCCTTGAACTCCTTCTGGATCTCGGGCTTGGAGAACCAGTCCTTGCGGTAGGTCCAGCCAACCGCATCGGCCATGGCCGGCAGGGCCCAGTAGTTGGGCGTGTTCTTCGGCCACTCCGAATAGCCAAGCACGGTCGCTGGCTCGAAGTCGTCCATGCTGATCTTCTCCTTGTCGAAGAAGTCGTTCAGCTTGACGTAATGGCCGTTCTCGGCGGCGCCGCCGATCCACTGACTGTCGCCGATGATCAGGTCGCACAGCTTGCCGTGCGAGTTCAGCTCGTTGAGGAAGCGGTCTGCGTAGCTCGTCCACGGCACGAACTCGAATTTCATGCCGATGCCGGACTGCTTGGTGAAGTCCTTGGACAGTTCCACGAGAGCGTTGGCCGGGTCCCAGGCCGCCCAGCAAAGCGTCAGGTCTTCCGCATGCGCGGCGTTYGAGACGGCTGTCGACGCAATCGTCGCCGAGGCCAGTCCCAACGCCAGTTTCAAGGTCGATTTCATGCCTTACCTCCCATTTGCGAAACGCGTCCGGATGACGGTTTCAAGAGCCCTCAACCCCCGCTCCTCCGAGGGTCTGAACATGACGCGCGATGCGCAGTCGATGTTTAGTAGTTTGTTTAGTAATGCCATTTTTACTAAACAAGGCAAGCGAATTCGTTGCTGCGCCGCAGCATGGCGAAGTCGACATTTGAAATCATTGGGAAATGGCTGACCGTTGCCTGTCCGGCGGGTCGCGCCACGTTCGACGGGAGTTCCCCCCCGTGCCCCCCAACGCTGTGCAGTGGGTTGGGTCGAGAGCGCCCTTGGCGAACCTCGATTAGGTAACGACCTTGATGTCTAGCTGTGAGCTCCGCTGAGCCTCCGGTGTAGGTCAGTCACGACCCCGACCCGGCAAGTTGTACGTCTGCGGCCCCGAAGCAGACAAAGAGCAACTCCGCCGCTGAGCGTGGATAGAATCCCTATCGGCGGTCTGCCGGATCGCTGTTCGAAAATCAGTGGCGGAACCGTGCGGAACGATACGGGAAGGTCTCTGATTTCTTCCCGTAAAAAAGGCAATAAAATCAATAGCTTATATACACCCTCCGGGCCCACCAGAATATTGCATTAACATATTGAAATTGTTGTGTTTTTTGATCATGCCTACAACATGGACTCGAACCCCCTCTAGGCAACTGGCATCGATGAGGTGGTTTGTCGAACGTGAGAAATGCGGCGATCATCGCCGCATACATCAAAATCCATAAAACAATGCCAACGATTGCCGATCGCCGGGAACTGCTTCAAATCTCGGCGCCCGAGGGGCTGCCGGTGACTGTCCGCTATCGGGGTCAGATCGGGACGATGCTGGCCAGAACCTGAACGTCGCTTATAAAAACCGAGCTTCGAAGCTCCAGTCCGCAATCGGCCCCGCCTCAGTCATTCCAAACTCATTGGCCGCATCTGGCGCGAGTGCGCCTCGTAGCAGCCTAAGGCTTATATTCGCACAGATGTTCGACGCCGAGCTGAAAGGCTGACTCCTGACAGCCTTACGCTTTGCCGAGAAAAATTCCAAAGCCAGCCGCAGAATTGGAATAATGTAACTCTACAGATTTAGTGGAATGATGTCCGATGGCCGCCTTTGCATAACGACCCGCACTCAAGGGTCAAGGCAGTTTGGTGCCATAGGAAAAGGCAGGCATGGTCCACGAAATCCCCGATCGCATCAAGGTGCTGTGGTTCCTGCCGACCCACGGCGACAGCCGCTATCTCGGAACAGCAGAGGGGGGCAGGGCGGTCGATCTCGATTATCTGACTCAGGTGGCGCAGGCGGCCGACACGCTTGGCTATTATGGTGTCCTGTTGCCGACCGGCAGATCGTGCGAGGATTCCTGGGTCGTCGCATCGGCGTTGGCGCCGCTTACGAAGCGGCTGCGGTTCCTGGTCGCAGTGCGGCCCGGCCTGCAGTCGCCGACACTCGCCGCGCGCATGACGGCGACGCTCGATCGCATCTCCAACGGACGGCTGCTGATCAATGTCGTTACCGGCGGCGACCCGCTGGAGAACAAGGGCGACGGCATCTTTCTGTCGCATGCCGAGCGCTACGAGGTGACGCAGGAATTCCTGCAGGTGTACAAGCGGCTGCTCAGCGGCGAGACGGTTGAACACCAGGGCCGGCATTTCCGAATCGAGGATGGCCGACTGCTGTTCCCGCCGGTCCAGACGCCTTATCCGCCGCTCTATTTCGGCGGCTCGTCCGATGCCGGGTCGGCAGTGGCTGCACAGGAGATCGATAAATACCTGACCTGGGGCGAGCCGCCCGCCGAAGTCGAGCGTAAGCTCGACAGCGTGCGCAAACTCGCCCAAAAGGCCGGCCGCAAGCTTTCCTTCGGCATCCGCCTGCATGTCATCGCACGCGAGACCACTGAAGAGGCCTGGGCGGCGGCCGACAGGCTGATCAGCCGGCTCGACGACGCCACCATCGCCTCGGCGCAAAAAGTGTTCTCGCGCATGGACTCGGTCGGCCAGGCGCGGATGAGCGCGCTGCATGGCGGCGACCGGTCGAAGCTCGAGATCGCGCCGAACCTGTGGGCCGGCGTCGGCCTGGTGCGCGGCGGCGCCGGCACGGCGCTGGTCGGCGATCCTGACACGATCGCGGAACGCATCGACGAGTACCGGCGGCTCGGCATCGACACCTTCATCTTGTCGGGCTATCCGCATCTCGAAGAGGCTTATCGGTTCGGCGAATTGGTGCTGCCGAAGCTGCCGACCGCCCACCCGGTCAAGACAACGGGCTCTTCCGTCAACACCGGTCCGTTCGGTGAGACCATCGCCGGCGACCATCGTCCGAAATCGCTCGCCAGCGCCTCGTGAACGCGCTGCCGCCTCGGTCGCGGAACCACGTCGTCGTTCTCGGCGGCGGCTTCACCGGCGCGGCAGTGGCCTGGCACCTTGCTCGACAGCCTGCGCGCCCCTCGATCACCGTGATCGAGCCGCGTCCATTCCTCGGCGGCGGGTTGGCCTATTCCAGCGAGGAGCCATCGCACCGCGTCAACGTGCCGGCAGTCAGAATGAGCCTAGTGCCCGACGATCCCGAACATTTCCAGCGCTGGCTGAGTCTTAGCGGGGAAGTGGAGCGCGACCCAGAAGCCGTCTGGCGCAATGGCGACATCTTTCCGAGGCGGCGTGTGTTCGGCCGCTATGTCGCCGAACAAGTTGCGTCCTTTGTAGATGCTGGCGCCGTTCGTCACTTTCGGGACCAAGCCCAAGGGGTGAGGCGCAACGGCAGGGGCTGGACAGTCATCACCTCCGGCCAGCAAGTTGCCGCGGACGCCATCGTTCTCGCCATGACGCACCCGTCGCCCGATGTTCCAGTTCCCCTGAAGCCGATTGCCGCAGCGCGCGGCTTCGTTGCCGATGTCTATGCCCCGGATGCACTTGGTTCGATCGCTGACGAGGCATCCGTGCTGATCGTTGGCTCCGGTTTGACTTCGGCCGACGCCGTCGCAGAGCTTGACCGCCGCGGTCATCGCGGTCGCATTCTGGCAATGTCGCGTCATGGGCTGCGCTCGCGTGGCCATCCGGAAGTACGCGGCACGCCTTTTGGCGACTTCGTCTCGGCGCCTGCCGACACGGCGCTCAGCTTGCTTGAAAATGTTCGTACGACACTCGCCAGGGCAGACGCGGCAGGCATTGACTGGCAGGCAGTATTCGACCAGTTGCGATTGCAGGGACCGGTGCTGTGGTCGGCGCTTTCTCCGGGCGAGCGGACGCGCCTTGTGCGCTGGCTGCGCGCCTTCTGGGATGTGCATCGCTTCAGAATCGCGCCGCAGGTAGAGAGCGTGCTCGAGCGTCGCCGTACCGAGGGCACATTCGACAACATCGCGGCAAGCCTTGTGACCTCGAGGGTGATCGCAGATCGTTTGGCCGTCAGCGTGCGGCGGCGAGGGCAGAGGCACATCGAAACGATGCATTTCGATGCTGTGATCAACACCACGGGGCCCGCGCATGGCAAAGCGCTTCAGGCCAATTCGGCACTACGCTCGCTGGCAGAGCCCGGCATCCTCCGGATCGACCGCCATGGGCTCGGCATAGAAACCAGTCTCGACAGCCGTGCCATCGGTCCGGACGGCAGACCGCTTGCGGGACTGTTCGTGGCGGGCCCGCTTGCGCGCGGCACCTTCGGGGAGTTGATGGGCCTGCCGGAAGTCGCTCGTCACGCGCAGGCAGTCGCCTCGGAAATCGAAAGCTGGTTCAGCGCGCTGACGGCGATCGATCCCACGCACTGAAACCGACGGCGAATGCCGGCGCGCAAAATTGGTATTTCCGTCCCGACAGCGCCGCGAAAACGGAAAATCCTACTTTGTATATATAATCAGTAGACTAATAATTGACTGCATGTTCCGGCCACGGTCGGATCAATCGTTGGGACAAGGCCAAGCCGGGAGATTTCCATGCCACAGAACGATCGCGACGCAGTCAAATTCGCCTATTGGGTGCCGAACGTCTCCGGCGGCCTCGTCATCTCGAACATCGAGCAGCGGACCAACCATTCAGCCGAGTACAACCGCAAACTGGCGCAGATCGCCGAGCAGGCCGGCTTCGACTATGCGTTGAGCCAGATCCGTTTCACCGCCGGCTACGGCGCCGACGAGCAGCATGAATCGGTGTCGTTCAGCCATGACCTGCTCGCCGCCACCACGAACCTGAAGGTGATCGCCGCGATCCTGCCCGGACCGTGGAACCCGGCGCTCGCGGCCAAGCAACTCGCCACCATCAGCTATCTGACCAACGGCCGCGTCGCGATCAATCTCGTCTCCGGCTGGTTCCGCGGCGAGTTCCACGCCATCGGCGAGCATTGGCTCGATCATGACGAACGCTACCGCCGGTCGGAAGAGTTCATCCGCGCGCTGCGCGGAATATGGACCGAGGACAGCTTCACCTTCCGCGGCGATTTCTACCGCTTCAACCAGTACTCGCTGAAGCCGAAGCCGCCGCAGCCGCTGCCGGAAATCTTCCAGGGCGGTTCATCCCGCGCCGCACGCGACATGGCCTCGCGCGTCTCGGACTGGTATTTCACCAACGGCAATACGGCCGCAGAGATCGCCAAGCAGGTCGACGACATCCAGGCGAAGGCCAAGGCCAACAACCATTCGGTCAAGGTCGGCGTCAATGCCTTCGCCATCGTCCGCGAGACCGAGGAAGAGGCAAAGGCGGTGCTGGCCGAGATCATCGCCGAGGCCAATCCCGAGGCCGTCAACGCCTTCGGCCACGAGGTCAAGAACGCCGGCAAGGCTTCGCCGGAAGGCGAGGGCAACTGGGCGAAGTCGTCCTTCGACGATCTCGTGCAGTACAATGACGGTTTCCGCTCGAACCTGATCGGCACGCCGAAACAGGTCGCCGAGCGCATCGTCGACCTGAAGCGCGCCGGCGCCGACCTGATCCTGCTCGGCTTCCTGCATTTCCAGGAAGAGGTCGAGTATTTCGGCAAGCATGTCATTCCGCTCGTTCGCGAGCTGGAAAATGCGCAAGCCGCAGCGGCCCTGGCCGCCGAATAGACAACACCTTCCGCCGGCCGGAGTTGGTCCGGCCAGCCGACCTCTGTGATCCGCACCCTCCCTCGATGGAGGTGCGGCTGGGGCCGTGCGTGCCTTCTGATGCAGTTGGGGACGATTGGATGCCGATATCCAGCCATGCTTTTGGAGCGATCGAGGCTTCGGCCTACGCGCCGGAGATCTTTGCGCAAGGGCTGCCTGGGAGCCGGCGGCAGGCAAGCAAGGATGAGGTGGAGCCCGTTGTCGCGGAGGGTTCCGCGCCGCTCCTCGCCCTCGAAGGCATAGGCCTGTCCTTCGGCGGCGTGGTGGCGCTGGCGGATGTCGATCTTTCGGTCAGCCTCGGCGAGATACGGGCGATCATCGGGCCGAACGGCGCCGGCAAGAGCTCGCTGATCAATGTCATCAGCGGTGTCTATCGGGCAGACCGCGGCCATGTCCAACTCAACGGCGCGTGCTATGCACAGGTGCCGACGCAGCAGCTGGCGCGTCTGGGCGTCGCGCGCACCTTCCAGAACCTTGCCCTCTTCAAGGGTCTCAACGTCCTCGACAATGTCGCGTCCGGCCTCGCCTACAGGACAAGGTCCAATTTCGCCGGCCAGATCCTCGGTATCGGCCGGTCGCGCCGCGAGCAGCAGGAGCAGCGCGGCCGCGCCGATCAGATCCTGGAATTCCTTCACCTAACTGATGTGCGCGAGCGGCTCGCCGGCACGCTGCCCTATGGCCTGCAGAAGCGCGTCGAGCTGGCTCGCGCGCTCGTCGCCGAACCGCGACTCCTCCTGCTCGACGAGCCGATGGCGGGAATGACGGCCAGCGAGAAGAGCGAGATGGCTGGATATGTGCGCGCCGCGCGTGACCGGTTCGCCACCACCGTCGTGCTGATCGAGCATGACGTTGGCGTCGTGATGGGGCTCTCGGACCGCATAGCCGTGCTCGACTATGGACGCAAGATCGCCGACGGCACGCCCGACGAGATCCGCAACGATCAGCGCGTCATCGACGCTTACCTCGGCGTCGCCTCCGACAATGAAGACGGGGCAGGCATATGATCGGCGACTTCGACTATCAGTTCTTCCTCGAAGTGCTGACCGGCGGCCTGCTCTCGGGTGTCATGTACTCGCTGGTCGCGATCGGCTTCGTGCTGATCTACAAGACCTCGGGCGTGCTCAACTTCGCGCAAGGCGCGCTGCTGCTCTTCGCGGCGCTCACTTTCGTCAGTTTGGTCGAGCGTGGCGTGCCGTTCGCGCTGGCGCTGGCGGTCACCTTCGCCATCATGGTGGCGCTTGGCATCGGCATCGAGCGCGCGGTGCTGAGACCGCTTACCAACAAGCCGCCCATCACCCTGTTCATGGCGACGCTCGGCCTCTCCTATATCATCGAGGGTGCCGCCCAGCTCATTTGGGGCACGCAGGTGCACGGCCTCGAGCTCGGCATCGAGGACGTGCCGCTGGAAGTCGGCGGCGTGCTGATCAGCCAGTTCGACATCTTCGCCGCGGCCGTGGCCGCCGGCATGGTGCTGCTGCTCTCGCTGTTCTTCCGCTACACCCGCATCGGGCTCAGCTTTCGCGCCGTCGCCGACGACCAGTTTGCAGCGCTCGCCGTTGGGCTCAGACTGCCGCTGATCTGGGCGAGCGTGTGGGCTGCTGCGGGTCTTGTCGCGCTGGTGGCCGGGCTGCTCTGGGGTGCGCGTCTCGGCGTGCAATTCTCGCTGTCGCTGGTGGTGCTGAAAGCTCTTCCCGTTCTGGTGCTCGGCGGCTTCGATTCCATTCTCGGCGCCATCGTCGGCGGGCTTTTGATCGGCGCCAGCGAGAAGCTCGCCGAGGTCTATATCGGCGATTATTTCGGCGGTGGCATCGAGAGCTGGTTCGCCTATGTCGTGGCGCTCGTCTTCCTGCTCATCCGCCCCTCCGGCCTGTTTGGCCAAAAACTTGTCGAAAGGGTCTGAGCCGTGAGCGCGATCGCTTCCGAATTGTCTCTCGCCACCAGCCTGCCGAAATGGCTCGCGCCGGCGCTGCTCGTCGCCATCGCCTACACGGTTGTGCCGCTGATCGGCGGCAGCTATCTGTTCGAGGCGATCCTGCTGCCGTTCCTGGCGCTCAGCCTCGCGGGCGTGGGGCTGAACATCCTCACCGGCTATGCCGGCCAGGTGTCGCTGGGGAGCGCCGCCTTCATGGCGGCGGGCGCATTCGCCGCCTACAATTTCAACCTGCGCGTCGAAGGCCTGCCGCTGGTCGCCAGCATCATTCTCTCCGGCCTTGTCGCCGCCGCGATCGGCATCGTCTTCGGCTTGCCCAGCCTGCGGCTGCGAGGTTTCTATCTGGCGGTCTCGACGCTTGCCGCGCAGTTCTTCGTGCAGTGGGCGCTAACCAAATTCAGCTGGTTTTCCAATGGCTCTGCGTCAGGCGTCATCGATGCGCCGAGGCTGTCAATCGCAGGCTTCGAATTCGACGGGGCGACCGGACGCTATCTCTTCGCGCTCACCGTCGTCGTTATCCTGACCTTTCTCGCGCACCGGCTGGTCTCGTCCCAGACCGGGCGCAACTTCATCGCCATCCGCGACAATGAGACGGCGGCTCGCATCATCGGCATACCGGTGCTGAAGACCAAGCTGCTCGCCTTTGCCATCTCGTCCTTCATCATCGGCGTCGCCGGCGTCATCTGGGCGTTCGCTTATCTCAGGACCGTCGAGCCGGCCGGCTTCGACCTCGACCGCTCGTTCCAGATCCTGTTCATCATCATCATCGGCGGCCTTGCCTCGATACGCGGCGCGTTCCTGGGTGCTGCCCTGATCGTCGTCTTTCCGCTGGCGCTGTCGCGCCTCGGCGGCTTCCTGCTCGGCGATCTCTTCGATTCCGGCGTGCTCGACATGAGCCAGCGCATCGTGCTCGGCGCCCTCATCATCCTCTTTCTGATCCTGGAACCGGACGGGCTTGTGGCCCTGTGGGACAGGATCCGAAGACGGCTTCTGCTCGCCTGGCAATCAAGCTGAGCCGGTCTCGGAGCAAGATGCTCCCAATCAATCAGACATCGGAAAATGAACCAGGGCCAATCCAAGTTTGCCCCCTACCTGGAGTACCTCGACCATGACGTTCCTCAGCACAGTCAAGGCGGTCGCCATCTCGGCGGCGCTGGCCGTGTCGGTGGCCTTGCCGGCCGCCCGCGCCGACGAGCAGTATTTCCCGCTTCAAAGCTATCGCGTCGGACCCTATGCGGCCGGCGGCACCGGCTTCTTCGGCGGCTTCATCGACTATCTCAACCTGATCAACATCCGCGATGGCGGCGTCAACGGCGTCAAGCTGACCTGGGACGAATGCGAGACGCAGTATGAGGTCGAGCGCGGCGTCGAATGCTACGAGCGGCAGAAGAGCCATGCGGGTGCGGCCGCCTGGAATCCGCTTTCGGTCGGCATCGCCTACGCCATGATCGATCGCATCACCTCCGACAAGGTACCGCTGATCACGGTCAACCACGGCCGCACCGACTCCACCGACGGACGGGTCTTCCCGTATGTCTTCCCGCTGCTGCTCAACCCCTACAGCGAGACGTCGGGCATCGTGAACTACATCGCCACCAAGGAAGGCGGCATCGACAAGCTGAAGGGTAAGAAGATCGTCGTCCTCTATCACGGCTCGCCCTATGGCAAGGAGACGATCCCGATCTATGAGCTCCTGGCGCAGAAATACGGCTTCACCGTCCAGCAGATCGAGGTGCCGCATCCCGGCAACGAGCAGCAGTCGCAGTGGCTGACGATCCGCCGCGCCAAGCCGGACTTCGTCGTGCTGCGCGGCTGGGGCGTGATGAATCCAGTGGCGCTGAAGACAGCGGTCAAGGTCGGCTATCCGGTCGACCACATCATCGGCAATGTTTGGTCGAATTCGGAAGAAGACGTCATTCCGGCCGGCGACGCCGCCAAGGGCTACACCGCCATCACCACGCAGGCTTCCGGCAACAGCTATCCGGTGGTGCAGGAGATCGTGAAGACGGTCTACGGCGCCGGCAAGGGCAACCTCGAGGACAAGTCGCGCATCGGCTCGGTCTACCAC
>BFBZ01000024.1_pt8 | contig 37847 bp, 38 predicted proteins | sample 1888401 | NCBI WGS metagenome assembly BFBZ01 (sample SAMD00112614, study PRJDB3348) | symbiont metagenome | host: Chara braunii | reverse complement strand
GCCCCCGATTGATGGTGCACCATCCGCCAGACGCCGCCGATGCGCGCGAAGTGATTGGCGGCGGCGAGCGCTGCCCCATCCACCAACTCGATGCACAGAACGTGGCCGTGGTCGCCGTCGACGATCGCGTACGGATCGGCGCAGACGATCTGGGGCCGTCCCGGATTGTTGATGATGTCGCGCCAGGTTCCGATCACCGCGCCGCGGCCAATGATCGGCGACCATCCCGGATGGATGCAGGAGATGCCGTCGCGATCGGCCCAGAGCGCCGCAAGTGCGGCAAAATCACCGGCCGCGAAGGCTGCATAGAAGGCCGCGTTGGCCGCCAGGAGGTCGCTCTCGTCACTCATCATGATGAGGTGGGCCAAGCCGCTGGCAAAATCAAGCGATGTTTGGAAACTCACATCGTTGGCCGGCAAAAACTTGCAAGCTTCTTGCAAGACCCGCTTGCAACGTCCTTGCAACGCATCAGCCGAGGTCCTGCCATGCTCGAAACGGCCATTGTCGGGGGTGGATTGTGCGGAATCGCACTTGCACGCAGCTTGCRGCAACGCGGCGGCAGCTTCGCCTTGTTCGAAGCCCGACATCGCCTGGGAGGACGTGTCCTGTCTGYGCGCAGCAGGACGGGTCTGGCGCTGGATCTCGGYCCGACCTGGTTCTGGCCCGACACCCAGCCGCTGCTGACCGGGCTGATTGCRGAGCTTGGCCTGTCTGATTTCGCCCAGCACGATGACGGCACGGTTCTGCACCTGAAGGAGGCGGACAAGAGCCCGGAGCCAATCAGCGGGCCGCCACTTCACCAGGGCGCGCGCCGGCTCTCGGGCGGCATGACCAGGCTGATCGAGGCGCTCGTCCGTGATCTCCCGCCGTCCAGCATCCATACCGGCCATGAGCTGATGCGCGTCATCGATTGCGGCACCCATGTGCGACTGGTCTTCGCGACATCGACCGAATCGGTCGCCATCGAGGCCAAGCGTGCGGTGCTGGCGCTGCCGCCGCGGCTGCTGATCGATCACGTCGGTTTTCGCCCCGAGCTCGACGATGCGACCTTCGAGGCGATGCGCAGTACGGAGACCTGGATGGCGGCACAGGCCAAGGTCGTGATCGCCTATGACCAGGCGCGTTGGCGTGACAAGGGCCTGTCCGGCAATGCCTTCGCGAGCCACGAGCAGGCTGTCGTCGGCGAGATTTTCGATGCTTGCGACGAAGGAGGTGACCGAGCTGCGCTCGGCGGCTTTCTCGCCTTTGCGCCAGCTCTGCGCGAGACTTTCGCCGTCGGTCTTCCGATGTTGATGGACAGCCAGATGGTGCAGCTGTTCGGCGCGGAGCTGGATGGCGGCGAGCAGCATTATCAGGATTGGGCGACCGAGCGCTTCACCTGCAGCGCACTGGACCGCACCACGCCGCGCGGCGAACACAGCGAGATCGCCAGCCCGATGCTGCGGCGGCCGCTATGGGACGGGCGGCTACATCTCGGCGGCGCCGAGACTGCAAGCCATGCGGCCGGCTATCTCGAAGGCGCAATCAATGCGGCCCGGCGCATCGAGCGCGCGATCGCCCGCGCAGCCGACGCGCCGGTCGGCGCGCGCGCCGGCGTGGCCCTCGACGAGGGACTGACCGGCAATGAGGCCAGCCTCGCCTGGTTTGCCGCCTGGGTCGCCGCGCAGCGCGATGCGGCCTTCGACGACTACCGCCAGCGGCTCAACCGCAGCCTCGCGACGCAGCAGCGGGAGCAAYTGACACAGCTCGCGGTTCTCGGCGCCATCGAGCAGGTGTTCGCAGCCGCGCTGCAGGTGCTCGATGCCCTGACSTTCGACATGCGCAACGTGGCGGTCGAGCGTGGGCGCTCGGCTTTGATGCCGGAGATCCAGAAGCCGTTCCGCGATGTCATGCAGTCGCTGCTCGACGACGCCATCGCCTTCAACCGCACCTCCTGTGCGCTGTCGAACTTTCCGTTCGAGCACCGGCCGCCGAAGGATTATGTGCAGACCATCCTGCGCGACATCGCCGCCGCCTGGCAGGAGTTCTCGCTCGCCGCCAATCACCTGTTGCTGGCCAAGGCTGACGCGGTGCGCCAGCCGAGCGGGGTGTCGTCGTGACACCGGAACCGTCGGGTGACGACCGATGAAGCTGCAGATCGAACGTCCGACCATCGAGGCCATGGCGGCGGCCTTTCCGCACCTCACCCCTCTCAAGGAGCAGCTGCGGTTCGGTGACAAGGTCGAGGTCAACGTCGCGCAACTCGCAGGCGCCGAGCTGGAGTTCTTGCGCGACGTCTATCAGAAGGCCGGTCCCGAATGGCACGCGCGCGCGGCGCATATCGCGACCCTGCAGCGGGCGTTCAACGATGCCGGCGCGCGCTTTGCCGAGAACGAGCTGGAACAGGTTCTGCCCGCGATCGCGCGCTATCTGACCTCCGGTGCCATCCGCGGCTGGATGTTCACGGCCAACGTGGCCAGCCGGCCGCTGCCTTATGTCGTCACACGGCTCGACTACACGGCGCCGTCCAATGACGAGGCCGGCCGCGTCTTCATCGAGCTGAAGGCCAACGCCAAGGGATCGATCACCACGGCCACCTTGCGCATTTCGGCCGGTGACATTGTCGGCCGGACCGTCGCCGAGATCTTCGCCGCCAAGGGCGTCCTCAAGGAGACGCCGGAGTTGATAGCCGCCTATGACGAGACCTCCGAGCGCTATTTCGCCTGGCGCGGTCGCTATGGCGCGCAGTTCTCCGGCCGCGGGACCGGCTTTTTCGCCGATGATCCGAACGCCTCGCATCGGGACCTGGACCTGTCTCTTATACACATCTAGATGTGTATAAGAGACAGCGAGCGCTATTTCGCCTGGCGCGGTCGCTATGGCGCGCAGTTCTCCGGCCGCGGGACCGGCTTTTTCGCCGATGATCCGAACGCCTCGCATCGGGACCTGGACTGGTCGCGAAAGGACGTGATCGTGCTGTCGTCCGGCGGCGGCAGCGCGCGGCTGGTCAATGACGAAGGGATTCTGACCGAGCGTGCGCTCACGCTCGAGGTCACCGGCGACATTCTCGGGCAGTATTTGCGCAAGGCCGCCAAGAGCAATCTCTACGATGCCGAGCAGGAGGTCGAGGACTCCAAGGCGGCGATCCCGAAGGGGATGTTCTGCAAGATTCCYGTTCATCCCTACATGCTGATGTTCCACCTCGATCTGCACCATTATCTCTGGGTGCATGCCGACGATATGACGCCCTATGCCTATCAGCCCGAGCTGAAGCAGAAGCTGGTGCTGCCGGAGGAGCAGACCGACCTGATCGACATCCTCACCGCCGAGATGGATCTGTTGATGGACGATATCGTCGCCGGCAAGTCGGGCGGGACCACGGTGTTGTGCGCGGGTCCCCCTGGCGTGGGCAAGACGCTGACGGCGGAGGTCTATGCCGAGATCATCGGCCGGCCGCTCTACCGGGTGCATTCCGGGCAGCTCGGGCTGAGCGTAGCAGCGATGGAGACCGCCCTGAAGGATGCGCTGACACGGGCGCAGCGCTGGGGTGCGGTGATGCTGATCGACGAGGCCGACGTCTACATCAAGCGGCGCGAGGACGACATGACCATGAATGCCGTCGTCGGCGTGTTCCTGCGCGTGCTCGAATATTTCAACGGCCTGCTGTTTCTCACCACCAACCGCATCGACGATATCGATGAAGCCATCGTGTCGCGCTGCATCGCGCTCATAAAATTCCAGCCGCCGGATGTCGCAGCGCGCCGGCGGATCTGGCAGGTGATGTGCGAGCAGTTCGGGCTGAAGGTCGAAGCCGGCTTGGTCGAGTTGCTGGTCGAGACGTTTCCGGGCGCCTCGGGGCGCGACATCAAGGGGTTGGCCAAGCTCGTCGCCAAATATTGCCACCACAAGAGCGTGCGCCCGACCATCGACGTSTTCCGCCGCTGCGCGATCTTCCGCGGCATCGATCTCGGTGATCATGCCGCCATGGCAGAGGCGGCGGAGTAGAACGCCGCTCTGCTCGCCTCCGGCTGGCGAGAGGTRAGACCCTGGCGTCGACGCCAACGGCCGAAATCCCGTTGGCACGTCATTGCGGAGCGGAGCGACGAAGCAATCCAGGGCCGCGCGCGTGGCTGTGGATTGCTTCGYYGCGCCGCTGCGCTCGCAATGACGCCGTCGCGTTGATGGAGCTCATAAGCTCCAGGGTTGGCAGCATGGCACCAGCACTGCCTGTGCGGCCGTGGTCGAGAAGGACSTATAGCTCCTGCACGAGCAGGAGCTACTCGGCACTCTTTCCCAGCGTCGCCGGATTATASCCYTCCTCGCGCAGCACGCGCTGCACGACGGGSCGTGCCARCATCCGCCGGTAGTGCGCCAGCAGATTGGCCGGCAGCGCGATCCCCGTCTTGTCGGCCCAGAACGCGACATAGAACAGGATCGGATCGGCAACGCTGAAATCGCCGCCGAGATAGGGCTGCTCGCCGAGTATCCGGCTCAGGATCGCAAAGCCCTTTACGACGATATTGCGGCCGAGTGCACGCACCGACTCCTGGTCGGCCTCGTTGCGGCTGAAGGTCGGTGTCGCGAAGATGCGCGCAAAGCCGTGGCCRTGCACRGTGCCGGAAATGTAGGTCATGGCCTCGAGCAGCCGGGTTTCGGTTTCGAGATCGCTCGGCCACAGCTTCGCCCGCGGCCTGGAGCGGCCGAGCCAGTAGGCGATCGCCGGGACCTCGGTCAGCACGCTGCCGTCGCTGCGCACCAGAGCAGGGATCGTGGATTTCGGATTGATGGCGACGTAGTCCGGCTTGAAATTGTCGCCCGCCGGGAGATTGACGATATGGGCYTCGAACACCTCCTCGAGCTCCTCGAGAATGATGTGAATGCCGGTCGAGCAGGAGCCCGGCGTCATGTAGAACTTCATCGCGGCCATCATTGTCTCCCACGCGACATCGCACGTGCTTTCGATGCACGCGGCACGCTTCATGCAAGGATCGGGACAATTTCGAGAGGGACGTGCCGTGGCTCGGCAAGCCGAGCTGCCGTCGTCAGCTTTGCGACAGGAGACGACATCACGGTCCCGCTGCTCCCGTCGCATCGATCAGGGAGTGCCGTGCATGACCGAACGTGAGCCCGAAGTCTTCGTCATCTGTCCCACCACGAGCCTTGCGAGGGGCGAGGCGAAGGCGTTCAGCCTGTCGCGGATTGGCGACAATGGCGAGGCGCGGCCGTTTCCGATCGTCATCGTCCACACCGCTTCGGGKGGCTTCGTCGGCTATGTCAATGCGTGCCCGCACGAGGGCAAATGGCTGAACATCGGCAGCGGCCAGTTCTTCAATGCCGACCGGACGCTGCTGCGCTGCGGCCGTCATGGCGCGACGTTCGAGATCGACACCGGCCTGTGCCACGCCGGCGCCTGCGAAGGCCAARGCCTCGAGCCGATCGCGCTCGCCGTCATCGACGGCGACGTCTGCCTGTGCGGCGTCGCGCTGGTCGAGGATGTCAGTTTCCCTGATCCGTTCGACGATCTTGATGAGACCATGGAGATCATGATCCACCCCGATTGACAGATGCTGCCTGCCGTCATTGCGAGGAGCGAAGCGACGACGCAATCCAGAGTCTTGGTCCACCTCTGGGTTGCTTCGCGCGCAATGACGCTCATGGGGTCAACGGCGTTCGGCGCATCCTCTAAAACCCATCCGCCTTCTTGCCCCAGGGATGGCTGCCGGGCACCAGCTGAGCCTTGATTCCGGCCTTCTCGACATCGGCTTGCGACCTGAAGAATGTTGCCTCGTGCACCAGCGTGCCGTTCTTCGTCGTCACAGCGACATAGCGTGCCACCGTATCGATGTCGCAGAGATAGCCGCCGCCGGGATCGGCGGCGCTGCGCAGATTGCCATCCCAGTCCACGAAGAAGCCGTCACTCGCCATGTTGGTCTCCATTTGGTTCATGCGTCTCAGGGGCGGGCTGATCGGCGACCAGTTGCGCATAAGCGCGCGCGACGATGGTYCGGCATTGCAGYAGGCGCGCATGCTCGGCCTTGCCGATGCTCACCGTCTCGTCGTCGCCGTCGGTCGCGGCCATTGCCGCCTGCCATGCCTCGAACAGCGCCTTCTCGAGCTGATAGATCCGCTCGCTCGCCCGCTCCAGATAAGGGACCGGATTGGCGCGGACATTGGCCTCGTGCAGCGCGTCGAGGCTGAGCAGCGTTCGGAACCGGCGTTCGATTTGGCGCTGCTGCATCCCGAAATCGTGCTCGATGACGGTCATGGTCTCACCTCCGGCACCGGACGGGCCGTGGYCTTGGCCGCGTGACGCAACAGGCTGAGGCATTCGAGCGATGCGGCCATGTCGAGGGCCGTGAAGCCGTCGAGCGTCTCGGCGCTGATATCGGCGCCCTTGGCGAGGAGATGTGCGACCACGTCCGCTCTGCCGGAAGAGGACGCATACATCAGCGCCGTCGCGCCATTGTCGTTGCGGTTGTCGAGATCGATGCCGGCCTCGACCAGCGCATCGATGGCGTCCAGGTGCTGGCCGACGCAGGCGAGCCACAGCGCGTTGTTGCCGTCGGCGTTRATCGCAGCGACCGCCGCGCCGGCGGCGAGCAGCTCGCGGATGATGGCGACATTGCCGAGATAGGCCGCCTTCATCAGCGGCGTGGTGCGATTGGCGATGCGAGCGTCGACGTCATCGGCGGGAAATCCCTCCGCGGCGAGCCAAGCCGCCAATGTCGGGCCGACATTCGCCGAGCCGTTCTGCGCCGGGACGCGCTGCCGCCACGCTTCGTAGCCGCCATCGAGGCTATAGACCTCCGCGAAGCCGAAATCGGAGAAGGTCTGCGCATACTCCTGGCTGGCATGGCCGTGATAGCAGTAGATCAGGATCGGCGTGCGCCGGGTGGTGCCGGAGATCAGCGCCGAGAGATTGCCCTGGGTGAGATGCTGCGCGCCGGTGATGTGGGCGGCGTTGAACGAGGCGCGGTCGCGCACGTCGAAGCGCAGCACGTCGTCGCGCWGCAGCAGCTCGGCGGCCTGGCCGACATCGATGCKTTGGAACGGGATACGCGGTCTCATGGCAAGGCTCCCGACTCATTGCGCGTGCGGCCGGGATAGGCCGGCAGCGTGGTGATGCGGTCGTCGGCCAGGGGGCGGCCGACGGTGAAGTGGTAGAGCGTCTGATGATCGGTGCCGGCGACGCCGAGCATCTCGTGCACGGACTCGTCGAAGAAGCAGCCGATGCCGGTGCCGCGCAGGCCCGCCGCCTCGGCTTCGAGATACAGCACCTGGCCGATCAGGCCGGCCTCCCAATGAAGTTGGCGATAGCGCCAGGGAGTCTCGCGGATGAGTGGGGCGAACTCGGCGAGCATGGCCACCGCAAAGCAGCTGTCGCCGGCGATGGCCTGATGACAGCTCGCGGTCCGGATCACGCCGCGGCTGTCGGTCGGCAGCAGTTGAAACAGCGGCAGACGATCGGGCGCGCGCGCGACGCGTTGCCAGTCGAACTCGGCACGCAGCGCAYGGCGCAGATCGCTTTSGGCCTCGCCGCTGCGGGGCAGCGCATAGAGGCCGGGCGTGAGACCCTCGACGCGATGCACGAACAGCAGCGGATGCAGCCGCGGCGTGAACGGCCAGGCCTCCCAGGGCGGTGCGGCGCGCGGCAGCAGCGCGTCGAGCAGCTGATGGAATGCGGCGAGCGCCATCGTGAATTTCGCATCGAAGCGCTGGGCGCTGCGGCGGCCGAGAATGAGTTCGGCTGCGCGCGCAGGGGATGGCGAGGCGCGCGGCGGGTGGGGTGGCGGCGCGGCGGCCGCATCACGTCCGCCGCCGCGCGTCGCGGCGCTCACCTCGGCGATCACTGGCCAGCGATAGAGCGGATGGCGGTCGAGCCTATTGGCCTGTCCCGTCCAATCATCGTCGATCGCGGTAGCAGCGGGCAGTGGCGGCGGCGCGCCTGCGGCCGCGTCGCGCGGCGTGATCGCGAGCAGTACGTCGGCATCCTCGGCCTCGACGCCGGCGAAATCGCTGGCGCGATCGAGCCCCATGAGCGCGGCCAGCCTGCTGCTGTCGAGGCCGTCGACAACGCGGGCGGTCCAGCCGAGCGCGGCGGCCGCGTAGCTGACGGCGCCGATCGCGTGGCCGAGATCGAGCTGGCAATAGCGGAACGCGCGCTCGCCATATTTCCAGGCCTCGCGCCAGTGGATCGAGGACAGGCCGAGCCATAGCCGCGGCTCGTTTGTTGAAGCCATGGCCCGCCGGCAGCGCTGCTCCAGCACGTGAACGCGGCTGACATAATGATGCAGGCCGTCGCCGAGACCGCTGACATGCTCCGCGATCACATAGGCTTCGGTCGGATGCAAATTGCCGCTCGAAGGATTGCAGCGCAGCGCCCAGCGATCCGGGCCGAACTCTTTCCACGCGCTGAGCCCGAACGACAATTCCAGCAGCAGCGCGACGCTGTCGATGGTCAGCGGCTGCACGGGGGCGGTGCCATTGCAGGCCTCGGCGAAGCTCGTGGCGAGACGGTCTGAGGTCAGCGGCAGCGCCGTGCGCGGGCTGCCGGCGAAGTCGCGGAACGGATTGGGCTGCGCATCCCAATCCAGCGTCTCCGGTCCCGCCGCATAGCGCTTCAGGCTATGCCTGGTGCGGGCATGGTAGGCGAGCGCGATGTCGGCCGCGGCCGGGAGCTCTGCCGCGCTGGACGGTGACACGGACATGATTCCTCACAAGGCGCGACGCGTGTATCCGCGCATGGGGGATGGTCGCTGGGTGACCGGATGCGACGGAGCAAATTCCGTTCCGACGAGCTCCGGCTGTCTCCACATCGTCATTCCAGGCTCGCCGCTGCGCGTTGCCCCGGAATGACGATAGAGAAGCGGTCGACGGCGGATCTCCAAACAAGCGAAGAGATACRCKTGTCGCCGCAGATCGTGTGCGACTTCGGACAGATCCCATCCGGCGCTGTCCGGTTTTCGACATCAGTGCCGGTGCGCGCTGCCCGACGCCGTGGCGTCGATCAGCACGGCGACCTTGGCCGCAATCGACAGCCACGCCTGGTGCGCGTCGACCTTGTGGCCGAGCTTGAAGCTGTCGGCCATGCGGGTCGCGAAGGCCGGTCCGTCGCTGCCATGCTGGTGCGCGATGATCCACGCGGTCTGCCACAGATCGGTCTCGGTGGTCACGGCGCTACAGATCCAGCACCAGCCGGTCGCCTTTGGCGCGYGACACGCAGGGCAGGAAATAGCCCTCGGCGCGCTGTGCCGCCGACAGGCGCTTGTCGCGATGGTCGATCTCGCCCTCGACAACCCTGGTCTTGCAGGTGCCACATAGGCCCTGTTCGCAGGAGGTCGCGATCTTGACGCCGTGCTCCTCGAGAAACGCCGTGACGGTCTTGTCGCCCGGGATCTTGAAGGTCGCGCCGCTGCTCTTGATGGTGACGTCGAACACCTTGTCGAGCAGCGCGGCGGCCGCCTTCGCGGTGAAGCGCTCGATATGGATGCGCTCCTCGGCGAAGCCCTTCTGCTTGGCCTGCGCGATGATCGGATCCATCCACCAGTCGACGCCGCAGATGAACAATTGGGTGTCGTCGGGACGGTCGGCGAGCAGATCCGCCGCTTTCAGCAGCTGATTGTCCTCGCTGGATTCCGTGTAGTACCTGGTATTCTCGGCGAAGGACGAGCCCTCGATGGTGCCACGGAACGAATCCGGCGACATCAGCGCGAACACATAGTGCAGCTCGAACGGGATGGCCTTGGCCTTCAGCGTGTCGGCGATCGACAGGATCGGCGTCACGCCGATGCCGCGCGCGACCAGCAGCGCGCGCTTGGTGTCCTTCGGGATCTTGAAGCGGTTGCGCGGCCGGCTGACCTGCAGCCTGTCGCCTTCCTTGATGTCGAGATGCAGCGCCTTCGAGCCGCCGCGGCTGTTGGCATCCTTCCAGACGCCGATGCAATAGCGGTTGCGCTCGGCGGCGCTGTTCAGCAGCGAATATTGCCGCGTCAGCCCGTTCGGCAGGGTGACGTCGATATGGCTGCCGGGGGTGAAGCCCGGCAGCGGATGGTCGTCCGCCGGGACGAGCTCGAACGAGGCCATGTTGTGCGCCTCGATGGCCTTCCTGGCCACGACGACGGTGTGCAGGGTGTCGGACATCTGACAACTCCATCTTGCGACCCGGCTGATGAGCAGCCGATGCAAAGGGAGGGCCAGCGGTCGGGCGTGTGTCACTGCGCGTCGATCGCGTCCGCCTTGGCGCCGCCGGCGACCGAGTAGCGCATCGGCACCTTGCGGGTCTTGAGGAAGGCCTCGAGGGTTTCGCCGCGGAACGCCGCATAGACCTCCGGGTTGGAGACGCCGATCACCGCGGCCATCTTYTCCAGCACGAAGAAGCTGACACCSCGCCTGATCATCTCGATCCATCTGCGGTTCCGGATCAGCTCGCGCTCMTCTTGCGTRAGRCSGTATTCATCCGCCAGCGCGTCGAATTCYTCAATGAATCTCYTGCGATGCGCCGGGATGACGAGCCGGTGCAGGAAGTCGTTGATGCGGAAATTGGCCTGGCTGCGCGCGTGGGTGAACGGGTAGGTGCCGGGCAGCGTCTCCGCGCCCTGCAGCTCATGGGCGATATGCGCGCGATAGGCCGCGACCTCCCGCGGGTCTGGCGCAGTGCCGAGATCCTCGAACACCAGCGTCGCGATATTGGTCACCGATGGCGCGTAGGTCTGTTTGTGAACCAGGCGGACCTTGTCGGAGAGCGCGCCGCGCATGATCAGCCACATGATCACCTCGGCGCCTTCCATGCCGCCCTTCACGGCGTAGTCGGCGATCCGCATCGCCGTCAGCCTCTCGGGCTCCTTCTCCAGCAGATCGAGAAATTCGTTGTCCCAGTCCTCGTTGAGGAAGCCGGCACGCTCGCCATGGACCTGGTGCGACAGCCCGCCGGTGGCGAAGATCGCCACCTTCAGATCCTCCGGATAGCTCTCGATCGCCTTGCGCAGCGTCCTGCCGAGCTTCCACATCCGCTTGGCAYTGGGRATCGGCAGYTGCAGCACGCCGACCTGCAGCGGGACGACGGTGCCCGGCCATGGATCGCTGGCATCGCCCATCATCGACAGCGGCGACAACAGGCCATGATCGACCGGCTTGCCCTGGAAGAACGACAGGTCGAACTCGTCGGCGACCATCGCCATGGCGATGTGCTGCGACAGGCCGAGATGGCCTCTCGCCGGCGGGACGTTGCGTGGTCCGCCGCCTTCGTCGGCCGCGACATAGCTGTCGTCGATGCCGAGCGCGAASGCCGARTAATGGTCGAAGAAGAACGAGGTGACRTGGTCATTGTAGATCATGAACAGGACGTCGATGTCCGTCTTCCTCACCCAGTCGCGKACCACCGCGAAGCCGTCGAAGATCGGCTTCCAGGCGGGGTCGTTCTGCTTGTTGGTGTCGCGCGCAAAGCCGATGGTGGGCGAGTGCGACGCGCCGATGCCGCCGATGATCCGGGCCATGTCTCCCTCCGCGAAATGCGACGCCGCCTCTGGCTGACGCGCGGCGGCACGTGGCCGGCGAGCCTAAGAAGTTTCCCCGGATAGACAATGATGCTATTGTGCACGGATCGTTTCTCTGTATGGACGCATGAGTCGAAGATGAAGTGGCGGATCGAGGACATTCCCGTGTTCCATGCCGTGGTGGCCACGGGCGGCATGACCGGGGCGTCACGCTCCCTCGGTATGCCCAAATCCTCGGTCAGCAAGTCGGTCGCCCGCCTGGAGCAGGACCTCGGCATCCGGCTGTTCGACCGCAATTCGCGGCGCGTCCGCGTCACCCGTGAGGGCGAATTGTTCTTCCAGCAATGCCAGAAGATCCTCGACCAGGTGTCGGAGGCCGATGCGGTCATGACCGGGCTGGTCGACGTGCCCAGCGGCCGGCTGTCGGTCGCGCTGCCGCCGGCCTTCTGCGAGGAGATCCTCGCACCCAAGCTCGCCGAATTCCACCACCGTTATCCGCGCATCGAGCTTGATGTCGAGGCGACCACGCGTGCGATCGACATGCTGGCCGATCGCTTCGACATCGCGGTGGTGGTCGGGGTGCAGGAGGATTCCGAGCTGGCGCAGAAGGTCTTGATCGGCGGCCGCCTGATCTGGGTGACGAGCCCGGCCTATCTCGCCGTGCATGACATCGGCGACGACATCCGCGCCTTGGAAGCTCATCTGATGATCTGCGAGCGCCGCTACGGCGACCGCACCTTGACGATCAAGCAGCACGGCCATCTCGTCCGCTTCGACGTCGGCCCGCATGTTGCCCGCATCAACAATCCCCTGGCGGTGCGCCGCGCGGTGGCGCATGGCGCCGGCGTCTCGTTCCTGCCGGAGCATTATTGCGTCGAGCTGCTCCATGAGGGCCGGCTGGTCGAGATCGGCAAGGAGGTCGTGTTCGACACCCGCGCCGCCCAGCTCACCGCGATCTTTCCGAGCCGCAAGCTGATCTCCTCGCGCGCTCGCGCCTTCCTGGATTTTCTCGAGGAGATCTGCGCCGAGCCCCGCACGCCTTGATCGCTCCGGCCGCCGCCTTCACGGCAGGCGGTGGAAGGATGGCGGCAGGGGCGCGCGGACCAACTGGCTCAGGTCCAGGGTTTCGCCGCTCTCGGCGATGTCCGAGAACAGCACCTCGACGAAGGGATGCTGACGGTTGGCCGCCGCGCCGCGCTGATATTTCGCGCTCACGATCCGTGCGAGGGCTGCAAGGTTTCGTTTTCCCAGAGCGTTGTACTGGCTGCGAAACAGGCTCTGCCGCCCGCCCGCATGCTCGATCTGTTCGGCCCAGATGTCCATCACCTTGCGGCTGATGAAGGCCTCGACGCCCGTCGTGCCATCCTGGGCGAGCAGGCGCAGTCCATCCATCGTATGCGGCTGCTCGTCGACGCAAAATTGGCTGAGTGACATCTGCGATCCTCGTCTGTTGTCGTGCACCGGCGATCTTGCCGGAGAATTGAGTGCGGTGATCGGCGCATCGAACGTGTAGGAGAAGCCCGTCGGCGGATAGCTTAGCTGCACCTCGCCCCCGAACTGCATGCCGAGCGTTTCGATCAGCCGGGTGCCGAAGCTTCGGCTGGCGGGCTCTTGAACCGTCGGGCCGTCGCGTTCGGTCCAGACGAGATGCAGGTGCTGCTTCGGCCGATCGATGGTCCAGACGAGATCAATGCGGCCCGTCGGGACCGACAAGGCGCCGAACTTCAGCGCATTCGTGCAAAGCTCGTTCAGCGTCATCGCCATGACCACAATGGCATTCGACGTCACCGGGACCTCGGGGCCCAGAATCGAAAATCGCGAGACGTCCGGGTCGTCGAAGGCCTGGATGGAGTTGCGGATCACGGTGCCGAGGTCGGCGCTGGACCATCGCGCTTGCAGCAAGAGGTCGTGCGCGCGCCCGAGGGCCTGGAGCCGCCCCGAAATGGCATGCTGAGCGTCCTTGGCTGCCGGCAGGCCGCTCAGGCTCTGCGAGACGATGGCGCCGACGGTTGCGAGCGTGTTCTTGATGCGGTGCTGCAGTTCCTCGAGAATGAGCCGTTGCAGCCCACCGACGACCTCGCGCTCTCTCGCCTCGATCTCGGCCTTGTCGAGCAACGCCTTTGCATTGCTCTCGGCCTCGGCGAGCAGGCGCTTCAGCCCGCGAATCTCCCGCACCAGAAAGTCCGGGTCTACGACCGTTCCGTGAAGATGCGCTTTCGTGGTGAGATCGATCTTGAGCATGGGCCGAGATGTCCTCGCACTGGATGCCGCCATCGGAAGATGTCGATCAGCGCGCAAGAGAAGGCCGCGGCTCGGCCTTCACTTCGTCCGCAGCCCAAYCCGCCCGCTGAAATGCCTGAGGATTTCGGCAGCGTTGGCGAGGACCTTGGCCTTCCTGACGGCTGCGGCGCGTTCACCGCCAGGCTGCATCAGGCCGGCTTTCGCGAGCGCGCTCTCCGCCTGCAAACTGAGCGCCGTATCCAGCGCCGAGGGATCTCGTTGATCCGGTGCGGAGGAGCCGACAGGCTCGGCCGGCATCGGCGGCCCGCCGCGCGGGGCTACCATCGGACGAGTACCGCAACGATGATCAGCAAGCCGAAGAAGATCGGCACGAGGAGGGGCGGCACCAGCCATTCGCGAATACCGGCCTTGGTGCTCAATTGCGGGATGTTCGACATGCTGTCCGCCTTCTGGTCGCGGCGGGAGCGCAGGGCTCTCAGTCACCGATGGCAGCCGGGGAGACGCGCGGTGATCATCCATATGTGGTGCGTGCGCCCGCAATAGCGAGGCCCGGCCGAAAACTAATATCTTGACGCGGCATTCGCAGGTCCGTTGCGGTCACCCGCGAGCGCCGGCTTGYTCGAATTCTTACTGATTTGTCGTTCCTGATCAGCCGGTGCTGATCAGGACGCCGATCGCGTCAGTCTCAGTAGCGGCCAATTCCGACGCTCACGCCGGGGGCACGGATGCCGATGCCGCCACGGTCGTCATCATCACGACGCTCGCGCCGGCCATAGCCATAGGCGCCGCGATCTTCGCGGACGATCGTGCGGTGTCCGCGGTCTTCGCGCCAGCAGCGGCCGTTCTCGGTGCAGACCATGCGAACCTGCTGGACGCTGTTATCTGGGACACCCGACAGGCCCGCTGTGAGCGGCGCAGCCGAGGCGGCTGCAGTCAACAATGTCGTCACAGCGGCGGCGAGAGTGATCGTGAGAGCCTTGATGGCCATGATGGATCTCCAGGGGGGGACGTGTCACAGGGGTGATATGTCATGGAGCCAATAGGCTCGCGGCCGCATGGTTCCCAGGGCCCGGAATTTCGTTGTCGCGCACGTCAAGCGCCAAGCGGTCAGCGCAGCCGGTGACTCTCGCGCGGAAGCGGTTTATTGAGCGCGGCTCCGGATTGACGCGTCAGGTGAGAGGGGGCCGGTGATGACTCTTCGCGAGCAGTGGGAAGACCAGGCCAGCGCGTGGCTGGCCTGGGCGAGGGCGCCAGGTCACGACAGCTTCTGGCGTCATCATGGCGAGCAGTTCAACCGCCTGCTGCCGCCGCCGGGTGYCCTCACGCTGGACATCGGCTGCGGCGAGGGCCGGCTCTCCCGGCAGCTCACGGCCGGCGGCCACAGAGTGGTCGGCCTCGATGCCTCGCCGTCCCTCATCGCCGCGGCGAGGCAGGCCGACCCGTCGATCGCGGTCATTCGCGCCGATGCGGCCGCGCTGCCGCTGGCCGAYGCGTGCGCCGATCTCGTCATCGCCTTCATGTCGCTGCARGATGTCGATGCGATGCCGGCCGCGATCGGCGAAGCGGCGCGGGTGCTCCGGCGCGGCGGCCGCTTCTGCATGGCGATCGTCCATCCRCTGAATTCGGCCGGGCGGTTCGAGAGCCCGGCGCCGGATGCGCCCTTCGTCATCAAGGGAAGCTATCTGGATTCCTTCACCTTCAGTGACGCGGTGGAGCGCGACGGGCTGAACATGACCTTCCACAGCGCGCACCGCCCGCTGCAGAGCTATTTCGCAGCGCTGGAGAGCGCCGGCTTCCTGATCGAGGCGCTGCGYGAGCCGTCGACACCCGAGCAGATCATCACCCGCGACAGCAGCCGGCGCTGGCTGCGGGTGCCGCTGTTCCTGCATCTGCGCTGCCTKCGCCCGTAGAGCCGGAACGCCGTCACGCGTTCCGGCTGGATGGCGATGTCAGCCCCGCCGGGCCGCCTCGATCGCGGCGACGTCGATCTTGTGCATCGTCATCATCGCGGCGAACACGCGCTTGGCGACGTCACCGCCTTCGGTCATGGCGTCGGTCAGCGCGCGCGGCGTGATCTGCCAGTTGACCCCCCACTTGTCCTTGCACCAGCCGCAGGCGCTCTCCTTGCCGCCATGGCCGACAATGGCATTCCAATAGCGGTCGGTCTCGGCCCTGTCTCTTATACACAGGCCGACAATGGCATTCCAATAGCGGTCGGTCTCGGCCTGGTCGTCGGTCGCGATCTGGAACGAGAAGGCTTCGCTGGGCGTGAACGCGGGTCCGCCATTGAGGCCGAGACAGGGGATGCCGCACACGGTGAACTGCACCGTCAGGACGTCGCCGGCCTTGCCTGATGGGTAATCGCCAGGTGCGCGGTGGACGGCGGTCACGCGGCTGKCGGGAAACACCTCCGCGTAAAAGCGTGCCGCGGCCTCGGCGTCCTTGTCGAACCACAGGCAGATCGTGTTCTTGTTGTTTGCCATCGGGCTTCCTTCTCTCGCAAATGCAGGCTGCACGTCACGCCGGATGTGCAGTCCTCGGAATAGGCTCAACGCCAGCTCGTCTCGCCTGRCTGACCCAAGGACGGTCCTCGCGGACACAGCCCGACACGTTGCTCGCCTGATCCTGAGATTTTTTTGAGAGCCTKCATCAGGGCTGACCATGGGCACGCGGTCCAGGGCGATCGCTAAGCGATGCTCCAGGCGCGGCTTCCCGGATCGGTTATCGACGCCGGCGGCTGCGCCRGCCCGCCACGATCTGATCTTCATCGAGCACGCCCAGCCGGGTCGACGGTCCCTCCACAACGGTGGCATTGACCTTGGCGATGTCAGCATTCAGCGCGGCGATCTCGCGACGGACTGCGGCTTCGTCCGCCATCTTCTCGATTGCCGCCAGCTGCTTTTCCACCCTGCGCTGCAACTCCAGCGCGGGCGGCAGCATCGAGATCTGCTCGCGCCGGATCAGCTGTTTCACCCACCACAGCGGATCGTGCTCGTCGCCGAGATTTGCAAGCGGCTGGCCCGCTCCCGGCAGATTGTCGAAGGCGCCTTGGCTCTGGGCTGCTCGGATCTGCGCCTCGACCCACGACTCGAAGCTCGTCGCCAGCGGTTTGCGCTCGGTCATGACAGGCCAGCCTTTCGCAATCGCAACGCCGCGATCGTAGCAGCTCGCCGCGGTGGACGCCACGCCAGCCGGTGCSCCGTGTCCGGATGGAACGGCGCCGCACGCTCAAGATCCCGGGCAAGGCAGGCGATCGAGCGCAGCCGGCGTGTGGCGCGCGGCAAACATTTGTATTGCTATTTTTCCGAAATCRTGGTCTTCTCGGCCCATCCCGCCTCGAGYAGAGGGACGGACGCGTCGTCACGAACGTGGAGGTGGGCTGCGATGGACGTGACGGCTGCGCCGGACGAGCGCAGGCGTGACGGACGGCAAAGTCGTGTGGTCCTGGCCTCTCGACGCTGAGGTCTGCGCAACGCGCCACAAGCGCGTTGTCGCAAATGGGGGCAAGAACGCCGATCCCCAGGGAGAGCACGAAGGACACCGTTAAAACCGTCGCGCGGGGAAGGCCGGGTCTGTCCGGCTGGACCTGTGGTGACTGCCGCCTGCTTTCTTTGTTGCAGGCGGGCCACGGGGCCTCAGCCGAGGCCCGGCCTTCCCYGCGCCCTCTCATTGTTCAGGAGGGCAAGATCGCTGCATCACCCGGGCATCACATGCCGCGGGACRAAAGACGCTTGTCTCTCACACCTGATGATGAGGCCGAARATGTCGATCATTTGCCCCGCTGTCGTCCCGGACAAGCGCGCAACGCGCGCGCCGATCCGGGACATAACCCTAGGGAGACGTGCGAGGCACGATGTTCGCCCCGTCTCTCCCAGCCACGACGACCACGGCGTATGGGTCCCGGGTCAGYATCCGCCAACGCTGGCGCGTTGCCGCACTTCCCTGGGACGACAGCGGGCATGAGGCGAGCTGCGGGGCCCACCATGAMKCTGCCGGGGGTTTTGCAGCGTTCACCCGATCGATGTATCCAGCAGCCGCACAATCAGGAGGAATGCCACCATGACCAAGACCGCCGCCGAGATCGAGGACGACCGCCAGATCCGCGAGCTGCTGCAGAACTGGGCGATCTGGCGCGACGCCGGCGACTGGGAGCGCTTTCGCWCGGTCTGGCATCCGGACGGACGGATGATGGCGACCTGGACGCAGGGGACGGGCGACGAGTTTATCGAGATCAGCAAGGCKGCCTGGGCCAAGGGCGTCAACATCCTGCACTTTCTCGGCGGCATCTCGGTCGATCTCGCAGGATCCCGCGCGATCGCGCAGACGAAGATGACGATTTCGCAGCGCGCCGAGGTCGAAGGCGTGCTCTGCGATGTGCTCTGCACCGGCCGCTTCTACGACTTTCTCGAAAAGCGCCAGGGMAAATGGGGGATCGTGCTGCGCCAGCCGATTTACGAGAAGGATCGCATGGACCCGGTGACACCCGGCGCTGTGCCCGCGCTCGATGATGTCCTGCTGGAGCAGTTTCCGGTTGGCTACCGCCATCTCGCTTATCTGCAAACTCGCATCGGCTACACGGTCAAGCGCGACATGCCGGGATTGAAAGGGCCGGAGGTCGAGGCGCTTTACGCGCGGGGGGCGGCCTGGCTCAAGGGCGAGCCGGTGTGATCAATCCGGGGGGCGGCGCCGCGTCTGATCAGGAGCGGCGCAACCCGACGCGCTTGCGACGTGCCTGCGGCCGGCACCGTCTGATCCGGCCAAGCCCAAATCTCGTTCTATGCCCGGCGACGTGAGGGAACATGGCAGAGGCGGCGCGGCAGCCGATCGGGATCCAATCTGTCCCGCGCCGGACCGGCGGGAGCGCTGAGCGAAGACAGCCGGCGGCCGATCGAGGCTGCCGCTGGAGATGAAAAYGCCCGGCCGAGAAGCGGATTGTATACCGARRGCGGTAACTTCGGRCGGAATTACAAGAGAACTTGCCGGAAAGGCGCRTCTGATGTATACAATTCAYGGCGGTTGAGTATACCGACCTGCCAGTATACTAATATATCAGYGAGGAAACGTGATGGCTGCTTCGTTCCCCATGAACGCCTGGTATGCCGCTGCCTGGGATGCCGAGGTCAAGCAGGCTCTGCTGCCTCGCACCATCTGCGGCAAGCATGTGGTGATGTACCGCAAAGCCGACGGCTCCATCGCAGCGCTCGAAGACGCCTGCTGGCACCGGCTGGTTCCGCTGTCCAAGGGACGGCTGGAAGGCGACACGGTCGTCTGCGGCTATCACGGCCTGAAGTTCAGCCCGCAGGGCCGCTGCACTTTCATGCCGTCTCAGGAAACCATCAATCCGTCCGCCTGCGTGCGYGCTTATCCGGCCGTCGAGCGTCATCGTTTCATCTGGCTGTGGATGGGCGATCCGGCACTGGCCGATCCGGCCACGATCCCCGACATGCACTGGAATCACGATCCGGCCTGGGCGGGCGACGGCAAGACGATTCAGGTCAAATGCGACTACCGCCTGGTGGTCGACAATCTGATGGACCTTACGCACGAGACCTTCGTGCACGGCTCGTCGATCGGCAATGATGCGGTGGCGGAAGCGCCGTTCGATGTCACCCATGGCGAGCGCACCGCGACCGTGACGCGCTGGATGCGCGGCATCGAGCCGCCGCCGTTCTGGGCCAAGCAGCTGGGCAAGCCCGGTCTGGTCGACCGCTGGCAGATCATCCGGTTCGAGGCGCCATGCACGGTGACGATCGATGTCGGCGTCGCGCCGACGGGGACGGGCGCGCCGGAAGGCGACCGTTCGCAGGGCGTCAACGGCATGGTGCTCAAYACCATCACGCCGGAGACCGACAAGACCTGCCATTATTTCTGGGCTTTCGCCCGCAACTACCAGCTCACCGAGCAGCGGYTGACGACCGAGATCCGCGAGGGCGTRTCGGGCATCTTCCGCGAGGAYGAGCTGATCCTGGAAGCACAGCAGCGCGCCATGGACGAAAATCCGGGACGCGTCTTCTACAATCTCAACATCGATGCAGGGGCGATGTGGGCGCGGCGGATCATCGACCGGATGATCGCGCGCGAGACACCGCTGCGCGAAGCCGCGGAGTAATCGGACATGGCAGAGCGTGAGAATGAGCGCTCGATTTCCCAGACTGTTCGTGCGCAGCTGACGCTGCGCGACCTGATCCTCACCGGCGCGCTGCGGCCGGGCGAGCGCATCTCGGAGCTGCAGGCGGTGGAAGCTGCCGGCGTCTCGCGCACCCCGGTGCGCATGGCGCTGGTGCGGCTGGAAGAGGAGGGGCTGCTGGAGGCGATTCCGTCCGGCGGCTTCATGGTCAAATCGTTCTCCGAGCGCGACGTGCTCGATTCCATCGAGATTCGCGGCACGATGGAAGGTCTGGCGGCGCGCATCGCCGCCGAGCGCGGCGTCTCCGTGCGCGATACCGAGCCGATGCGCGAATGCCTGGCGCAGATCGACGAGCTGATCGCGCCGGCCGAAATCTCCTTCGACGCGTTCTCTGCCTATGTCGCGCTCAATGCCCGCTTCCACGCGCTGCTGGCCGAGCTGTCGCGCAGTGCGCCRGTGATCCGCCAGGTCGATCGCGCCAGTGCGTTGCCCTTTGCSTCGCCGAGCGGTTTCGTCATGGCGCAGTCGGCGCTGCCCGAGGCACGCCATATCCTGGTCGTGGCCCAGGAGCACCATCGCATCGTCGTCGATGCGATCGAGAACCGGGAAGGCGCGCGCGCCGAGGCGATCATGCGGGAGCATGCCCGGCTTGCAGCCCGCAATTTGCGCCTGGCGGTYAGGACGCGCGGACCTATGGACCTCGTTCCGGCCGCAGTGCTGATCAAGACGCAGACCGAGAGCTGAGGAGACCATCATGCGCTTCCAGGACAATTGGTCGCCCGCCACGCTCGTGGCGACGCGCGATCTCGCGCCGGGCATTCGCGAGTTCATCCTGCGGCCGGACGGCTATGCCTGCGCGCCCTATCCGGTCGGCAGCCACATCAAGGTCAGCGTTTTCATCGCGGGTCAGGCGGATGTCCGCTCTTATTCACTGGTCGGCGAGGCCGACCCGCGGGGKTACCGGATCGCGGTGCGYTTCGCCGAGGATTCGCGCGGCGGCTCACGCTATCTGTGGTCGCTGCAGCCGGGCGCCCGGCTCGACGTGACCAGCCCGASCTCGCTGCTGCAGGTCGACTGGCAGCGYCAGCATTATTGTCTCGTCGCCGGCGGCATCGGCATCACGCCTTTGGTCGGTGCCGCRCAGGCGCTGATGCGCAAGACGCCGAATGTCGCGCTGCATTATGCGGTGAGATCGCGCGGYGATGCGGCCTATCTCGATGAGCTGTCGCCGCTGCTCGGCGATCGGCTTGCGGTCTATGCGGCCGACCAGGCGCAGCGGCTCGATCTGGCAGGCCTGTTCGCCGGCTTGCCGGCCGGCACCGCCGTCCTGTTCTGCGGGCCGATGCGGATGCTGGACGCCGCGCGTGCGGCCTGGGCCGCATGCGGCCGGGCGTCGTCCGACCTCAATTATGAGACGTTCGGATCATCAGGTCGTCTGGCGACCGAGCCGTTCAAGGTGCGGCTGCGCGGCAGCGGCGAGGAGATCATCGTGCCGCGCGATCGCTCGATGCTCGATGTGCTGAATGCAGCAGGACACGAGGTCATGGCCGATTGCCGCCGCGGCGAATGTGGGGTCTGCGCGATCGACGTGGTTGCGGTCGAAGGCGAGATCGATCATCGCGACGTGTTCTTCAGCGAKGAGCAGAAGCACGACAATCGCAAGCTCTGCGCCTGCGTGTCCCGCGCCCATGGCGTCGTGACAATCGACACGTTGGAGCGCGCTGACGCGTTGTGAGGTCCATGGTTGTGAGGTCGGCGTAAGGTCAGCGGCTATTTGTCGGTCAGGCTGACTGGCGTTTGCACTTGTGCTCCGGTCGACGACCTCCGGCCGCTCTGCTCGGCGGCCAGCGCGGCGCGGGCCGCCTTGAGCCGCGCRTCGGCATCCTTGTCGGCGAGCAGCGCGTCGGTGAGGTTGGCGTCTGCGGTGTGCGCCGCCTCGGTCGCCGCTTTCGCCGCGGCGATATTGGCGGGATTGGGATTGGCCTTGGCCAGCGCGTCGGCGGCGTTGCGATCGGCCACCGCCTTCTCATTGGCGGCCAGCGCGGCATCGAGATTGGCGTCGGCGACGGTCTCCGCAGCTTCCGCGGCGGCCAGCGCCGCGGCGGCCGGACTGAGCGGCGGACGCGGCTTGGCCGTGCGGTCCGAAGCTGGCGCCACCGGCCTCGCGCTGGGCTGTGGGGGCGGCAGCGGTTGCGCGGCCACCGGCGGCGCGCTGGGGTGTTGGATTGCAGGAGGTTGCAGCGACGGCATCGCGGGAACGAGGTCGAGCGGCACCATGCGCGCGAACGAACTGCGCGCGTCGCGCATCAGGCCGCCCATGACGTCGTCGAGCGGATCGGCCATTGCAGTCCCGCTTGATGCTGCGCAGCCCAGCACGGCGATTGAGCCGAGGACGTGTCTGGCGGTGATGCAAACGGTCATCCGAGCCTCCATATCCGAAGAGGTCGGCCCAACCGATCTCCTGGCGCTCGCCGTCTGCCTTATTCCGGAAATGCGGGCGCAGGGTGGTGTGATCGTGAAGGACGCTGCCCGACATGCGCCGCTTCTGCCACATTGGTTTCAGGCGAGCTCCTCGCGGACCTGCGCTGCCGCCGCACACATCGCCTGCAATTTGCCGAAGGCGGTCGCGCGCGGCAAATATTTCATGCCGCAATCCGGCGCGACGACGAGATGCTCCGGTGCCACGATGTTGAGACCGCTGCGGATGCGGGCGGCGATCACGGCGACCGGTTCGACCTCGGGATCGCCAAGATCGAGCACGCCGAGCACGATGGTCTTGGCCGAAAGATCCTTGAGAACGCCGAGATCGAGCCGCGGCTGCGCCGCCTCGATCGCGATCTGCTCCGCGCAGCAATCAGCGAGTTCGGACAGGAACGGGTATCCGGTCGGTTTGCTGGAGCCGGGCACGATGGCCGCATAGCCGAAGCAGACGTGAACGATGGTCGGAACCGTAATATGATCGAGCGCCCGGTCGATGGCTTTCACCGCAAAATGGCTTTCACCGCAAAACGCCGCGCAGCCGGGGGATTGTTGCGCACCCAGGGTTCGTCGAGCTGGATGACGTCGGCGCCCGCCCTTTGCAGATCGCGCGCTTCGGCATTGACGACCTCGGCGAAGGCCATCGCGAGCGCCTCGTCGTCGCGGTAGAAATCATCCTGCGCCTGCTGGGCCAAGGTGAACGGCCCGGGCAAGGTGATCTTGGCGGCGCGGCTTGTGTTGCGGCGGAGGAACTCCATGTCGCGCAGCTCGATCGGGTACTTTCGTCTGATCGGCCCGACTACGCGCGGCACGGGCGTCTTGAGTCCCGAAGGCGAGACGATGATGGCCGGATTGTCGGCATCGATGCCGTCGAGCGCGGTGGCGAAACGGTTCGAGTAGCTCTCGCGCCGGATTTCGCCGTCCGACACGATGTCGATCCCGGCTTGCTCCATGTCATGGATCGCGACGATCGTCGCATCGTCCTGAGCGTCGTCGAGCAGCGGCCGCTGGATCCGCCACATGCCCTGCATGCGAATGCGGGGAACCGACTTTGCGAGCATGGCGCGATCGACCAGCCAGTCCGGCTGCGGGTAGCTTCCGACCACGGTGGTCGGCAGAAGATGTCGAGGCATGGTCACCGCGCTGGTCCTCTCCGCGATCCGGCTCGCTTGGGCAGAATGTCAGCATACGATATTATCGGCCTGGCGATACAACCTGGCGTTTTATTTGTTTTTGGACCGTCATGAAAACGGGTCGTATTTTCCGCAGTTTGCACGATGGCGCGCGGCCAAGACGAGGACCAGCAGCATGACGATGCGCCACATCCTGACCCTCAACGCCGGCTCGTCGTCGATCAAGTTTGCACTGTTCGAGGACGCGGCCGGCCCGGTCGAAATCCTGCGGGGCCAAGTCGAARGGCTCGGTACCGCGACGCCGCATCTCGAAGCCCGTTCGAGCAGCCGCATCTTGGCTGATGAGCGGCTCGATCCGGAAAGGGCGACCGATCATGAAGCGGCTCTCACCGTGGTCATCGATGTTCTGCAGCGCGCTGCCGGTCGCGCGACCGTCGATGCGATTGGCCACCGCATCGTCCATGGCGGGCTCGCCTTCACACGGCCCATCGTCGTCGCCGATGAGGACCTGACGCGTCTCGAGGCGCTCAATCCCCTGGCGCCGCTGCATCAGCCCCACAATCTCTCCGGCGTTCGCGCGGCGCACCGGGCTTTCCCCGGCGCGCTGCAGGTGGCTTGCTTCGACACCGCCTTCCACCGCTCCCATCCCTGGGTCAATGATACCTACGCCTTGCCGCGCGAGCTCTATGAGCAGGGCGTCCGGCGCTACGGCTTCCACGGTCTGTCCTATGAGTACGTGATCTCGCGATTGCAGGAGATTGCACCGCAGGCCGAGAAGGGCCGCGTCGTCGTCATGCATCTCGGCAACGGCGCGTCGATGTGTGCGATTCGCGACGGGCGGAGCATCGGCTCGTCGATGGGCTTCACCGCGCTCGACGGATTGCCGATGGGGACGCGCTGCGGGCAGTTGGATCCTGGCGTCGTTCTCTACCTGCTGCAGGAGAAGCGGATGACCGCCGCGGCGGTCACCGATCTCCTCTACAATCATTCGGGTCTCAAGGGCCTGTCGGGACTGTCGCAGGACATGCGTGAGCTGGAAGCGGCGGATACGCCGGAGGCCCGGCAGGCCGTCGATTATTTCGTCGACCGCATCAGGCGGGAGCTCGGCGCCATGGCAGCGGTCCTCTCCGGCGTGGACGCGATCGTGTTCTGCGGCGGTATCGGCGAGCACGCCTGGCGCGTTCGGGAGCGCGTCTGCCGAGACTTCGAATGGCTTGGCATCGCGCTCGACGCGCGCCGGAACCGCGCGAGCGAAACCGTGATCTCGTCGGAGGGCTCGGACATCAGCGTGTTCGTCATCAACACCAACGAGGAGCTGATGATCGCGCGGCACACTGCGCAGCTGCTTGCAGCAGGAGGGAAGACCTGATCCAGCCGGCCAGCCCTGTCGATTTGCCGCTTGCATGTCCCGGTTTTTTGGTATCTCCAGGATGAAACAACAAGAGAGCCTGGGCGGGGAAACGATGGAAGGCAGCGTGGCGTTACGGGGGGCGGACCTGGAGTTCGACTACATCGTGGTCGGGGCCGGCTCGGCCGGCTGCGTGCTCGCCAACCGCCTCAGCAAGGACGGCAAGCATACCGTGCTGCTGCTCGAGGCGGGCCCGAAGGACACCAATATCTGGATCCACGTCCCGCTCGGCTACGGCAAGCTGTTCAAGGACAAGACCGTCAACTGGATGTACCAGACCGAGCCGGAGCCCGGGCTCGGCGGCCGTTCCGTGTTTCAGCCGCGCGGCAAGGTGCTCGGCGGCTCCAGTTCGATCAATGGTCTGCTTTATGTCCGCGGCCAGCACGAGGACTATGACCGCTGGCGGCAGCGCGGCAATGTCGGCTGGGGCTATGACGACGTCCTGCCTTATTTCAAGCGGGCGGAAAATCAGTCGCGCGGCGCCGATGATTACCATGGGGTCGGTGGCCCGCTCCCGGTGTCCGACTGGAGGCACGAGGATCCGCTCTCGGAGGCGTTCGTCAAGGCAGCTGGCGAGACCGGTCTACCGTTCAATGCCGATTTCAACGGTGCAAGCCAGGAAGGCGCCGGCTTCTTCCAGACGACGACACGGCATGGGCGGCGCGCCAGCAGCGCGGTATCCTATCTGCGGCCGGCGCTCGGTCGCAGCAATCTTCACGTGGAGACCGACGCGCTGGCCCAGCGTATCCTGTTCGACGGCCGCCGCGCGTCCGGCGTCACGTTCAGCCAGCGCGGCCGGCTGCGGACGGCCCGTGYCCGCAGAGAAATTCTCGTATCGAGCGGCGCCTATAATTCGCCCCAACTGCTGCAGCTGTCCGGCGTAGGTCCGGCCGGTCTCTTGAAGCAGCATGGCATCGACGTCGTGCTCGATGCGCCAGGCGTCGGCAGCGACCTGCAGGATCATCTGCAGGTGCGCATCGTGATGCGGTGCAGCCAGCGCATCACGCTCAATGATATTGTCAACAATCCGGTGCGCAAGCTRCTCGCCGGCGCCCGCTATGCCGCCTTCCGCAAGGGACCGCTGACGATCGCGGCCGGCACCGCGGGCGCCTTCTTCAAGASCGATCCGAGGCTGGCGAGCCCGGACATCCAGATCCATTTCATCCCGTTCTCGACGGACAARATGGGCGAAAAGCTGCACGCCTTTTCCGGCTTCACGGCTTCGGTCTGCCAGTTGCGGCCGGAAAGCCGCGGCTCGCTGCGGATCAGGAGCGCCGACCCGGCGGCAGCCCCGGAAATCCGCATCAATTATCTCGCCAGCGAGACCGACCGGCGCGCCAATATCGACGGCATCCGGATCCTGCGAAAAATCCTGGCGGCGCCGGCCCTGAAGCCGTATGTCTCGGATGAAGCCTATCCGGGGTCCAAGATCGTGAGCGACGACGATATCCTGGCCTATTGTCGGCAGACCGGCAGCACGATCTATCATCCAACCTCGACCTGCCGGATGGGGACGGATGACTTGGCGGTGGTCGATCAGCGTCTGCGGGTGCGTGGCATCGATGGTCTGCGCGTCGTCGACGCCTCGATCATGCCGGATCTGGTTTCGGGCAACACCAATGCGCCGGTCATCATGATCGCGGAAAAAGCCTCCGACATGATCTTGCAGGACGCGCGCTGACGCAGGAATGAATTCGTGACACGTTTCCGGATCGGCACCCGCAAGAGCACGATGGCGTTGGCGCAGACGGAGGAAATCGCACGCCGTCTGCAGGCGGCAATTCCCTCGCTCGACATCGAGATCGTCAAATTCGAGACGACAGGAGATTCCGACCAGACCAGCAAGCTCTTGACCCATGGCGGCAAGGGCGGGGCATTCGTGGCCGAAATTCGCCGTGCGATGCTGGACGGCAGACTGCATGCGGCGATGCATTCGTTGAAGGACATGCCGGGCAATGAAGAGACCCCGGGCCTGGTCATCGCGGCGCTGCTCTCGCGTGATCCGCCAGGCGACGTGCTGGTCTTGCGGCGGGGGCTGTCGTTGGACGAATTCCGCAAGGATGGCGGCCGTGGCTTCAAGATCGGCACAAATGCGGTTCGCCGCGCCGCCTATGCGCGGCGGCTGTTCCCGCAGGCCGAGCTCATCCATTTCCGCGGCGCGGCCGATACCCGTATCCGCAAGCTCGACAATGGCGAGCTGCAGCGGCTTCCCGATGGCGGGGCGGTCGGACCGGCGGATGCTCTGATCATGGCGCGGTCCGGCCTGGAGCGTGTCGGTCTCTCCGACCGCGCCTCGTTCGACTTCGCAGCCGCCGATATGCTGCCAGCGGTTGGGCAGGGCATCGTCGCGGTCGAGTGCCCGTCCCTGGATTGGGAGACGCGGCGCATCCTCGCGACGATCGACGATGGCGCAGCGCGAAGCTGCGCCGACGCGGAGCGCGAGGTGCTGTGGGTGCTCAATGGGCACTGCAATTCGCCGATCGCGGGCTTCGCGACCATCGACAGGGACCAGATGACCTTGACCGCCTCAGTGCTCGACGAGGATGGCGGCCGCTTCATCGAAGCCCAGCGCGCCGGTCCCGCTGATCGCCCCCGCGAGCTTGGCCGCGCGGTCGGACTCGAACTGCTTGCCAACGGCGCGGCCGAGCTGATCGAGCGCAGCCGGCCGCGTTAGTGCGTCACCCCTTGTAAGCGCGGACGCGCTTGAGCATTTGCTCGACATGGGCGATCGGTGTCTCCGGCAGGATGCCGTGGCCGAGATTGAAGATGTGGCGGCCGCCCGCATAGCTCGCCAGCACGTCGTCGACCGCCTGGTCGAGCGCCGCGCCGCCGGTCATCAGCGCCAGCGGATCGAGATTGCCCTGAACGGCGACCTTGCTCTGCACCCGTTCGCGCACCAGGCCAGGCTCGGCGGTCCAGTCGATGCTGACGGCGTCGACGGCGGTCTCGGCGACATAGCTCGGCAGCAACGCACCGGCGCCGCGCGGAAAACCGATGATCTTGGCGTCGGGCCGCGCCTTGCGGACACCTTCGACGATGCGGMGCGTCGGTGCCACCGACCAGCGCGCGAACTCGCGCGGTGACAACACACCGGCCCAGGTGTCGAAGATCTGCAGCGCGTCGGCGCCGGCTTCCAGCTGYTTGAGCAAATAGGCGAYCGAGCTCTCGACCAGCGCGTCGATGATCCTGCTGAAGGCCTCGGGCTGGGCATAAGCGAGCAGCCGCGCCGGTGCCTGGTCGGGCGTGCCTTGACCTGCAACCATGTAGGTGGCCACTGTCCAGGGCGCGCCACAGAAGCCGATCAGCGCGGTGCTCTTGGGGAGCTCTGCACGGACGCGGCGCAGCGCCTCGAACACGGCGTCGAGCTTCGTCAGGTCCGCATGTCCTGCGAGCGTGGCGATCTTCTCGGGCGTATCGAGCGGATCAAGCCGCGGCCCTTCTCCGACCTCGAAGCGCACGCTGCGGCCGAGCGCGTGCGGGATCACCAGAATATCGGAGAAGATGATTGCGGCGTCGAAGCCGAACCGCCGGATCGGCTGCAACGTGACCTCGGCCGCCATCTCGGGGTTGAAGCAGAGATCGAGGAAGCCGCCGGCCTTCGCGCGCACTTCGCGATATTCGGGCAAATAGCGGCCCGCCTGTCGCATCATCCAGRCCGGAGGCGCGCTTTGCCGCTGACCGGCCAGCACATCGATGAAAGGCTTGTTCACGGCAGTCTCACTCACGCTGGGGCTCCGCAACCTCGGGAACAGTATACCTTCCGTGATACATGGCCACGCGGTTCCGGCCAAGCTCCTATCGGTCGCAACTCGGCGGTYGGCGAGGATTCTGGTTGCCGCGCGGCAGGACCTCCCCGATCTCGGCTACGGAGGGCGGTCCCGGCTGTCGGGGAACACCGCCGATCTCGCTGCGTTGTCCCCTGACAGGGAGACAGATCATGRCCGAGAARTTCAATCCCGCACCGCCGGACAAGCATGCGGTTGATCCGCGCGAAGCCGCCCGTCTCGATCGTGAGACCAAGACGCCGCTCGACAAGGGGCTGATGGACACGTTTCCGGCGTCCGACCCGGTGAGCCTGCAACAGCCTTCGACCACGCGCGTGAAGGGGAACGACACAGACTTGCGCGGTCATGAGCGAGATGCGCCGTCGCTGTGGGAAAAGGTGCGTTCGGTCTTCGCTCGCTGAACTAACAGAAGCGGTCATCCCCGGTGTGTTCGTTGTATGATCCCGTAGTTGTACGGTAGATGCCGTAGTCTTACGGGGCGCTGCAGACGTCGGCGGACCAGCCTCATTTCAGAGTTAAATAAGATGTTCCATGGGACTCTCTCCTGGTCCGGAGAGTCCCGCGGAATGGACGTTGTTGCGACCAGAGTTGATCCCAGCCGCTTGCCGATGTGGGCTGCTGGCATCCTTGCGTTTGTGTGCGGGGCGATCCTCGCATTCAGCGGCTGGAGCGAATGGGAGTGGCGCAACAACGAACTGCGTAACGCGGAAGTCGAGCTCGGCAATCTGACCCGGTCGCTGACGCAGCATGTGGARGACACGTTCGAGCTGGCGGATTCGCTGATCAGGGGCGTGGTCACCGCTCTGGAGAGAGATGACGGCAAGCCTGGCGGTATCGAACGGCTTCAGGCGTTCCTGACGGCGAGAAAAGCCAATCTCGGACGGGTCAGRGGAATCTTCGCCTACGACCAGAGCGGAGCGTGGCTTGCGACAACCGAGGACGTCAATCTCTCCAACTACAACAATGCCGATCGCGACTATTTTGCCCGTCACAGRATCTCGGCGGACCGCTCGCTTCTGATCGGCCGCCCTGTCCGGAGCAAGTCAGGAGGGCAATGGGTCATTACWTTGTCGCGGCGCTGGAATCATGCTGACGGYCGTTTCGSCGGTGTCGTRGCGGCGACGATCGATGTCGCTTACTTCGCTCAGTTCTATCGCCAGTTCGATGTCGGGCACCGCGGCACCATCAGTCTGATGGCACGTGATGGCACCCTTCTCGCGGATAAYTCGATCCCCAATCCGCAGGAGCTTGGACGTCCCATGCTGGAAACCATTCCCTATCACCCGCTCTCGGGTGTCTTGCGCTTTCGCCTGGCGGACGACGATCTCGATCGCATCGGGACCTATCAGCATGCCCAACGTTACCCGTTCCTGGTGCTTGCAACACGGACGCAGGCCGACGTGCTTGCKGTGTGGAGACGCGATGCGCTGATCCGGGTCGGGGTGCTGGTCTGTCTTGTTGCCCTTGTCGTCGCGATCGGCGCYTTCCTCGTCAAGCAGTTGCTGCAGCGGCAGCGTCTGGCCGCAGCCTTGGCCGCSAAGGAGGAGAACTTCCGGCTGCTTGCCGAGGGCTCCAGCGACATCGTGACTCGGATCGAGTTGGACGAATGCATCGGCTATGTKTCGCCCTCCACGATGCGCGTTCTTGGCTGGCATCCCTCGCARCTGCTCGGCAAGCGCGCGATCTCCGGCGTGAATCCGCTGGATCGTCCGCAGCTGSAGGAAATGCTCGATCAGATCAAGAAGGGCATCGTCGACGAGGCGCGCGCGACCTATCGCATGCGGCGCCGGGACAAGTCCGAGATCTGGGTCGAAGCCACGATCCGCGCCACCCGCCGGCCGGATGGGACGCTCGACGGCTTCGTCGCGGTTACCCGCGACGTGACGCAGCAGAAGGCCTTGCAGGGCCGGCTCGAGACGCTTGCGATCGAGGATGGCCTGACCGGCCTGGCCAATCGCCGCCGCTTCGACGAGCGGCTGCTGGAGGAGTGGGGCAGGGCGTATCGCGACAAGACCTCGCTCGCATTGCTGATGATCGACATCGACCATTTCAAGGCCTTCAACGACAGCTACGGCCATCCGGCGGGTGACGAGTGCCTGCACACCGTTGCCGGAATCCTTGCCGACGAGGCGCAGCGCAGCTCSGATCTCGCAGCCCGCTATGGCGGYGAGGAGTTCGCGATTCTGCTGCCGAACACCGATGCTGCGGGATGCGCCMGGCTCGGYGAGCGCATCAGGCGGGCCCTGCACGAGGCCCGCATCACGCACGACCACAATGGGCCGGGTATCGTGACGGCGAGCATCGGCGGCGCGGTGTGCCGTCCCGGCTTCGAACGCTCGGCCGGTCCGGCGTCGCTGATCGAGGCGGCGGACCGCGCCCTCTACGCCGCCAAGGATGGTGGCCGCGACCGCGTGGTCATGGCCGGGGAGATCATCGAGCTGCCGTCCGGCAAGACGYCGGCGACGGTTCCGGCGTGATGTCGCTTCGCCGTCAGTAATGCGGCGGCCGTTCGTTGCGCGGCCCCTCGGCATTGGTCTGCGCATCTTCGAGCCGCTCGACGAGCAGGGCGATCTGCCGCTTCAGCGCGTCGATCTCGCGCCACTGCGCCGTGATGGTCTGGTTGAGCGTCTCGATCGTGTCGTCCTGGAACGTCAGCCGCATCTCCAGRCGGTCGATCCGCTCGCCGAACTCCTGGTCCGGCTGCTCGAAGCTGCTCATCGCGGRTCCTCCGGGACGTTCTGCTGCATCGCATGGCCCTGCTCSCGCAGGCCGTGACCGAGCGTGACCCGATCGTCGAAGACGAAACAGCCGCCACGCCAAAGGCTCTCGGCTTCCGGGATCTCCTCGAGATAGCTGAGGATGCCGCCCTTCAGGTGGTAGACCTCGGAGAAGCCCCGTGCGAGCAGCAGTGCGCTGGCCTTTTCGCAGCGGATGCCGCCGGTGCAGAACATCGCGATCCGCTTATGCTTGGCCGGATCGAGCGCGCGCGCCACGAAATCCTTGAACTGGCCGAAGCTCTGCAGCCCGGGATCGATCGCCCCGTCGAAGGTGCCGAGCGCGACCTCGAATGCATTCCTGGTGTCGAGGACGAMGGTATCCGGCGCCGTGATCAGCGCGTTCCAATCGGTGGGACTGACATAGGTCCCGACCTGCCGGGTCGGATCAGCGGCSGGATCGCCCAGCGTGACGATCTCGCGCTTCAATCTCACTTTCAGGCGCTGAAAGGGCATCGCSGCAGCCGACGAGAATTTCAGCTCCAGATTGTCCAGCCGGCCGGCAAACAGCGGCCCGTGGCGGAATTCGTCCACCAGCGCGGCGATCGCCTGGTCGGTCCCGGCCACCGTGCCGTTGATGCCCTCTGCGGCGAGCAGGATGCTGCCCTTGATGGCRCGTTCCGCGCAGAAGGCATGAAGCGGCGMGCGCAAGTCACGGAAATCCGGCAGCGCGACGAATTGATAGAAGGCAGCGACGCTCAAGGGCATGCGGCCGTTTAGCAGCAGACCTGATCATAGAAAAGCTGGTATCCCCGGCCATTGCCGAGGCCGGAAGGAATATGCCATGTAGCCGACCAGCCCCCTGGCATTCCAGCCACCACCCGATCACGCAGCGAGCCACGATGAGAAGCTTCCATTTCCCTGGCAGGTCCACGGTTCACGCCCAGAACGGCATGATCGCAACCTCGCATCCGCAGGCCGCGCTGGCCGGCATCGAGGTGCTGCGCGCCGGCGGCACRGCGGCGGACGCGGCGGTCGCGGCCTGCGCGCTGCTCGGGGTGATYGAACCGCAGTCGACCGGAATCGGCGGCGACTGTTTCGCTTTGGTACAGCCCAAGGGGGAGGGCCGGATCACGGCCTATAACGGCTCCGGCCGTGCACCGATGGCCGCAACGGTGGACTGGTACCTGGAGCGCAAGATCCATTCGGTGCCGCTGACCTCGGCCCATGCCGTGTCCGTTCCCGGTGCGATCGATGCCTGGGACCGCATCCTGCGCGACCACGGCCGGCTCGGGCTTGATCGTCTGCTGCAGCCTGCGATCCGCGCCGCGGAGGACGGCTATGTGGTGGCGCCGCGCGTCGCCTTCGACTGGAACAATCAGTTCGAGAAGCTCAGGAACGGCACCAACACCGCCCGCTATTTTCTGCCGCATGGCAAGGTCGCCGCGGTCGGCGATGTCATCCGCCAGCCGGAACTGGCGCAGACGCTGCGYATCATCGCCAAGGAGGGGCCAAAGGGCTTCTACACCGGCGCGGTGGCCGAGGACATGGTGCAGACCTTGCGCGGCATCGGCGGCCTGCACACGCTGGAGGACTTCGCCAACCACCAGACCGAGGTGACCGCSCCSATCGGCACCAGCTACAAGGATTACGACGTCTGGCAGTGCCCGCCCAACGGCCCGGGCATCACCATGCTGGTGATGCTCAACATCCTGTCGCGTTTCGACCTGACCCGGATCGCGCCGCTCAGCGTCGAGCGCTTCCATCTCGAAGCCGAGGCTGCACGCATCGCCTACATGATGCGCGAGCAGCACATCGGCGACCCCGCGCATATGACGACCGAGGTCGCGAGCATCCTCGCCAAGGAATTCGCGGACGAGTACATTTCGCAGATCAGCCTCGACAAGCTGCTCGACCTGCCGAACGTCGCGCCGCCGATGAATCCGGAGACGGTCTATATCACCGTCGTCGACCGCGACCGCAATGTCTGCTCGTTCATCAATTCGATCGCGCATTCGTTCGGCTCGGCGATCGTGTCCAACGAGACCGGCGTTCTGCTGCAGAACCGCGCCGGCGGCTTCCGCATCCAGCCGGACCATCCGAACTGCATCGGGCCGGGCAAGCGTCCGCTGCACACGATCATCCCGGCGCTTGCCACCAAGGCCGGCCGCGCCCAGATGTCGTTCGGCGTCATGGGCGGCCAGTATCAGCCGGTCGGCCAGACCCACGTGCTGACCAACATCCTGGACTATGGCTGCGACGTGCAGGAAGCGATCGATATGGCCAGGGGTCTGCACTACGAGGGCGTCTATCAGCTCGAGGACGGCGTGCCGGCCGACGTGGTCGAAGGGCTGCAGAAGATCGGCCAYAAGACCTCCAAAGTGGTCTCGCCGCTCGGTGGTGGCCAGGCGATCTGGATCGACTGGGACAAGGGCACGCTCACCGGCGGCTCCGACCCGCGCAAGGATGGCTGCGCGCTGGGGTATTGAGGCGAGGCTCTTCGTCGTCGCGAGCGCAGTGAAAGCGATCCAGAGCGACGGCCGTGGCTCTGGATTTCTTCGTCGGTGCGCTCCTCGCATCGACGATGACAGATGCGTAGGGGGCGCGTTCACGGCTCAAACAGCGATCGACATGGCTTCACGTCTCGCGGCAAGGGATGCCCGAGGTCTGCATCAGGTCGTCCCTCGCGAGATTGCAGAGGGCGCAGGGAATGCCGGGTGAAGACCTCACCCATGGCCCGCCTGCGAACAAGAATGCAGGCGGCAGGTACCACAGGCAAAGCCGATCATCCGGCATTCCCTGCGCGGCGGTCTTCACGCTTATACGCAGTCTCCCTGGTGCGCCGGGCTTGTTGGTCACCATAGCGGCAATGCGCTCGCGCGCACTGCGCGTGATACCAGCATCGGGGTATCAGGACGCTGCGACTTCACGTCCGCAAGCAATCGTTMGTCCGCGCATCGGAAGACGCGCTGCGATCGCTCGCGGCCGCCGCTCCCCGCCTCGCGTGTCGTGACGATCGCGATGCGCCCCTCCGCAGTGAGGCGGGATGCGGGTAGACAAGCACGATTTCCGAAAAAGCGCAATAGAATTATTTAATTCAGAAATCGGTCGCGGGGGTCGGCATCCCGCATCGGGAGATGCGGAGGCGCTGGGCAGGCTGGTCACCGGCCTCGCCATGCGCTAAACCGCGGCTCCCCGTGAACGAGCAGAGGCAGTCTGAAGCATGCGGCGTCCGATCGATCGAAGAGTAGCGCTGATGGCAGCGGCTGGCCTGGTGCTGGGCTCGCATGCAGCTTCGGCACAGACCCGTCCCGCAACACCGACAGGAAAGACCATGACGACTCCCTCCGGACTGCAGATCATCGACACCAAGGAAGGYACCGGCGCAACGCCGACCCGCGGCCAGACCTGCGTGATGCACTATACGGGCTGGCTGTATGAGAACGGCCAGAAGGGCAAGAAATTCGACTCGTCGGTGGACCGCAACGAGCCGTTCGAGTTTCCGATCGGCATGAAGCGCGTGATCGCGGGGTGGGACGAGGGCGTCGCCACGATGAAGGTTGGCGGCAAGCGCACGCTGATCATTCCGCCCGAGCTTGGCTATGGCGCCCGCGGCGCCGGCGGTGTGATCCCGCCGAATGCGACGCTGCTGTTCGATGTCGAACTGCTGGGTGTGAAGTAAGTCCGCGCTCGCCGCGGCTCGGAGCGCCAATTGCGAGGAGCAGCGGCAACAACGACACGATCCGGAGCCGCATCGCTCTGGATCGTGTGGCCTTAGATTCGGTCGCTTTGGATCGCGTGGCCCTGGATCGCGTCGCTTCGCTTGCGATGACGGTACTCATGGATGCGCCTTTTTCCACGAGGTGGGAGGGCGCCGTATGACACACCCCAGTCTCTGCCGCTTCGGCACATCAACTCACAACAATGCAAAGCCGGCCCCGCGAGGGGCCGGTTCTGTGATTCATCATCGACCATCATCGGCGCGCCGCGCCGATCTCGTTCAGAGATTCTTGTTGGCCGCGCCGGCGGCGCTGTTCACGGCGTCCTTGGTGGCCTGCTTGGCGTCGCCCATCGCCTGCTGACCCTTGCCCTTCACTTCCTGAATGACGCCTTCGCCCTGCAGACGCTCCGAGCCGGTGGCTTCGCCGATGCCCTGCTTGGCCTTGCCGATCGCCTCGTTGGTCGCGCCTTTGATCTTGTCCGTCGTCGAACCCATGATCTGTCTCCGTTGTCTGTTTGAACTGCACMTGACCAACGCGGGCGATCCGAAAAGGTTCGGCCGGGAACCGGAATGGCGCCGGCGCGGGAGTTGGACTAGAATGGYCGGGTTCCACGGCACACGAGCAAACACGAGAGACGAGAAGAAGAGAGACATGTCAGGTTCTCACGATCACGCCCACGGCCATTCCCATCACRGCGACGAGCGCTGGAAGCACGACGGCGTGCGCGTCATTCCCGGCAATCAGCTCGATTCCAACGTACCGTCGACGCCGGGAATGGACCGCAAGGCCGCGATCAATTTCGCGCGGGTCGGGGCGCAGAAGCTGTGGGCCGGCACCGTCACGATCAGGCCGGATGCCAAGACCGGTGCGCATCATCACGGACATCTCGAAAGCGTGATCTATGTCGTGAAAGGCAAAGCGCGGATGCGCTGGGGCGAGCAGCTGCAGTTCACGGCAGAAGCCGGTCCTGGCGATTTCATCTTCGTGCCGCCTTACGTGCCGCACCAGGAGATCAACGCCAGCCCCGACGAGGTGCTGGAATGCGTGCTGGTGCGTAGCGACGGTGAGGCCGTGGCGATCAATATCGACATCGAGCCTGTCGAAAAGCCTGAGACCGTGCTGTGGATCGACCCGGTGCATCGTGATCCGGCCGAGTCGCAGAAGCCTTGATCGCAAGAGCAAGTGGCGGAGCCATCTTGCGATGGCTCCGCCGGACCGGAAGCGGCTGCACCGCTTCCTTCACACGCGGAGCAGGGGCGACTGCACGCGTGTTTCTGGATCTTCGCAGGTGAATTTGCGGGTGAGCTGAACCGTTCGACCTCTGCCGTGATCAGGCTGCCTCATTGGCCCGTCGCCAGACGGGAAACGGATCGGACAATCTGGCCCAGGCGGCGACATCCATCGCCGGCTTGCCGGCCAGCAGGCAGGCGTCCAGGCGCGCACGCAGCCCAGCCTCGTCCATGTTGCTGCCGATGAAGACAATCTCCTGACGGCGGTCGCCGTAGATGTCGTCCCAGCGCTCGAGCATGCGTGCGCGCCAAGCGGGGTCCTCCGGCCATAATTTCTGCGGCACCGCCGCCCACCAGAAGCCGAGCGCGCTGGTGCGCACGATGGCTCCGGCCTGGCTGATCTCGCCGAGCCATTGCGGCCGCGTGGCCAGCCAGAAGTGCCCCTTGGCGCGGATGACCCCAGGCCACTGCTCGCGCAGGAACTGATCGAACCGAACCGGAACGAACGGACGCCGGGCGCGATAGACGAAGCTGGTCACGCCATAGGTCTCCGTCTCCGGCGTGTGCTCGGCAAAGCCGTAGAGCTCATTATACCAGAGCGGATGCTGCTGAGCGCGCGCGAAGTCGAAACGGCCGGTGGCGAGCACGCGCTCCAGCGGCACGCAGCTATGGCTTGCCTCGATCAAATCGGCATCGGGATTGAGCGAGCGAATGATCTTGCGCGCCGCCTCGCGTTGATCCTCGCTGGCGTCGTCGACCTTGTTCAGCACGACCACGTCGGCGAACTCGATCTGCTCGACCAGGAGATCGACCAGCGCGCGCTGGTCGCCATCCAGTGCCTCGCCGCGCTGCGCGAGGAAATCCGACGASGAATAATCCTTCAGCAGATTCACCGCGTCCACGACCGTCACCATCGTGTCGAGGCGTGCGACGTCCGACAGGCTCGCGCCGTGCTCGTCGCGGAAGTCGAACGTCGCGGCGACCGGGAGCGGCTCGGAGATCCCGGTCGATTCGATCACGAGGTAATCGAASCGGCCGCTTTCGGCGAGCGCGCGAACCTCCTTCAGCAGATCGTCGCGCAGGGTGCAGCAGATRCAGCCATTGGTCATTTCGACCAACTGCTCATCCGTCCGCGAAAGATTGGCACCGCCATCGCGAACGAGGTCCGCATCGATGTTCACCTCGCTCATGTCGTTGACGATCACCGCCACTTTCAGACCCTGGCGGTTGTTCAGGATGTGGTTGAGCAAAGTAGTCTTCCCAGCCCCAAGGAAGCCGGACAAGACTGTGACGGGGAGTTTGGGCATCGAGATCGAACAGCCTCTTCAACGGGAGGGGGCGGTGCCGGCGAGCGGGCATGCGGCCTCATTTGTTATGTTATAACATAACATCATCTGAAAAGACTGGGCGTGTCAAGGGAGGAGCGGTGACGAAGGCGTGAGCCGCACGCCCGGGTTGCCGAAACGGGCGTACAATTGAAATGAAGGCGAGCGCTCTCCGCCCCTTTTGTCGATGCCCCATTGCGCGCACAGACGCGCA
>BFBZ01000479.1_pt1 | contig 37998 bp, 34 predicted proteins | sample 1888401 | NCBI WGS metagenome assembly BFBZ01 (sample SAMD00112614, study PRJDB3348) | symbiont metagenome | host: Chara braunii | reverse complement strand
CCCCGCCGCAGCATCTTCACGCCCGTCTGCAACGTCTCGGGGACCCCGGCACACTCGATGACGATGTCGGCGCCGCCTTGCGTCACCTCTCGCGTCAAAGCTACCGTGTCGGAGGCCGTCGGATCAAAGGCGTGTGTGGCGCCCAGACGCAATGCCGCCTCGCGTCTCGATAGTTGTCGTGTGATCAGGATTATCTGGCCTGCACCGGCCTGACGCGCCAATTGCACCATCAGCAGCCCGATGACGCCGCCACCCAGGATGGCGACACTATCTCCCGGGATGATCCTTGCTTTGTCCATCGCATGAATGCAGCAGGCCAGAGGCTCGCAGAAGGCACCATGGACCGGATCGAGATCGGAAGGCAGGATGAATGCCTGGCCACACGGCACCGCGACATATTCGGCAAAGCCGCCATCCCGAGTCACTCCGATAGCATTCAGATTCGCACAGAGGTTCGGGCGCCCACGCCGGCAGGCCGGGCAAGTGCCGCAGGCTATATTCGGGTCGATGGTGACGAGTTCACCACCGGTAAACGACGAGACGCCATCGCCAACCTCCTCCACCAGACCGCAGAATTCATGGCCGAGGGTCACCGGGATCGCTGTCGGATACTCGCCCTTGAACATATGACGATCCGAGCCGCAGATGCCGGCTGCCAGCACCCGGATAACGAGCTCACCCGGTCTGGCGCTCGGCCGCTCGACGCTGCGCATGGCCATGGATCCGGTGGATTCCAATCGTACTGCTCTCATTCTCCTCCTCCGGACATAAAGTTCTGTTGACGGGTGCCGCAGCACCGCTCCCCTGAGTACTGTAGCATTGAATGATGCCTGGTAACGACTTCAAGCCGAGCCGTTAGTCATACCGGATGCATCTCCTTCACGTCCGCCAGAAGAACCGACATATGGGGAACGCCATCTGTCGCGGTTGCCCCGGCAAGGCAGCGGGCAGCGGCGGCATGCGCGATGGCGCAAATTCTCTCGACCGGCCAATTCTCATGCAGGCCATAGAGCACCGCGGCACAGAAGGCGTCGCCGGCGCCCACCGTACTGACGATCTCGGTTGGATCGACCGGCCTTGAGCGTGTAACCACAGGCGCGGCACCGGGCGTAAACCAAAAGCAGATCTCCGGCGCATGAATGATCGCCCCTTTAGCAACGTCTGCCGCCAGCAAACGCTCACCGGCCGTCAAAAGACCAGCCTCGATCAAGTCGCCGTTTGCATCGCGAACGGTCACGCCAGTTGCCCGCCCCGCCTCGATCTCATTGATGATCAGGAAATCACAATAGGGCAGCGAAGCGCCGACTTTCGCCGCAAACTCCGGATCCTCGCTCGATACGAAATCGACACAGGTGGTAAGACCGGCGTTGCGGGCCGCCTCCAACAGGCGCGATGCTCCCGACCGGCCATCGGCATCGATCCCGTCAAGGCCGGGCAGCAACATGAGATAGCCGAGATAGAAAAGCCGGTAGCCCGCCTCCGCGAAGATCGCTGGTGAAATGAGCGCGTCCGTCACGGCATCATTGGCGCCGCCATGATAGAAGAAGGTGCGATTTTGGCCCGGCACATTCATGACGTGGGTATGCGCCGTCGCCCGACCGGAAAGCACCTGCAAACCGCCGATATCGATGCCGGCGTCGACAAGGCGCGTCTTGACGATCTCTCCGTCGATGTCAGCACCGATGCATCCGGCTGCCGCCAGCTTGCCGGGAAAGCCGAGCGAAGCCAAGTCGGCCACAACGTTGGCAGCGCCGCCGCCGACGCCAACATCCTGATGGACGATATGGGCGAGATTACCCTGCTCGGGCCAGTAGGACAGCGTGTGAACGCGGTCGACTATGAAGTTTCCCGCGCAAACGATGCCTCTCCGGCTCTGCTTTTCGCTGTCGCGAACCTCCTCCCCGGTTCGCATCAGCCACCTGCCTCGTTCCACAAAGGCCTGAGCGGCGGCTCGTCTTCCTCGATCGCGGCGAAGCGCCCGATCGGCTCCAGAAAATAATTATCGCTATTGTCGTCGTTGACCTGGCTGACCTCGCCGACGAAGACAGGCCCGCCACCCTTTCCACCATAGAAGCGATGGTAAAGCCCGGTGTGGATCGTCACGCTCTGACCCGGCGACAGAACCAGGGGCTCCCATGCAGCGAGCCTGCGCGGCAATCCGTCCACGGGGACGGTTATATCGTCGTCCAGCACCTTGCCTTCGGCATCGGTCGCTGCGAATTCGATGACGAGATCGCCGCCGGCGCGATTGATGATGTCTTCCATCTTCGCCGCATGGCGGTGGGTCGGCGTCACCTGCCCTTCCTCAACGAACAGCAGCTTCTCGGCATAGGTGCCGCTCGCCCTCGACGCCGACGATGCCGTTGCGCAGGCAGAACAGCACCAGGCCGCATTCGGCGAACCGGCCTGAACCGAAGTCCGTTACGTCCCAGCCGAGCTGATGGCTGCGCAAATAGCTTGCCGCCTGCGGATTAGCGGCGAAATCCGACGCGGCCCAATATCCCCATTCGGGCAGCGCCCACCGCCAGTGCTCAAGCGTCTTGGTTGCCCGCCGCAACGCCGCGTTGATCTCGGATCGCTTCATCAGGCAGTCTCCCCTTGGTAATCGACGGGCACCACGATGTTTTCGCGACCGGATTTGAGAGCCGCCGTCAAGACGGCGTGATGCGCCTGCGCCTCCGACGGCGTAGCGCAGGCAAAGCCGTTGGCATTTCCGCCTGCCAGTTCATCGACGAAGGCCGCCCACATCTGCTGGATGGCGTCGGCAAAGCCGAACTCGAAAATCTTGCCGGTTATGGCGGGAAACAACGATCCATATCCGAGATCCTCGGTACTCCAGGCCTGCGCACCGCCGGTATAGTCCATCCACTGCCACTGACGCGGCGATTTCGTGCTGAAGAAGGCGCTCTTCTTCATTCCGAGAACACGAATGTACCAGCTGTTGGATTCGCCGGGCGCGATGCGCCAGGTCTTGAGCACCATCGGGAAATCCTGATCCGCCGTCTGCACGCGACTGCTGATCGTGGCGTTGTCCCAAGTGGTGCAGGGCGCCACCCCGCCCTTGCCGTCGGGGCGTTCGGTGACCTTCTTGACCAGTTGCGCATGCAGCGTGGTCGGGCGCCAGCCAAGACGCAACGGCACATGCAGGACATGCATGCCGAGATCACCCATGCAGCCATATTCGCCATTGATCTCGGCCATGCGCTTCCAGTTGATCGGCTTCTGCCGGTCGATATCGGACGAATGGAGAAAGCCGGCTTCGACCTCGAGGATATCTCCCATCTCGCCGCTCTGGGCGAGCGCGATCACCTTCTGTGCACCCGGGAAGAAAGGCATCTCCGACGAGCAGCGGACCAGAAGCTCCGGATGCTCGGCAAGTGCCTCCATGATTGCCCGGTTCTGCGCTGCATCCATGCCGAACGGCTTCTCGCCGAGCAGATGCTTTCCAGCCTTCAGGATATCGATATAGAATTGCTGATGCAGCACATGCGGCACGGCGCAGTAGACGGCGTCGACCTCCGGATTGGCCAGAAGCTCCTTATAGTCTTCGGTGGATTGCCGCACGCTCGGCACATGATCCCTAAACCAGTCGCGCAGCGCGGCATTGGTATCGCAGACGGCGACGATTTCCGGTCGCGCCTTCACATCGGCAAGATGCAGCCAGCGCGCCGCGGCGCTTGCGAATTCGCGCCCCATCAGGCCGCAGCCGATGACGCCGAAACGGAATATCTTGGTCATGTCTCCTCCTCCGAAAAGTGCGTCAGGCGAGATGCCGCGAGGCGTCTTCAACGGAAGCTCCGTCATGGACGATCGCCATCAAGGCGCGCGTCATGCCAGCCGGATTTTGATGCTGGATGACATTGCGGCCATAGACGATGCCGCGAGCGCCCTGCCCCATCAGTTGCTTGGTGCGGGCGAGGATTTGCTGATCCGAAACGCGGCCACCGCCGCGCACCAGGACCGGCAGCCCCTGAGCAATCTCGATAACGCGATGATATTCCTCGACGTTGTCGCACGGATCGGCCTTGATGATATCGGCTCCGAGCTCCGCCGCCTGGCGAACGAGCGGCAGGATCTTGTCGATCGCGCCATCGACCATATAGGCGCCCTTGGAATTGTCCTGCATCACCAGCGGCTCCACCATCAGCGGCATGCCATAGATTTCGCATTCGCGCTTCAGGCTGTTCACGTTGCGCACGCAGGCGCGATAGACCTCGGGCTGGTTCGGCAGCATCAGAAGATTGACGACAACACAGGCAGCGTCGAGTACCACAGCCTGCTCCACACCCCGATCGACGATTTCGGAAAACAGCGCCGAGGGCAGAGGATTGCCGTAGATATTGGCGATATCCGTCCGCAGCACCAAGGCAGGACGATGCTTGCCGGGGATCGCCTGCAGGATGGGCGCAGTTCCCGGCGGAAGCTGAATGGCATCGGGTGCAGCATCGGCGATGACCTTGATCGCCGTCTTCATGTCCTCGATGCCGGCAAGAAAAGTCCGCTCATTGAACATGCCGTGGTCAATGGCGACGTCGAAGCAGTTTCCCGAGACGCCAAAAAGGCGGTTGAGCCGCGCGGATTTCATTCAGTTCCTCCCAATGTGGTAACGTTTCCACATTCAGATTAGAGAACATGTCTCATGAGTCAAGATGGATGCGGTATCGTTTCCACATCTACCCTATTGAGACAAACCGTGCGCAAACTACCGCAAATAGGAGGAATCGAAATCGGCCAAACGCTCCAACCGCTGGCAATCGAGAAGCCTCACCCATCCTTCATGAAAGGTCATCACCTTCAATTCGCGCAACTGCCTGAGAACCCGATTGAAATGAACAGCGGTCAAGCCGAGTGCATCGGCGATCAGCGATTGTGTCAGTGGGCATTGATAGGCCGACCTTGTGCCCAACCCGAGAAGAGCCAGCCTCGAGCCAAGTTCGAGGAAGAAATGAGCCACCCTGTCGATGGGGCGACGCCGGCCGACATCGACCAGATGCTGGACGAGAATGGCTTCATCCCTCAAGGTGGACCATAGTATCGACATTGCAAGGCGGCCGTTGCCATCAAACGCCTCAACGAGGTCTTCGACATTTATCTCGCCGACCTCGACGCGCGTTACGGCGCAAAGATTGTCGTCGGCACTGGACAGCAAGAGCCGCCGAATGCCGATCAGATCGCCAGGAACGTAGAAATTGATGACTTGCCGCGTGCCGTTGCGCATCAGCTTGTAGGAACAAGCCCAGCCTGCGCGAAGAATATAGGCGCTTTGAGGCGATTGCCCCTCATGCGTGATATCGGATCCCTTGATAAAGACGCGCTTTCGGATTTGGAGCGCGTCGAGGATCGCCTTGTCTTCGGGCAGGAAGGCAATATGCACATCGAGTTTCCCGGCAATCGAGCTTGCAGGGAGATGAAGAGTTCTCGATTTTGCGCCGGGCAGACTTGAATCATGCGGCATGGGGATGCCTTTAAGGTTCGCTAATAATCAAGATCGATTCACGGCTCCCTCCGGTCAGATATTGTAAGGAAACACTCTCGTCACAAGCCGGGCCCAGATTAACAAATGGTTAGGAAAGTGAAGGGTTCGGCACAACTAGTCGTTCGAAATCCTCAGGATTCACAATGTGTTATTGGCGCACGAGATTGTTGCACCTCACCTCACGGTTCTTGCACTTGTTGGTGAAACGAACGTGATCGGCTCTATTGATTGAGATCATATCGAGGTCGCGCGAAACGGTTCATGACTGGAGTGTGCTCGATTTCTTCAAACCGACGCACCTTAGGAAACACGAACCCATGTCTGCTCAAGAGAGCCGGCAGCAGCTCCTAATGGAGATCGAGATGTTCAAGACGTTCAAACCAGCCATCATGTTCGCCCTTGTGGGTACGACCTTTGCCACCCTTGCGGTCTCGACTGTCCCCAGCGTTGCTGCGCCGACCTGCGCGACAGACCTTCGGCTCACCAGAACCGAATTGAGTGAAGCCCCTGACGGCCAGCAAAAGACCGAAGCCATGGGGCTCTATACTGCGGCAATGAATGCGCGCCGCGATGGACAGAACGGACAATGTCTGGGAGATCTAAACGAGGCATCCACGGTACTCGCCTATGCTTCCTTGTACCCCGTCGACGCTGGTAGCGTTGGCGTTAATCCGGCATCAACGCCCTCAACACCGGAGCATACCCATGGCAGCGGTGACCACCACGGGCATGGACATCATTAGACTTGCATGAGTTCGATCGGCAGACGTTCGTCTGGAGATGCCACCGAGGCTAGGCGGTGTTAACCGGCCCTCAGGTGAGCAAGCTGTGGCACAAGATTGCGAAATGAAGCAGCGAGTATCATGGACATCCCGACCGCGGCTGTCGCTTCGTTCCCAAGCTGCTATTGGCCGCCCCTGGCGACAAATAGCGCGCGATCACAGCCCATAAGGAAAGGCACCATCTATCGATTGCCCTCGCCACAGGCCGAGGGCAATCCTTTGACGAAGGCACAGGCTTAGGCCTGATGAGCCTCCGTCCCCTGGATAGCGGAAAGCTTCCAGTCGGAACCCGGCTTACGCACGAAGGTCCACAGCTCGACGGTTTCCGAGGGATTGCGATCGTCGCCATTGACGAGCTTCCCCGTCGTGCGATCGACCATGGCGTCGATGCTGGAATAACGCATCGCAAGCGTCGCATATTCGGCATTGTCTTCGCGCCAGGCCTCGGCGATATCGCCCTGCAGCAGGTGGACATCGGAAACGCTGTTGCGCACGCCATTCGTTGCGTGTTCTCCAAGTTCCTCGGCCAGATAGGACATTGCCTCGGGCGTGGTCAGCCCACGCAACGTTGCATAGTCTTCCTTGCCATAGGCCGACTGAACTTCGGTCAGAAGTTGTTCGAAGCGATCAAGGTCGGCCTGCTGAAGCCCGATCTCGTCATTGGCCTGTCGCGTCTTCTGCGTGGCGGCGGCTGCGGCCGCTCCGCCGCCGATTGCCGGAATGGAGAAGGAAGAGCGCGGCGATGCGCTCGGATTGCTCATTGCATTCGTATTATAGGACGAGCCTGCGCCGGGCGCTGCAAACTGCGTGCGCTGACGGTTTGCAAAAAAGCGCATGGCAAGGCTCACTGCTGCAATGATCAGGCCGATTTGCAGCAGCATGCCCAGGAAGCCGAAGCCGCCGCCGAAGCCTTGTCCGATCAGCATGCCGAGGAGACCGCCGGCAATCAATCCGCCGATCATCGATCCGCCGAAACCACCAAAGAAGCCGGGACGCTGCTGCGCGCCGAGCGGCGGCTGGGTTGCAGTTTGCTGCTGCGGCGGCCGGGTCGTCATCGTCCTATCGATCGGAGCGGCTTGCGTCGGCGCCGTCCGCGTTACGGCTGGCGCGTCAAATGTCCGGGTTCCACGGCTGCCGAACCCGCTGGAGCCACCGCGACGTGCGTCGGCATCGGCGAAGGTAGCCAGAACGGATACGGTGGCGAGGACGACGATAGCTGCGATCTTGGCAAAACGAGGAACTGCACTGAGCATTGGCTCTCCCTGTGAACTCGGCGGAAAACTATTCCGTCCGAATGTGGGTGCGCCAAGTTGCGATTGTAAGTTCGTGCGCCCAAAAATTTTAAACGACATCGCGTCCTGTGTCGGCCGTCTGGGAGACTTTGTTTAGATCGGCGACATGACGCGAAGGCCTAACCTTCTTCGGCACCATCGAGCAGGCCGTCATAAACTTCCATGAGCGCATTGGTGATCGCCTGCCCAAGCGCATTGCCGGCCTCGCGTAGATCGTCGTCCGTACCGTCGCGCGCCGCCTTGGCGAGATCGAAGCCCTCCCCGCTGACGATCTGCTTTGCCACCTCGATGGCCCAGAGGCCAAAGTCGCCACGATTGTCTATCTTGATCGCTTCTTCCATTACACGTCCCATTCATTTGTAGTGGTCAGGCATCTATACGCTCATGCCGAGCAAGGCCAGCAGCGATGGCTCGGCAATCGAGACGACGGCTGAGAGCACTTCAGTCTCCGTAGAATATGGCGCCCGACCGTATATTGTCCATCCGATCAGCCGGCTCTGCCGAGGTTTCCGCTTCCTCTGAACGAACCTCTTATTTCTCGGAATCGTCCCGCAAGTGCGTTGCAAAAGCCATTTTGGCGTTAGAAATTGTGGAAATACACCTCTCCAGGCCCTCAAACAGCAAGAGGCCTCGTGACAATGACGGGCGGCAATGGAAATGATTCCGCTGTAAACAATGCGGGGAAGCATCATGACCACCACAAATGAAATCGCAGACAAGATTGCCGCCGATCACAAGCTCACCAAGGCTCAGGGCAAGGCAATCGTCGAAGCTGTTTTTGCGTCCATCGCCGGAGCAGCATCTTCCGGCACTGAGACCTCTATTCCAGGCTTCGGCAAATTCAAGGTCAAGGACACGCCGGAACGCGAAGCACGTAACCCAGGAACGGGCGCGACCATCAAGGTTGCTGCAGCAAAGAAACTCACCTTCACGCCGGCTAAGGCGCTCAAGGATGCACTCAACAAGTAATCTTGAGTTTTGAGCCGTTGGGGCTCAGGGCATCGAGCGGCCGGCCCCATGAAGTGAGGCCGGCCCACTAACGCGACCTGATGTAATTCTTCAACGCTGCGGGTTCGTCGGTCTGGATGGCGGAGATACCTGCGTCGATCAACCGGCCCCAGATCGATTCCGGATCCCTCAGCGCGGCGGAATCGGTAAAGCCTGCAGAGGAAACCGAGTCGAGCGTGTTGACCCACAGAGCGATACCGGCCTTCTGGAAAAGCGCCTTCCGCTCGACAACCTGTTCAAGCCTGTCGAAATAGATCTCGCACAGGAACGGGTTCATCTGAAACAGCAGATCAAGCTGGCTAGCCGCATCCGGGGCTTCAAGGCGAGTTTTGGCCATAAAGAGAACGGCCTGCGGCGAGACGTTGGCGCGGATCCAGGCGAGATCGTCGGCTGTTTTCAGATTGCCCCAAAAATCGACCTGCTGGTCGACGCCCATTGCACGCGCACAGGCAATGACATCCGGGATTAGCTGCCTGTCTTTGACATCGAGATGGATGAAAATGCGATCGCGCGTCAGCTCAAAGACATCCTTCAGGCTCGGCAGCTTTTCGCCCGTCATCGGGTTCGCCTCGCCGCCATCCCGGTCACGCAAAGTGAGGCTGGACAATTGCTGCAAGGTCAGCGCCTCCGGCTCCCGATTGAGGCCAGCCATGCGTTCGAGCGTATCGTCATGCAGAAGGAAAAGCTCGCCGTCGCTGCTGCGCCGGACGTCGATCTCGACCACATCGTAGCCGGCAGACATCGCCCGTTCGATCGAAAGAAGGCTATTTTCCGGTGCGGCGCGCCAGATCCCACGATGAACAACAATCGCGCAGTCGCGTGTGGGATCGGCGACGTAGTCGATATAATTCATGATGCGCCCTTCCAGCCCCAGGCGAATCATCCGCGACTGGCTGCTCCGGGCAGGACCTATCATGCGATCTTGTCAGCTTTGCAAAGCGCTGAGCCTATCGCAGGCAGCGCCGAAAACGACGATCGCAGCCAACAGGCTGCGATCGAGAGAGATTGATTGCTGTTAAATAGCAGTCACTTATCTTTAGAAGTTCCAGTCTTCGTCCTCGGTGGCAACAGCCTTGCCTATGACATAGGACGAGCCCGAACCGGAGAAGAAGTCGTGGTTTTCGTCTGCGTTGGGCGACAGCGCCGAAAGGATCGCCGGATTGACCTTGCAGGCCTCCGCCGGGAAGAGCGCCTCGTAGCCGAGGTTCATCAGCGCCTTGTTGGCGTTGTAGTGCAGGAATTTCTTCACGTCTTCGGTCAGACCGACACCGTCATAGAGTGACTCGGTGTACTTGGCCTCATTGTCGTAGAGCTCGAGCAGCAGATCGAAGGCGAAATCCTTGATCTCCTGCTTGCGCTCTTCCGGCTGCCGGTCCAGCTCGCGCTGGAACTTGTAGCCGATATAGTAGCCATGCACGGCCTCATCACGGATGATGAGGCGGATCATGTCGGCGGTGTTGGTGAGCTTGGCACGGCTCGACCAGAACATCGGCAGATAGAAGCCCGAATAGAACAGGAAGCTTTCGAGGAAGACGCTTGCGACCTTCTTTTTAAGCGAGTCGCCGGATGCATACTGCTCCATGATCAGCGTCGACTTGCGCTGCAGGAACTCGTTCTCCTCAGACCAGCGATAGGCATCATCAACGTCAGGCGTGGAGCACAGCGTCGAGAAGATCGACGAATAGGACCGCGCATGCACGGCCTCCATGAAGGAGATGTTCGACAGCACGGCTTCTTCATGCTGCGTGGCGGCATCGGCCATCAGCTTCACCGAACCCACGCCATTCTGGATGGTGTCGAGCAGGGTCAGGCCAGTGAAGACGCGGATGGTGAGCTGCTGCTCTTCCGGCTTCAGAGTTGCCCAGGACGGAATGTCGTTCGAGAGCGGCACCTTTTCCGGCAACCAGAAATTTCCGGTCAGGCGGTTCCAGACCTCAAGATCCTTGTCGTCCTCAATGCGGTTCCAGTTGATGGCGCGGATGCGGCTTACCGGCTTGAATTGCATGTTCACGGGAATGTCCTTTTCAAACCGGAAATCAAAGGGCGCAGGAAACGCAGCCCTGCACCTCGGTGCCGGACAGCGCCATCTGGCGAAGGCGAATGTAGTAGATGGTCTTGATGCCCTTTTTCCAGGCGTAGATCTGCGCCTTGTTGATATCGCGCGTGGTCGCGGTATCGCGGAAAAACAGGGTCAGGGACAGACCTTGGTCGACATGCTGGGTTGCCGCAGCATAGGTGTCGATGATCTTTTCCGGTCCGATCTCGTAGGCATCCTGATAGTAGTCCAGGTTGTCGTTTGTCATGAAGGCGGCCGGGTAATAGACGCGACCTATCTTGCCTTCCTTGCGGATCTCGATCTTGGAGACGATCGGATGGATCGAGGAGGTCGAATGGTTGATGTAGGAGATCGAACCAGTCGGCGGCACGGCCTGCAGGTTCTGGTTATAGAGACCGCCCTTCATCACGGACTGCTTCAGTTCCGCCCAATCTTCCTGCGTCGGGATGGCAATGCCGGCCTTTTCGAAGATCTCGGCGACGCGTTCGGTCGCAGGCACCCACGCCTGATCGGTATATTTGTCGAAATAGTCGCCGGAGGCATATTTCGAATTCTCGAAGCCCTTGAAGCTCTGTCCGCGTTCGACCGCGAGGAGGTTCGAGGCGCGGATGGCGTGATAGGTCACCGTGTAGAAATAGATGTTGGTGAAATCCACACCTTCTTCCGAGCCATAGAAGATGCGTTCGCGGGCGAGATAGCCGTGCAGGTTCATCTGGCCGAGACCGATGGCGTGACTGTCATCATTGCCCTTCTCGATCGAAGGCACCGACGAGATGTGGCTCATGTCGGAGACCGCCGTCAGCGCACGGATCGACATCTCGATCGTCTTGCCGAAGTCGGGGCTGTCCATCGCAGCGGCAATATTGAGCGAGCCGAGGTTGCAGGAGATGTCCTTGCCCAAATGGGTATAGGAGAGGTCTTCGCTATATTCGCTGGCTTCGCTGATCTGCAGGATTTCCGAGCACAGATTGCTCATGGTGATGCGGCCGGCAACGGGGTTGGCACGGTTCACCGTGTCTTCGAACATGATGTAGGGATAGCCGCTCTCGAACTGTATTTCGGCGATCACCTGGAAGAAGTCGCGCGCCTTGATCTTCTTCTTGCGGATGCGGCTGTCGGCCACCATCTCGCGGTACTTTTCGGTCACCGAAATTTCCGTGAACGGCACGCCATAGACGCGCTCCACGTCATAAGGCGAGAACAGATACATATCGTCGTTGTTCTTCGCGAGCTCGAAGGTGATGTCGGGAATGACCACGCCGAGCGACAGCGTCTTGATGCGGATCTTCTCGTCGGCATTCTCGCGCTTGGTATCGAGGAAGCGCATGATATCGGGGTGATGGGCGTTGAGGTAAACCGCACCTGCACCCTGCCTGGCGCCAAGCTGGTTGGCGTAGGAGAAGGAGTCTTCGAGCAGCTTCATCACCGGGATGATACCGGAGGACTGGTTCTCGATATGCTTGATCGGCGCACCGGCCTCGCGAATATTGGTGAGAGACAGCGCCACGCCGCCACCGCGCTTGGAAAGCTGCAGAGCCGAATTGATGGCGCGGCCGATCGACTCCATATTGTCTTCGACACGCAGCAGGAAGCAGGAAACCAGCTCGCCGCGCTGCTTCTTGCCGGCATTGAGAAAGGTCGGCGTCGCCGGCTGGAAGCGGCCGGAGATGATTTCGTCCACCATATCGTGGGCAAGCTGCTCATTGCCGCGCGCCAGCGCCAGCGCCACCATGCAGACGCGGTCTTCATAGCGCTCCAGATAGCGCTTACCGTCGAAAGTCTTCAGCGTGTAGCTGGTGTAATATTTGAAAGCACCGAGGAACGTCGGAAAGCGGAACTTCTTGCCATAGGCATGATCGAAGAGATCGCGCACGAAGTTGAACGAATATTGGTCCAGCACTTCCTGCTCGTAATAGCCTTCGGTCACCAGATAATCGAGCTTCTCCCGCAAGTTATGGAAGAACACGGTGTTCTGGTTGACGTGTTGCAGGAAATACTGCTTGGCCGCCATGCGGTCCTTGTCGAGCTGGATCTGCCCCTGCTCGTCATAGAGGTTCAGCATGGCGTTGAGGGCGTGATAGTCCAGTGCCGTTTCCGTGGCCTTCGCTGGCCGGTCGAGCGTTAGCGTGTCCAAAATCGTTCCAATCCGTGTCTGACATTCACGACATCATCGTCCGTACCCAGCAGCTCGAACCGGTAGAGGTAAGGCACCTGGCATTTGGTGGAGATGATGTCGCCGGCGATACCGAAGGTCGCCCCGAAGTTGCTGTTGCCCGCGGCAATGACCCCGCGGATGTTTGAACGGTTATCCGCATCATTGAGGAAGCGGATAACCTGCTTGGGCACGGCACCCTTGCCACCTTCACCACAATAGGTAGGGACAATGAGAACGTAAGGACGGGCCACTCGAAGCTCCTCTCCCGCATTGAGAGGAATGCGAGCGGCCGACAAGGCGAGCTTGGCAACGAAGCGATGGGTGTTCTCGGATCTGCTGGAGAAATAGACGATCTCGCCCACCGACTGGTTCCTCAGGCGAGAGAGCTGATCATGTCAGGGCGGAAACCGGCCCAATGCTGCTCACCGGCGATGACAACCGGTACCTGACGATAGCCGAGGCCCTGCACGAGCTCATAGGCTTCACTATCGGTGGACACGTCAATGATGGTGTAATCGATACCCTGGCGATCGAGAGCGCGGGTCGTCGCGGTGCATTGGACGCAGGCGGGCTTGCTGTAGACGGTAATGCTCATTGGATATCCTCGTATAGTGATAGGCGTGCAGATACGTTCGGGCACTGGTCGATGCCCGTGTTGCAGGATGAAAAATGGAGACGGATGCGGTCGAAGACTGGCCGGTTAGAGGGCCGTCACTCGCGTAGCCGGTTATCGGTACTCAAAAACATGGACTTCACCCCGAAGTTATTCTTGCGGGATCTTCGCGGGAGCGAGGGTAACAGCAATCATGCCGCACAGATCCGCGCTCGCCATCCGGACACCCCGCCCGTGGACGTTATGCTCGAGGCAGGTCTCCTGGCTCGCGGGTCGCAGCATTCAATCTCGCCTTCCCAAGACACAAGTGTCTCAGTGGCCATGTCGAACGAACGCTCGCCGCTCACAGTTGCGGGGGCAGCTCCGGCTTGGCAATCATCATGACCGCCGACCGAATTCCCGTCTTAGCCTCCAATTCTTGCGAATCGAAGGAACCTCGAACACTATATATAGTATATGAGGTTAAAATTGCGTCAACTGGTTCCGCGCGCCGCCAAGGATTTCAATGTTGATAATATGTGGATAGCACCACCAAACCCTGCATCTGCAGGACTGGACAACTGCGGTGTTACTTTATAACAAATTCTATGTAATGTTATTACATAAAGGATCATTCATGTCCCGCTCCAATCCCGGTACTCTCCTTGCGGCCTCGTCCCTGGCCTGCGCAATGCTGTTTCCATTTCCGTCCGTCGCAGATGAAGAAAGCAAGACGGAACGCTGGAGATTATTCATCGCCGATCATAGCCTACCCGTCGTCCATGTCGTAGACCTCGAGAGCGGCAAGGAAATCAGCCGCTTCGACATCGACGGATATGCCGCACTTTCGCTGAGCCAATCCGGCAGGACAGTCTTTGCCGTACAGGGCGAAAAGAATGTGGTGCACGCGCTAGACACCGGCATATCGCTTTCCGACCATGGAGAGCATCGTGATATCGAGCTTTCCGATCCGAAATTACTCTCGACGGTAATCAAGGGCGAAAAGCCTGGTCACGTTGTCACCCACGGCGACGATGTGGCGATCTTCTATGATCGTGGCGGCAAATTCGATCTCCTCTCGGAGACCGATCTCACCAGGGACAAAGCCGACATCCGTGCATTCGGCACCACTGCCGCACATCACGGCGTTGCCGTCCCGATGGGCAACCATCTCCTGGTGTCCGTGCCGAACACGGCCGAACCCGTCAAGGATGGTGAACTACCGCCGCGCCTGGGCCTGCGGGTGCTCGACCGCAAAGGCGAGCAGGTCGGACAGGTCGAAACCTGCACCGGCCTACATGGTGAGGCGACATCCGCCCGGCTGGTTGCCTTCGGTTGCGAAGAAGGCGTCCTCGTCGTCCGCCCGGGCGGAATTGACGGCCCGAAGATCGAGATGCTCGCCTATGGTTCCGATATGCCGAAGGGCAAGGTCTCGACCTTGCTCGGCGGCACGTCCATGCAATTCTTCCTGGGCAATTATGGGGAACGGAACATCGTCCTCATCGACCTCGATAACAAGGCCGAGCCCTACAAGCTGATCGAGTTGCCGACACGGCGTATCGACTTCGTGCTCGATGCGGCTGATCCACGCCATGCCTATGTCCTCACGGAAGACGGAAACCTGCATCGCATTGATGTGGTGGAAGGCGGCATCACGAAATCAGGGAGCGTGACTGAACACTACAGCAAGGATGGTCACTGGCGCGATCCGCGACCACGCCTTGCCATGGCCGGCAATCTCATCGCCATTACCGATCCACGCCATGGCTTGGTGCGCTTGATCGACGGCGAGACGTTGAAGGAGATTCGCAGCATTCCCGTCGAGGGACAGCCCTTTGCAATTGTCGCGGCCGGCGGCTCCGGTGCAGTCCATTAAGGGCGGCGCGCAAGTAGTATCCACTCTATAAGAAGGGAGCCGGTCGCTCGGACCGGCTCTCCATTCCATCAAACAATGAGGAAATTCGAACCGGTGACCGCTTTAGGCGGTCCGCGCAGGAAACACGGCTTTCCAGGAAGCTTCCAAGCGACGCTTCAGCTCATATGACAGGGCACAGACTGCGAAGGTCGCAACCGCGATCGGTAGGAAAGACGATGCTGACAGCAGCCCTGCCCGATCCAGCTCATAGGCGATGAGCAACATGACGGTTTGGTGCAGCACATAATAGGTGAGAACTGCCCTGTTGAGATAACGGACAACGGCATTTTCGGACCTGCACCAAATTCTCGCATAGCCGAGAATCGCCACGATGGCACTCCATTGGAAGATGCCGCCGAACACTCTCCCCGTGGTCACACGCCAAATTTCGGGCGTATCCGACGGCAAGGCGGGAAAGAGCAATGTCAGACCGACCGCGCATACGACGGCTAGGATCATTGCCGGCCTTCGCATATGGACGATGGTATCCCAATAATCGTCGCGGCTTGTCATAATCGCGCCGAGCAGGAAGGACAGCAGGTAAGCGGCGTGGTTGTACCAATCGGTTACGATATCCAGCGTCGGCGGAAACGCCGGTCTCAGCAAAAGCTTGAGCAGAACGAAAAGCAAGGCCGGCATCATCAGCATCCAGCGACCCGATAGCCATGCCGCCAAGCGATTTCCAACCGTAGACAAAAGGTTTGGCCATACGGAAACGGCAAGCGTTATCAGTGCGGTGTAAAGCCACAGATAGGCCAAATACCACAGGTGCTGCAGACCAATCAGCACTGCCTGCCCGCCATTTGGTAAGGAGACCGGAGTGAAGGTCGCATAGTGCCAGAGGAGATCCGTAAAGCTGATGTCGACGCCCTGGCCGGCTCGCAGCCACACGTACATCTGCGGAGGAATCAGGAACAGAAGACCCAAAACGAAGGGCATCAGCAACTGTCTCGTGCGCGCGCTCCGCAAAGCGTCAGGAGAATGCCGCTTCAACAGCATACCTGTCACAGCGCCTGAAATAAGGAATAGCAAAGACATGCGCCAGGGATGTGTCCACAGATGGATCACGTCGAAGACCGGCGAACTGTCCGGCGCCTTAAGCAGGAAGGTCCTCGAATTATACATCAAGCTGACGTGATAGAGGATCAGCAGCATAAACGCTGCAACCCTGACGAAGTCCAGATCGTGTCTGCGCGGCATCCCCAACATGATTTAGCATTCTAGATTGCAACCCTTAATGGATTGCAAAAAAGATCGCTACAAAATCAGGCCGAGTAAACACCGATGCAACTGAGCGTGCCGATCGCCCCGAGCGCGAAAGGCCCAATCATCATGACTTTGGCCCTTAAGCCGGCCTCTGTTCGCGCGTGCCGATTATCCGATCACCACCATGCGGTGCTTGACAGCAAAATTTTGACCACTTATTGATACGTATCACTAATACGTATAACCAAACGGATGACGATGAACAGCCGAGCAACGCAAAAAGATGTCGCAAAGGCTGCCGGGGTCTCTCAGGCCACCGTCTCCATGGTGCTGAGCGGCGGCGGCGCGTCCATTCCGGCGGAGACGTGGGAGCGGATCACAAAGGCGGCGAAAGATCTCGGTTATGTCCCGAACCGTTTCGCGCAAGCTTTGAAAACCAGCCGTTCGATGACCATCGCTTGTATCGTGCCCGATATCACCAACCCGTTCTATCCGTCGCTGATCCGCGGCATACAATCGATCGCCGACGGGCTGAATTACGATGTCATAACGGTCAACACCGACGGAACGCCGGAACGCGAGCGGCACTTTCTCGATTGGGCGCGGCAGGGAAGAGTGGACGGCGTGATCGGCGTCTTCTTCACCTTGAAGGCAAAGGACTTTAGTCCCTTGCTCGAAGCCGGCGTTCCCGTGGTACGCATTGAATCATCGAAAAAACGTGGCGGAGACATCCCCGTCGACGATATCTATGTCGACAGTCGCGCGGCGGCTCAGGCGGTGACGGAGTATCTGCTCTCCCTTGGGCACAAGCGCATCGCGCTTGTCGCCGGTCGCGGCGGTCCGCAGGCCCATCGGATCGAGGGGTATCGTACGGCGCTGGCCGGGTTTGGTCATCCCGACCATGTCGTCATCGATGACGAGTTTTCCGAAATGGGAGGCATTCGCGCGGCCGAGAGCATCCTCGAGGGCGATTTTCAGCCGACCGCGATCTTCGCCGCAAACGACCTGATGGCGATCGGCGTGATGCAATCCCTGCGCGAGCGCCGCATTCGGATCCCGGGGGACATCGCCGTCGTCGGTTTCGACGACATTTCTGCCGCCAAGCTCGTCACCCCGACGCTGACGACGGTCGCGCAGTTTCAGTGGAAAATGGGAGAACGTGCCGCGCAGACGCTCATGGAGCGCCTGCGCGGAGAGAAGACCGGTGCAGGAACCGCTGTCGAAATGCCCTTCGACCTCATCGTCAGGGGCTCGACGAACAACGAATAAAAGCAAATCGGGAGGAGAAAACCGATGCATAGACGTACAATTCTGAAGGCCGGCCTCGGCCTTGCCGCCATGCCACTCATGTCCCGCCTCGCATTTGCGGCGGATCAGAAACCCGTATCCTTCTGGTATGAGTCCGCGTCGCCGGAAAACCAGGATAATCTCAAGAATATCCTGGTCGATCCGTTCAACGCTGCTCATCCCGAGGACCTTTTGAGCATCGATTTCCGCGGCTCCGACCTCGACAAGCAACTGCGCGTCGCCATGCTGGCCAGCACCGGCCCCGATGTCGTCTTCACGGCCGGTCCGAGCTACGTTGCATCCATGGCCCAGGCTGGCCAATTGTTGCCTTTGGACGATTATGCCAAGAAATACGGGTGGAACGAGCGCCTGCTGCCGCTCTTCCTCGACCTCGGCCGTTATAACGGCAAGCTCTATGCCCTTGCCAAGACCTATGAAACCCTCGGCCTCTTCTACAACAAGACATTGTTCAGCCAGAACAAATGGAACGTGCCGGTGACACTCGCCGAATTCGAGGCACTTGCCGAGGAGATGAAGGCCAAGGGTCTTGTTCCCTTCGGCGCCGGCAATGCCGATTGGCGTCCCGCTAACGAGCATTACGTGTCAATCGCATTCAATTCGATCGCAGGCCCGGAGAATGTCTACAAGGCGCTGACGGGCGCCATCCCCTGGACCGATCCGGCTTTCGTGCATTCGATCGACAAGCTCGCCGAGTGGTGGGACAAGGGCTACTTCGGCGAAAACTACTTCTCATTGACGCTCGAGCAGGCCTTCGCCCAGGTCGCCACTGGCCAGGCCGGTATGGCTCCGACCGGCACTTGGAACTTTACCAACGTCCAGACCTACTTCCCGCAAAACAATGCAGAGCCGGGCTTTGTCGGCTTCCCCAGTGAAAAGGGCGACCCCATTTTTGCGCTCGGCATCGGCTCGACACTGTCGATCAATGCCAAATCGAGCAATGCCGATGGAGCAGCGACCGTTCTCGACTACATTTTCTCGGATGACTATTACAGCAAGATCAACTCCGCCTGGCAGGGCGAATGGAACCTGCCGCTGGCCGATCTTTCCAAGGTCAAATTGTCCGATAAGGTGCTGCCTCTCTATGAGGAGGCAATGAAGGAACTGTCTGCCGCCGTCAGCGACGGCAAGTATGGCTATACGACCTGGACCTTCCTTCCGCCGGCGACGGACACTTATCTGGTCAGCGGCATGGAGGAGGTCTGGCTCAAGAAAACCACCTCAGCCGACTTCCTCAAGAAGCTTGACGAGACCTTCAAGCAGGAACGCGACGCCGGCAAGGCGCCCGCGGTTCCGCCGCGCGTCTAATTAGACCGCAGCAGGGCGGCGCAAGGCGCGCCGCCCTTCCCCGGAGGATATCATGCATCGACTTTATCTCGTCCCGACGATGATCATCAACGTTGCCATCGTGCTCGTTCCAGCCTTGCTGACGGTGGCGCTCGCATTCTGCAATTGGGACGGCATTTCGGCTCCCACCTTTGCTGGTCTCGACAATTTTCGCGCCCTGGCCGCCGATCGCGTCTTCTGGTCGGCGCTTGGCAACAACATCATCTGGATGCTGGTCTTCCTGACCGTGCCGATCTTCATGGGACTGCTGGCAGCTTCGATGCTGCTGATCGTACGTCGCGGCAGCAACTTCTTTCAGGTCGTCTATTTCCTGCCCGTCGTTATTGCCACGGCCATTACCGCCCGCATCTGGCAGGGCATGATCTATAGCCCGGTCACCGGCGTCTTCGGGCTTCTCAAGAAATATGGCCTGCCGATCCCCAATCCGCTGACCCAGCCGCCGCTTGCCCTTTTCGGTGTCGCGACTGTCGACCTCTGGCATTGGTGGGGTTTTCTGTGCGTGATCTTCTACGCGGCGCTTCGCCAGGTGCCGCAAGAGCAGATCGAGGCGGCCCGCATCGAAGGCGCCACCTATTTCCAGATGATGCGCTACGTGCTGCTTCCCGGCATCAAGCCGACCATCATGCTGCTGATGATCATGACCGTCATCTGGTCGCTGCTGGCCTTCGATTTCGTCTATATCCTCACGCAGGGCGGTCCTGCCTTTTCGAGTGAGCTGCTTTCAACGCTCGCCTACCGCAAGGCATTCTATGATCTGAATGTCGGGCAGGCCGCCGCAGCGGCACTGGTCATCAGCCTGTTCGGACTGGTCGGCACGTTCTTCTATGTTCGCATCCAAACCAAGGAGGGCGAGCAATGAGACTTGTCGAAAGCCGCCTGACCCTCTGGGTCTGCTACATCCTTCTGGGCATCTTCGCCTTTATCGCGCTCTTCCCGATCGCCCTTCTGGTGCTCAATTCGCTGAAGCCGGCGGCGCAGATTGTCCAGAACCCGCTCGGCCTGCCGCAGCAGATCCGCTGGCAGAACTTCGCCAATGCCTGGAACCACGCGAAATTCTCGAGGACCTTCATCAATTCGCTGATCGTCTCGGGCACGACCATCGCGCTCGTCTGCTCGACCTCGTCGCTGACCGCCTATGTGATCGCGCGCCGCAAGATCAAAAGCTGGAAGATCTTCACCTTCTATCTTCTGGCAACGACGACGGCACCGATCCAGCTCTACATCTTCCCGCTCTATTTCGGCTTTGCCAAGCTTGGCCTGATCAACAACATCTTCGGCGTGGCGCTGATCTATACCGCCCTTTACAGCCCCTTCGCCGTGATGCTGCTCAGGACCTATTTCATCGCGGTGCCGAAGGAGCTTGAGGAGGCGGCGATTGTCGATGGCGCCACGCATTGGCAGGTCTTCTGGCGCGTGATGCTCCCCATCGTCTCGCCGGGCATTCTGACCGTGGCGCTGATCATCGGGTTGAATTCCTGGAACGAATTCCTGATCGCCACCACCTTCCTGCAGAAGCAGGAGAACACGACGGCCGTCATCGCCTTCTTTCTCCTGTCCGGCCAATACAGCTCCGACTGGGGCGAGATCATGGCTGCCGCCCTCATCATCGTCGTGCCGGTCGTGGTGCTTTTTGTCTTCATGCAGAAGCGCTTCATCGAGGGCATGGCCGGCGGCTCGGTCAAGGGTTGAATCATCTTTCAAGTACATATGGAGTGAGCAATGCAGCTTCCGAACGACTATCTCGAACGCGTCTATGCAGCCGTCCTGGGCAAGCTCATCGGCGTCTATCTGGGCCGCCCTTTCGAGGGATGGACCTATCAGAAGATCATGGATGAACTCGGCCCGATCGAATATTACGTGCATGAGCGTCTGAACCAGCCGCTTGTTGTGACCGATGACGACGTAGCCGGCACGTTCACCTTCGTCCGCGCACTCGAGGATTACGGCGTCAAGCCCGACCTCTCGGCCGAGGAGATCGGTAAGGCCTGGCTCAACTATATCGTCGAGGAACGCGCGATCCTCTGGTGGGGCGGCAATGGCAATTCCACCGAACACACCGCCTGGCTCAATCTCAAGAAAGGCGTGCCCGCGCCGCATTCCGGCTCGATCGCCACGAATGGTCAGGCCGTTGCGGAGCAGATCGGCGCACAGATATTCATCGATGGCTGGGCCATGGTGGCCCCCGGTCAGCCGGAACTGGCGGCCAGGCTCGCCGACCAGGCGGGCAAGGTCAGCCATGACGGCGAATCCGTCTACGCCGCCATGCTCTGGGCCGCGATGGAAGCCGAAGCCTTTGTCGCCTCCGATATCGACCACCTGATCGATACCGGCCTGAAGCAGATCCCGAGCGACAGCCTGATTGCCCGGCTGATCGCCGACATCCGCGCCTGGCACAAGGCTCATCCGGATTGGCGCGATACACGCCAGAAGATCCAGGACGAATACGGTTACGACAAATATCCCGGCAATTGCCATGTCGTGCCCAATCATGCGCTGATGATCATGTCGGTGCTCTATGCACCGGATGACTTCCAGAAGGCGCAGATGATCGTCAACACGTCTGGCTGGGATACCGACTGCAATGCTGGCAATGTCGGCTGCCTGCTTGGTATCATGAACGGGCTCGACGGTCTCTCGGAAGGCCCCGATTTCCGCGGCCCTATCGCCGACCGCATGCTGATATCCTCAGCCGATGGCGGCAATTCCATCAACGATGCCGTCCGCCAAGCGTATTTTCTTGCCAATCTCGGCATGCAGCTGGCGGGACGCCCCTCCCTTGAGGCGCCCAAGAATGGTGCACAATTCCATTTCTCGCTTCCCGGCAGCCAGCAGGGCTTCCGGCCGCAAGCCGGTCTCGATGCCACAGGCTCTGTCCGCATCGGCAATACCGAGTTCGAAGACAGCCGCGGGCTGACTGTCGACTATGAAGCACTCGGCCCCTCGCAGAGCGCCGTCGTGACGACACCGACCTTTTCCCCGCGTGAAATGCTCGACATGCGGACCTACGATCTGATGGCGACGCCGCTCCTCTATTCCGGCCAGAAACTGAAGGCGCGCCTCAAGGCCGACGAGCGTAATCGCGGTACGATCGAAGCGCGGTTGCGCATCCGGGTCTATGACGAAGGCGACCAGCTTCGCGATATCGACGCAGATCCGGTTACCGTCCAACCTGGCTCCGAGGCCATGCTCGAATGGACCCTTCCCGACACCGGCGGCCAGCCGATCGCCGAGATTGGCATTGTCATCACTGGCACCGGCAAACGCGCCGATGGCCGGCTGATCGTCGACTATATTCGCTGGGACGGCGCACCGAACCTCACGCTCAAGCGCCCGGCGGGTGACGGCGATTTCTGGCGCATGGCCTGGGTCAACGGCGCAAGCTTCTTCTCGAAGCGCTTCCCGGCCGCATTCCGCATCGCGCAGAACCGCGGCGAAGGCATCATCATCCACGGCACGCGCCAATGGACCGATTATCAGGCCTCCGGCAACGTGATGATCCACCTCGGCAATTACGGCGGCCTCGCCGTGCGCGCACAGGGCCTGCGCCGCTATTACGGCGCTCGCGTCACGCGCGACGGCAAGATGCAGATCGTGCGGGTGCGCGACGAGGATACCAAGGTGCTGGCCGAAATCGCCTTCAAGACGGAATTCGAGAAGCACATCGCAATGAAGGTCAAGGCGGAGGGCACACGCATCACCTTCGAGGCTGATGGCGTGTCGCTGACAGCCGAAGACACCTCCCCCGATGCCTTCCGCGATGGCGGCGTCGGGCTGCTCGTCCACGAAGGTGCTCTGTCGTCGAACGAGATCCGGATCGGAGCGGCATGATGGCAACCGTGACCATAGACAAGGCACGCAAGGCCTATGGCGCCGTGGATGTCCTCCACGGTGTCTCCGCCGATATCGCAGATGGAGAATTCGTCGTTCTCGTCGGCCCTTCCGGCTGCGGAAAGTCAACCTTGCTGCGGATGATCGCGGGGCTGGAAGACATCAGTGGCGGCACGATCAGCATCGGCGGGCGCGTAGTCAACGACTTGCCGCCCAAACAGCGCGACATTTCCATGGTGTTCCAGAATTACGCGCTCTATCCGCATATGACGGTTGCCGAGAACATGGCCTTCTCGCTGACGCTCGCCGGTGCCCCGAAAGCCGAGAAGCAGAAGCGTGTGGAGCAGGCGGCGCAAATCCTCGGCCTCACCGAGCTGCTCGGGCGCTATCCGCGTCAGCTGTCCGGCGGCCAGCGGCAGCGTGTGGCCATGGGCCGTTCGATCGTCCGCAATCCGCAGGTCTTCCTGTTCGACGAACCTCTGTCCAACCTCGACGCCAAGCTTCGGGTGGCCATGCGCGCCGAAATCAAGAGCCTGCATCGTCGTCTTGCCACGACCACCGTCTACGTCACCCACGACCAGGTCGAGGCGATGACCATGGCAGACCGCATCGTCGTGATGAATGGCGGCCGCATCGAGCAGGTCGGCAGGCCACTGGAGCTTTACGACAATCCTCACAGCACATTCGTCGCCGAGTTCATCGGCTCTCCGGCGATGAATCTGTTGAAAGGACGCTTCGATAATGCCGGCGGCCGGGCTGTGTTCAGAACGAATGACGGCATCATGCTGCCCCTGCCCGCTGGCGCCGCCGAGATGGCAGGCACGGATGCGATCTATGGCATTCGCCCGGAATATTTCGCCATCTCGCCTGCCAATACAGGCATTCCGGCCCGCGTCGTGGTGGTCGAGCCGCTGGGTTCGGAAACGCAAGTGACAGCGAAAGTCGGCGAGCAGACAATCGTCATCGTTTTCCACGAGCGGATCAGCATGGAGCCCGATGAAATCGTCTGGCTGCAGCCGCAAGCAGAGCGCGTCTGCCTGTTCGATGCCAACGGGCGGCGCATCGCCGATACTGCCACGGGCAAGATCCTGCAGCCCGCCTGAGCCGGGACATTTGCCTCAAATCATGGAAGCCCATACGGTGCCGCTCAACCGGCATCGCACAGAGATTTCCGAAATGCCGGTTCGATCAGGCGATCGGGCCGGCAATTCCCGTTCGCACCGCCATGTCGGCCAAACTGACGTCGAGCGTTGCGGGGTCGATCGACTGGCGCACCTGCAGCAGCATCTCGCCGAGATCGACCATCATCTCGCGCACAAACTTCTCCGTACGGGCGCGGTCTCCCGAAACGATGAGGCGGAGCAGCGAAATATGGCTCTCAATCATCGTTTCCATCGACGCATTAGGACCGAGATAGGTATGGAATATCCAGCCGGTGCGGCGATAGAGCGTTTGAAGCGGGATGAGCGTGTTGGCGAGAAGCGGCTCCCCGGATGCCGTCAGGATTGCCTTGTTAAGCAGCCGATCGGTGAAGTTGAACCGCTCAAGGCTGAGATCTGCCTTGGAAGCTTCCATATCCGCGATGAAGGTTCTGAGGATCTTGTGATCCTGAGGCGTCGCCCGCTCGCTCGCCAGCCCGCAGCCAATCACTTCCATCTCCGTGCGCAGGGGCAGCAATGTCCTCTCCTGCACCAGATTGACCGGTGCTACACGCAGGCCCGAGCGCGGGCTGACGTGAATGAGCTGGTTGCTGGAAAGGCGCTTTACCGCATCGTGAACGGGCGTGCGGCCGAGGCCGGATTGCTGTTGCAACTGCTGGATCGTGTAGCGCGCGCCGGGCAGCAGCTCCGTCGAAACGATCATGCTTTCGAGGCGATCATAGGCTTCCTCGGACAGGCTCCGGGGCTGCTTCTCTTTCTTTGTCATCGCGCTGTCGATCTTCTCTCGCCCGGCCTGGCCGTCGCTTCTCATATCCGATCCACAGGGATCGGCATTGACTTTCGGCTGCATATATCAAATTTATTGCCTCATGTGAAATTTCAGATTACCAGCGTGATATTTCATAAGGGGAGGAATTATGACAATCGAACACACAACCACTGCCGAAGCTCTACAGCGCCCATCCACCAATCGCCGCTGGTGGATTGCCGGGCTGCTCGCGATCGGCGTTCTCGTCAATTATTTTGATCGGGTGAATCTCACCGTTGCCTCGCCGCTCATCCAGGATGAGTTTCACATCGGGCCGGCGGAGATGGGCATCCTGTTCAGCGCCTTCGGCTGGACCTACGGCTTTCTGCAAATCCCCGTGGGCATGCTGCTCGACCGCTTCGGTGTTCAGCGCGTCATGCGATGGAGCACTTTCTCCTGGGGCATCGCCTCGGTGATCACGGCCTTTTCGACGGGCATGTCGACGCTCTTTCTATCCCGCATGCTTCTCGGCGTGGCGGAGACCCCAGGCTTTCCGGCCAATTCCAAGGCGACGGGCTATTGGTTTCCGCGCCATGAACGGGGTCTCGCAACGGCTCTCTTTGATGCCGCCGCGAAGTTTTCCAACGTCATCGCCATCCCGCTGGTTGCGTTCCTGATGCTGCATTTCGGCTGGCGCGGTGGCTTCGTCGCCACAGCCATCATCAGCTTCGTCTTCTTTGCGATGTTCTGGCTGTTCTATCGCGATCCCAGCGCCGACAAGAACCTGTCGAGCGAGGAGCGGACCTATCTCAAGGCCGGCGGAGCCGCCCAGGAAGGCGAAGCTGCTGCCAATGCCGTCGGCATGCTTGGCTATCTCCTGCGCAATCGCAAGGTCTGGGGCCTTTCGATCGGCTTTGCCGCCTATGGCTATGCCTTCGCCCTCTTCATCTTCTGGCTGCCGGATTATCTGGTGAAGGAGATGCACATGGACATCCTGAAGTCGGCAACTTTCACGACGATACCCTGGATCTTCGCCACAGCCTCGGATCTGCTGATCGGCGGCTGGCTCATCGACCATCTCATCCGCAAGGGTCATGACGAATCGCAGGTTCGCAAGACGATCATCGTGTTCGGCATGCTGATGGGCCTTGCGGTTGTCGGCGCAGGGCTGACGGCCGATCCCTATTGGGCGATCTTCTGGATCACGATTTCGCTGAGCGGGCTCGCCGCCGCCGCGCCGGCCGGCTGGTCCATCCCGTCGCTGATCGCGCCCAAGGGCGGTGCCGCCACCATCGGCGGTATCATGAACTTCCTCAACAGCGTGACCGGCATCGCCGCGCCGATCATCACCGGCTTCATCGTCGGCGCCACGCAATCCTTCAGCCGCGCCTTCCTTCTGGCTGGCGTCATGCTGGCAATCGGCATCGTCTCCTACGTCTTCGTCCTCGGTCGCATCGAGCAGATCCCCGATCCGAAGGCCTGATTTCGCCTAAAGACCAAGAAAGGTTTCCCATGAAAATCACCAATGCGAAGGTCATCGTCTGCTCGCCCGGCCGTAACTTCGTCACGCTCAAGATCGAGACGGACGAGGGCATTTACGGAATCGGCGACGCCACGGTGAATGGCCGCGAACTGGCCGTCGCCTCCTATCTTCAGGATCACCTCGTCCCCTGCCTGATCGGTCGCGACGCCTCGCAGATCGAGGACATCTGGCAGTATTTCTACAAAGGTGCCTATTGGCGCCGTGGCCCCATCACCATGGCAGCGATCGCGGCTGTCGACGTGGCGCTTTGGGACATTAAGGCCAAGGCGGCGAATATGCCGCTTTACCAACTACTGGGCGGTGCCAGCCGCACCCACATGCTGACCTATACCCACGCAAATGGCGAAACGATCGAAGAGACGGCCGACAAGGTTGCCGCTTTCAAGGAAGAAGGCTGGAAGGCGATCCGCGTGCAAAGCGCCGTTCCCGGCCTGCCGATCACTTACGGCGTGGAAAAAGTCGGCTCCCTGGCTCAGGCCGAGGACAAGCCGCGTGAGACGCTCTGGGACACGCCGGCCTATCTTCGTTTTCTGCCGCAGCTTCTCGATCATCTGCGTGATCGTTTCGGCTATGAGCTGCATCTGCTGCATGACGTCCATCATCGCCTGACGCCGCAGGAGGCCGCGGGCCTTGCGAAGGAAGTCGAGCGCCACAAGCTCTTCTGGCTCGAAGATGCGGTTCCGGCCGAGAACCAGGAATCCTACCGCCTCATCCGCCAGCATTCGACCACGCCGCTCGCGCTCGGCGAGGTTTTCAACTCGATCCATGATTGCCGCCAGCTGATCCAGGAGCAGCTGATCGACTATATCCGCACGACGCCGCTGCATGCAGGCGGCATCACCCATGTGCGGCGCATCGCCGATCTCGCCGGCCTCTACCACATCCGCACGGCCTGCCATGGTGCGGCCGACATGTCGCCGATCACTATGGGCGCGGCGCTGCATTTCGACCGTTGGGTGCCGAATTTCGGCATCCAGGAATATGCCTTTCATCCCGACGAAGCCAAGAACGTCTTCCCGCACGAATGGCACTTGAAGGATGGCTATCTCCATAGCGGTGAAAAGCCGGGACATGGCGTCGATATCGACGAGAAGGCGGCAGAGAAATACCCCTATAGACGCGCCTATCTCGATGTTGCCCGGCTTTCGGACGGAACGCTCTGGAGCTGGTAATTTCCTGCGATCGGCCGGCTTTTCTAGGCCGGCCGATCATCGTCAGTTGCCCTGCCCTTCGCGGATACGATCGGCAAGATCGAGAAAATTCTGGCGCATGCGGCCCAATGTGAAATCAAGGCCGAACAGGCGGCCGGTATCGCTGAAGCTGATCGACTGGGCAGCCTCGGAATGTTGAAACGCTTCGAAGGCGGCGGCAAGGCTACTATCGGCTTCGGTCAGAAGCTCTGAATCGATCTCGCCCCCGCCGCGCATAGCCTTGCCGCAAGCCTCGGCAAAGCCTGCCTGCGAGCGTAGAACCTGCGCGGCCTGCAACCCGATGGCCTTCACCACCTCCGCCGGGAATGGCGTTTCCACCAGATGACTGACATAGGTCATGTCATTGCGGATACGCCACAGCGAGCGCGGGATGGCGTCGGATATGCCCTGCCTTGCGAGCCAAAGCGCGCGTTCGCGCTGCGCATCGGCCAGTAGCCCCTCGGCCGCCATCAGGGACTGTCGCAGCCCGATATTCGCCTCCGTCGCCGACACCGCCTCCCCCTTTTCCACGGCAGCCGCCAAAGTTCGCAGTATCTGTGCCGTCACGTCGAGTGCCGATGCGAAGCGATCGAGCACGACGGTGCGTGACCGGGTTGGCAGGATGAACAGGCTGGCAAGGACGCCGACAACGCCGCCCAGCGTGATCTCGGCAATGCGGTCGATCATGAAGACCTCGACCGGAACCGCCTGGGAGTGGGTCAGCATGACGATCGCCGCGGTCAAGCCGGCATTACGCAGGCGCGGTGCGCGCATCGAGGCGAAGCTGGCGATCCCGACGACGAAAATAAGGGCGATCCCGATGGCTAGCGGCTCGTGCGGCGTCAGCAATACCGCTGCGCCGCCAAGCACTGCGCCGGCGATCGTCGCTACCAGACGGTCGACAGCCATGCCGGCCGTGGCACCGACCGATGTTTGCATGACGATCAGCACCGTGAAGACGGCCCAATAGCCCTGCTGAAGATTGAGGAGCTGGGTGATGCTGTAGGTGACCGTGCAGGCAATCATCACGCGCAGCGCCTGTATCGCCGCGCGCTTCGTCTGGATCAATGAGGTTTTCGGCGGAGACGGAGGCCCGCTTTGACGAGATTCCGGCTCGGTCATCGCGCAACTTTCCGCATGGAAACGTGTGTTGACAATGGCCGTTCGGGTCTTGCCCCTCCCTGCTGCAGCGCAGACGCTATGAACCGCATCCGACTTCCACCATGGCAGCATTTCTTGCGATGTGGAAGAAGCGCGGACCGGGACACCTGCCCCATTCCACGCCTTTGTCATGACCGCAAATAGCGCGCTGCCGCGGTTAGTGAACAGCCGTGCTGATCAACCGGTACGGATGGGTTACCTTGAAGTGCGAGATGACTTCGCTCGCCTGCTGGAACACCTTATCAGCGTTCTCAGGGTCCTCATGGGCAAGCTCATCGGCGTTGATGCGGATCGCTTCCGCCATATTGCGTGAAAATTCCGCGAACTTCTGGTCGCCTTCGACCAATGCTTCGCGCGCAGCACCTTCCAATGTCCGAGCGACATCGATCAGGATTTCCTCGCGCTCTTCGGCGCTCAGGGTTTCGATAGATTTCGTTCTGTCTTCCATTTTGATCACTCACTCCGATTAGACGTGACGGTGACCGAGCTCATGAAGCCTCGGTAACCTACAGCTAAGAAGGGAGAAATCCGGATACAAGATCTTGAAATTTCAGCCGGCGTACCGTGCCTCCAACATATCCAGCTCCCGCACGAGCTTGGTCGCGATTTCGTTGCCGAGCTGCTTTGCCCGGAGCTTTCGAAAGATCTCGCTGCGCTCGGCCCGTACCGCCGCCAGTCGCAATTCCATCTCGATGCGGGTCATGCGCTTGGAAAGCTCCAGCTCTTCGCCTTCACCGGATTGGTTGCGGATACGCTCGCGGTAGAGCTCCATCACCCTCGCCGCCACGTCCACATAGAGGTCCGCATCATCATGGCCCTTCGACAGCGAATGCTGAAGGCGGGCTATTTCCGTGATCGCCGCACGGGCGGCATCGACCCTGGCCGCCGCCTCGTCCTCCTCATGCTTCGTATCTTTCGGAAGCTCGAGATTCTTGAGCAATGGCGGAAGGAACAGCGCTGCCGTTATCAACGACATGATGATCACACCCATGGCAAGGCAAATGGCGAGATCACGAGCCGGAAAGGGCGAACCGTCGCTCATGGCGAGAGGCAAGGTCAGCACACCGGCAAGCGTGATGGCGCCGCGAACACCGGCAAACGAGAAGGCCGCCAGGATACGCCAGTTCGGGGATGTCTGCCGCTGCCGCCTCTGGCGGAAGAGCGTCAGATGAAGCGACAGCCAGACCCAGGTGAAGCGTAGCGCGACAAGACCGAATGTGAGCCCGACAACATAGGCCGCGAGCCACCAGAATTCGTGATGCCCCGTCACCTGAACCGTTGCCGAGGCTCTTGCCGCGATCGACGGAAGCTGCTCGCCGAGAAGCACGAAGATGGTACCGTTCGCGGCGAACTGGATCATATCCCATACCGCACGCTGGCGAACGCGGGTTGCCGCCATCGCGCGCCCGGAATTCTCAACCACGCTCATGGTCGTCCCCGCCGAAACCGCTGCCAGAATGCCGGAGCAATGAACCTGTTCTGCAAGGAGATATGCCGCAAACGGAATGAGGATGCTGACCAGAATCTGCGAGCCGCTCTCCTCACCGTAACGCAACGAAACTCGCGTGCTCAGCCAGGTGATGGCCCAGGTGACGCTGACACCGATCGCCAGGCCGCCGATTGCAGTCCAGAGAAAGCTCAGCGTGGCGTCGTAGAGCGAGAAACTGCCCGTCAGCGCCGCGGCAATCGCAAACCTGAGGCAGACCAGGCCCGACGCATCATTCAGAAGGGATTCGCCCTCGAGTATGTGCATCATCCGGGGCGGGATCGGCACCCTTTGCGCGATTGCCGAAACGGCTATGGGGTCGGTCGGGGAGATGACGGCAGCCAGCGCGAAGGCAACTGGAAGCGGCATCGCAGGGATCATCCAATGAACGAGGAGGCCGGCGCCGACGACGGTGAAAATCACCAGCCCCAGGGCCAACTCCACGACGATATTCATGTCCTGCCGAAGCTCGTCGGCCGGAATCCGCCACCCGTCCAGGAAAAGTAGCGGCGGCAGAAACAGCAGGAAGAAAATCTCGGGGTCCAGTCTCACGCTGAGATTGGCCGACAGCCCGATGACTGCTCCAAGCGCAATCTGAATAAGCGGCAGCGGCAGGACAATCGGTATCGCACGGGAAACTGCGCCACTAACGACGATCGCCAGAAGAAGGACGAGAGTCGTGGTGATGATTTCCATTATGCTGCCCTCTGCTCGGTATGCCCTGCAACCTTCGCCATCTACCGCCAAATGCTCTTTGCCCCAGGCTGCCCGAAATGAGAAGGAACATTGAAGGCGGCCGGCTATTTGGTCACTGCAGTCTGCCTTTTGCGATCACAAGAGCAAGTTCAAAACGAACCGCGTTCGCCGAAACGGCAAACTTCAGGATCAGACAGATAGGATGAGCAACGTCACTGGCAATTGAGAGAGGTCTTATCAACGCCTTGGGCATGGGGTTGGGCCGCCCGCAGAAGGCGACCCCACCTTAAATAGTCTCTATAGATGATCAGGCGAAGCCCTCGGAAAGTTCAGTAGTGCAGCTTCGGAGCACGGAAGAAACCTATTCCGCCGCCACCGCGACGGTGCCTTCCGCCTCTTCCAGTGCGCGCACCAGCGGAATGACCTGCTTGCCAAAATACTCCACTTCCTCCTGAAAATGCAGGAAGCCTAGCAAGACCAAATCCGCACCAGCCTGCTTCAGGCGAACGATACGTTCGGCCACCTGCTGCGGCGTGCCGATGAGGTTCGAGCGGAAGCCGTCATTGTACTGCACCAGATCCTCGAAGCTGGATTTTGCCCAATTGCCTTCACCCTCAGGCGAAGACTTGCCGGCATTCTTCACCTCGTGCCCGAAGGCCTTCACCGCTTCGGGATTGGCCTTCTCGATGATCTCGGCGAGGACGGCTTTCGCCTCTTCCTCGGTATCTCGCACAATGGCAAAGGCGTTGACGCCAACGCGCACATGATGACCGTTGTCTCTCGCCTTGGCCTGGATATCCTCGACCTGCTTGGCGATTTCCTCCGGCGTATTGCCATTGGTGAAATACCAATCCGACACGCGCGAGGCCATGTCGCGCGCCGCACGCGACGAACCGCCCTGGAAGATCTCCGGCTGCGGGTCGATCGGCTTCGGCTTCAAGGAATAGTCGGTGAAGCGATAGAAATCGCCGCGGAAGGTAAAGCTTTCCTCGGTCCAGATACCGCGCAGCGCGCGGATGAATTCCTCGGAGCGACGATAGCGTTCGTCATGATCGAGCCAGGGCTCGCCGATGGCATGAAACTCGCCACGGAACCAGCCGCTGACGATGTTGACCGCGACACGGCCGTTGGTGAGGTGGTTGATGGTGGCGATCTGCTTGGCCGCAAGCGCGGGCGCCCATGGACCGGGCAGGATGGCCGCGATCACCTTCAGCCGTGTCGTCGCCTCCAGCAGCGAATGACTGAAAGCAACCGATTCATGCTGATATTCGGCGCCGTAACCGGCTGTGAAGCGGATCTGGCTCAGCGCGTAATCGAAGCCATTGGCTTCGGCGATCTGTGCAAGCTTGCGATTGTAGTCGATTGTCCAGCTCGTGCGCTGCTCGATGTTCGAGATGACAAGCCCGCCGGAGACGTTTGGCACCCAGTAGGCGAACTTCAAAGGCTCTCTGTTTACATCGCTCATTGACATCTCCCGGTTTGAAGGCTCTTCAGCCGAGCAGCAAGATCAGGTCCCGCAGCTCTCCCGGATATACTCTATAGATTTTATGGCATATCGAACAAACTCATCCCAAGTTTCGGCCATTTCGGGAAAAAGCTGCCTCGTAAAGCCTCAACGATTTGAGCAGTGAAGCACATGGCGGAGTTTCGATCCCCACGAAACACCAGCGGGAACAGCTAAGAAGGCGATCGATTAGAATGTTGGCCCGGTTGCCCCACCGTTCAGGGTGAAGTAAGTGAATGCCGCTATGAAAAATGCGATAATGATAATGATCGCCAGCAAACGCTTCAGCCACGGAGGCGTTTGTCTCGGTGGCTTCGGTTTGGGACGGCGCTCAAATTTGACAACATTATCGGACATGCGCATTCGATTAGCGAAGATCAGGCGATTTGCCAATCCGGGACCGGCGTCAACGAGGTGACCTTTCTACAATTGACCTAACAAAACTGCTCACCCTGCTTAAAGTCCTTGGAACCTGCGGCGCATCAGGGGCGGTGCCGGCAAGTTCTCCACAAATGTTGGGATTTGGAAACAAGTGCATCGAACTCGAATTGCGAAGGCAAACGAGCGGGCATTTGAACGTATCTGTCTAACCTCCAAAGGTGCCTTCTTGAATATCCTGAATAAAATCCGCCCCTGGACAGCCCAGCAGCGTGCATTGATCGTCCCCTTTCCTAACGAGCAAGATCTGGCAGAGCGCAAATCGAAGACGACTGCCACCGATGGCCCGATCGTTGCATTTTTCACCGAAGGCAGTTTTTACGAACAGGAAAAGGAGCGCATGTCGCGCTCAGCCGAACGCATCGGCCTCAAGGTACAGGCAATGGCATTGCCGAGTGCCGGCAGTTGGGTGCTGAATGCCGGGCTGAAACCAGGTTTTCTGTTGCAGGAAAGAGCGAGGCTGCGCGGACCGCTGCTCTATGTCGACGTCGATGCTGTCTTCCATCGCAATCCCTGGCCGGAACTCCACAAGCTCGATTGCGATATCGCCGCCTACTACGAAGGCAATCAACGCCTGATCAGCGCGACCATCCTAATCAACGACACGCCCGCGGCGGCGCAGCTGCTGGAACGCTGGCAGCAGGGATGCCTCGCCAATCCAGAGATGTGGGATCAGCTCGTTCTTGAGCAGATCATAGCCGAAGATGCGGCGAGCGGCCAACCGCTGTTCCGAGTGGCTAAATTGCCCGCATCCTTCTGCTGGATCTTCGATCGTGTCGAGAATGGCGCCGTCAGCCAGGTCTTCATCGAGCAGCTCCAGGCGAGCCGAGAGGCAACAAAGCGCAAGCGCTGGTTCGGCCGCATCGGCAAGCGCCTCAAGCGCCGGCGCGACCGGGTCGAAGACATAGAGCGTATCTTGAACGGCTACGCTTGAGCCGACAATTGCGGGCTCAAGTCACAGCATGTCGTCCAGGCTCCAATGGTTGTTCCAGCGGGCGTCGATCTCGTCATTGACGTTCTGATAGCGGATATCGGTGGAGAGGCGCAGGCGGTGGCCCTTGTCCTGGTTTGTGGTCGAGGCATGAATCATGAAGGGCGAATGGAGCATGATGTCGCCGGCTTCATAGTCGGCGATCAGCCAGCGGGTGTCGAAACGCTCCGCCATCTCAGGCAGGTCCTTCGATACCCATCCGCCCTCGGTCATGTTGCGATTATAGGCACTTACGCGTTCCTCGGGGCTGAGATCTCCGTTCTGCTCGTTGAACTCACGCTCCATCCTCGCGCCGATTGCGTGCGATCCCTCGAGATAGGTCAGGCCGCCCATTTCTGTGGGGATATCGCCGATGGGAATCCAGGATGTCACAACCCTGCTTGTGCCGCCACGCAGATAGACGAGATCATAATGCGCCGGCGTCGCGGTCGTCGTCCCGGGCCGGACATGGCGCATGATCTTGCGCTTGTGCAGATAGGAAATGCCAGCCAGGAATTCGTCCATGAAGCAGGCCATGCGGGGTTGTGTACAGAAGCCCTCATAGGCCACCGAACGTACCAGAGACATCAGATAGCGATCCACCGCTCTGTTCTCCGGCGTGATCGCTGAGGCGATCCCATCCCGCGGATCTGTTCCCGGTGCAATCAATCCGGTGTTGGCCAGATGACCGAACACCCAGCCACGGAATTCGATGACCTCGCGTCGCGGTAAGAAGCCCTTGAGCCAGACATAGCCATTCTCTTCATAGAGGTGGCGGATTGCCGCGACGCCGATGCCGGGATCGGTGGGAGTGAGATCACCGAGCCGATTTGGTGCCGTCGACAGGATCTTGCCGTTGGCAACAAGGCTGAACCTTTCCTCATCGCTTTGCGTCGTCTGCATGGAAATCGACATTTCACTCACCAGAAATCTGAATTGAAGACCAGTTGAATCTAGCTGCTGAAACTGATTTCCTACATGGAGGAAAATAATACTGGACTTTTCGCTCACCATGAAAACGACGAATGCTATCTATCGCTCACCTCTCGCAACCATGGGAGGGCTGGCTGTTACCGGCAGCGGCAGGCAGCATGTCACGCATTCGGTGAAGACACGAAAATTGCCGAGCTATGCTGCCGTCCTGGTGGAGCATGGCCAAGGATTCCTCGAAACCGAGGCCGTCGGCCGGCAGAGCGTGAAGGGGCCGGCCCTCTTCTGGCTCTTTCCAAACCGCCAACATTCATATGGGCCGGATGAGGATGGCTGGAGCGAGCGATGGGCGCTTTTCGAGGGCTCTTTGGTGCGCGACTTCCTACGTCTGCGGCTGATCAGCGAACAATCTCCGCTTATCCCCCTCCGCAATCTCGATCGCCTGCAGCGTCTGTTCAGCGGCCTTCACGCCGATCTCCTGGAGGACACCAATCTCGCCAGAGCCTCAGCTGCATCGGCACTGCACCAGATCGTCATTCTGTCAGCCCGCCAACCGAGCGGAATAACTCCTTCTCCACATGAAGGGCCTGACATCGTCGAGATCATCGAGGCCCTGCGCAGGCGAGCAACGGAACCTCTGGACATGACGGCCTTCGCCGCCGAATACGGCATATCGCCCGCAACGCTGCGCCGGAAGGTGGCGACGGAAGTCGGGCTGCCGCCGAAAGGCTTCCAGCTTCGGGTGCGCATGGACCACGCCAAGGAACTGCTGGCGACGACGGATGACAAGATCGAGATCATCGCCTCCAGGATCGGGTTTGACGATGCATTCTACTTCTCGCGGCTGTTTCACGGGCGGGAAAACTGCACGCCGCGCGAATTCCGCACCCGCTACCGGAGAAGCTGATTAACCCAAAGCCGCCGTTTACGCCTCGTCATCCCGGCCGGCAGGACCACGCTCCAAATTCCGCCGCCGCCATGCTGCCGGCGCTTCTCCCATCCGCTTGCGGAAAAACCGCGAAAAATAGGCCGGATCCTCGAACCCCACCTCGCGGCCGATATCTTCGACAGAGCGGATGGTGAACATCAATAGTCGCTTGGCCTCCAGCAGCCGCCGCTCGAGCAGCATCTCCTTGACGGTGAGCCCGAAAACCTCGCGACATGCCTTGTCAAGCAGATGCGGCGTCGTCGCAAGCAGCTCGACATAGCGGCCAACCGGCCAATCGCTCTTGTAATGCCGATCGACGGCGCTGCGCAGCGATAGGGCAAGGGTGACCATGGGTGAGGCCGATGGCAGCGCGGCGCTGCCGCCGAGCCTGCTCATCAGAGACAGCACGACCCCGATCAATCCCAGCATGACTTTTTCGCTTTGCCCGCCGCGCTCCCTGTATTCGACGCTGATCATCTCCAGCAGCACACCAAGCTTCTGCCATGACGGATCCTCCGGCCGGCCTGTCAGAAAAGTCGGCATGTCCAGGCTGACGTCCACCTGGGGTGCAAGCGCCTTCAGCGTATCGTCCGATATGGATACGACAATGGCATCCGATTGATCGTCAACCTCGAATCCGTGGATAATATTGCTCGGAACAAAGCTGATGGTCGGAGCGGAAAAATTCCAAGTCCGGTCCTCGATCCGATAATGACCACCGCCCTTGTACCAGTATGTGATCTGCCCCATCGACGGATGTTTATGGGAAGCCACATGCCCGAAATGCAGCGTTTTTCGGTCCATGACTGTTTCGACATGCAGGAATCCGACGTCGAGCGCGCGGCTCGGCTCGCCATAGACAAAGAAATTCGGGATTTCGTTTTTCAGCGACATGTCGGAAAAAGTACCAGCGAATTGCCTCCTTTGTCCATGGCCGATGCCGCGGCAGAAACGTAGCATCGGTCAATATCTCAAGGGAGGAATACGAGATGCGAGCTGAAGATCACCGCGGCGACAAGACGCGCCCATTTACCGGCGCCGAATATCTGGAAAGCCTGCGCGATGGCCGTGAAGTTTACATCAATGGCGAACGCATCGCCGATGTGACCACCCATCCATCCATGCGCAATTCCGCTCGCTCGATCGCGCGTATGTACGATGCGTTGCATGATGAAAAGTCCAAGGAACGTCTGACATCGCCGACCGACACCGGATCGGGCGGCTACACGCACAAATATTTCCGCGTGGCGAAATCCTCCGCCGAGCTTGTGGCGCAACAGGGCGCCATCGCCGATTGGGCACGCATGTCCTACGGCTGGATGGGCCGCACCGCCGATTACAAGGCGGCCCTCATGAACACGCTCGGCGCCAATGCCGATTGGTACGGGCCTTTCAAGGACAATGCGCTTTCCTGGCACAAGCGTGCTCAGGAATCGGTGCTCTTCATGAACCACGCGATCGTCAATCCGCCGATCGATCGCCACAAGCCGGCCGATGCCGTCAAGGACGTCTTCGTCCATATCACCAAGGAAACTGACGCCGGCATCTATGTCTCGGGCGCCAAGGTGGTGGCGACATCCTCGGCACTCACCCACTACAACTTCCTCGCCCAGAGTTCGGCAACAGTCACGGAAGACCCGTCGCTGTCGGTCATGTTCATCGTTCCAATGAATGCCCCCGGGATCAAGATGTTCTGCCGCGTCTCCTACGAGCAAACAGCCAATACCGTCGGCCATCCCTTCGACTATCCGCTGTCGTCGCGTTTCGACGAGAATGACGCGATCCTCGTGCTCGACAATGTGTTCGTGCCCTGGGAGGACGTGCTGGTGTTGCGCGACGCGGCCAAGATCCTCTCGTTCCATCCGGCCTCCGGCTTCATGCACGGCTATTGCTTCCAGGGCTGCACGCGCTTTGCCGTCAAGCTTGATTTCCTCGCCGGGCTGCTGGCGAAGGCACTGCGCGCGACGGGTGGCGATGCCTTCCGCGGCAATCAGGCCGCACTCGGCGAAGTGATCGCGCTTCGCCACATGTTCTGGTCCTTCTCAAACGCCATGGCCTACAACCCTCAACCCTGGGCCAACGGCGCGGTACTGCCGAACATGGAGGCAGCCCTTTCCTACCGCACCTTCATGTCGGAGGCCTATCCGCGCGTCATCGAAACGGTGCGCAAGGTCGTCGCCTCCGGCCTTATCTACCTGCCCTCCTCGGCCAAGGATTTCGGCAACCCGGAGATCGACCGCTACCTCGCCCAATATGTGCGCGGTTCCGACAATATGGGCCAT